>Ga0163216_100876_pt1 | contig 28857 bp, 19 predicted proteins | sample SynspAceP_FD_167610 | JGI IMG/M metagenome (GOLD analysis project Ga0163216, IMG submission 167610) | Saline lake microbial communities from Ace Lake in Antarctica - Synechococcus sp. Ace-P (Illumina Assembly) | ecosystem: Environmental > Aquatic > Non-marine Saline and Alkaline > Saline ...
GTCGGAAAATATTCCCCTCGTTGATAAAAAGGGAAATACAGTTAAATTTACCCATTGTGCTTAAATTATTCGGCCCTAAACAAGGCCAGTTATCGCAACCCACTAAAAGATGGATGCTAGGGCTTTTTCGTAGGAGCTGCTCCGTAACGGATGTTGTTAGCTGCGAACAAAAAGTGAATAGACACAAGATGTTAGCTACGAGATACCAGCAAAAGCAACTTCATTTTGGCTCTTCGTAGGAGCTGCTTTAGCTGCGAACAAAAAGTGAATATAAACCAGATGTTAGTTACGAGATACCAGCAAAAGCAACTTCATTTTGGCTCTTCGGAGCTGCTTTAGCTGCGAACAAAAAGTGAATAGACACCAGATGTTAGTTACGAGATACCAGCAAAAGCAACTTCATTAGGTCTTTTCGTAGGAGCTGCTTTAGCTGCGAACAAAAAGTGAATAAACACCAGATGTTAGCTACGAGATACCAGCAAAAGCAACTTCATTAGGTCTTTTCGTAGGAGCTGCTTTAGCTGCGAACAAAAAGTGAATAAACACCAGATGTTAGTTACGAGATACCAGCAAAAGCAACTTCATTAGGGTTTTTCGTAGGAGCTGCTTTAGCTGCGAACAAAAAGTGAATAGACACCAGATGTTAGATACGAGATACCAGCAAAAGCAACTTCACGACAGAGGAGGGCAATTAAGAAAAAACAAGACAGCTCAGAAAGTCGTTACAGGCTCAAAAATCAACATTGTTGGTAAATGGGCATGGTGGCTAAATTGAGCATCTGTTGTTGATGCATTCGGTCCCGAAGGACCTCCAACACGCTGACAAATAGGACTACTTATAAAAATTTGCGGAGAAATCCAGCAGCTGTTTTGCGGGTATGGGTTTACTGAGATAATACCCTTGTACGAAGTCACAGTCCAATTCTGCTAATAGAGTAAGTTGCTCGCTCGTTTCAACGCCTTCTGCAACGACAGTTAGCCCTAAACTATGTGACATGGCTATGGTGGCTTTAACTAAGTTGCAATCAGCCTTGTTCAACGCTATCCCCTGAATAAAACTTCGATCTATTTTCAATATATCAAAGGGATATTGTCTTAAATAACTTAGGGATGAGTAGCCTGTACCAAAATCATCCATTGCCAATTTAATGCCTAGCTCATTAATTTCATTTAGGGCTTCATGAATATAAGTTTGACCACTCATTAGTACCCCCTCAGTAATTTCAAGGTGCAAACTTTCTGGGCTAACATTTGCATCAACTAGGGTGTTTTTGATAAAGCTGAGTAACTCTGTATCTCTGAATTGACGCGGGGATAAATTGACAGAAATAGTGAACTGTTGTTGTTGAATATCTTGCCATTCATTTAAGAAAGCTAGTGCTCGTTTAATAACATACTTACCAATAGGCACGATGAGCCCCGTATGCTCTGCAATAGGAATAAATTCATCTGGCGTTACGTTGCCTAAGGTCAAATTATGCCAACGCAGCAAAGCTTCTACGCCAATCACCCTTTGGTTTTTAACATCAAGCATAGGTTGGTAATATATTTCAAATTCATTCCGTGCCAAGGCGCCGTGCATTTGCTCTTCAATTTTTAAACGACGTTGCATAATGATATTCATTTCTCGGGTAAAAAATGAATAAGTATTCCGTCCTAAGGCTTTTGCTTGGTACATTGCCGTATCAGCATTGCGTAATAAATCAGAAGCACAATTGCCATCTTCAGGGTAGATTGCAACGCCAATACTCATGGTTAGGATTAATTCTCTATTATCAATCTTAAAAGGCTCTCTAAAAGTTTTTAATAAATTCTCAGCAACGGTCAAGGCATTATGATGAGCGCTTAAACCACTTAATAAAACAATAAACTCATCACCACCCAAACGACCTACCGTATCTTCTTTACGTAATACTTGCTGTAATCTATTGGCGGCTTCAATTAGCAGACTATCGCCTATTTCATGGCCTAATGAGTCATTAACTTTTTTAAAATCATCAATATCAAGAAAAAACACTGCACTTTTTTCATTGTTTCTGTTCGCCTCAATTAGCATTTGTGATAGTCGGTCGAGGGCTAAAAAACGATTTGGTAATGCGGTTAGGCTATCAAAATAAGCTTGATGACGAATGAGTTCAGCTGATTTGTGTTGCTCGGTAATATCACGAATAATTGTCACTACCTGATTATACTTGGATAAGTAACTGACCCTAGCTTCAAAATATGCCAAGCCTTGAGGCATATTGAGATGATATTCAAAGCTTAGCATCCCAGTTTGTTGGATTACTTTAGCCAGCATAACTTTAAACTGACTGACTAATTCCTCTGGTAGTATATCGGCTACATTTTTGCCGATGAATTGCTCTGGTGAAACATAAAGGCTATTTTCATTGCCCGCATGATAATCAATGATGGTCCCATCCACTTTCATTAAGAAAAATAAATCGGGTATTGCTTTGAATATAGTTTCAAGCATGTGTTCTTTAAATATAGCTTGGGCCTGAGCTTGTCTCACATCAGTTAAATCAACATCAATGCAATACATCTGCTTGGTATTAAATTGATTGGTAAACATCACATGACTTGAAAAGACACTGACCTCATTACCATTTTTATCACACAGGGTAATTTCTGATGCAGGGATTTCTATACCTTGCTGTATCCAATCACTGTGTGCATTAATGACTAACTCACGTATTGGCTTGGGTATAATTAGGTCTTCTAGCTTTTGCCCAGTTGCCTCTTCTTTGCTATAGCCATAGAGTAATTCGCTACCTTCATTCCAATAGATAACACGTCGCTCTTCATCGTAACCCTGCACAGAAATAGCATTGACGACATCAAATAATTGGTGAAGTGGATCATTGATAACATATTGATGGGCTAACATATTGTCAATTTTGCTTGATTTCATAGTAAGTAAGATCCAAATATTTGATTACTCTGGGTTAATAATAGGCTTAAAAATTTAAATTAGCTCTTTTAAACAGAATGAAATTAAGTGATTAATATCAGGTTATTAGGCAAAAGAGTCTAAGGCTTTGTGGGTAAATATTTGTCAATTGATAGTGACATAGGTGAATAGCAGATAGCGATTGATTTGCAATGTCGAATTTGAGCAATATTAATCTGAGCTTAGAGTAGTGGGCAACGAAGCTTAGATACGTTTAGTTGCTATTAGTTGATACTGAAACGCTGTTAAGTGGAATATAAGGGGAACATTCTCAGCGCCCAAAGCCTCAGCAAGTTTAAGGTCTTATGAGTGATATTTGGGGCATAATAAAACGGCTATTACATAAACCTACCTGGCTGCCAAGTATCCCCTTAGTAGCAAAAAGCCACACTTATTAAGCATGGCTTGTGGTGATATTATCTATAGTGCTTGGCGCAGTTAATGACGGCGCCGTAAGAATAATAAACCCGGCACAGATAGCAACAACAGTAATAATGCCCCTGGCGCTGGCACCATTATTTGCTGACTTATTTGGCCTCGAATTTCGCCACCGGGAAAAGCAGCTGTATGTATGTTGATGTACCACAGTCCGGCCAGCAAATCTGAGGTTTGTCCCGCCGTTAATGTCGCGTTGCCTATGGCTGGGTTTATCCCAAAATTAATCGGTACCTGTACTCCGGCATTCTGCGCAGAGGTTGCCGGGCCATGAAAGTGTGCAGCAGTCACAATATTCAAACCACTCCAACTAACCGCCCAAGAAAAGTCATTAGTCACGTCGTCTAGCCACATGGTAGCTGAGCCCGTTGCTAAACTGCCGGTACCTATTCCCGCATTGGCTTGGGCGCCGTCTATATAGGCAGAAAAAGGAATTAAGCTCGCTTTAGCAGGAGCTATAGTCATCACAGCCATTAGCACTATTAATTGTAAAAAGCTGGGTGTTTTAGCGTATCTAAACATCGTATTTAGCCTCTGGTAAACTCAATTTAGACATCACCTGCACTGCTTTTAAGTCTTCAAGTGGTAATCGCTTGAGTTAAGTTTAAAAAGGTGCCCAAATTGGACATACATCGCAACGGATAATGTGACGCATATTCTACGCCATTAATTCAATCTTGATTAATTTCAATGGCATACATAGCCGGCCAAAAAGTAAACTTATTGATTTGTAAAAAATGTCGACAGTCAATAGCTGCCAATCGTTTCACTTTTGGGTATATACTGCATCATCCTTCAAGGGCAGGGAACTAATAGGTACAGCAATGGACAAGGTAAGACTACGCAATAATGTCAAAGTGTCGGGCATAAAAAATGCTCCGACTTTGATGCTCGCCCATGGGTTTGGCTGTGACCAAAATATGTGGCGTTTTATGTTGCCCGAATTGGAAAAGCACTTTCAAGTTGTGTTATTTGATTATGTCGGTTCCGGAAATTCCTTGCTACGGGATTATTCAAGAGATAAATACTCGACTTTAGAAGGATATGCAGAGGATATCGTTGAGATTATTGGCACATTGCAATTAAGCGACGTGACTATTATTGGCCACTCTGTGAGTTCAATTATCGCCTCAATAGCGTCTATTTGTAAGCCTGGGATAATTAAAAATATAATAATGGTATGCCCCTCACCCTGTTTCTTGAATAAGCCACCTGATTACCAAGGAGGGTTTGAACAAAGTGACTTGGAAGAGTTAATTGACCTGATGGATAAAAATTATATTGGCTGGGCTAATTATTTGGCGCCACTGGTGATGGGAGGTGCACAATCACCAGAACTGATCGGCGAACTATCAGGAAGTTTCTGTAGCACCGACCCGATAGTGGCAAAGACCTTCGCTAAAGCGACTTTCTTTTCTGATTATCGAGCTATGTTAAAAGATATAAGTTGCACGGTACTTATACTTCAAAGTTCCTCTGATGCATTGGCAAATGTGAGTGTTGGCCACTATATGGCGGAAAATATCGCTAATAGTGAGCTTGTTGTCGTTAATGCTGAAGGCCATTGCCTGCATATGACTAACCATCAACAGATAATGCCGATTATTCTGCACTTCTTGGAGAGTAATGAATGACAATAAATACCATTCCAGATCTTAATGACTTTTGTGCTGGACTCTTTATTGTCAATCAAAATAGAAATATTATTTTTTGCAATACCTATATCACGGATTTAAGTGGCCTGCCGAGCGAAAACCTGCTCAACACACCGCTAGCTAATTATTTTTCCAAAGCCTCTAATATCTTTATTGATAGCTATATTTTTCCACTGTTACTGACTGAATTAGTTGTACAAGAAAGTCAAATAAATTGGCTGGGTAAAGGCGGCAAAGCGATACCTGTTGTCGCCAATATAAAATTAGGTAAAAGCGGCAATTCTTTTTGGTCACTGGCTGTGGGTACTAACCGCGATAAGCTTCAAAGCGAATTGATCAATGCAAAAAACAAACTTGAAGAACAGTCCCAAGCCCTATTTTTGCTTGCGACCACTGACCCCTTAACAGGTTTGTTAAATCGGCGCGAACTATTAGTTCAGGCTGATAGAATCGCTCACCTAGTGGCGAGAAATTCATCTACCTTTGCCTTGCTGTCTATCGATGTCGATTTTTTTAAAGGTATCAACGATGCACATGGTCATCAAGCTGGCGATAAGGTCTTGCAGAACCTCGCGAAGATACTGACTGAGGAGCGACGAGCCGATGATTTAGTCGCCAGAGTCGGCGGTGAAGAATTTATTTTGGTACTGCCTAACATGGATGAAGAAAATGCCTTTCTATTTGCGGAAAAACTCAGAAAAAAAATCGAATATCAATCAATCGACAATCTTAATATCACGGTCAGTATTGGTTTGGTGGTCAGCCATAAAGATGTACAAAAACAATTTGAAGTGTTGTTACATTTATCTGATCAAGCCCTCTACGAGGCTAAAAGGCTGGGGCGAAATCGGACCATTGTTGTACCTATTTAAATGCAGGTATATCTGCTTCTTTATAGCAAGGGATAATAAATAGAATTAACTGAGTTGAATTTTTAACGTTCACCTTTAGGAAATACAAAACAGCAGAATCGATTGAAGGACTGACAATTGCGCTAAGCTAACACAGCGTTCATGGAGTAAAAATCACCGCCCTTGTTTTCCTGCTGTAGGAGTTTGCTCCCCAACGGAGTTGCCCCAACGGAGTTGTTAGCTGCGATCCAGCAACTAGAAAATCTAGTAGATAGCAACGAGTTACTAGTAGACAGTAGTTAAGCCAAGTAGGGCAAACTCAAGAGTATCAAGCCCGCAATCCATAGGGTTTCTATGATCAATAATAAGATAGGTTTGATGCCGACCGTAAGCAGTCTGCGGAGGTTAGATTTCATACCAATGGCAGTGATCGACACCACTAAGGCAAAGCGCGATAGCTCACTGGCACTGCTGGTGATTAATTCAGGGAGTTCGACCAAGCTATTAATGGTCATCAGCACGGCGAAAGCAATTAAAAAGCCCGGAACGCCGGGTGATTTGGTATTCATTAAATCCGGGCCCTTGGATTTTTTGAGGTTTAATTTGATGACCAACAAAATGCACAGGACCACTGGCATTAAATAAGCAACGCGCACTAATTTAGTTAAGGTAGCTAAGTCGCCGGTTTGCTCAGAAACCGAATAACCCGCGCCAACCACTTGAGCGACATCATGAATGGTGCCACCTAAAAAGATACTGGTGCTGGTAGGATCCAGTTCAAGTAGGCCAGCTATGATGGGGTAAACAACCATGGCAATAGTTGATAGTGCCGTGACGCCAACAATGGTGAGTATGGTATCACGCTCTTTTTCCGGGCTATCGGGCAAGACCGCTGATATGGCCATGGCCGCAGAAGCCCCGCAAATACCAACAGCACCGCCGCTTAGAACCCCAAAACGCTTACTCAAACCAAAGGCTTTAGCTACCACTATACCAACAGCAATGGTAGTCATGATGGCAACAATCAACACTAAGCCGGTTTTCCAGCCCAGCGCGGCTAAATCACCAAAGGCAATGCGTAAACCAAGCAGGGCCACACCAATACGTAAGATATGGCAGGCGGTAAATTCAATACCGGCTTTGCATTTGGTGTCCTCGTATAAAAACGATAAGGCAATACCTAACAGCAAAGCAAAGAGCATGGCAGGGGCGCCATAATGCTCAGACAAAAATAGTGCAGCAAACCCTGTGATCATTGCAACCACGATACCGGGCATTAATATTTTTATTTTTTCCACATCAACACCCAATAAAATCACGCGGGATTAAACGCACTATTTTAGTCAATAGCGAGCACGACCAGTACTTGACGTTTACGTTCACCAGAATAAGGACGACGGCCATGCATCGCGATATAATTATCGACTAACGCGACATCACCATCTTGCCAAGGCAAATCAAAGGTATAGTCCTCAGACAAGCTTACCATTAGTTCAAGAGCTGCCACTGGAATATGACTGTTATCGCCAAATGTAATCGCTTTAGATGGATTTTCTCTTACGCCTTTCCAGCCCATAAAAGCCGCAATCAACTGATTATAAAATACTTTCTGTCCCTGTCCGATATCAATAACCGCAGGTAAAATTGGTGTGGTTGCCCTTAAACTGCCATCTTCTAGCCACGTCCAAGTGTAAGCTAGTTCGCCTAATTTAGTTTCTGCTTGCGCGGTATCACTAACGTTCAGCGTACTTTTCCAGCTGCGCCCTTGGCCAGAATTAGCGTCGTTTTCAGCGGGCATCTGAGTTGTATACTTTAAGCCTTTGGCAATAAACTGCTCGGCCCACTCTGGTTGTTGACGAGCAAACTCTGCAAATAACATATCTGAGCGACATAAAGGTGTTGCACCTCCTTGCTCGGCAGCGGCTTTACAAAAGAAAAACAGTTTGCTGGGTGATATAGGTGTTTGTGCCATCTCATGATGCAAAAAGATCTCAACTTCTTTAGGCGCTTCGTTAGCGGTAAATACCCTTTCGGTAAAATTAATTCTCACCGCATTGGATAAAGATTCTTTATAGGTAAAATTAGGATAAGCAAAGGCTTTGGAAAATTCATCAAAGGTTTCGGCTGAATCTAATGGAAAACCGCGGAATAATATCGCGCCAGATTCACGCAACTTAATTTCTAGCTCGGGCAGATGATCTTTAATCCACGCATCACATTGTGCCAAAGTAGTCACGCTACCATCATTTACGATCACACTAGGAAATACCGAGTCACCACAGTGCAGTTGTTTGGCGACGTCGACATAGTTTATTGCTGATGTAGTCATGGTATACCTCAATCGTAAATTGGATAAAATTTGTTAAATGCAGCTTCACAGAACTGCCCTGGATCATTAAATCTGCGGTTGCTGTTCAAGTCATCAATTGCGGTCATTTCTGCAGCTGATAATTCAAAGTCAAAGATTGATAAATTTTCAGCCAAACGCTCTGGACGTGAAGTTTTTGGAATAATCGCATTACCCCGTTGTACGCCCCAGCGCAGCACGATTTGCGCAGGTGTGCGATTTAAGCGTTTAGCCGCTGCTTTTACCACGGCTTGTTCAAGCACCGACTCTTTGGCACCAGCCATATCGAGTTCTAAATAAGACAAGGCGCCCAGCGGAGAAAATGCGGTAACCTGTATCTCATAACTACGTGCCAACTTCATCAAACGTTGTTGGGTTAAATAGGGATGTGACTCAACTTGCAATACAGCGGGCTTAATTTTGGCATAAGACATTAAATCGTTGAGCAAACCGGTGTTGTAATTACATACGCCGATTTTATGGCTCAAACCTGATGCGACTAAGGCTTCCATAGCTTGCCATGTTTCATAAAGTGGTACTGGGGCGGTTTCCATGCGCGGTTCAGCGGCACTTGGATCAAAAATCCACTCGGGCGGATATCGGTCGTCAAAGTCAACATAGGGCTGAGCGATAGGGAAGTGAATGAGATATAAGTCGACATAGTCTAACTGCAAGTCTTGCAGACTGCGGCGTATAGCCGGCTCAACATGTTCTTGTTTATGAAAAGTATTCCATAGTTTAGACGTGATCCATAAGTCTTCTCGGCTGCATAGGCCTTCTGCAATAGCCCGTTTAATACCTTGGCCTACCTCTACTTCGTTGCCATAATCGCTAGCGCTGTCGAGATGGCGGTAGCCTGCTTTAATTGCGTTATACACGGCATCGGCACAAATTTCTTTGGCTATTTTCCATAAGCCAAAGCCTACTTTGGGCATCGTTTTTGTATTGCTAGACATAGAAATATTCCTCATTAACTAAAGATGTGTCTTATATAAGATATAAGTTAAGTGAGTGTTAAGACTTTGTCAAATTTAACTTTCAGCAAAGTGCTAAGGAAAAACAAAAAGTGGGGTCAGGGTAAACTTAAAAAATCAAGTGGGTCAGATTAACTTTTTAGGGTATTAAGCTATACTGCCTATTCAAAGGGATTTCGGGGGTATTATGGCAAGATTGCCGAGAGTTAGCCCAATTGGCGTGCCACAGCACGTTATCCAGCGAGGAAATAACCGCCAGCTTTGTTTTGTTAGGGAGCAGGATTTTGCTGCTTATGTAAGCTGGCTTAAAGAATATTCAAAAAAGTATCATGTAGATATCCATGCCTGGGTATTGATGACTAACCATGTTCATTTGCTTTGCACACCACAAATTACCGATGGCGTTAGTAAAATGATGCAATCATTAGGTAGGCAATATGTGCGTTACTTCAACAATAGATACAAGCGAAGTGGCACACTATGGGAAGGGCGTTACAAATCTTCTTTGGTCGAAGCAGAAGCTTATTTATTGCACTTGTATTGTTATATTGAGTTAAATCCGGTTCGCGCTGGCATGGTTGAAGCACCGGCAGAATATAAGTGGTCCAGTTATCAAATTAACGGTGTCGGCAAAAAATCAGAACTTTGCACTCCGCATGGTCTTTATTTAGCATGCGGTACTTCACCAGAAGACAGACAAGCGGCCTATTGCGCTTTGTTTAAAGCTTATCCAGATGGTGGCCTGTTAAAAAGAATCCGTGAAGCAAGCAATAAAGGAATGGCCGTTGGCAGCAAAGAGTTTAAAAAAGAAATTGAAGGGCTAACTGGGCGACGCATGTTACCCGCGACTATGGGCCGCCCAAAACGGGCAGAAGCTTAAAATGCATATAAGTTTACCCTGACCCCACTTCTGTTGCCTAGTGGTAAATATGCTTACGCTCTGGCGCTCCGCGTAAGATGTAATATACAGGCGATGATTTTGTCTGGTTCAAATGGTTTGGCTAAATGACCATTCATTCCCAAGTTTTTATATATCTGTTTATCTTCACTCAATACGTTAGCTGTTAGGGCCACAATAGGTAGTTGGTTAAAAGCTTCTTCCCTGCGGATAGCTTTAAACGCGGCGATCCCATCCATTATTGGCATTTGAATATCCATTAGGATTAAATCAACCTGATGGTTTTTATGCAACACTTCAATGCACTCTTGTCCGTCTTGACTAAATAAAACCGTTGCACCATGCTGGCTTAATATTTCGCCGATAATTTCGCGATTGATTTCGTTATCTTCAGCCACAAGTAGGGTGAGTCCCTTAAGTTCTTGTTGCGGAGTAGCCACTACTAGATTGGTATCCTTGTTTTCAAGTACACGATATAAATCACCTCGATGACAAGGTTTAGTCATAATTTGTGCAATTGATAACTTGCCACTCTCTTGTTGCACAATGTCGAGTTCATAAGCGGTAATTACAATGATGCGTGGTGTAAACGACAAATTGGCTTGTTTTACCTTGGTCAAAAACTCGTGACCATTACACTCGGGTAAAATCCAATCAACTAACACAAAATCAAAATCCCTCGGTGCAGCTAGTAGACAAGCTAAGGCTGGTTTAGCGCGCTGAAAACAACTGACTTCGGCGCCCATATCGCTCAATTCACCAGCAACTGAACCTAAGGTTTCCACATTATCGTCTAATAACAAGACTCTGGGTTTGTAGCTCAATTTATAGATAGTATCGTCAGCAATGATAATGGCTGGATTGAGTTTTAAATCCACATGTACAATAAAAGTACTGCCTACACCTACTTCACTTGTGACACTAATTTCGCCACCCATTAAACGACATAGTTGTTGGCTGATGCTTAAACCCAATCCGGTGCCACCATAACGCCGCGTAGTTGATGCATCCGCTTGGGTGAAATTATCAAACAAAAATTGGATATATTCTGGGGCAATACCAATGCCGCTGTCCATCACGCTAAAGTTGAAGCGGCACAGCGCTGGGGTGATTTCATCAGGTGATTTATTTTGAACGGTTATGTTGAGCGATACACTACCTTTGCCAGTAAATTTTATGGCATTTGAGCACAAGTTGAGGAGTATTTGACTCAATCTGACTTTATCACCAATTAAATCTGTGGGAATATTCTTAGCTAAGCTGACATCAAATGACAGACCCTTATTCGCTGCTTCTTGACTGAGCATCGCATGTAAATTATCAATAACACTGAGCAGCGAAAACGGTCTTTCTTCCAGTGTAATAGAACCTGAATTCACCTTGGCATAATCCAAAATATCATTAATGATGGTAGCTAGGTGCTGAGCTGATAAGGCAATTTTTGCCAGATAATCAGATTGTTTAGGATTGAGCTCTGTTTTACGACACAATTCGGTCATACCAATAATGCCATTGATGGGGGTACGAATTTCGTGGCTCATATTGGCCATAAATTGCTGCTTAGCTACTGCACTGGCTTCAGCACCTTTGATCGCAATGCCCAGTTGTGTATTGTTTGAGGTAAGTTTTTCCACCAGATTATTCAATTCTTTAGTTTGTTCTGCTACTTGCAACTTTAACTGGCTTTTTTGCAACAGCAGCATGCGGGCAATAAAGCCAATGACAATGGATAAAAGTATGCCCAGACTCAGTAATAGCTTGTATACCATGGCAATTGGGTATTGTTGCTGATGGTTGCGATAGAAATGCAAGGTCCAAACTTGTTCGTTGGCTTTAAGATTAAATGAATATGTAGGCGGGCTATGTTCAGGTGGTTTCGCCAGAATTACATCTTCTGGGTAGGCATAAAAATGCTGTTGATGATCATCTAATATATAAGAGTAGTCGTTGTTGCTGGCTTTTTTCAGTAAGGCCTCAAAATGATCTTTGAGATAATTCCCCGAGGTAATAAAACCTTGCCCAAAAACTTTATTTGGATTGTTAATCGGAGACACAATGATATACAGGGCCTTGGCGATACTTGCATCCGCAACTGGGTCAAGCATGATCGGTGAAAACAGACTCTTACCAGACTGGGCTACACTTTCTAACATGGGAAAAACTGGGGAATATTGGTTAATGGCTCTCCCTAACATATTATTTTCTAAGGAAAGTGGATGAGGGTAGGCGACCGCCCAAATTTCGTCATTAACATAAAGTGGTGCGCTAATTTTGTTATCTTTTATAGAGAAAAAATCAAAATTTTCAAAGCCTGGCTCTGGGTTTTGACGCAATTTAGCTAACAGTGCTTGAATACCTTGTTTGTTGGTACGCACCACCCAAGCAAGTCTGCGGTAGTCTTTTTCATTAATGTAGACTAAATTGATCAGGGTCTTAAATTCTTGATAACTTACCCAATCTGACGTGGCAAAGAGATTGACTACTGAAGCGACTTGCACAGTTCGATTTTGAAACGTTTGCTGCAATTCATTGGCGATTGAATCTGCTTGGCTAAACAACGCTATGTCTATTTTCTCTTTTTCTGCACTGACCACTTGTTTAAAAACCAGCAGTGATAAAAAGCTTCCAAAGGTCACAATAACAATAAAATACATATTCGCTATACGGCCACTCACCAATAAACCACGCATTTTACTTCCTCAATTACAAGTGAAACCAGTGTGATCCGTCAGGGATAATACGCCTAGGTAAAATATATGACTCAGGCTCAGATTAGCGTGCGATGGAAGAATGACAGAGTTAATTTTTGCAAACTACTAAACTTTAAACGTTCGACAATTAGTTTGAGGAGTGATTTTACTGGATGAAATAAAAAAATGAAAGAAAGAGTCAATAACCATTAAAACCCGACTTGCGGTAGAACATTGCTATGTTGCTGAATTTGATGAAGGGTGTTTTTACTGCCTTGTTCTCATTAGGGGGCAGGATAAGGTAATTTGGCCTAAGCTAGATAGAATGTTTATTAAGGTGCTTTAAATTTATTACATGGGCCAACCACCTAGCCGTTTTAGGTAGGGAGTTGTCAACACCAATGCAAGGGCTACCACAACTGTCAAGTGTAGATAAAAAACCTTTGTCAAATTTGAGGCTTACAGGCATATTTAACATCCTTGATTTAAGCTGATACTGCAGTGACTAAAAATAATAAGAGGAAAAAATAATGAATAAAATAACCAAGGCTATTCTACTGGCATCATCATTGAGTGTTGGGTCGGCATGTTTAGCGTCTGATTTATCTGATGCTATTCAACAAGACTATAACAACTACTTGGCGCCGCTTTGGGATCATTTTCACCAACATCCCGAACTTTCATTGATGGAAACAGAAACCGCCAAACGATTGGCAAAAGAGTTACGTGCTGTGGGCTTTGATGTTACCGAAAACGTCGGCGGCACCGGTATTGTGGCTATTATGAAAAACGGTGCAGGCCCAACGGTGATGGTGCGTGCAGACATGGATGGGCTGCCGGTTAAAGAACAATCAGGTTTACCGAATGCCTCACAAGTAACCATGAAAGATTGGGATGATAATGTCGTTAGCGTAATGCATGCTTGTGGTCATGATGTGCATATTACTAGTTTAGTCGGTACGGCCAGACAAATGGCACTTATGCGCAATCAGTGGTCAGGTACCTTGATGCTGATCGGCCAACCAGCCGAAGAAAGAGGACCAGGCGCATCAGCGATGATGGACGACAATCTATGGCAGCGTTTTGGCAAACCAGATGTTGCCTTTGCCTTTCACGTTGATGCGGACTCTGTGGCTGGAAAAATCACGGTAGATGAAGGCTCGCCTTATGCTGGCTCTGATAGTGTGGATATCATAATTCACGGGGTGGGTGCTCATGGTGCATCGCCTCATCAAGGTAAAGATCCTATTGTCATTGGTTCACAAATAGTGATGAATTTGCAGACCATTATTAGTCGTGAATTAGCCCCCAGAGATGCGGGTGTCATTACGGTCGGGGCTTTTCATTCTGGTACTAAGCACAATATTATTTCTGATGAAGCCCACCTTCAGCTCACGGTTAGGAGTCTAAATCCTGAAGTGCGCAGCCAATTATTGTCCGCGATTAAACGGGTCGCTGAAGGCACGGCTCGCACTGCCGGTGTCGCTGAAGATAAACTCCCAGAGGTGATAGTGAGTGAGTTTGCTTACCCGCCTACCTTCAATGACAAAGCCCTGGCACGACGTTTAAAAGGGGTTTTAGCCAATAAAATGGGCGAGGGTGTATTAATTGAACCCAACGAAAAAGGCATGGGGGCAGAGGACTTTGGCTTTTTCACCACTGACCCCTATATTCCCAGTGTTTATTTTAATGTAGGTGGTACGCCCCAAGCAGATTTTGATCGGGCCGCTGCAGGAGGTGCACCGGTAGGCAGTCACCATAGCCCACAATTTAAAATTTCTCCCGAACCTTCAGTAACCGCGGGTGTTGAAGCGACGGTTTACGCCTTATTGGATCAGATGGCAAAGAAATAAATAGTCCTGTGAGACACCTAGCAATAGGTGTCTCATAACATATTATCTCGAGAGCCATTTATTCTAAGCCGACAACATGTTAAAAATTGATAAACAGCCAAACTTGTCTTTTCTAGACAAATCTAAGCACTATTAGTGTTGCGTGATTAAGTCAATATCATCAAATTTAGTATTGTGCTGACTCAAATATTTATTGAATTGAATCTGAAATTTTAGCGGTATTCTTGTCACACATAGTGCTATGTCGTTTTGGCTATTTAGCTTTCTTCGCATTCCAATATCAACTTGGTTTGAAATTAAAATATCAGCGCTTTTCAAGTCGACTAGCCTTTGTGCCGACATCATTTACTCAATCAGTGGGGTGGCAAAATATTGAAGAGGCTAAGGAGTTCCCATATTGTATCCATGTTATTATTTGGTCGGGTCTTTTCGCGCAATAGTGAGCTTAGATAGAACTTCGCTAGCATAGCGCAAAAATTTAAATGCCTAGGTTTACTAATACCATGCAGTGGCTGGGATGATATTATGGATAAAAGTATGCCAGAGTACATCTAGTCAATTCGTCCATATTTGGTGTGCTTAGTACAAACCTTTTCCCTAGGCAACTTACATTAATAATACGGTTTAATTATTTAGCAGCGTTAGTTGGCCCACACATTACCCAGATATTCACTTTACAATGGAGAGCCACATGAATTTTAAGATAATCCATGAGACGAAGTATTTGTTCAGCGACGACGTCTTTTTAGAGCCGCATTTTTTAAGGTTTCGTCCAAAGCAAACTCCATTTATAGATGTTATAAGTTTTTCCATTGCCATAAAGTCTGAGCCTGAGGGGCATCGCGTAATCGAAGATGAAGAACATAATGTCATAGACTTTTGTTGGTTTGAGCAGCTAACAAACAGTCTTACCATCAGTGTAGAGAGTAGCTTGCAAACCAAAGCATATAATCCCTTTAATTTCATTATTCATCCAGAGTCGTTTAATCGCCTACCTTTTATCTACTCTGAACATCAGTTTCAAATCTTGTTTGCCTCTTTACAAAAAACGCCACTGTGTGAGCAATTGCTCGATTATGCTCAAGGCATACTTGAGACATCAAATTTTAATACCATTGCCTTCATCACCAATCTGACCAAGCAAATTCATCAAGATTATATCGTCGAATATCGAGAAGATGGTCCACCGCTGTCACCCGATAATACCTATCAAATTAAAAGAGGTTCTTGCCGTGACTTATCATGGCTGCAAATTAATTTGTTGCGCTATCATGGTATTGCCTCACGTTTTGTCAGCGGCTATTTCTATTTTGATATGGAAAACCCCACCTATGAATTACATGCCTGGGTTGAGGTTTTTATACCCGGTATCGGCTGGTTAGGTTTTGACCCTAGTCATGGAATTTTAACTGGTAATACTCACTTTCCTGTCGCTTCTAGTGCTATACCGGAAAATACTATGCCTGTTTCTGGTGGTATTCGAGGCAGTGCTACCTCACAACTTATCACTCACTTAAGGATAGAAAAACAATAGGCGCCATCTACAATTAATCCTGTTAAATCCACGACACTTACATGGGTTTATATGTTAGCTTTTATTAACTTCACGATTAATTTTGTTAACTTTATGGTTGGTTTATTTAACTTTGTTCCGAGTAATGTAGATCAAGACGGTTCTTACTGAGTTAATTTGTAATTATCTAACAATGAGATTTTGCAACCCATTCAGCTACAACATTGATGCGCAGCTGAAGCTGGGCGCCCAACAATGTTGTAGCTGAATTTAGTTTTATCACAAAAAGAATCGGGTGTTAGAATACAAGATTCTAAACATTAATAGGGCGAGTCATGAAATATATTATTTTAGCAGTAGTCATCGCATTGGCGATATTTTACTTCACTAGAAACTCAACAAATAAAAAGATAGCGCTTGAAAATATTGCAATAGGCAAAGATTTCTTAGCAAAAAACAAAAGCAATGAAGGAGTGATAGAAACCGCGTCTGGTTTGCAATATCAAGTATTACAAAAAGGCGATGGCAGTGTTCATCCAAGTGGCAGCTCAGCGGTAAAAGTGCATTATCATGGCTTGTTGTTAGACGGTACAGTATTTGATAGCTCAGTAGAGCGTGATAAACCCATCAGTTTTCCTTTGAACCAAGTGATAAGCGGTTGGACCGAAGGGGTTCAATTAATGGTTGTGGGTGATAAGTTTAAATTCTTTATTCCAGCTGAATTAGGCTATGGCAACAGAGCGACTGGAAAAATAACCCCTGGATCTTTGCTTATTTTTGAAGTTGAACTTTTGGAAATCCAATAGTTAGCTACCTGACAATCCGAAGGTGACGGTCCATTTTGTGTAAGCGGTTTAGACCAACTAAATGTATTTTATTCGCCATCTTTATTGTGTTTTTCACTATGTTAATATAATTGGCAGTGCCATGGTAAAAGAGCATTACCATGGCTTGTCATGAGGTGCTCCAGTCTTTGCTCATTCAGTAGAGCAAGGCACGCTATGAGTTGCCCTCTAATCAAGTGACACACACTTGGGCCCTATATTTAATGTAAACCTCTAGCCAATTAATTGTTGTTAAAACGCCAATCTGTGACGAGTGGTTTTTTAGTTTCATCCATAAACCACAGTGCGGCAACTAAACCTAGGGTATCATTGGTCACGGTAATGACAGCTTCATACTGGTTTTCATTCAGAGAGGTTCTGAGTAAGCAGCTAGCATAATTAATGCTATAGCTGCCATCACTAAGGCGCTTATAATCAGTGCATAAGGATAAATAAGCTGGCTGGTTATCCTCTTCTGATAGAGTAATTCGCAAGGTTAATGAGCGTTCGCTATTTAGGGCAAAACCATCAGGCACGCTTATTTCACTACTGTTTTGTGCTGCGCTTTCTATCAGCCCTACTGACTCCTTAGGGTTATTCTCTATTAAGCTAAACTCAGTGATAGTTGCTTGGCTTACAATAGGGGCTGGCACGATATTGGCTGGCTGACTATTACTCGCTCTTGGCGCGGGCGCCCTGCTTTCTGAGCCACCTCCTCCACATGCCGTTAACAAAGTACTTAATAAAACAAAACTGTATAGCTTATTCATCGCTCACCTCTTCAATCAGAAAAAACATTTTTTATGTTGGCATTTTCCACTATGTACCAGTCGGCATTCACCGTGCCTTGATTGGCAATAAAACTGTGAAATTGGGGATAGGCATAAATGACATCCATATACTCCAACGGATACTGCCACTCAGCACCGACATTGATAGCCCATGGCATACCATTCTCATTCACAAAGTAACGCTCATTTTCTGGCTCGCTGCTATCTTGTCCGCGGCCAAAAAAGTCTGCTCTAAACGCTTCTGTCGGTGCTTTATTGGGTAAATGTATTTCATAGGCTCTGCCAGGTGGTAGACCAAATGCATAGCCGTGATCATATCCCTCAGTGGCAAATAGAAAGGGGTCGTAAGGAAACTCAGGCATCTGTTGCTCGGGGATCCCATCGTGCATGGGTAATGTCATTGAAAAACGCATTTGAATTTTAGAACCACATCCCGCTTCGCTGCGATAATACTTGCAGTTCTCACCCGCACTGACAAAGTCCCACATATCATTAGTGATAATCGCTATTGCCTTATCACGGCCTGATTCTAAAGGTGATGTGATTTGTAGCACGTCGTTGATGGTATAGCGGATGGCATTTTCATCAATCGAACCTCGTGTAATACCAGGCAAATGAAAGGCAAAACCGTTATGATAAGATGCGCCTAGAGCAGCTATTTGTCCTTCTAATTTAACTCGAATGATCTGACCATTTTGTCTATATTCACTGATGCGATAATTCATCACTAAGTCATTAAAATCATAGTCACCTATTGATGGCCAATTATCTTCAAAAGCGATAGTTGCCCAGCCAGAAGCACTGGGGTAATAGTGGATGCTGACGACGGGTTCTGAAATATCAATTTGGTAATCTTCAACCTCACCATCACTTACGCCGCCCGTTGGACCTACCTCAGCAGTGCTGCTTATTCTAAAGCGCGCCCATGTGCTATTTGCTTGCGCCCATTCAGGTACGTTATAACTAAAGGTATTATTACCTTGCACTACAGAGCGAGCATCGAGAATCTTTTCATCAGCTCCAAACACACCATTACCGTCAAAATCTATCCATGCATTTACATAGGCCGATGATGACGAAACGAGTTGCAGTACCGCATCATTGCCAACTTCAATTCCGGTGACAAAAGCCACTCCGTCTTCATCATCATTGCCGTCTGTATCATCATCGCTTAGTGGAAATTGAAAGCTATCAAATTCTGCATCAACTCCTGAGCCCATAAAAATAGTGTTATTTGCTGTACTGTGACGAGCACCATTATCGTTTGCCAAACTGCCGTATGAGGCCGGTGCATCTCCAAAATCTATGCTTGCTGCATCGGTGGCAATTACTGGGGCTAGTGCACAACGCGCACCATCGTTGTTACTCGAGCTTGGGCCATAAGCAAATAAATCCGCCTGTGAGTTCGCTTGCTTGGTATCAATTCTAAATATTTTGCCATCGTTGTTACGGCTGATATAAAGGTTTTCATCCACGTCAAAATAAATTGCCCCAAAAGTACCCGACTCACCAATATTATTAAGTAATGTGGCACTGCCATTGGTCACGTCAATGCGATAAAGGTTACCTTTATTATCTACACTATATGCAAAGCCATTAAATGGATGAAATGCCATATCAAAAATAGCTAAATTTAAACTACCGCCATCTATAATTCGGTCTGCGAGCAAATAGTTGGGGGCTGCTGAATCTAAAGAAATGGCATATAAACCGTAATCAGCGCCCGGCCGATAGACGTAATACACATTGCTATCAATGGCAATGTCACCCACATAAAATGATACATCCGGTAATCCAGAGGTAGCTAATGGCGTGACTTTATAAGCATTATTAATGCGTACAGGTTGTGAAAATTCATTACTCCAAGCATAGAGATATTGATCGTGAAAATTAAAGCCCATTGCATTTAGTTTATTCGTGGTGCCCATGGTGTTTGACAGTTGTTGGTATTGCCCAGTGGCTAATTGCACCCCAAATAAGGTTGCCGAGGTATCCTGGATTAAAAAGGCATCTGTAGGACAAGCCGCAAAGGGTTGTCCCTCTATGGCTTGACTCAATGCTGTTGCCACCCCGTTAGCACAACCTTGTTGGCCGATGACGCTATCTGCGCCAAACTCGATGAAATTGGTCGCCGAAAAAGCCCCACCACAATCACTACCTATACCAGATATCAAAGCATTGGCACCTGTCTGGACGAAGCCTTTAGCAAAAATATAACCTCTGGCTTCTGCACCCGCACCTAGTTGTGCATAGCCGGCGGCGCCCGTTTTGTCGCCGACGACATTCCAGATAATACTGCTGTTGTCGGTTACGTCTTTTAATATGACTTTGGCCTCAATTGCGAAACTTAAGTAGTTTGCAATATTAAAAACCCATGTTCCGTCTACTCCTTTGCCATCAAGCGTAAGGGTTTTGCCCCCAGCAATCGTCAGATAATCCCTGGTGCTATAAATACCGGCTTCAAGCGTCTCATCGTTTATGCCAAAAGTGGTAGAGACTAATTCAGTTCCTGTTCCTAAACTCTTCAAGCTGGTTTGCAAGGCGGTAATGAGCACTTCTTGATTGGTGACTAAAGGGGGTGGAGGAGGGAGCTGTAAAGAATTGGCGGTAAGGACACCATCAATTTGCACGCCAGCACCGATGGTTGTGGTCGTTCCGGCATCAACATCACCAGCAAAAATTGAGCCCGCACCGATTGTTACTGTAGTGCCAGCTAAAACGTCGCCGCCTACTTCTACCGTTGCATCAATCGTCACAGTGGTACCCGCGACAAGCCCGCCATTAACCTTAACACTGGCACCAATAGTTGCTGTGGTTCCTGCCTGAATAGAGCCATCAATCATTGCAGCTGCGCCTAAGGTGACTGTCGTACCTGCCTGAATATAGCCCTCTACCACTGCATCAGCGCCGAGGGTTGTGGCCGTTCCGGCCTCAACGTTACCGCCAACCGATGCGTTTGCTGCCAGTGTTATCGCGGTCGCACTTTGAACATTACCCCCAACCTTGGTGCGTGCGCCCATCGTTATATAACTACTGGCATAAAGTGACTGGTTGGTAAGGTCTGAATTCAGCAAAGATTGAATACTCGCATTCGCGCTAGACGCAGCAGATAGAAGTACCAGTAAGATTAATTGATTGATATGCCTCGCTAAACGCCGAAGATGCTCAAGGCCATTAACGATAACGTCATCTGCTAAGGCGTCAGTATAAAAACTAACCCAATAGTCAGCCGAAACATAAGCATTGTTCTTTTGCATCTTGTTTACCTCACTCTATCAATAAAACTTTTTGAATATCTACACAGAAGGTAGCAAAGAGTGAGCCAATATTAAGTTATTGATTTTTAGTGTTATTTTTTATTTACTAATTATGTTGAATTTCTGTTTTGCAAAAAAATAGCGTTTTGCAAATCGATTAAAGGCTATAAACTGGCTTAGAAGAAGATAGTGAATCGTATTGATGAATATTGATTAGGCGTAATAACAACATGATTACGTTTTTGAAAAAGTAGAATTTGGCAAAAGTGTAACGATTAAAAGGGCAAGGCCCATTTGCTCATTAGGCACCTATCTTCTCTAGCAACAGCAAGATAATGGGCGCTACGGTATTTATTACTCAAATGGCGAATAGCGCAATGTTGTAGCTCACTCAAGTACGTTTTTATCCAAACTAGTTGGGAGCTAATTCGCCTAAGGCTAAGACACGGGCTACTGCTTAGGTGTTCTTAATAATTTAGCGATGGAGCTTGCGGTAGCGGTAAGCTCATTATCTTCGTTATAGATATGGCCTTCCATAAATGCTGTTTGGTAGCTTTTCTTTATGGCCCAGCCCTCAACGCGAAGCTTTCCAGCCCGCGTTGGCGCGAGGTAAGATGTTTTTATTTCAAGGGAGGAGATATTGACAATGTCTTGGTCGCAGATAATAACAGCATGACTCATGACTGCATCAAGCATGGCGGTAACAAACCCTCCTTGTACAATATCAATTGAATGGCAGAAGTCTTTGCTAATAGTAAACTCAAAGGTACAAGCTGTTTTGTCAGTATCGAAATCGATCAGCTGCCCACCCAGCATGCTAATGAATTTCGGGCCTTGGGCGTTTATTTGTTTAATAATCTTAGCTTTGTTCTGCATAAATACCTTTGTTGTTCGGTTTACCCCTACTTAAGAGTGTTACTCCTCAGCAAAACGGTCCCTCAATAATGTGGAAAAAAGCCTGTAGTGGGTGCTTTAATATTGACAATTTATCAAATCCTTGACCCAAACTTATATCATTAATATTTTTGTCATACCAACGTCGATGGGCATGAAAGCTCTGTCCAGTGTCACTTAATATCCCTTGCTGACAAGGATCTTTTGCACGTTTATACTATAAAGCAGCTCGTAAACCTAAAAACTAATCATTTAACCAAGCTTTATCGCGCTGCACCCATAATCCCTTTACTGAGTGCGCAATCAGTTCACATAAAAGCTCTGTCCATGAGCCAAAATTCAGCAACTGCATATCTGCTGAAAAATGAATTCTATCTTTGCTCTCCTCAGCAAGGTTAGTGATATTTTAAACTCCCTTAGAATTACTCTCATATTGCTTAGTTTTGATCAAAAAGTGATCTTTTGGCATTGCGGTTCCTCAGTCCTGTAAATTTTAAATGATATAATTGTCGCTAGCCTGTTCACCCTTCTGGCGCAGAGCGCTAAATTTCAAGAGGAATTTATGTTTAGGCCAAGAGCACGTACATGGTGGTTTCTGCCTCTTCACTTTCGATTAAATATATTTTAATTCTATTTCCAGATAAACGCTTGTTGAGCCTTTACCCAAAGCTTTGCGTGGCTAAAATAGCCTGAATATTCGCCCTTATTGTTGAGCTCAACACACAATCATCGGACGATAAGGTATATCTCGATTATTGCCAAATACTCGGAACTGGCTTAATTTATACTACTCATTTCGGCATCGCTCGCCATGTCACAGCATTTAGAATCTGCATAAGGTTGCAAACGTTGAAATTACTACCCCATTGCCCGCTTAAATATGGCTTTGATGTGATGTCACCTCCATCGGTGCCTGCGCTAAACCTCAAAGATGGCCACTTTTTGGTATCATTCGATCAGCGACTGTGGATGTTTCATCGCTGCTGGGAGCCGCCGTTGGGCGTCAAAGTACATGCAACACTCATGATCGTGCATGGGACAGTTGACCACAGTGAGGCCTATGCCGAATTGGCTCAGAAACTGGCTAACGTGGGTGTTGCCGTTTTTGCTATGGATATGCGAGGCTGGGGCCTGAGTGACGGTGAAAGCATGTACATTGACCACATGGATACATTCGTGGCAGACGTGGATGCCCTTTACCAGCATGTTCATGCATTACCACCTTACAAGAGTATCAAATCACGTTTTTTGATGGGAAAATCCTTGGGTGGAACGGTGACTGCATTCTGCGTCGCTAAACATCCAAAGCATTGGACTGGAATACTTGGCTTGTCCGGCGCTTATCAGATTGACCCCAAGCTACTCCCTTCGCCTATCGTCATGTTTCTTCTAAGAGGACTTGCCAGACTTTTTCCAAAATTACCCTTGAAGCCATTGTTTGATGAACACTTAATAGTCGCAGACGAACAGGCTTTGCAAGCGTGGCGGGAGGATCCTCTTTGTTCTAAGGACAAACTTCGACTCGGCTATATCGTCACTTTCTTTGGTGCTCTGAAGAAGTTACTTAACGGTATTGTGCCGCAGATTGATATACCCATGCTTATGATGTGCGGCGACGCCGATAAAGTCGTAACATTGTCGGGACATAAACTGATGATCCGAGCAAGTCGACACGCCGACAAGCAGCTAAAAGTCTATCCCCATGGTTACCACAACCTTTTACAGGAGCCAAGTCTAAAGTTACAAGTCATGGCAGACATTCAAGAGTGGATTCTTTCACATACGACCCAAGACTAGATTTATTCATTGACCTTAGGGTAAACATCTTGCATTGGATGACTGTGCAAATAATGTAAGCGGACGTTTTTTAGCGATTTAGCAGTTTATGCTTGATATCTAATTAAACGGTTTAGTTGTCTTAAAAATAATTATCTTAGATGTATTCTTAATTTTATTATCATGTATATCTTATTAATTTTTTAGATGCCTTATTAATTTTTTCTGTTAATTTTATATCCTCGCCAGTTCAAAGTCGGACTAAAGAGATAAACCATTAACTAAGATTTATTGATGGATCTGGGCGCGTTCTGGTTTGATAATAGCGGGAAGATATTGAGCAATATTAGACTGCATGAACAATGTTCTGCATCATTAATAGTGCGAATATGCGAATATGCGAATATGCGGATAAAAGCAGCTCTATTGATAAGACAGGTGCAATAATTAAAATAACAAATAATCACTGTTTTACGCGTTTGAGGAATGAATAAATGGGGCTTTCGTCTACCGAGCTAGAACTGTCAACTGCACTCCGATTGCTTGAAGAAACCCAGCGAATGGCAAAAATTGGTGGCTGGGAGCTGGATATTCCCTCTGGCAACCTATACTGGACAGCTGAAACCTATCGCATCCTTGATACTTCTCCCCAAGAATTTATTCCAACTGTGGATGCTGTCGTTGATTATTTTTTACCTGAATCGAAAAATAAGCTTCAGGCGGCCACAGATGCTGCATTAAGTCAGGGCCTTGGCTTTGACTTGCAACTCGAAACTTATACGACTAAGGGGCGAAAAATTGATATTAGGGTTACTTGCAAAGTAACTGCTCATGAAGGAGGGGTAAGTAAGCTTACGGGGGTCTTTCACGATATCTCAGAATCAGTCAGTCAACAAAAAGAAATAGAGCAGAATCATCGGCGTTTACAGGTAGCGACAGATGCTGCCGAATTAGGGGTGTGGGAGTATAATATACTCGAGCAGTCGCTTATCTGGGATAAGCGCATGTACGAGTTGTATGGTGTCACTGCAGACCAGTTCACCGCGGTTTATTCTTTCTGGGAAAATGCCTTATCCCCGCAGGATATGAAAAAAGCATCGCAGGCGATAAGTGACGCTATTAAAAATAAAAAATCGTTTAAAATTGAATTTAGTGTCCCCCATCCAGATGGCAGTTTGCATTGGATTGCTGCTACCGGTTGCCCGATAGAGGATGCATCAGGGCAAGTGGTAAAAGTCATCGGTACGAACCAGAGTATCGATAGCATAAAAGAATACGAAGAACGAATTGAAATGAGTCATAAATTTGCCAATACCGGTTATTGGGATTGGAATTTTAAATCTGGCGTTGTTTATTGGTCGCCGACTATTGTAAAAATGTACGGCGGAACCGAGACTAATCTTATCACCAGTCACGAAAACTTTGTCTCGGCCTTGCATCCAGATGATCGACAATTTGTTCAGGACGCTGTCAATTTATGTATCGACAGCGGTGAAGAGTATAACATTCAGCACAGAATAGTTTGGCCTGATGGATCGGTGCATTGGATAGCTGCGCAAGGTAATGTTGTGCGTAATAGTCAAGGTGAAGTAGAACGCATGTTGGGCATGGCGCAAGACATTACCCAGCGCAAGCAAATAGAAGATGAGTTGCTTACTCAAAGTCAAATAGTCACTAGGATGGGAGAAGGTGCTAACTTAGTTCGTGTCAGTGACCGAACTATCGTCTATACCAACCCTGCCTTCGAGAAAATGTTTGCTTATGAACCGGGTGAAATGTTAGGAAAACACATTTCCATCATCAATGCTCCGGGCCATGTAAGCCCGAAAAGTAAGACTCAAAATATCATTAACGAACTAGAGGCTAATAGGGTATGGCGAGGAGAAGTGCACAATATCAAAAAGGATGGCACTATTTTTTGGACTTACGCTACCGTATCTACCTTTGACCATCCAGAATATGGAAAAGTTTGGCTGTCTGTGCAAACTGATATTACTGAACGAAAACTAAGAGATGAGCAGTTACGACATAGTCAAAAAATGGATACCATTGGCCAGTTAACGGGCGGGATCGCTCATGACTTTAATAATATTCTGGCTATTGTGTCAGGTAACTTGGAACTTCTGCAAAGAATGTTACCCACAGACTCTAAGGAATATAAGCGAGTTGACAATGCCCTAAAGGGAACAACGCGAGGAGTATTAATTACTCGAAAGTTGCTTAACTTTTCTAGACAAGATGCCGTAGATGTTAAACCTACCGATATCAATGATTTTGTTGTTAGTAGTATCGACTTTATTAAAAAATCACTGACACCATCTATTCATATAGAAACCAATCTTGCTAAGGACTTGTGGATAACAGAAGTTGATCAAGGGGATTTTGAAGATGCATTGCTCAATATCGCGTTAAATGCCCATGATGCTATGCCTGATGGCGGCACCTTAAGTATCACTACCAGTAATCAGGTTTTGCCTAACGTTAATTCATTGCGTGCAAATAGTCCTGAAGCTACCGCTGATTTCGTGACAATTTCTATTACAGACACAGGTACAGGAATGAGTGAAGAGGTAAGGGATAAAGTGTTGGAACCTTTTTTCACAACTAAAGATAAGAGCAAGGGCACAGGACTTGGTCTTAGTATGGTACACGGCTTTGTTAATCGTTCAGGTGGTCGCATAGAAATTGATTCGGTCATTAATGAAGGTTCAACTTTTACATTATTTCTACCTCGCATAAAAGAAACAGTTAACCTTAACTGCGCACAATCAATTGATATTGAATATCCTAAAGGAAATGAAACTATCTTAATTGTTGACGATGAAGAAGCTTTGCGGGACCTCGCAAAACTATTGTTAACTGGACTTGGATATAGTGTATTAACTGCTGCTAATGGTGATGAGGCTTTAGAAATATTAGAAAGGGGTATTAAGATTGATTTGCTGTTTAGCGATATTGTTATGCCGGGTAAGTTAGACGGCAATAAACTCGCTTTAGTTGCGCACAAACAACAACCTAATCTTAAGATTTTGCTTACCAGTGGATATGTGCACAAAAGAGATGACACATTGTCTGAAAATAATGAGTATTTATCCAAGTTATTAGCAAAACCATACAGCCAACTAGAACTTGCACTTGCTGTTCATGGCACATTGAATACTGTTAATTAAGAACTCCCCATGCTCGCTATGATGGTTTCGCTCTCACTCGAGCATAACATTTGCCGCGAAATGTCCACAGTTAAACCATCAGGCACAAAATATCACCGGTCCTGAGTGTCGCTGATGAGCAATAAGTATGGGACTGAGTATGAAATTTCAACAAATAGATATGACCTATTTAGTGCTCATTCAGGATATCTAATCAGAGAATGAAGTTGTTCCGAAAGTCGTTATCATGGATGTCCTCTTAACTCATTGGGTTGACAAACAATGGCTTATGTATTTAATCCATTTTCATCTTACTCACTCTCAAATTTTAAATTTTTCTTTTGCCAATGAATGCAAAGTGGCACGGATAGATTAAGTAAAAAGGTAACCAACATAAGTGTGTAAAACACCGCCATTGATATGATGTTGTACTGAACGTAAGCAATATCCAGCACGACAAACGCAAGCTCTGCGCGGCCTAACATACCAAAACCTATCATCCAACTTGATGGCCAATCAAAGTTACCCGTGTAGCGGGCAGCGAGTGCTGCAGATAAAACTTGCCCAACAAACAAACCGATGAACAAGATGATGGCGTAAGGAAGAACAGACAGAAATAGGGTAGCTTCAAAAATGAGTTTGGAGCCTAATGCCACAAAAAATACTGGGCCTATCCAAGAAAACGCGACATTGTCGATGATTTCGCGCGCATGTTTATAGTGGTCACGCTCATTGTCTTGATGAAAGTCAAAATATTCTTTCTGTATAATAAGACCTGCCATATATGCACCCACAGCTGGATGAAAGCCAAACTCATGTGCAAGTAAGCCGACCAATACAGCAATCAACAATAGCGAAAGTACAGTGTATTCGCCTTTCGCCATAGATAAGACAGACCGTAAATTAAGTTTACCTAAAAACGGAATTTTGGCAGCGAAGCCATTGCTCGTAGGAAATAACCAAGCGCCCATAAAGGTAACGATAACGAAAAATGCTGCTGCTTTGCCTAGAATAAAGAGTATTCCGAAAACCGAAACGCTTGTTTCACCGATAGCAATAGGCACCAAAATAGCAACTAATGCAAGTGAAGCGATATCGTCAAGCACTGCTGACGTCATAATGCCAGTGGCCGCCGGAGTATTATGCAGTCCCTCGCTTTTAAGTGAAACCATGGTGAGAGACACTGCCGTGGCGGTCATTGCCAAAGCAACAAATAAAGAGGTGTTAGTATCCTGCCAGACTATATCTGCAAAAAGATAACCCACAGCAAACGGGACCAAAGCACCGAAAAGGGCAATGCCCCAACTGCGTTTTATGCCTTTTATAAAATTACTGGTGCTCTCTTCAAAGCCCAGTGCAAACATAATAATGATAATGCCTAATTCAGCAAAATCGACAATAAAAACCGGCATAACTTGCGGCAATATACCGACATTGACTAGCAGTGCACCGCAGAATAAGTACCACAAAACTGGCGTTAAACGTGTTTTATGAGCGAGGTAGGACGCAACAAAAACTGACGTCCAAATAATAGCTAATAAGGCAATGTCATGCATGCAAAGATCCCGAAGTAAATTTTTATCCTACAGCTACCGATAAATTTGTTATTGATGTGGATCACGACATGAGGGTTAATAGTTGTTTTTGATATACAACACTAAATTAAAAGGCCTTATTATGGATGTCCTATTAACTCTTCGTCAAAGCATAAATCGTCACCTCCGTAGGAGGCCCTTTAGGGCCGAATGCTAAAGGTGCATTAATGATAAAACCATATGGATATCCTATTAACTCCTCGTCAAAGCATAAATCGTCACCCTCGTAGGAGGCTCTTTAGGGCCGAATGCTAAAGATGCATTCATGGGAAAAGCATTATCATGCATGTCCTGTTAATCCGATAAAAGGTAAAGTAATTTGCTTCACCCCTATCTATGCCCATAATGTAACGCGTTGTTGTGAATGCCGAGAATGAAATTGGTGAACGGTTTTTGGCCCAA
>Ga0163216_100879_pt1 | contig 28648 bp, 34 predicted proteins | sample SynspAceP_FD_167610 | JGI IMG/M metagenome (GOLD analysis project Ga0163216, IMG submission 167610) | Saline lake microbial communities from Ace Lake in Antarctica - Synechococcus sp. Ace-P (Illumina Assembly) | ecosystem: Environmental > Aquatic > Non-marine Saline and Alkaline > Saline ...
CCGAAAGAGTACAGGGTCCCGCTCGGATACACGGGCGTGCGCGTCAAGCCAGATTGGCTCGGGCCATTCGGAGACGATGATCGTGTCTTCCTGTTTTTGCCGGGCCGGAACGAGGCTCGCCCGCAGCGTTGTCGTCCTACCATTGATTTCATATCCGCGGCGCACAAGCACCGGCTCGGACGCAGCATCAGCAAACGACATCAGCCGCACGATACCGGGCTGGCTGAAGCGCGCATAATGCGCCTCGGTCCGGTCAAGGAGCATGTCGTCAAGTGTCTGACACCCGGGAAGCTGGTTGAGGGAATTGACCCGGCGTATCGAGCCGCCGCTGCGGCGGGCGACCCAGCCGCCGAGTTCATTTTCCTGCTCTGCCGGCCAGGCGGCCCGGAAGGCCATTTCCGCGCGCCAGAAAAAGTCCGTATCCATTGCCGGTCTCGCTGTTGCCAGAGTCACTTCACTATCAGTCCGGCAAGGTCATATGCCCATCTTGGCTCAATTCCATGAACGGGTTATGCGCCAGTTCCCACAGGTGCCCGTCCGGATCGGCGAAGTAGCCGGAATAGCCGCCCCAAAACACTTCATGCGGTTTCTTCACCGGCTTGGCGCCGGATTGAACCGCGAATTCCCATGCGGCATCGACCGCCTCGCGAGACGCCAGATTGTGCGCCAGAGCCATGCCTTCGAAGGCCTGCGGCCGGGTCGGCTCAAGACCGGCGTCAGCAGCAAGCGCGTCCCTGCCGAACAGACCCAGCACAGTGCCGTTCATGTGGAAGAACGTGACATTGTCGTTGGAGGCTGAAGAGCTTTTGAAACCCAGCCGCTGATAGAATGCCGTGGAGGCAGCCACATCGGCAACGCCTAGGGTAATCATGGTGATGCGCGGTGCAAAACTCATCGTATGAAACTCCTGTAGCCACTCTGATTGAGGAGCAAGGCGGCCTGTCTATGAATGGGAACGTATGAAGAACAAACCAGCAAGCCACACATAAGTCAAGATATGACAGCAGATCGGGCCCTTGCGCCTACTCCCCGGTCCATTCCGGCTTGCGCTTGGCGATGAAGGCGCCCATGCCCTCCTCTGCATCCCGCGCCATCATGTTCTCGACCATCACGCCGGCAGTGTATTCATAGGCATCCTCCAGCGACATTTCGGCCTGCCTGTAAAATGCTTCCTTGCCGATCTTCACCGTCAAAGGTGATTTGGAAGCAACGACTTCGGCGTATTTCATGACAATCTGATTCAGGTATTGGCGCGGCATGATGCGGTTGATCAGTCCGAACTCGCGCGCGGTCGAGGCGTCGATGGTTTCACCGGTGAGCAGCATTTCCATGGCCTGCTTACGATGCACGTTTCGGCTCAGCGCCACCATCGGGGTTGAACAGAACAGCCCTATATTGACGCCCGGCGTACAGAAGGTCGAGGTGTCGGTGCACATGGCCAGATCGCAGGAGGCCACCAGTTGGCAACCGGCAGCGGTGGCCAAGCCATCGACCTCGGCAATGACTGGAACCGGCAGATGCACAATGGTTTGCATCAGCTCTGCACAGAGGTTCATGGTACGGACGAAGAATGCTCTGCCCCGATCCTCGTCGGCGCGATGGACGGTCAGTTCCTTGAGATCATGGCCGGCGGAGAACAGTTTGCCCGGCGTGGCCGAAGCAATGATCACCACGCGGATGGATTTGTCGTCGCGGGTCGCGTCCAACTCTGATTTCAGCGCCTGCATCATGCCGATCGAAAGCACATTTGCCGGAGGGTTGTTCATCTCCAGGCGCAATACGCCATCCCGTTTTTCCGACTTGACCAGGCCCGCCGGGGCACTCTTGTCCAACTCAACGACGCTCATGCGTGAAACCCTTTTCCTGTTCGAGCTTCAGTTTAGCGCGGCGACCTGGCTGCGGGAACCCCATCATGGCGTTGACCGGAGGCTCTATTTCCGCAACTTTACCCGCGACGACAGAATCTGGCGGAAAGTCAGAGCCAAGCAGCTGACTTGAGCCATATCCATACCACACAGGAACACGCCCCATGCCCACACCGGCAACACCGAAGATGTCCGCCTCCGAGGTTTCGGCCTACCTCGACGAGGTCTTTCCGCAGATCAGGGAGAACGGCGACAACATCTCGGTGCTTGATGTCTCTTCGGGATGCGCCAACGTCCGGCTTCACGCAGACGACAAGCATCTCCGACCGGGCGGCACGGTGAGCGGCCCCACCATGTTCATGCTTGCCGATCTTGCGGCTTACTCAGTGATCCTGGCCCATATTGGCCGCGTCGCGCTTGCCGTGACCACCAATCTCAATATCAACTTCCTGATGAAGCCCGAACCCGGACCGCTCGACGCCACTGCGACGATCCTCAAACTTGGCAAGCGGCTGGTTGTCACTGACATCGCAATCCGTGATTCCGGAGGGGAAATGGTGGCCCATGCCACCGCCACATATTCGATTCCGCCGCAGGTTTGAGCGGATTTGGCGATGAATTTATACGGTATTAAAATACCGTAACTATAAACCATTGTTTTTGTTGTGTAATTTCACAACTACATCCGATTCCGGTGCTTGACGGCGATTTTGACCTCCCCTATAAGCACGCAGCGCCGTAATTCTCGGATTTCGGCGCATCAGTTGTTGTGGATCGGATGTTATGCAGCCTGCCGCAACAACCCAAGCAACAAGAAACGTCCGGTTTTCGGCTCGCCCGGTTCCGGAATTGAATAAAGAGAGAAACCCATGAAAACCTTCTCGCAGAAGCCTGCAGAGGTGGAAAAAAAGTGGCTGATTATCGACGCGACAGATCTCGTCGTCGGCCGTCTTGCCACTATTGTTGCCAACCGCCTGCGCGGCAAGCACAAAGCCACCTTCACCCCACACGTTGACGATGGCGACAATGTCGTGATCATCAATGCTGAAAAGGCGGTTCTGACCGGCAAAAAATACACCGACAAGAAATACTACTGGCACACCGGTTATCCCGGCGGCATCAAGGAGCGCACTGCGCGCCAGATTTTCGAAGGTCGCTTTCCCGAGCGCATTCTCGAAAAGGCTGTCGAGCGCATGGTTCCGCGCGGTCCGCTTGGTCGTCGCCAGATGAAAAACCTGCGCGTTTACGCCGGTTCCGATCATCCGCATGAAGCTCAGCAGCCGACCGTTCTTGACGTCGCGTCGCTGAATACCAAGAACAAAAGGAGCGCCTGATAATGGCTGAACTCAATTCGCTTGAGGAGCTCGGCGCATCCGTGGCTGCTGAAACTGCACCGGCAGCTCCGGTATACGTTCGTAAGGTCGATGACCTTGGCCGCTCTTACGCGACCGGCAAGCGCAAAAACGCGATCGCTCGCGTATGGGTCAAGCCGGGCACCGGCAAGATCACCGTCAACGGCCGCGACTTCGTCACCTACTTCGCACGTCCTGTGCTGCAGATGGTTGTCCAGCAGCCGGTCGTCGCCGCTGCCCGTGAAGGCCAGTTCGACGTCGTCTGCACAGTCACCGGTGGCGGCCTCTCCGGCCAGGCCGGTGCGGTTCGCCACGGCGTTTCCAAGGCACTGACCTACTACGAGCCGGCCCTGCGCGCGGTTCTCAAGAAGGGTGGCTTCCTGACTCGCGACAGCCGCGTTGTTGAACGTAAGAAATACGGCAAGGCCAAGGCCCGCCGGTCGTTCCAGTTCTCCAAGCGTTAAGCTTACTTACTGGACTTGCAGATTTTGGACGGGGCTTCGGCTCCGTCTTTTTTTGTGCTGTGGTGAGATTATGTCGCAGCAGGATGCGACTGAGGCCCTGCCCGGCAAATGTCGCCTATTCGGCCGGTTCCATTGCCGGTGCGGCTGGAACGGAACGAGGCGCAGGGCGCCTGCGCAACAGTCGCAAGGTCCAGCGCGACAGCGGCGCTTCAATGATCATATGGTAGGCTGCTGCGCCCAAAACAGCCAGGACAGTCATGATCAGATAGTGGATCTGCCAAGGCAATTCGATCGTTGTCACCGCCGAAATGACATGTTTGATATAGAGCGTGATCACGAAAACATGGGTGAGATAAAGCGCATAGGACCACTCCCCCAAACGAGCCAGGAACTTGCTCTTGAAAGTGATCACTCCCAAGCTGCCATAAAGCACTGCGGCGGCAGGCACACCCCAGAACAGCACACGCCAATCCCCCACCGGGCGTTCCCATTGCAACACCAACAGCACGGTTCCAACGACAAAGATCGCCAGTGGCGCGAGATTCAGGCCGACGCTACGAGTCTGACTCCATGTCCGGTAAACCAGAATGCCCAATACAAACTCGAGAAGGATGGGATCAGTGTAAAACGCCAGATTGGGATTGACCGGTTTCAGCAATATCCCCGCTGTGACCAGACAAATCATCAATCCTGATGCGACCACCAATTTCCTGTCTGCAAACACACCGGCAGTCAGCGCAACAATGGCATAAAAGAAAATTTCGTAATTCAGAGTCCAGCCGACAACCAGCAACGGCGCAGTCGAGCCATCGCCCTGATCCAGCGCAACAAAAGACAGCGAAGCGACGAGATTATAGAGATCCGCTGTCGTCGAATTGAACAGCTGCGGCAACTGCAAGGCCAGCACGAACACAACCCCCGTGATCACCCAATAGGCCGTAACCACGCGCGCAACACGCCTTATCCAGAATTCCTTGCCGTTAAACGCCCCGGGGCGGGCAACGATCATCGCCATGACAAAACCGGATATGACAAAGAACAGATCAACGCCGGCCGCGCCAACGTGATCGACCCGCTCGGGGTCAAGCCCCCAGGTTTTCTGTGACAACACCGAAATATGATAGAAAACCACAGCTAAAGCCGCAGCGGCGCGTAATTAATGCACGGCAAACAGCGTGTCTGATTGAGGGGACGGCAAGGGTGCTGTGCTCATATGGTTACCCAATGATTAACGCATGGGTCATAGCATCACGAAACCGGGCACACTGGTCCAAACTGGATTTTGCCTTAACATGTGTCCATCGCGGGTTGCGCGACTTTATCCGGAGAGATGAATGCGCTAGGCAAGGTCAGCAGCTTCAGTGAGAACCAGACCATGGCCAACAAATCCATCGACCACGCCTTCACCGCCAGTTCGCTGACTTCGGCGGCCGGTGATCCGACCTATGCCGGCGCGCTGTCGTTCATGCGACGCAAATACACCAAGTCGCTCGAGGGCGCGGATGCGGTGGTTTGGGGCATTCCGTTTGACGCAGCGGTGTCCAACCGGCCGGGCGCACGCTTTGGCCCGCAGGCGATCCGACGCGCTTCTGCAATCATGGACAATGATCCGCAGTATCCGTTTGACAGGGACCTGTTCGAGGCGATGGCAGTGATCGACTACGGCGACTGCCAGCTCGATTACGGCAACCACCAGGAGACCCCGGCAGCAATCGAACGCGAAGCAAGCAAAATCCTGTCGTCAGGCGCGTTCCTGATGACTATGGGCGGAGACCATTTTGTCACCTGGCCGCTGCTCAAGGCGCACGCGGCAAAACACGGGCCGCTGGCTCTGGTGCAGTTCGACGCGCATCAGGACACCTGGTTCGATGACGGCAAGCGGATAGATCACGGCTCTTTCGTTGGCCGTGCTGTTCGCGACGGAGTGATTGACCCCGCACGTTCCATTCAAGTCGGGATCCGGACCCATGCGCCCGAGGATTGCGGCATCCGTATCCTGTACGGCCACGAGGTCGAAGATATGTCTGCCGCCCAGATTGCCAAAACCATTCTCGAACATGTCGGCGATGCCGCCTGCTACATCACATTCGATATCGATTGCCTCGATCCGGCTTTTGCGCCCGGAACCGGAACGCCGGTTGCTGGCGGCCCTTCAAGCGCAAAGATGCTGTCGGTGCTGCAGAAGCTCGGAGGGCTTGAAATCAAGGGCGCTGATATTGTAGAAGTGGCACCAGCCTATGATCACGCGGACATCACCGCGATTGCCGGAGCCGCTGTCGCCATGCATTATTTTGGACTTCTCGCAGAACGCCGCTCGCGACGATAAAGTCTCGCAAGCCTCATGAGCCGCTTCGGAAATCGAATCCGAAGCGTTGCGCAAGTCCCTGAATTTTATGCATGAACGGAGAAGCCCGATGGCTCCCAAGATTTTCATTGACGGTGAACACGGCACAACAGGTCTGCAGATCGTATCCCGGCTGCAGAAGCGGACAGATATCGATCTGATGTCGATGCCTGCCGAGCAACGGCGGGATGCCGATGTGCGGACGAAATTTCTGCGCGAGGCCGATATCGCCATTTTATGCTTGCCCGATGATGCGGCGCGGGAAGCCGTGGCACTGGCGGCAGATGCGGGAACCCGGTTCATTGACGCCTCGACAGCACACCGGTCAAATCCGGACTGGGCCTTTGGATTTGCCGAACTTTCCGAAGGCCAAGCCGCGCGCATCGCTGGTGCACAGTTCGTCTCAAATCCGGGCTGCTATTCAACAGGTGCTCTCGCACTGATTGCTCCGCTGGTCGCAGCAAAGCTGCTGCCCGCCGATTATCCGCTGACCATCAATGGCGTGTCGGGCTATACCGGCGGCGGCAAACAGTTGATCGCGCAGATGGAAAATGCCACCCAAGAGGACGCGATCACGGCCCCCTATTTCGCCTATGCGCTGACGCTGGGCCACAAGCATGTACCGGAGATCGTCAGCCATGCAGGTCTGTCGCGGAAACCAATCTTCACGCCTGCTGTCGGGCGGTTCGCCCAAGGCATGCTGGTCAATGTGCCGCTGCATCTCGACCTGATGACCGGCAACCCATCGATGTCCGACATCCATGCCGCACTTAAGGCGCACTATGCTGACGGCCCGATTGTCGAAGTGATGGCCCTCGACCAATCCGCGGGCCTCGCCCGGATTGATCCGGAAGAGATGACAGGCACAGACCGCATGAAGCTCTATGTCTGCGGCACAGAAGGCGCGGGTCAAGTCAATCTGGTCGCGTCTCTGGACAACCTCGGCAAAGGCGCGTCCGGAGCCGCGGTGCAGAACCTCAACCTGATGATTGGTGGCTAACTTCGCAACTGGAAGGGCTTGATTGCTCTACAGCTGACGCAGCTTGATATGAAAGCTATGTGCAAGACCGGCCGTGTTACGTCGTGGGCAGCGCAGGGATGGTATGACAACCTCCCTGTTGCAGGCGCCAATGGGCAGGATCAGGAGTCGTCTTCAAACCGCTTGGCCAGCTTCTCGTAGTCGTCCTTTTCAAAGTAACGCAGTTCCCTGATGATGCGGAGTGCCGGCTTGAGGGCGAAGCAGATCGATCCCACCAGAAAGCACCAGGTGCCGGCCGTCAGCCAAGCCTCAGAAAAAAACATGATCGAGCCGATGATGAAAAGGCCTGCAGCAGCCACGTCCACACAGGTATAGGCAAGCTCGAACCGGGCATAGGCTTTATCATCCGCGATGTACTGGCGATGCCTGGACAGTTTAAAAAGAGTCATATTTCCCCCATTTGAGACAGGCCGGACACCTGTGGAGGCCCTGTCTCTCAGCTTCTGACGTGGATACGTATATCCATTGGATAGGCGCCATGGAAGCCGCGCCAGTGAGCGACAGCAAATCCGAGCACGACCACTGCCCAGCCCTGGTGCACCAGGGCCCAACCCACCGGCACCTGAGTGAGGATGACGACAATCCCGATCAGCGCCTGAATAGTGACCATGACAAACAGCAGCACTGCACGGCGGCAATGGGTGCTGCCCCTGCCGCACAGGATCGACGCCACCATGTGCCACAGCGTCAAGGCGAAGAGCAGATAGCCACCCAGACGGTGGACGAATTGCACAGTGAGTTCGTTTTCAAAGAAGTTGCGCCAGGCCGGTGTGACTTCCAGAAGACCTTCGGGCACAATCGCGCCGTTCATCAACGGCCAGGTGCTGGAAGCCAGGCCGGCGTCGAGACCGGCCACCAGGCCGCCAAGATAGATCTGGACAAGAACGAGGCCTGCCAAGGCCCCTGCCCCGCGCTTCAAACCTACGCTTGGAACAGGATCAGCGGAATGCGGCGCCAGTCCGCGCATCACCCAGACAATCGCTGCGAAAATCAGGCAGGCAAGCGTCAAATGCGTGGCCAGCCGATACTGGCTGACGTCGACACGATCAACGAGACCCGAAACCACCATCCACCATCCAACCGCGCCCTGCAGCCCGCCCAGAACCAGAAGCCCGAACAGCGGCCAGCGCAATTGTTTTTCGACACGGCCCGTGGCAAGGAAAAACAGGAACGGTACACCGAACAGAACGCCGACGCCGCGCGCCAGCAAGCGATGCGCCCACTCCCACCAGTAGATCGTCTTGAACTCATCAAGGCTCATACCTTTGTTGATCAGCTGGTATTCCGGGATCTGCCGGTAGAGCTCGAGTTCTTCCTGCCAATCGGCCTCACTCATCGGTGGAATAACGCCGTGGATCGGCTTCCACTGGGTGATAGACAGGCCGGAATCAGTCAATCGCGTGGCGCCGCCAACCAGCACCAGCGCAAGAATGGCGACCAGCACGATCCACAACCAGATCCGCTGCGCTGAGCGATTGCGGCGAAAACGTTGCTGCTCAGCAATCACCGTATCGCCGCCCGATGTTTGGGGCTTTAGAGCTTCAGCGATCGGAGCAGTGGAACTGGCAGACATCGTCGATTTCTTCCTTTAAACAACAGCCGGACATGTGCACCACAGCTGGATGCAAGGCAAGGGCGATGGCTTTGCGGCATGCCGTCGCGGCACATGCCTGGATCGGGCTCGCTCTTGCGTTCAAATTCAAAGCCGTTATGTCGGTGCCTGTACACCGTTTCACCGTACACAGTCACAAGGCCCGCACATGCCCGTCCGCCTCAAGAAGCTCATCGGAACCGTGATCATCGTCGCACTTGTGGTGATATACGCGATGGTTGCAACGACAATCGCCACCTATCGTCTAGCGGAATCCGCCTGGTACATACATATGCTGTATTTCCTGTTCACGGGCGTCCTCTGGGTGGTGCCGGCGATGGTCGTGATCCGGTGGATGGAACGTCCACCCAAGAACAAGCAGACCTGAGACGACACGACCGCGCTTGAAATAGCCGTCGCCGGGGGGGCGTTAACACCGCATTAGCCTTCAGTCCGGCTTTTTGCTGCTACAGCCACGAAATTTACCCGAATTTTGTCACTCTGGCATCATGCTCCGCGCGAGAAGCATGAAATCCCGAGAGCGTTGACATCATGGCAAATGCACAGGACATACCCACGCCGTTGACCACAGTCGCAAAGCGCACCGGCCCCCTGGCAAACAGGCTTTCGGCGCAAGTGACGCCGGAGTTGGGCAGCGTGTTGGACCTGTGGCAACGTCTGGAAACGGATCCGGCGATGACGTTTCATCAAAGCCGTGTCTGGGTTGAAGCCTGGGCACAAGGGACAGGTAAAGAGCTCTCCATCGTCACGCTGGAACAGGACGGCATTCCGTTTGCAGTCCTGCCGCTTGAAATCGACCGGATGAACGGCCTGAGAATTGCCCGCTTCGCCGGAACAGCCTTTTCAAATGAAAACACCGGCCTGATCGACGCTAATAAACAAAGCCGGCTTGATCCGGTCACGGCGCAGGATTTGAGTGTTGCGTTGTCCCAGGCCGGGCTGGAAGCCGACATCGTGCTTTTCGACAAGATGACGCCCGAAGCTGCTGCCCGCGCACCGTTTTCGGCGCTGCCGCATGTTTTCCACCAGAACCCCAGCTTCCAGTTGCCGTTGTTTGCAGATTTCAATGCAGTGCTGGCACAGATAAACGGCAAGCGCCGGCGCAAGAAATTCCGCGTCTCGGAGCGCCGTCTTGAAGCCATGGGCGGCTACCAGCATATCATGGGTGACATCGATGCTCAGGCGTTGCACCTGCTCGACACGTTTTTAGAGCAGAAGTCTGTGCGGCTGACGTCTCAGGGGCTTCCAAATGTCTTCGCTGATCCAGGCATTCGCGCCTTCCTTCGCCAACTTGCCACGACGCGTAACGCGGAAGGCAAGGCGGCGCTCGAACTCCACGGTATCGAACTCTCTGGCGGCGAACATGCAGGCCAGATCATCGCGGTTGCCGGATTGACCATCAAGGACCGTCACGTGACTTGCCAGTTCGGATCGATCAACGAAGATATCGCGGCTGACGTTAGCGCCGGAGAATTGCTTTTCTACAGGATGATCGAAGCTGCCTCGGTGGCCGGCCATCAGGTGTTCGACTTCGGCGTCGGTGATCAGCTCTACAAGCGCTCATGGTGTCCGCGGCGTACAGAGCTGGTTGATTGCTATGTGCCGCTCAATATCAAAGGACACCTGGCCGCCCCCCTGATCACCGGCATGATCCACCTGAAACGAACGATCAAGACATCACCGATGCTGCACCGGGCTGCGGCTTGGCTTCGTGGACTTATGGTGCGCAATCCGCAACAGACCCCGGATGTCAGCTAAAAGCACGCAGTACAAATTCAACCGGACACGGCAAAAACAACAACGCCATGCTATCTGTTGAAAGCACGGCGTTGTCCGGTTTTTGATGACTGCAGTTAGGCGGCAGAGCTTTGATTGCCCAACGGACCGGTCGGCTGGCCTGGCGTCATCAGCAACACATCCTCAAAGCCGTTGGCGTTGAACTCGGCCAGGAATTTGGCCACTTCAGCTCCATCGGAATGCAAGATCGAGAGCACGATTTCGCCGCGTTCCGTTCGGGCGATCCGTGCAATCGAGGCCGCATCAGCCGCGCCGCATTCGACAACGACCAGATCATAAGCTTCCGTCAGCGCATCAATGATCATCGGCAAACGGTCGATAGCACGCATGGCCCGGCGGGTATTGGCATTGCCGCGCGGAATAATATGTGCCGATGACAACCGGTCGGGATGAATTGAGTCAGCAATACTGATGTCGCCACACATCAGATCTGTAAGTCCGGGCAGACGCATGGACTCGGCCATCAATTCGGTTGGGCAAGCCGATCCGGTCAGATCAATCAGCAAGGTCTTGAGACCGTCTCCGGCGACCGTGCGCGCCAGCATGACCGCTGATGCCGAGCCCTCGTCACCCTCAGGCGAGACACAGACCGCCACGGGCGTCATGTCGGTGACAAGCTGTTCTGCCACCGCTTCCACGCTGAAATCATCGGCGTCATTGGAAATGTGCGGCAGTCCTTCAATATCGATCTCCGGCTCTGCTTTCGATACGACAGTAGATGCAACCGGAGCTGCGGCGGAATTGCCTGCCAGAGGCTGATCGTTGAAATAGTTCCCAGCCAGTCCCGATGACGGACGCAATGCACGACCCGAAAACAATTCTCCCAGCATCACGCCAATCGATGACAACAGGAATGCAGCCAGCGCTGATACAATGATGATCGGTCCGGTTTTCGGGTAATGCGAGTCAGATGCCGGGACCGCACGGGAGATCACCCGTGCATCGGCTGGCAAAGCCTTGGGTTCGGTGCGGGAGGCTGCCTCGCGATAGCGCCCGAGATAGGTCTCCAGAAGATCACGCTGGGCTGCGGCCTCGCGCTCAAGCGAGCGCAATTCCACCGCCTCCTCGCCTTCTCGGGCCGACCCGGCTTTCAGCTCGTTGAGCTGTGCGGTCAGTTCCTCTTCGCGGATCTGCGCCACCCGGGCGTTGCTCTCCAGACTTGAAAGTACCTTGCGAATTTCACCGCGGATCTGTTGCTCAACATCTGTCAGTTGCGCACGCAATGCTTTCATGCGGGGATGCGCTTCCAGAAGCGTGGTCGACATATCGGCGAGTTGTGCCCGGATATTGCCTTCGCTTTCGCGCAGTCGCTGAATGACAGGTGAATCAAGCACGTCAGAAACAGCATCCACAGCTTGGCCATTCGCCAGCGCATTGCGCACCGATTGCGCCCGGGCTTCGGAATCAGCCCGCTCTGCCCTTATGCGGCTCAGCTCGGTCGAAATGTCCGACAATTGCTTGGCCGCTATCGTGTCTTGCTGATTAACGAGAAGAAGACCCGTGCGGGAGCGGTACTCAGCAATTTTCCCCTCAGATTCGCGAACCTTATCACGCAATTTCGCAATTTCAGGTTCAAGCCAAGCACTGGCGTCGGTATTGTTTTCCAACTTGGCGCTTGACTGGGATGCAAGGTAGACATCAACAAGTGCATTCGCCACTTCAGCCGCGAGAGCCTGATCCTCGGACGAAAACTCAATACCAATGACGCGTGATTCCGGCACGGCATAAACATCCAGCTTCTTCTGGAATTCCTTCAGGACACGTTCTTCCGCAGGCACACTCAGCGGGTTCTTCTTAAGTCCGAGCAGGATCAGAAGATCGCCGATTGCGGAGGGATTGGCAGCAGGATCAAATTCCTCATAGGAGGAAAGATCGAGTTTGCGCGCCACCTGTTTGAGAAGATCGGTTGAGCGAAGAATTTCGACCTGACTTGTAACCGCACGGTCATCAAGAGCGACATCGGCGGTCTGTGGATTCTGATCGCTAGAATAGACCGGCTCACGGGTTTCGATCAGAAGACGGGTTTCAGATTTGTAGAGTGGATTGATCATCCCGGTCACGATAAACGCCAACCCCGCAGCTGCAGCGGTCAATCCCGCGACAAGTGCTTTTCTTTCCCAGACCGCTTTTACTAGGCGGCCAAGGTCAATATCGACGTCAGGTTGTGTCACTGGTGAGGCAGACATGCGCAGCTACTCCGTACATTTACTGAGGAGCAAGCGTAAAGGAACATGGTAACGCAAGGGTTAAGGGGGTCGTCAGAGTTTCTTTACCTTTCCACCGCCCTGCCTGCTTGAAGCGCGGTCCACCGGGTTAGTGCTAAATATATCCGGAGTTTTACCAGCCGTTAACCCTAATGGATCGATAACGGGGTTCGAATTTTACACGGTTTGCGTGGAGCACGTAAAAGCATGAAACCCGCCAAGTCCATAACGACACACCTTGTGGCGGCCGTCATGACCTCGGTCATGCTGGCGGGATGCGCAGGCTATCAACCCGCGCCGAAGGCATTCCATGAGGCTGTGATGCAGCCCTACCGGCTTGATGCTGGCGACCGGTTGCGCGTGACCGTGTTCGAGCAGACCGGATTGACTGGAACCTACTCCATTGACCAGGCGGGATACATCGCCTTCCCGCTGATCGGCGCAGTGCCGGCGCGCGGCCGTACCTTGCAGGAACTTGAAGGCAGCATCGCCGCGAGCCTCAAACAGGGCTATTTGCGCGATCCCGACGTGTCTATTGAAATTGACCGCTACCGCTCGTTTTTCATCATGGGCGAGGTCGGTCAATCCGGCCAGTATTCCTATGTCGCCGGGATGACTGTGCAAAACGCAATCGCCATCGCTGGAGGTTACTCGTCAAGAGCCAATCAACGCAATGTCGACATCACCCGGAAGATCAATGGAGACATCATGACTGGGCGGGTTCTGATCACTGACCCGATCCTGGCCGGCGATACCATCTATGTGCGTGAGCGGCTGTTCTGATTTCATGGCTGCACACAAACCCATGCGGATCCTTCATTGCTTCCGGTCACCTGTGGGTGGCATTTTCCGACATGTGCGGGATCTGGCAGAGGAGCACGCAAAGGCAGGCCACCAGGTCGGAATTCTCTGCGATTCGACCACTGGAGGCGCCTATGAAGATGCGCTGTTTGAAAGCATCATGCCGCACTTGGCGCTTGGGCTTACGCGGATCCCCATTCACCGGTCTCTGGGGGTGTCCGACATCACAACAGCATTCAAAAGTTTCAGTGAAATCAAAAATTTGCAGCCGGATGTGTTGCACGGACATGGCGCCAAAGGCGGCGCTTTCGTGCGACTGGCCGGCTCACGGTTACGGGTATCTAGGTATAGCGTTGCCCGTTTTTATTCGCCGCATGGTGGAAGCCTGCACTACAACGAGAAAACACTGCGTGGTCAGGCCTATTTCGCGATCGAGCGGCTGCTCGAACGCTGGACCGACAGCCTGGTGTTTGTCTCGGACTATGAGCGGCGGGCGTATGAGGAAAAAATCGGCCTGCCTCGCGCTAGCTGGCGCTTAATCCATAACGGGCTTAGGGCTCATGAATTCGGTTCTGTCCAGAACGATCCGGATGCTGTGGATTTTCTCTATATCGGCATGATGCGTAACCTCAAGGGACCGGATGTGTTCATCGAGTCTCTGCGCCGCGCCGAGCAACTGGCTGGCAAGCCGTTGCGTGGTGTGATGGTTGGCGATGGAGAGGATAAACCACGCTATCAGGCGATGCTTGATGTTCTGGGCATGGGTGACCGGGTGAAGATGCGCGACGCCATGCCGGCGCGCGACGCTTTTGCGCTGGCGCGGACTGTTGTTATTCCCTCAAGGGCTGAATCCATGCCCTATATCGTTCTGGAAGCGGTTGCGGCGGGAAAGCCAGTGATTTCCACTGAAGTCGGCGGCATTCCTGAAATTCTGGGCCCCGGCTTTGCCGGTTTTGTGCCGCCCGGCGACATCGAAGCGCTTGCGTGTGCTATGGCCCACACCATTGCCGACCCGCGCTGGCTGCCCGAAGCTATGCCGGAAATGGACAGTTTTCGTGAGCGTTTTTCTGCGCAGACAATGGCTGATAGCATGTCAACGCTCTACCAGGACTGCCTGAACCGTGAACCGTGAACCGTGAACCGTGAACCGTGAACCGTGAACCGTGAACCGTGAACCGTGAACCGTGAACCGTGAACCGTGAACCGTGGGACAGCACGCATCGGACTGCGTCAAGCCTTTCTTAGGGTGGGCATGATATCCCCGAAGCAGAAGTTTCCGGGGAGAGTTCGACCGTGAATAAGTTCGACCGCGATGACGCATTCAATTCCGACGGCATTCGCAAGGCCATGGCTGACATCAAAGTCAAGCCGAGCCTGAAGGGTGCGGACGGAAAACCGGTCGTTGAGATGAGCCGGCTGGCGCGCCAGACAGCCAACCGGCTTTCCGAGGAAAACTATTCCCCGACGATGATCATCGGCTCAATGCGGCTGGCGGAACTGGCTTTGCTGGCCTTTACAGGTTTTCTCGTTCACGCGCTTTATGTCGGCCTCTCCAATGATGCGACAGTGTATCTGTACGCACCGGCAATTCTGATCGGTTCGACGCTGGCCGTGCTGTTGATACAGATTGCTGATGGTTACCAGGTTCCCGCGCTCAGAAGCGCGTTGAGAACATTGCCCAAGGTGCTGACCGCATGGTCGCTCGCCTTCGCACTCATCGCGCTGGTGGCGTTCTTCATGCAATACGGGCTGGCGTTTTCGCGGGTATGGTTCGCGGTCTGGTACTTCAGCGGCGCAGCAGCACTGGTTATCGGCCGCAACATTGTTGCCTATGGCATTCGGCGCTGGGCCCGGAATGGCATTATGGAACGCCGGGCGGTGATCGTTGGCGGCGGTGACATCGCCAAAGCCCTGATTCGCTCGATAGAGCAGGATCCCGACAACGACATCCGGATTTGCGGCTTTTTCGATGATCGCGACGACCGGCGTTCTCCGCCGATGGTCGCCGGATATCCGAAACTCGGAAATATAGACGCGCTGGTGGAATTCGCCCGCATGGCGCGAATCGACATGTTGATCATTGCGATGCCGCTCAATGCGGAATCGCGGGTTCTGGAACTGTTGAAAAAACTCTGGATTTTGCCGCTCGACATCCGCCTTGCGGCGCACGCCAACAAGCTCAGGTTCCGGCCGCGCGCCTATTCCTATGTCGGCGCCGTGCCGATGCTCGACATCTTCGACCGGCCGATCACCGACTGGGATTCAGTTGCCAAGCGGATCTTTGACATCTTCTTTTCGCTGCTGGCGATCGCGCTGCTCTGGCCTGTGATGATTGGCACCGCCATCGTCATCAAGCTCAATTCCAAAGGCCCGGTCCTGTTCAGGCAAAAACGCCATGGCTTCAACAATGAAGTCATCGATGTGCTCAAGTTCCGCTCAATGTATACCGATCAATGTGACCCCACTGCCCGTGCGGCAGTGAGCAAGGGCGATCCACGCGTGACCAAGGTCGGACGGTTCATCCGCAAGACATCGATCGACGAGTTGCCGCAGTTTTTCAACGTATTACGCGGCGACCTGTCACTGGTCGGACCGCGACCTCATGCGGTTGTCGCAGCCGCACATGACCGGCTATTCGCTGAGGTTGTCGATGGATATTTCGCCCGCCACAGGGTCAAGCCGGGTGTTACCGGCTGGGCGCAAATTAATGGCTGGCGCGGCGAAATCGACAATGACGAGAAGATCAAGCAGCGCACGGCGTGTGATCTTTATTACATCGAGAACTGGTCCCTGCTGTTTGATCTCAAGATCCTGTTCATGACGCCGCTGAAACTGCTCAACACGGACAATGCGTATTGACCACCGCCGCCCTGCCAGCACCTGTCATCTTTCAGCCGCAGCGCGCGGCGATCTCGGTGCTGGCCTCACTGCTGGTGGCCTTCGGTGTGTTTCTATCGGGATTCGTGATCAACGAACCAGCACCTTATGAGCTGTTTCTGGCGGTTCTGATCGGAATCTGGGCGATGTTCGGGCTCAAATTGTCCCGGCATATTGCCCCGCTAATCACGCTTTATGTGATCTTCAACATTGGCGGGATGTTCTCGATCCTGACCATGGACGACGTCAACGACACCCCGATGTATATGGCGGTGTCGTTGTTTCTCGCCTTCACGGCGATGTTTTTCGCCGCCATCATCGAGGCCGATCACAGACGGCTGGTACTGATTTTCCGCGCCTATCTGGCGGGAGCGATCATCACCTCGCTTCTGGGTATTCTTGGCTACCTCGGCGCTATTCCCGGCGGCGAGGTGTTCACCCGCTATGGCCGGGCAATGGGCGCATTTCAGGATCCCAACGTGTTCGGGCCCTATCTGGTTTTGCCAGCGCTCTATCTCATGTACGGCTTGCTGACGGGCGCGCTGAAGGCTGCACCTTTGCGCGTGGCCGGACTTGTGATCCTGGTTCTTGGCGTGTTCTTTTCGTTCTCCCGCGCAGCCTGGGGCCTGCTGGCGATCACAATGGCGCTCCTGGTCATCACCATGCTGATCAAGGAACGCACTGGTGCTTTCCGGTTGAAGATCCTGCTCATGACCCTGATCGGCTCGCTGCTGCTTGTCGGCGCGATCGTCATCGCCTTGCAGTTCGACCAGATCGCGGATTTGTTTTCCGACCGCGCCAAGCTGGTGCAAGCCTACGACGGAGCCCGGCTTGGCCGCTTTGAGCGCCATGCCATCGGCTTTCTGATGGCGATGGAACATCCTCTTGGCATAGGTCCGCTGGAATTTGGCCTGATGTGGGGCGAAGACACCCACAACATTTGGCTAAAGGCGCTGATGGACTACGGCTGGCTGGGCTTCGTGAGCTATCTGATACTGATTGTCTGGACGCTTGTTCTGGGTTTCCGCTTCCTGCTGCGCGAGCGGCCCTGGCAACCTTATCTGATGCTCGCCTACATCGTTCTGGTCGGGCATGTGATCATTGGCAGCGTGATCGACACGGACCACTGGCGGCATTTCTATCTATTGATGGGTATTGTGTGGGGATGTATCGCCCTGGAAATGCGATGGCAGTCAAGATTGCGGGCTGAGACCCGAATGCAGCGAAGCCCCCTGCCCGCCTGATTGTAGGCAAATCGACGACCGCTGCCGCATGGCCAAAATTACAGGTTTTTGAAAATGGTCGGAGCGGCGGGATTCGAACCCACGACCCCTTGTCCCCCAGACAAGTGCGCTACCGGGCTGCGCTACGCTCCGACTGGGAAGAGGCCTTAGAACATCAAGGTTTTGTGGGCAAGGGCAAAATCACCCACCAGGGGGGAAAACCGGAATAAACCGTTACTGTGGGGAAATGCCGGTAAAAAGTCCCACGCAAAGTCCCACCCAATGTTCATGCTATGTCCTGATAACCATCGTCTGACGATCCGTCAGATTGTGGAGAACAAGCGCACCGACCTCGAGCGGGACGAAGAGCGCCTTGCAAAAGCGGAAACTGAAACAGGTGCGCCTAAATAACAGAAGGCCACAATAGTGGAGGATAGCGCCGCTGGCTATTTCGTCTGGCCCGCATCGGTAGCGTCCACCACATCAGAATCTTTCGAAAGATTGATGTCACTATCAATAAGCTCGAAGTCGTCACCAAGGCTGAGGATTCTGTCGACAACGATTGCGATAGCTGGCTCTTCGTTAGCGATGTAGGAGGCGCTTTTGTCCTCGATTCGTGGAATTTCCTTCCCTTGAGCCCAGCTGGTCGCTTTGCCCTCTGAGTCCTTGCGCTTCTTTTTTTCAAATATGTCTCGATATCGCCTGGGAGAAATACCAATAAAAGGTTCAAACAAGACCTTTGTTTCCTGCTCCGCTGCCGAGAACGTGATCGAGTCCGCGTGCATATCCTTTGCATGGCTTTTCGGATAGGGCTCGAGGAATACGACCCTGCGGACGCCCGAGGACACGATGTGCTTTGCACACATGTGACAAGGGAATGCTGTAGTGAACATTATTGAATCTGCGAGAGGCTTCCCCATACGCGCTGCGTCGGTAATTGCAGACATCTCAGCGTGGATTATCCTTCCGAACTCGATAATGTCCATTATTCGGGCATCTGAGATGGTCCTTTCGGATATTAGTTGCTTAACTTGCTCAGCTGTCTCACCTCGGTCGAGCAGGCCCTCCGAGAGAAAACCCAGCTTTCCCATTCGCTCTATCAAATCATGGAGAAGGCGAAGTTTGCGACTGTGATTAGCATCTTCGCCTTCTTCAAAGTCGCGGTGAGCCTCTTCCGGATCGTCGCACCAATAGGTGCCGCCAAATGCTTTCGGAACCTCATTGCAGCCGAGCGTTATGATCTCTCCGCGGTCAGAGAAAATTGCTGCTCCGATCTGGCGAGACAGATCGAGCGAACGGAGAGATGCCCCTGCGGCCGCGTACATTCCATATTCCGACTTTGTAGGAGAGATGCTGTTATGGCCAAAAAACGCTTGAATGAACCTGTCAATTACGTCTTTTGCTTCACGCCCATGCTGCCCGGGAACAAAGACGTCTCCAAGATGGAAGACGTCAGACACGCGCTGTCCGTAGGCCTCATCAATCTCGTTGTGATCCTGTGAAATCAGATCAATAGCTTCCTTTTCCGCCACATCTTCATCGACACTGTGAGTGCCGAAACCTTTGATTTTCTTGACGAGCTGCCTTCTGCGCTCCTCCTTGTCCGAAAACACTGATACCTGAATGAATTTGCGGCCATACACCTCTCGAAGAAGGGTTATCTCTTCCTCGCGTTTGATCTGGCGAACGATGAATGCGGTGCCCAAGGCCGGTTGGTCCGGACCAATTTGGTTGACTTTTTCACGGACACGTCTGATTTCACTTATGGCGAGACAGGCAAGTGCCGCATTGTTTTTCACGCCCTGTCGGACTTGGTCAGCTTGTTTAATGAGTGACCGATATCTGTTGCCGTAAGATGTCTCATCAACCTTAACCTGCGGCAAGATGTCCTGCATCACTCTTGTGATGTGGATGACCTGACTTCCATAATGGACTTTGGTCAGCGCTTCCTGCAAGTAGCCGATAACCGCGGTAAGGTCGACGCCAATTGGTCCAACGAGTCCTATCACAATCTCTGGATTTTCGACGATGACGGTGGTCATGAGACATCCTTAACGGGAACTTAACGCCTCAGGAACGATTATCATATCCTGTCGACGCCTTTAATTGTATATTCGAGTCGGGCCATCTGGGAGGTACAGAGATGACATTGAACCTTGCAATAAAAGAATTATCCACAAGCAAAGAGCGTGGAGATGAGCTTCGCACAATCATGCTGAAGGCTGTAGAGAATGTACTTTTGCGCCCAGAAACACTGCGTGGTCCATATGTAATCCATGATGCCGATCTAAAGCCGAGCACCGTACGTTGAATTGAACGGAAGCTTGACCGGTGAGATGTCCAAAGGAATGCAGCGGATCTGGCTCCAATCGTCAGCACGAACTGTCAGCTGGCCAAAAATCAAAACTGCCAGATGCTATCGCTGCGAAAGCTAGGTACCGGTGTGCATACTGCAGCTGTGTTTACGATCAGAATGGTACCGCCTTCGGATTTCTCGATGATCAGATTCTGGGGGAAGGCTGGCATCAATCGCCAGGCTAACAAGCCGAAGGGCTTGCATTTAATTCACGGGCCCCGCACCACTCCAACGTCGGCAGATGCGCATCATTGCCCGTCACAATCTGACTGAGGGTGATCTCCACCTTGCCCGCGCAGCCACGGCATTTGAACCTGGCGCCAACATAATCCCGATCGGCCGGGCTATTCGTCAGATCGATATCCCTATGCACACCGCAGCCACAGCAAAACCCTTGTAAATCAGTGTCACACGAAACGAAGTTTAAAAAATTCCGGCTCCATAGAGACTGGAGAACCAAGCGGAATTCTCTTCAGCCTATTGTGGGGTTTTTCCTTTGTCGTCCTCCTGTGGCGCCGCGAGCGCTTGCCGCAGCTTTCTGGTTGCCTTGCGGCTGCACCAATGGTTCCTACCAAAGGAGTCAGCAAACCCTATGCGGCGAGAGCTAGCAGCGTCCTTAAACAATTCTGCTGACTTCGATAGACGAACGGACATCTGCTCGCCCACGGCAAGCTTGCGTGGCAACTGACCGTTGCCGAAAACATCATACTGCGGTCGGGAATGGTCCGGGTCGGTGACCATTAGTTTCAGCAGACCAGTCATTCCCTCTCGTAAGGGCCAAAGCCTGGGTTCATTGACGATCGCATGGGTCAGGGTGATTTCGCCAGGGCCGAAGTTGGTTGCGCTCAGATTGATGAAACTGGCGCCCTTTCCTATACCGGGCGTAAACGTCTCGAAGATGCCTCCGTGCACTCGGACTTTCGCTTTGGGATAGATGAACTTGGACCACACGTTCCAGAGAAAACCAGCAAGCGAGACGCCGAATGAAGCCAAACTTATTATGATCGCCCAGTCAGATGTGCTCACTGGCACACGTCCAGCAGCGGCCCATCCGCTTCAAGTTCTGCCGCTTCAAGCAATTTCAACAGGGGAAGCCCTCCACCAAGCTGTTAGATTAGCCGCACCGCGCGGTCACTCTGTCCGCTGGCCAGACCAATGGTTATATGCTTATCGAATGTAACCAATATTGAAACCTTTTATGTCACGTTCAAGTCTGGAAAAACAGAAATCACCGTGGCTTCGACCGCAGACTCACCTCGCCGCCACCGATCCAGCGCAGGCAGGTCAGCCCCGCCACCGGTCGAGACGGGGCTCAGCGTGATCTCGACCCGGCTTCCGCAAGCGCGACATTTGAACCGCGAGCCGACATATTTCCGATCGCCCGGCACTGCGGTCAGGTCGATGTCCTTGTGCACGCTGCAGCGCCGGCAGAAACCGGTCAGCTTGTAGCCGTGCCGGAGAAGATCTCCGAAGGTTTGAAGTGATACTGGGCAGTCTGGCTGGGACATAACAACGAATCTTCATGGCTGCTGTCCCCGCCCCCTTCATCAGCCATTCAACCGTGGCCTGCAAGCCCTTATCGAACTGATGGGTCGCTGCCGTCATTCCGGATTTGAAATTCAAGTTCTTGAGCTTCATGGTCAGCGAGCGCGAGAAGATATCCGAGCATCGAAAACTGCTCCTTCTCCGCAACCTGCATCAAGCGCTTGACTGCACCCCGCACGTACAGGACCTGTTCCAGCTTCCGTCTGTTTTCAGCGAGCATGAGCTCCTCCCGCAAGATCTGGAACGAAATCGCAGCCAGATTTCGAGCGCTATCAACAGGTTTCCGGGCGCTTATCCCCAGAATCCCGGTTTAAGTCGAAAGGTCAGGGCCGGTTTCACTTGATGTAACAGGGCATAATCTGCCAGATTCAGCGAGTTGCTTCGAAAAGCAACGAGGTCCGGAAAGGTTGCACCCCGACCGGACCTCTATGGCAAGACCAACGCCCTTCCCTGTCGGGTAGCGTCGGAATTGCGGAAAGTCGGACCGTTAAGCCCTCCCTTTGCAAGGCAAGCTTAACGGTCCCGGCTCTCCCCTTCAACTACAAAAAGACAGGGAGAAAGGCTGATTATCCACGATGGAAATCAGGATCACCGTAGTTCCGAACCGGCGCTCGCCGACGGTTTCGGAGGAAATGGCCGGACGCATCCGGGCTGTCCACCGGTTGGGTTATACCCAGCACGATATCGCTGCCCTGTTGGGGATCAACCAGGGCCGCGTCTCCGAAGTGGTGAACTTCAAGATTCATCCAACCGCACCGCCCGCTCAGGGTGAGCTTTTCGGATAACAATAGGCTGGCCCGCTTCGGCGGGCCGGTCTTCTTTGGACCTCATGGGGGGATTGGCTGCATGCTTTTTCTCCATTAAGTCAGAACCAGATCAGGTTGACACCTCGCCCCCTAATTGCGCATCAATACGCATTGCAATTTGAGGGGCGCACCATGAAATCCATCGTTCTCATCCTATCCGTCACGACAATTATGTGGGGTTGCGCCAAACGGCCGGACGCGATCGCTCCGACAGCTTTCCCCACCGAGACCTATGCAAACCTCGCATGCCAGGACGTCAACACCGCACTCGTCACCGAGCAGAATACCTTGGCCACACTTTCAGCAAGTCAGAATTCAGCCGCGAACGCTGACGCCGTTGGTGTGTTTTTGGTCGGCGTTCCTATTGCCAGCCTCACGGATGGCGACAAGGAAGGGATGATCGCGATCTCGAAGGGCAAGATTCAGGCGCTCGAAGCCACGAAAATACGCAAGGGCTGCTGAACTCCGCCAAAGGTTTCAGCTGAACTTTCATCAACTCACCCGCGCGGCAGATTCTGCGGCGCGGGCTCCTTGCTGTCGAGGATAATCACCTCCCCCACCTTGCTCCCCTCGCCGCCGTGCAGCGTGTAGGTCAGCCCCACGTCAGCGAAGCGGAACGCGGAGAACACGTCGCGCACCTCCGGCCGGTCATTCAGTGACAGGATGAACCTGCCCTTAATGCCGGCCAGCACCTTTGCCATTCGGGAAAAATCCGAGCGGCTGAAGACACCCGGCCCATAGTCGCCCTCGTTGCCGTAGTAAGGCGGATCCAGATAGAACAGGATCTCCGGCCGATCGTAACGCTCGATGAAAGCCTGCCAGTCGAGGTTCTCGATCGTCACGCCTGCAAGGCGCTCATGGATCTCGGCCAGCAACGGACCGAGGAGATTGACATTGAACCTGGCGCCGCCGGTGTAATCCACGCCAAAGCTCCGGCCGCTCACCTTGCCGCCGAAGGCAAGTCGCTGGAGATACAGGAAGCGCGCGGCCCGCTCGAGGTCGGTCAGCGTCGACGGATCCGCCTTGCTCAACCGCTCGAAATCGGCCCGGCTGGTGATCTGGAATTTCAGCGCATCCATGAACTGCGGATAATGCCGCTGCAGAATCCGGAACAGGGTGGTCACGTCGCCCGAGCGATCGTTGATCACCTCCGAGCGGGGAACCTGGCGCCGGCGCAGGAACACCCCACCCATACCCACAAAGGGCTCGGCGTAGATCCCGTGCGGGACCTGCTCAATGATGGATGCGACACGCTGCGCAAGCTGTTTCTTGCCGCCGATATAGGCGGCCGGCGGCGAAACAGGACGGACTTCTGTGAAGGGAAAGAGATCGGTCATTGTGGTGAGACCCGTTTTCTGACACACCGCTGATGCCCGCGAGGGCCCGGGTGCGACGGTATCTCTGGTGCTGTCGGGCGGGATCACCTACGCCAATAGGCCCGCTGTCTCAAGCCCCTGCCAGGGCTTTCGGCCACCCGGGAACGACGGCCGCTTCGCGCAGCCGCCGTCCCCGATCAGCCTATGCCGGAGTGAAATCGACGAAATACTGCCCACCCAGCTCAAACGCGTCGAGCGCGGCAGGGTTGGTGATCGTCATCTTGATCTCGCCTTGCGGCGTCCACTTCGACCAATCCTTGTTGGCGTCGTCGTAGACCGGGCCAAGCACCACCTCACCCGCCTGGTCGGCCTTGGGGTCACCGTTGTGGTGGTTGATGATCTGCTTGACGAAGAACTTCGCGCGTACCTTTGACATGGTCTTCTTCCTTTTAGTTGAACCGGGATGACCGCCCCGGCAGCGGATTACTTTGAGGCGTATGGATCAGGGTGGCGGGCGACCGGTGAGCCAAGTGTAGACGCTGACCACAGTCGCGGCCGCGCCAAGCACCCAGCCGCCGAACTTGATCAGCCAGTGCCCGAGAGTGCCGGCGCCGCGCGCCTGTTCGCGCATCTTCTTCACATCGTCGGTCACCGCGCGCATGTCGCTCACTTCCACGGTCAGCGTCTTTATCCCTGTCTCGAGATGGCTGGTGCGGGTGCTGAGATCGCTTGTAACGGTCGTGATCTCATCGAGCCTGCGGTGCACATTCTCACGGCTCTTGTCGGCCTTCGCGTCGCCCGCCTTGTAATCCGACCGGATATTGGCGAGCTGCTCGTTCATGGCCTTCATCTGGCCGGCGAGAAACCCGATCGTGTATTCGCCGCCTGCCGCCTCGTCCTGGCTCATTCCGGCCCCATCCCTTCAAGTCTGGTCTTGATTTCATCGTACCAACCGGCGCATTCCCGGATCTGGCCGTTCGCGCGGGCGAGCGCCCTGTCTATCTTGACCAGAGCCAGGTCGAGCCGGTCGCCAGCAATAACACCAGAGCGGTGGGTGGCGCGGCAGCCGCCGGGATACGCCGGCAACACGCGGCCGATCCTGCGTTCCTCGTCAGCCACAGCCAGCGCCGCCCCCACCTGCCCGGCATTTGCCGTGGCGACAGCTGCGCGGGCAAACCTATCGTCCGCGCAGCCGGCCAAGAAGCTCAGCGTCAACAGCACAGTCCCGATCAACAGGGCGCGAAAGCAGATCTGCCAGGTCGTCATTGAGGATCTCGTTTTCTGTCTGGATGGCCGCCAGGCGTGCCGCGAGGTTTGTGCGGGCGTTGATCTCGACCATCAGTCGACGATTGGCCTCGGCGGCAACCGCGCCACGGGCAGCGGCGATTTGCTTCTCGGCTTCGAGCTTCGCCTCGAGCGCGGCGATCTCGGCGCCGGCCACCATTTCGGTCACCCGCTCGTTGACGGCCTGACGGATGGAGCTCGCCTTGTCGATATGCAGCCATACAAGCACAGCGAAGATGACGCCCAGCGGCAGCGGGATCGTGAAACTGAGAATGCGCCAACCAATTTTAAGGATTGCCGCGCCAGTCATGGCTTCCCCGCCCCGTCACTCATCTCCGGCGGAGCGATATCCTCCGGCCATCCATTCGGCAACGTTTCCGCCCGATCAGTCTTCACCTTATCGAACTCGAGCTTGTAGGCCGCGCCCAGAAGGCCAAGCGCCGCAGGCCATATGATCATCAACACGGCCGTCATTGCGCTCACCATCTCGACGCCCAACCACATGGCGACCAGCGTCAGCGCCGCAGCACAACCGAACACCAGCCACGCCGCCTCGCGCTTGCCGCTCTTGCCGGTAATGCGCGGCGCAACACCGAGGATCCGCAGCAGGTGTACAAGCATGATCAGATCCTCGCTGCCTGGACATGCATCCAGTCAAAATCGCGGGCGCGCCCGAGCGACACCCATCCTTCCTGCTCCCATGCGTGCCAGAACGGAACCGCATCCGGATGTGAAAGTCGGGCTTTCGGAGCGCCCCATCTGAGCTGATTGCGCTCCGGATCGAAATCTATCGCGATACCCCAAGAGTGCATGGAATAACGCGAGCCGCCGCGCATCCGCCGCACATTGAGCGAGCCACCGAAAAGATCGAGACCGAGATCCCGCCGCTCCTTGTCGCTGTAGGTCGCCGCAATCTCTGCGAATGCCCGACTGGCGCTGTCGATCACCTTTGTGTGCAGCGTGATGGAAATCACGATCCGGCGCTTATCCCAAGCGAGTTTCATCGGGAATGGCAAAGGCAACCGGCCCTGTGCCGTACCCACGGCCCCATAGAACCGCTCGACATCGCTCTGGTGCGGCCAACGCGAGGCTGCTGTCGGACGCCCTGCATCCTTGCTTGCCGGGCGTTCCGGCAGCCCAACGCCACTGCTCGCGCTGCGCTTGAGAGCATCCACCGTAGCGGCGTCTGCCTTGCCAGTGATTGCGAGCCCGCGAGCCCGCTGAAACGCCATCACAGCAGCGAGGGTCTTGCCGCCTATCACACCGTCAATGATGCCTACCGGATAGCCATGTGCCGTCAGCCGGCTCTGCAGCCACTGTTCAAAAGTCATAACGATGTCCTTGCAGTTTGGGTGTCAGTTACGACGGTCGACGGTTGCCATCCAGGCTGCGTCAATCTCTGCGTCTGTCACGTCGAAAACAGGCTTCAGCATAGCCATTACCGCGTTGTCTCGGGTCATGCTCTTGAGATTCCACCACCGCGCAAGGCTGTCTGCCATTGCATCGAGGTCGGATGCCATGATGCTCCTGATAGCAGGCGCAACCGCGTCTCGATCAATACCGAGACGGACGAGAGCCGCGTCGAACTCAAGCGCGGTCAGTGGGTAGTCATGCGGGTCTGTAGATGGCGGCGCAGGATCTGGTACCGCAGGGGCGGTGAACTCACCTTTTGAATATGACCAGCCGATCAATACGCCATCAGGGCACTCAACCCCGCCTGGCCATTCCTGATCGGCCAGAATAATGTTTGCGACAACTCCGTAGTTGATAATTGCCATCCGGGCCATCAGCGATATTCCTTCACTATCACGAGGCCAGCCGAACCGGCGCCACTTGTTGCGTTTGCTGGTGTCCCCACGCCACACCCCCCGGAACCACCCGCGCCATTGCCTGACGCTGCATTACCCGCCACAGCCAGACTTACGTTCGAGCGGGCAATCACGACGTTTCCACCTGCACCGTAAGGCCCGCTTGCGCCAAAGCCACCAAGAGCCATGCTCACAGAACCAATCGCAGATACAGACCAAGCCGACCCGGTTTCGCCGGGAGCGCCGGGAGCGTTTATATCGCCGCCAGTGGCCCCGCCGCCCGCACCACCGGGAGCAAAGTATCCGTTCGACGTTGCTACTGACGCAGCCCCGCCAACACCCCCCGAAGCCGAAAGAGTGTTGGTGCCATCTGACCACGACGACGTGCCACCTGTGCCGCCTGCGCCGGTGCTTCCCGCGCCACCAGCGCCGATTGTCACCGTGCCAGAAGCAATGCCGCTGGTTGAGAAGAATTTCTCAACAACAGCGGCCGCGCCTCCACCGCCACCGGATGCAGCGTTCCCCGAGCCTGGGCTTAGTGCGCCACCACCAGCTCCGCCGCCACCCACGACGATAACTTCCGCGAGTGTTGTTTCGCTGTCAAAATTGTGGGTAGTCGATGCTGTTATGACCGTTACTTTGTGGAGATTGCCCACAGCGAGAATGTTGGCGCGCGCCTGCTTTTTTTCGGACGATAAAAGGCTTTGCACCGCGTCATGACGAACCACGGACGCTATACCAGCCTTCTCCGCCAAAGCCGCGACAACGGTGCCGGCAAAATCTGCATCGTCGCCAAGGGCGGCCGCCAACTCGTTGAGCGTGTCGAGCGCCCCGGGCGCACCATCCAGAATTGCCGCCTGGACAAGCGTGACGATCTGGCCGGCCGTGAGCCTCACCATCAAGCCGTCCTTCTGGGCGGCAAGAATGTGGTCGACAGTCAGCGTCGGTTCGGGCGGCAGTCCGGAGAACAGAACACCATCCATGACTTATGCCCTCGCCGAAAAGTGAAAATGCAGACTTGTGTCGAAATCGCTCATCACGGTTTGCGCGATCTTGTATCGGGTCACATTGAACAGCGGGCCGCTGATTGACGGGTCAAGCGTGACCAGCGGCTCGCCCAGCGGCCTTATGTTGAAATCGTCATCGGTCAACTGATTGTTCAGTTTTCTGGCCGGCACAAAGCTGAATGTGGTTGGCCGCCGGGCCCAGTTGAACGATGATTCAAAATCAAATCTGGCATTGTTGAAGCTGGCATCCTGGGCATTGGTGCCGGCGATGATTTCCTCACGTGCCAGCACTGCCCGGTTCACCAGATTGGTGATCGTCGCCACATTGCCGGCGCTGGTGACAATGCGAGAGAACAACACGTCGTCATAGGTGGTATCGAGGGCGGCCTCACTTTCCGCGAGAACCGACGGATTGTAGCCGGAATCGGCCAGATCCTCGAGCAGGAAACCGTCCGTCGGGTTCCACCTCAAATGATAGGTCTTGTTGGCCAGCGTCGCGAACGTGCGATCACCCTCGATGTAATCGCTGGTCGAGACCGGATAGATGCCGCGATGCTGGAATGTGACCGAGGTCGGCACCTGCACGGTGCCGGCGCTCGGGCTGGTCACGTTCATCTTGCCGTCGGCACTCTCTATCTCCGGAAAGATCGGCAGGCGGGCCCGGGCCTGGCTGACCAGCAGGAACTGCGACGTGTCTCCGCCACCGGTCGCCGCCGAGATCGCCGCTTCGATCGCTTTGCGCAATTGCTGCAGGTCCGTATTTGCCGGCGTCAGCCCGAAGAAGCTGATGACGTGATCGATCTCGCGCTGCGGATATTCGATCGCGGCCGCCGGAACGACCGATCCCTTGGTGCCGGCGCTGCGATTGCCGTCAACATAGGCAGCGTCTGCGGCAGCGCCGGCGGGTTGAACATATTTCATCGGATATCTCCGTCAGGTTGGAAACGA
>Ga0163216_100882_pt1 | contig 28442 bp, 21 predicted proteins | sample SynspAceP_FD_167610 | JGI IMG/M metagenome (GOLD analysis project Ga0163216, IMG submission 167610) | Saline lake microbial communities from Ace Lake in Antarctica - Synechococcus sp. Ace-P (Illumina Assembly) | ecosystem: Environmental > Aquatic > Non-marine Saline and Alkaline > Saline ...
AGCGGATAGGAATCCCAGCTTGAAATGTCGATATCCGCGCCGACATCGAAATGATCAAAGGCCAGCGTACGGCCCATGAAATTGTGGATCACATCCCGGCCCGGCGAATGCGCCCGGATAATGTCGGATTGCGCGCGGTTGAAGCGCACCACCATATCGGAGGCGAAACGGCGAAAATCCATCACATGCGCCGGATTGGCCTCGGTCACCGTCATGTTGGGCAAATCAATGTCGCTGAACTCGGCAATTTCCATTGACCAGAAAACATTGCCCCAAGCGCGGTTGAGCGCTTCCGGTGACTGGTATTTCCGCTGCAACCAGGCCTGAAAACCGGCGTGGGCGGCGTAGGAAAAAGACAGCGTGGTGTTGTGGCAATCATATTCATTGTCGGTCTGCCAGGCCCACACACCCGGATGTTCGCCAAAAGCCTTTGCCAAGGCAAGCGTGATGCGCTTGCATTCCTCAAGATAGCCGTCGTGGGAAAAATCATAGTGACGGCGTGAGCCGAATTTGCGCACCGAACCGTCTGCGCCCACCGGCAGCATGTCGGGCATCTCGTCCACCAGCCATTTTGGCGGTGTTGCGGTCGGCGTGCCCAGAACCACTTTCATGCCTGCGGCATGAAGCGTGTCGATGGCGCGCCGCAGCCAGTCCAATTCATATTTCCCGCGCTTGGGCTCAAGCCGGGACCAGGCAAACTCACCAATCCGAACATGCGTCAGGCCGAGCTTTGCCATCCGCGCGGCATCGTCCGTCCACTGGGTTTCGGGCCAATGTTCGGGATAGTAGCAAACACCGAGCGTGCGTTTCATGCGGTCAACTCCGGAACAGGTCAGAGAATAAAGTCAGGTTCGAACCGGCCCTTGACCGGATGGTCGAGCAGGAAGGTCGAGCCCGCATTGGGATCAGCGGCAAGCTGTTCCGCTGACAGGCCTTCACGCGCTGATGTAACCAGCAATTGGCCGGCATCAGTGCCAACAAAAGCCGGACAGGTGGACTGGCGTGCAGGAACCTTGAGCGTAGTAATTCGTTTGCCCTCGGGCGAATAAGCGTCGATGCATCCCGCGCCCCAGCGGGCGTTCCAGATCACCCCGTCCTGATCGCAGATAGCGCCATCAAGCCCGCCATCGCCACCGCGATGATCGAAGAAGATCTCCGGCGCGCCGGTTGGCAAGGCGGTCTCCGGGTCGATTGTCACCCGCATCAGCTTGGCTGACAGCGTATCGGTGTAATAGGCGATGCTCCCGCCCGACGAGAAGCAGATGGCATTGGGGATGGTGATGTCCGGGAAGAGTTTAGTTACCTTGCCGCGCGCCACATGGTAGATCGCGCCGGCTTTGGTCTCGGCCTTCTTGCCCATGGTCCCGAGCCACAACGCGCCACAAGGATGAACCCGTCCGTCATTGGATCGTGTAATTTGATTATCCGCCTCAATCGGCGTGATCAGTTCCAATTCGCCCGTCGCTGTATGGCGCAGATGCAGGCCGGTTTCAGTGGCGATCATCTGTCGTCCGTCGTCAACCCGCGCCAGAACGCTGCCCATTTCCGGCAGGTCGTGTATTTTCACACTGTTTGATGTGAGCGCGTATTCGAACAGCTTCCGCTCAAGGATATCAAACCACCAGACCGTGCCGGTGTGCGGATCATAGGTCGGGCCTTCACCGAGCAGGCTGGCGGGCGCATTCAGTGTAGTACCCGAAAAAACGATCGGACCCGCTGTCACAATCCGGTCTCCGTAAGGGCATCGAATGCCGTGATCGCTGCCGCGCCACGGCGCACAACTTCGTCGGCCTGCATGCCTTCCTTGTAGAGGCTTGAACCGAGCCCGAATGTGCGGACACCGACCTTGGCATAGGCGGCGAAATCATCGTTGGAAACGCCGCCGACTGCACCAACCGGCACATCCTTGGGCAGGATAGCGCGAATGGAATTGATACCCGATGGACCAAGCACACTTGCCGGAAAGAACTTGAGCGCTGACGCGCCCGCCGCACAGGCCGCAAGCGCTTCTGTCGGAGTGAAGACTCCAGGCATGGTCACCATGCCATGTGACGCTGCCTGGGCGATGACCTCCCTGTCGACATTGGGGCTGACCATCAATCGCCCGCCGACGCTATTGAGCCGGTCGACATCTTCCACCGTCAACACCGTACCCGCACCGATCAGCACGTCTTTCGGCGCGCGCTTGACTGCAATTTCGATGGAGCGGAACGGGTCGGGCGAATTGAGCGGGATCTCGATTGCGGTAAACCCCGCCGCAATGAGAGCGTCGACGATGTCAGCAGTTTCGTCAGGCTTGATACCGCGCAGGATCGCCACAAGGCTGCGCTTCATCGTTGGGAATTTGATCCGTATCATGCGCGTTTGAGATCTCCGTTGGTGTTCGAAAAGCGTTGCCAGGATTCCAGCAAACCCCGCCGGACAGCCACGTCCGCGTCGATGTCGCGAACCTTGACGCCGCATTCGGACAACGCGGCGTCATAAAGCCGCTGCAGGGCGCCGCTGGCCACCAGTCCGATCTGCTCATCGCCGCGGACCGCGGCACCGGCAAATTCCGCGCCGATCAGCAGGCCGGAGAGCCGGGCCCGGTTTTCATCTGCTGCGTGATTGTAAAGCAATTGTCCTGCCCTGATCGAAAAAAGATGATGCGTGGTTTTTGCAGGCTGCGTCCAGCCATCGCGGACACCGGTCAGAAATGCCGGGTCGTTGGCATCCACGCTGCCTTCACCGCCGGTGGAATGCATAAGAATTGTCTTGCCGCTGATGACGGAGAACAACTCGCCCGTCATGAAGGTTTCAAACCCGGTGACCATTGCCCCTTCCATGCTGACCCATTTCGAGTGAGTTCCCGGCATGCAGTAGCGTTCGCCGCCGGGCATTTCGAGATGAGCCCCAAGCAATTGGGTTTCCTCGCCGCGCATCACATCGGGGTCGCTTTCGGAGCGAACTGCCAGTCCGGGAATAATGATAATCTGCCGGACGGTATCAGGCACCACTGTTGCCGTCTCACCAATGGTGGTGACATCTGCAGGGGTGGCGATGTATCCGGCTTCGACCCAACCTTGTCGTGAGCCAGCCATGCCGCAGATGACGACAGGCAAATGTTTTGGCGCGGACAATGCACTGAGATGACTTTCCAGCACGGTTTCGAACCCGCGTTCAGCAACCTCGGTCATGCCTTCGTGGCTGCGGTGCTCGGCCAGGACTGTGCCATCCCGCGACATCAGCCAAAGACGGAAGCTCGACGTGCCCCAATCGACGGCGACAATGGCAGGAGATGTGCTCATATCATGCCTCCATCGGCGATCAGAACCTGGGCGGTGATCATCGACGAAGCATTGGACGCCAGAAACAGGCAGGGCCCGACCATGTCTTCCGGCTCTATCGCCTGTTTGAGGCATTGACGGTCTATCATTGCAGCGAGGCCATCGTCCGTCACCCAAAGCTGCTTCTGCCGCTCCGTCATCACCCAGCCAGGCGCGATGGCGTTGACCCGGATGCCATTCGGCCCGAGCCGTCCGGCAAGTCCTTTGGTCAGCCCGACAATTCCTGCCTTTGCTGCCGTGTAAGACGGCATTGTGCCAATGTTGAGCATGTAGGATGTCGAGGTGAAATTGATGATGGCACCGCCCCCGGCCGCAATCATTCCCGGCGCGACTGCCTGAGCGGTAAACGCCACAGGCCTCAGATTAACGGCCTGATTGTTGTCCCAATACTCTCCGCTCATGTCGAGAATATCGTGCCGGTCATCGAGCGCTGCATTGTTGACGAGCACAGTGGCCGCGCCATGAGCACTTTCTGCCTTTGCAACGGCACGCTTGATGGCTTCCAGATCGGTGAGATCGGTATGGATGAACAGTGGAGCATGTCTGCTTCCGGTGGCCAATCGTTTGGCAAGTTCTATGCTTGACGCTTCGGCGATATCGATGAAGGCGACCTTGGCGCCTTGCCGGACAAAGCCTTCGGTCAAGGCCGCGCCGATACCTGAACCGCCTCCGGTGATGACAACCGCCGCGTCCATAAGATCGGGAAACGTCGCTGTCTGCTCAGTCATCAATGTTCTCCCGGGGCGATTCGTCGCCCTTCGATAACGGTCATGGAGGCCGGTACTGCATTGGGCAAGCGGACACCGTGCTGCATCAGAAACGCCCCGGACAACCGTTCTGTTTCGCCGGCAGGCAAAGCATTTACGACGCGGCGGTTGGCGCGCTCGCTGACATCTTCAGGATTGATCAACCGGATCTCGTAGATCGCATCGGCATCAAGCCCCGCCGCGCGCAAGGGGCGCTGGAAAATTTGCGATGAAGCACCCGCCTGACCGGCAAACAGGATGAACCGGTTAGCGTCAGTGCCGACCGTCATTTCCGCGAACACCTCGTTGTCATCACTTTCCAGACGGTACAACGCACCCGAAAACAGAAAATGCCTGTTCGCCTTCCACCATGAGGTGACGCGCCGAAGCGTCTCGCTTTCGTCAGGTGTCAGCTCGCGCGGGTCCATCTCGAACCCCATATGCCGCTGCGCCGCGACCCAGACCCTAAACGACATCGACAAGACACGACCCGAGGTATGGCAATGGCGCGGGCCGACATGCGAACCCTGCACCTCCGGCGCAATCCAGCAACTTGCCTCGTGCTGCATCCTGAGCCGCTCCAGTGCATCGTTGGAATCCGATAACCAGACCCGGCTTGCCAGTTTCAGCACGCCGAAATCGATGCGGCCGCCGCCTGAGGAGCAACTTTCGAAGTCTACATCAGGGTGGGCGCGAACAAGTTCACCGAGCAAAATCATGAAACCAAGGGCTTGATCCGGACCGCCGCCGGTCAACGGCCGGTTGTGATCCCATTTGACATAGTCGATGTCATGTGAAGACAGGATTGCATCAATCTGGCCAAACAGATGCGCCCGAACCTTGTCGTTGGCCATATCGAGCACATGTTGCTGGCGGCCGCTGGGCTGGTCGTCGGGACCGAGCATATAGTCGGGATGAGCGCGGAACAGCTCGCTGTCCCGGTTGACCATTTCCGGCTCGAACCACAGTCCGAAGCGCATACCCTCAGTATGGACGTGGTCAATCAGGGGCTTGAGGCCGTCAGGGAATTTGGTCCGGTCAATCTCCCAATCGCCGAGACTTGATGTGTCGTCATTGCGGCCGCGGAACCAGCCGTCGTCAAGCACGAAGCGCTCGGCACCGAGGCCCGCGGCCAGCGAAGCGATGGCTTTCAGCTCTTCCAGGTCATGGCGGAAATAGACCGCCTCCCAGCAATTGTAGTGCACCGGATGCGGTTCGCGATTGCGTCGGGCGTTGACCGGCGCCTGAATGGCGCGGATGTGACCATGGAAGGATTGGGCAACGCCGTTGAATCCGCGATCCGACCAGGACAGCAGCAGTGCCGGCGAAACGATCTCGCCGCGCGCCAGACCGTCGTCGAGTATGCCGAATTGCACCTGTCGCCGTCCGTCGGGCAGCTCCTCTGCCAGCATCCGGTGACCGCCGCTCCATGCGAGAGTTGCGGCCAGGCAATCGCCAGTATGTTCGCCGGTGGCGGTGGTGGCCAGAGTGACACCGGGAAAATGGGCGTGGCCGGTGCGGCCTTCTCGGCTTTCGCGGCTGTGGGCACCAGTACGAAAATGCGCTTCCTGACGCCGGAATTCACCGCACCAGCGGCCGGAATGATCGATGATACGGCTCATGCCTGCCGGTGTGGGCACGGCCGGCGCCGCAAGCCAGCTGCAGCTCCAGCCTTCGGGTATGGTCAAAGCCTGGGACAGATGCAGGATGCCGGTGGCAGCATCGAGCCGGGCCGAGATGACGAGTTTGACGCCGTCTGTTTTGCCACGATCCAGAAGTGTGAAACGAACGCCATCAGTGCCGTCAGCTTGGGCCCGCGCAAGTGTCGGATTGGCAAGATAGTCGCGACCATTGGCAGTCTGCAGAATGATGCCGGGATGTCCCTGCCAGCCGGTCATCGCCAGCGGACACAGTGTGAGTGGTTGGAAAGGATCAATCTGGCCAGCACCGACATTGGGAATGGTGGCAATTGCCAGTGCGGCAAGGTCATCATTCGCAGGCAGTTGCTGCCCGAAATGAATCAGACACGGAACGCCATTGTTGAAGCTGGCGAAGGCGGCCGTGCGGCCGCCCCCGTCAAGTCGGTGCACGTCGGTGACGGCAAAGTCTGGCGTGTCTGCGCGTGTCATGTCAGCCCTTCGTTGCCCCGAGCGTCAGCCCGGCAATAAAATGCTTCTGCATCAGGAAGAACATCAGCACCGGTGGCATCGCTGCGATGATTGAGCCGGCCGACACCAACTGCCACTGCGCGATCCATTGGCCATTAAGGGAATAGAGCCCGGCGGTCACCGGCTGGGTCTCAGCACTGGTTGTCAGCACCGTGGCCCAAAAATAATCGTTCCAGATGAAGGTGAAAACCAGAACCGACAACGCAGCGATGGCAGGCCGCATCAGCGGCAGCACGATGTACCAGAAAATCCGGAATTCGGAGACACCTTCAACCCGCGCGGATTCAATCAACTCGAATGGCAACCCTTTGATGAAATTGCGCATGAACAGCGTGCAGAATCCGGACTGGAAGGCAATGTGGAACAGCGCCAGCCCGGTGATCGTGTTGTAGAGCCCGGTGGACACCGTGAGATCGCGCACCGGCACCATCAGGATCTGGAATGGCACGAAATTTCCGGCCACGAAGAGGAAGAAGATCACCAGGTTCATCTTGAAGCGGTAGACCGCCAGCGCGAAGCCGGACAGGCAGGCGATGGCCACCGCGCCGATCACGGTCGGGATCGTCACCTTGAAGGAATTGAGAATGTAGCTGGCGATCGGCGAATTGGTGAACACGTCGGCATAGTTGGAAAAAGCGAGATAGCTCGGCAATCCGAAATAATTGCCTGCAGCCAGATCGCTCGACGGTTTCAGCGAGGTCATGGCAACACCCAGAAGCGGTAGCAGCCACAGGATCAGTGCGACCGGCAATGCCAGCTTGTAGAGGATTTGCGCGGCGGGGGAGGCTTTTTCAATAGCAATGGGAAACATCACATGCCCCTTTCGTCGCGGACCATCTTCCAGATGAATCCGGAGATGAAGATCATCATGATGGCGAAGAGAATGACCGCGATCGCCGCGCCGTAGCCCATGCGGTAGCCATATTCCGATAGTGCCTGTTCATACATGTAGAACGACAGCACGCGGGATGAGCCATAGGGGCCGCCGTCGGTCATGATCGACACAAGGTCGAAGGACCGGAGCGCGCCGATGACGGTGACGACGACAGCGATGAAGGTGGCTGGCCGGAGCTGCGGCAGGATGACGTGCCAGAGCATCTTCCAGCCTCTGGCGCCGTCGAGCCGTGCGGCTTCCACCTGGTCGGGCGCGACATTGTTGAGGCCTGTCAGATACAGGATCATGCAATAGGCGATCTGTGGCCAAAGACCGGCGGCGATAATGCCGTAGGTCACGTAACGGTCGTCAGCCAGAACGGCGAGGCCGGTGCCGGTGATCCATTCGATCAGATTGTAGAACAGGCCGAAATTTGGGGCGTAGAACCAGGAGAAGATCAGCCCGACGACGACTTGGCTGATGACGAAGGGAAAGAAGAACAGCGATTTGTAGATGCGGATACCGGTGACGGTCTGATTGAGAAACAGCGCCACGAACAGCCCCGCCGGAACCGCCAGCATGTAGAGCACCAGCCAGATGATGTTGTTGTAAAGCGAGGTGTAGAAGGCGTCGTCATCGAAGAGCTCGATGTAATTCTGCATGCCGAGCCAGGTCTTGGTGCCAAGTCCATCCCAGTCGTAGAAGCTCAGCCACATAGAAGCGATGATCGGATAGACGACATAGAGCGAGAACATCGCGATGCCGGGCGCGAGGAAGATCCACGGTGCCAGCGTGCGCTGGTTTTTCTTCCAGAATCCGCGCTTGTCGCTTTGCGTTCCGGCGAATGCCGGTGTCGCTGAACCTGTCATGGCTGCCTCCCAGTGCCGCCCGCCTTCAAGACGATGCCGGCTGCCGGTCGTCTCAGGCGGTAACAGTGCGACCGGGCGGCAAGTGATGCCGCCCGGTCGATTGGCTCACTTGTAGATACGCTGGCGCGCCTTTTCGAGGCGCTCAAGGATCTTGTCGACATTCTGCGGCTTGACCATGAATTCCTGGAAGCCTTCCATGCCCATCTTGGCCATTTCAGCAGGTGCGTCACGGTCGAAGAACTGGGCGATGCCGCCGTCGGCCGTCGAGAGCATCTCGAAACCGGCCTGCAGGAACGGATCGTCGCCGACCTTCGCCTTGTTGTTGATCGGCAACTGGCCGAGCGCTTCGTTGAGCTTGGTCTGCACGTCAGCTGTTGCTACAAAGGCCAGGAATTTCTTGGCATCATCGACGTTCTTGGCGCCGGCCGGGATGTGGATCGTGTCGGTCGGTGCTTCTTCGCCGCGCGGAATGCCCGGGGTGATTTCCGGGAAGGTCATGAAGCCCAGCGTGTCGTTGGTCATGCCGCCGTCCTTGAACACGGCCACGGCAAAGTTGCCCATGACATAGTTGGCAGCCTTGCCCTGTACCAGTAGCGATGCTGCATCCTGCCACTCGAGTGCGGCGTGGTTGGCAGTCAGGTAACCGGGCTCAACCAACTTGGCCCACTCGGCGAAGGTGTTTTTCACCCGGTCGTCGGTCCAGGCCACCTTGCCGGCGGTGAGATCCATGTGGAAGTCGTAGCCGTTGGTGCGCAGGTTCATGTAATCGAAGATGCCGGCTCCGGGCCACAGCGCCTTGGTGCCTGTGGTCAGGCAGTCGATGCCTGCAGCCTTGAACTTGGCGCAGTTGTCGAGGAACTCGGCCCAGGTTGCGGGAACTTCAACGCCGACCTGCTTGTAGACGTCCTTGTTGTAGTAGATGCCCCACTGGTAATAGGTGTAAGGCACGCCCCACTGCTTGCCGTCGATGGTCATCGAGCCCTTGGCCGAGGCCAGGCTCTCGCCAAGATTGTTGTCGGCCCAGACATCGGAAACGTCCTGGAACTGGCCGGAATTGACGAAGGGCGCCATGCGGTTGCCGGCATACCAGTTGGCCAGATCCGGTGAATCTGCGCTCAAGAAGTTGCGGATCGAGGTCTTGTAGCCTTCGTGGTCGAAATTCTGCAGCACCACATCGATGTCGGGGTTGGCGGCTTCGAATTCCAGGATCGCAGCTTCGAAGGCCGCAAGCGGCGCCGGATCGAAATCGGCGTAATACTTCAGTGTGCGTTGCTCGGCCATCGCCTGCGTTGCCATCAGGGCAAAGGCAGCGGTGCCAAGAAGCACGGATCTAAGTGAAAGCGTCATGCAGAAAACCTCCCATGTGTTGACGAAACTGTCGTCCTTCCGGTGTGGGCCGCGTCCGGGCGGCCACTCCACCTGCCGGGCGGGTAATCCTCCAAGACCACCCCGACAGCGCCAATTGTAGTTCCGATATATGGAACTCAATTTGACTATTTAGAATTATCAATCTATGGTGTAGGAATTGTCAAGGTCGAAAAGCAGCCGCTTCTCAGGATGCGCCACCGACCGGGAGTAGCCGAGCGGCCTGGAGGAGAGCCAACCGCTTGAAGTCAAGACTGTTTTCGGTGGGCGTTGATGCCGCGCCGTTAATGGCAGGGGAGGGACAGTGAACGATCGGACAGACAACGCTGCAGCGCAGCCGGGCGAAATCGAGGCGGTAGAGACTCAGCCGCTGCGAAGCCGTGTCGACACCGGTACGCTCGGCAAAGCCATTTCAGTGCTTGATATCGTCGCCACCGCTGACGAACCGATGCGCTTTACCGATATTCTCGCTGTCTCTGACCAGCCGCGTGGCACTTTGCACCGTCAGCTCTCCAATCTGGTTGAGGAGGGGCTGCTGTCGCTTGGCCGTGATCATTCCTATTCAGTTGGTATCCGGCTGCTTAAGTTTGCCGCCAAGGCCTGGGCCGGCAACCAGTTCCGCGCTATCGCCGAGCCGCATTTGAGGGCTTTGCACGACCTCACCGGCGAGACCGTGCATCTGGGAGTTCTCCGCGGAAACGAGGTGATCTATCTCGATAAAGTGGAAAGCCGTCAGGCTGTGCGCATGTACTCGCAGATCGGCAATGCATCGCCGGTCTACTGCACGGGTGTTGGCAAAGCGGCGATGTCTGCACTGCCTGACGCCGAGTTGCGCGATCTTGTCGCCACCATCAAATTTCACCGGTTTACCGAGAGCACGCTGATCACCCCGGACACGTTGTTGAGCGAAGTTGGAACCATCCGCCAAAGCGGCAATGCCTATGACCGTGAAGAGCACGAGCCCGGGATCCGCTGCGTGGCAGCACCGATTTATTCGACAGACCGGAGTTTCGTCGGCGGAGTTTCGGTCACCGGTCCCGCCTATCGGATTCCCGCAGAAACACTTGAGAGTTGGGCCGGATTGGTGCGCGATACCGCCAACTCGATCATGGACGACATGGGCGCGCGGTTGGGCCCGCGCACCTGATTTTGGGAGTGGCATCCTCAATGATGTCAGGAGCCGGCACGGCCGGATTTGGGAAAGGGAATGTCATGGCAGGTCTTGAACTGCATCAAGTGAAGAAGTCGTTCGGCAATGTCGATGTTATCCACGGTGTGGATCTGACCATCGAGGACGGCGAATTCACCGTCTTTGTCGGCCCTTCGGGCTGCGGCAAGTCGACTTTGCTAAGGCTTGTGGCGGGACTGGAGGCGACGACCGGTGGCAATTTGTCGATCGGTGGCAACGATGTCACCCATGTCGAGCCTGCAGATCGCGGCGTCGCCATGGTGTTCCAGTCCTATGCGCTCTATCCACACATGACGGTGGAGGAGAATATGGGCTTCGGCCTGAAGATGACCGGCCATCCAGCAGCTGAGATCAAGGAGCGCGTTAGTCGCGCCTCATCCATTCTGCATCTCGACGAACTGCTCAAGCGCAAGCCCAAGGCCTTGTCCGGCGGCCAGCGCCAACGCGTCGCCATCGGACGCGCCATCGTACGCCAGCCGGAAGTGTTCCTGTTTGATGAGCCTTTGTCCAATCTCGACGCCGAACTCCGCGTGCAGATGCGGCTTGAAATCGCCAAGCTGCACAAGGAGCTCGGCGCCACCATGATTTACGTGACCCATGACCAGGTCGAAGCCATGACGCTGGCCGACAAGATCGTCGTGCTGCGCGCCGGTATCATCGAACAGACCGGCTCGCCGCTGGCTCTTTATGATGATCCCGATAACGCCTTTGTCGCAGGTTTCATCGGCTCGCCACGGATGAATTTCCTGCCAGCTTCCGTCGTCAGCTCCAACGGTGAAACTCTGACAGTGCGGCTTGATGATATGGATGGCATCGAGGTCCCGATGGCGATCCGCGAAAATCACCCCAAAGCGGGCACTGCGTTGCAACTCGGTATCCGGCCTGAGCATTTTGACGCGGCAGCCAGCGTTCAGGTCTCGATGCCGATTGATGTCATTGAACATCTCGGCGGTTCGTCCTTTGCCTATTCGCGGTCTCATATGGAGCAGCCTCTCACCATTGAAATTCGCGAAAATCGCGATGTGCGCGAAGGTGAGGTGTTCAAAACCGGCTTTGATCCGGCGCGCGCTTTTCTGTTCGATGCGGAGTCTGGCCTGCGTCTGCGCTGATCCGCTTTGTCACGCCCATGAAAAAAGGCCCGAACGCCTGCAGCGTTCGGGCCTCTGTATATCTAGAGTGTCGTCCCCTCAGGTGGTCGGCAGATGATAGTCCTTGAGCCGTTCGCGCAAGACGGTCTTCTGGATTTTACCCGTTGCTGTGTGCGGGATTTCATCAATGAACAGCACGTCGTCCGGCATCCACCATTTGGCGATCTTCCCTTCCAGAAAATCCAGCAACGACTGCTTGGTCGGAGACCGGCCTTCCTTGACCACGATCACCAGGAGCGGTCGTTCGTCCCATTTAGGATGGGCGACCCCGATCACTGCGGCTTCCGCGACATCGGAATGCCCGACCGCAAGGTTCTCGATCTCGATGGATGAAATCCACTCGCCGCCCGACTTGATAACGTCCTTGGCCCGGTCGGTGATTTCCATATAGCCCGACGGGTCGACATGGGCGACGTCGCCGGTGTCAAACCAGCCTTCCGCGTCGAATTGTTCACTGCCACGGTCTTTGAAGTACGAGGATGAGACTGCCGGACCGCGGACCTTGAGCCGGCCGAAGGTCTTGCCGTCCCACGGCAGTTCATTGTTTTCATCGTCGGTGATTTTCATCTCGACCGTGAAAGGCGGATGGCCTTGTTTGGTCTGAAGGTCCAGTTTCTCTTCGCCTTCCAGATGATCATATTCAGGCTTGATCGAGCACACTGTTCCCAGCGGGCTCATCTCAGTCATGCCCCAGGCGTGGATCACCTCAACCCCGTATGTGTCCTGGAACGCCTGTGTGATGGCGCGCGGGCAGGCCGAGCCGCCAATCACCACACGCGAAAGATCAGGCAGGCTTCCATCATTTTTTTCCATGTGCTGGAGCAGCATGAGCCAGATCGTCGGCACCGCCGCAGTGATCGTGACCTTCTCCTTTGTAAGGATTTCATAGATGGATGCGCCATCCATTCCGGCGCCGGGCATGATCATCGAGCAACCGGACATCGGGCCCGAGAAGGCTGTTGACCAGCCATTTGCGTGGAACAGTGGAACCACCGGCATGAGCCGGTCACGCGACGCCAGATTGAGCATGTCGGGTTGAATCGCCGCCATGGCGTGAAGCACATTGGACCGGTGCGAATAGAGTACGCCTTTCGGGTCACCAGTGGTGCCGGATGTGTAACACATGCCGGCGGCTGTTCTCTCGTCGAAATCAGCCCAGACAAAATCACCGTCAGCCTCCGCGATGTAACTCTCATAGGAAACAGCGTTCTTGAGCGATGTCTCGGGCATATGCGCATCGTCCGTCAGGATGACAATCCGCTCAAGACTGGGAACTTTGGGCGCAATCATCTCGACCAGTTTGACGAAGGTGAGGTCGACAAACAGCATCTTGTCTTCAGCGTCATTCATGATCCAGACGATTTGGTCGGGAAAAAGCCGGGGATTGAGCGTGTGATAAATTGCGCCGGTCCCAAGGATCCCGTACCACGATTCCAGATGCCGCCATGTATTCCAGGCCATGGTGGCAATCCGGTCGCCAAGCCCGACACCATCGCGATTGAGCCGTTGCGCCAGTTTGAGCGAGCGGGCGCGGACATCGGCATAATTGGTCCGGTGGAACGGCCCTTCGACAGACCGAGACACGACCTCTCTCTGGCCGTGATAGATCGCCGCATGGTCAATGACCTTGTGGCAAAGCAACGGCCATTCTTGCATCATTCCAAGCATATGATCCTCTTTGATTTTCAGCCTCTTCCAGTTTCAAACAGTAGCGCTTTGGGGGAGGCGGAGACAATAAGGAATAATTGCGAAATTGATGTTTTGCATCTGTTGGATTTTAGTATAATCTTAAATACACCAAAGCTCAGATTTTGGTCGCAGGGTGAGGCTGCTTTGTGGCGTTCTGCTTCGATGCGAAGTTGTTAGTGCCGAACTATGGATTGGATTGGTGGATTGAAGTTTAGCGGTTTCGCAGGATTGTATCGATCCGGACCAGATGTATTATCGCACGTTCCGGAAGCCATTTCTGTGCGATTTGTTTGCATATGAGCGCGCAGAGTCAGCAAAAACAGCATGTTCCGGGCATAGCTGAGCGGCTGGAGCATTGCGCCACCCAATTTGATGTTCTCAGGTTGCTACGTGAGATAACGGATATTTACGGGTACAGATACTTTTTCGTCGTCAATAGTCAGACCACGGAAGCTCAATCCTTCTCAGAAAGCATAGTCATAACGTCTGCGCCCTCCGACATGGTTCAAAATCATGACGCCAGCGAGCTGATTTCGCCAAACCCGGTGGCGGCCATTCTCCGCGAAACCGGCGCACCTTTCGAATACAGGCTGGATAATCTGGGGTCGCCGGCACCCGCTGAATTCAAGGTGTTCGCGGAGGGTGTATCCACCGAATATGATCTTGATTGCTGGTTCATCATTCCTGTCTATCATCCTGATCACGGACCAGCGGCAGTTTGCTTCCTTGGCAAGCGGTCGCTCATGAGTGCCAGTGAGACGGCGGAACTGACGCTTCACGGGCACTTGCTGCACAACAAGTTGCGTCAGGTTTCAGCAAGGCCTCAAAAACCCGATTCACCGCTGACTGACCGTGAACGGGAATGCTTGATCTGGACTTCCCTGGGCAAGACATCGGTTGAAATTGCGCAAATTCTTGCTCTGTCGGAGCACACGGTCAACCACTACCTGAACAATGCCGCTCGCAAATTTGATGCGGTCAATCGCACCCAAGCCGTGGCCTATGGTCTGCGCCTCGGCTTCATCGAATGATCGCTTGCGAAAAAATGCCGCTCTAACTATTGCACGACCGGGTACCAGTAGCGTGCATTGGCTTCGCCGCGGATGATCCGCACATGCTGGTTGGCAAACACCCGGTAGGGGTGGCTCCATTCGCCGTCCGGCCATTGAACCCGGATAGTTGCGCGCTCTGAAACACCCAGGCCGACATGCACAAAACCTGTCTGACCGGAGGCATGTCCGCCACCGATTTGTATCCGGCGGGTCTGTGTGCGGGTGCCGGTGCGAACAGAGATCAGTGATCCGACAGCGGCTGGATTGATCTTGCCATTGTCGAGTTCAATCTTGATCCAGTTGCCCAACGGCCTGTGGCCCCAGTCCGTTGCCGCACCCAGATTGCGAAACAGGCTTGCAGGATGCTCGCGATTGACGACCAGCAGGTCGAGCATGCCGTCCATGTTGAAATCCTCCACGATCGCGCCGCGCCCGCGTGTGTGGAGTGCTATTCCGGCTTCCATACCCTTCTCCTCGAAAATGTCGTCGAAGCCACCGAGCAGCAGATTGTCCGGGTCGAACTCCGCAAAATCAGGCATCGCCTGAACGTTTCCCTTGGCAATGAACAGGTCCGTCATGGTGTCGTTGTTGATGTCGGCGAACTGGCTGTGCCAGCCGGTCGAGGGTTTGTGGTCTCCACCCATATAAGGCCGCTGGGCGGTGGCGCCGATTTCGAATGCGATGTCGCGGTAGGTTGGCCGATCCTCGCCCGTCTCGTCATCGAGTTTCTGGATCTTGGTGTCGCCCATCGAGGTCAGCGCATATTCGGGTAGGCCATCGGCATCGAAGTCGGTTTCGGCGATGCCCATTCCCCAAATGGTCAGGCGTTGCCATCCTTGTGACTTTGTATAGAGCCGTGGTGGACGGCCCTCGGATATCTTCCACAGTTGTTCCTCGCCACCGCGGTAATATTGCCGGTCATTGGCGATCCGGAGGTCTGGCCGTCCTGACCGGTTCCAGTCTGTAAACAGCACCGATAGCGCACAATAACCGGGCTCAAGCGTCAAAGGCTCGGAATAGTCGGGTGTCGCGCCCGGGCGGGGCCGCAGCAATTGATTGGGTTCACAGGTTCCAAATGGCGTGCCCGGCGCCGAGCGGTCGACATAATTCCCGATCGCGATTGTCGGGAACTGGCTGTCTTTCTCCCATATCGCGGACATGCCCGTTGACCATGCCCGCCCACCGTCAATTCCAAAAGCGCGGTTGGCTTTCTCGAATTGGCAATCTGGTCCACCCTTCAGCACCAGATTACGGCCAAGCCGAAGCAGCACCAGATCCATATGCCGGTCATTGTTGATATCCAGCGGATAGGCGCCGAGCACCCCGGTGAGATCTTCCGGCGCCAGTCCTGTCTGCAAGGTCTTGAACGACAGTGCCCCGCCGGTGGCGCTTTCATTGACAAAAAACTGCGCCGGCGATGCGCCTCCGGCAATCAGCAGATCCGGGCGGCGGTCGCCGTTGCAGTCAAAACTGGCAGCACCTCCTCCGACGAAGAATTCCCAACCGCCAGTGTAGCTGTGATCTATACCCGCGCTCACTGCCTCCTCGTGCAGAATAGGCACGTCGGCGGTGAACGAGGTTTCAGCGGCAACGGGATGGCTCAAGGGCAACAGCCAGACAGCGCCAAATGCAAGCAGTGAACACAATTTCATCATGGGATAATCACCAGCGTCTTGAGAAATGCGATCAAAGCCGACTTTTCCACGTCCGGGGCATCAGCATAGGCATCGCGTGCCTGACGTCCGTTGCCGCCATGGGCAAGAATGATTTCGTCAAGACTGCTGAAGTCATTGCGATGACCGTAAGGCTGGGTTGATCCCACTCCCCATAATTCCGCGGTTTGAAAAATGTTACGGTCAACAAAGCGCTGCGAAAGAAGTTCATTGCCGAGAGCATCTATCTGATTGTCGGTCATGACATGTCGTTTGAGGTCGCCAAACAGTGGCACCAGCACTCGTCCCTGTTCGTCACGCGGCAAATTCTTTGCCCATTCCAGCAAAGCAATGTCGTAAACCGCGTTTGCACCAACTTGCCTGTCATTGAGAGTGCCAGCCAGATCGAACGGACCGGGATCGGTGAACGAGAGGGTCTCAAGTGGCAGGGCAGGGCGGTGGCAGGTGGCGCAGCCTAATTCCACAAAACTTGCTTCGCCGCGACCGGCCGCCTCGGCCCAGCCTTCAATGTCGGGAACCTTCTGTCCCGGCGCAGGAAGCGTCGCCTGCCAGGACACCAGCGCGGAAATGTCGGCTGCAGAAATCTCCGTGGATTTGCCGTCGCCGTCGAAATCGACCGAGCCTGTCCAACGTGCGCCGAAGCGCTCATCAGCCTGCATGCCGTGGTGCTGGTTCAGTGCGTTGATGGTGAATTGCCTGAGCGAGGTCATTACACCTTTTTGGCTGAATGGCCGGATAATGAGATCGGTATCGACGCCATCAAGCTCGTCAAGATTGACCGATCCGTCGGGTTCCGCGGAGATATAGCCGAATTCGACCCCTTTGGTCTTCAGTCGAAGCCGCACGTCTGCGCCATCCTTCCGTGCCTGCGACAGAGCCGCATCGCGGATGGACTGCAGCTCATAGCTCATTTCCCTCGCCAGCAGCTCCACCAGGCCGGAGCCGAACAGGTGATTGGTGCCGCGTTCACTTGAAAACTGAGGATCGAGTGAATCGAAGTCGGCGCTTTCAAAGCCCTCGGAGGCAAACACATTGGCAACGAAGTCGCCGGCACCGCCGGAAACGGGTTGGTTGTGACAGGACGCGCAAGATCCGGCATCCGGACCGGCTGTCCGAAAAAACGTTTGGGCACGTGGATGTTTTCGGCGGGTGGGATCAATGGCCTGGGTTGCCTGCGGTCGCCCAACCCCGTCCAGTGTGGTGAAGTGTGCTTCGAACAAAGCCTCTCCGGTTTCTACCAGTTTTGCCAAGTCCTCTTTGGACAAGGTGCCCGTTGGCATTCCCGCTGTCGTACTCAGCGCCTGGGTGCGTTCTGCCCAAGGTGCATCTGCAAATGCTGAAGCAGTAAGACCTATTTGCAGGGCCAGGACAGCGCCAAGGTGGCGCCTCCATCGGCCTCTCTGTACCCAAAACTTCATGCTGCTCCTCCTTGCCCAAGGTATTTGGGCGCAATGACGTCTCGGTCGATTGCCGTCATGGTGTGGTTGAGATGGCCTTCGAAGACGAGACGTTCCTCGTCCAGCGAAGCCGACATCTCTGGCGGCCCCTCGATTCGCACTCCGAGCGAGGCCGAGAGACCTTCATCAATACCGGGCCGCATAAGATCAAAAAACCGAACACCCGGACCTGTAAAGACAACCGGCATCTTCCCGTGAAGGCTGATCAAGCGGGCCAGACCGTTGCCAATGGCGGTGCCGGCATCACGAAATGCAGAGTCTGCCATGCGGTCGCCGCGCCGTGCCAGACCAGCAATTTTCTCGATTTCGATAAACGGCACGAAATTCGCAGGCAGTGTGCTGGGCGGGACTTTGAAGGCAGCCCTCAGAATGGCGTAGGATCCGGCATATGCTTCGATGCAGCCTCGCGACCCGCATCGGCAGAGCGCACCGCCGTGGCTGTGAATCATATGGCCAAATCCAGGTGCGCGGGCGCGCGGGGACTCGTAGCTGTCAGCATGCACAACCCCAAGCCCGATCGAATGACCGAGCGACAATGCGGCCAGCCGTGGGATCGGCTTTCCCGCTTTCCGGCTCAGGGAGGCGTGCAGGGCGCTGGCGACCAGCAGGCTCTCATGGTTCAGGGTAACCTTGGCCTCCCAGTCCTGCTCCAGTGTTTCACGCATGTTGATCTGCTGGCTTCCCAGCACCGATGACCACAACAATGTGGTGTTGTCGTCTGCGACCAAGCCTTTTGACGAGATTGATATCGCCTTCAAATCATTGCGCGACACGCGGGATTTTTCGGCAAGCCGGCCGAGAGCGTCCCGGATATCTGCAGCAAAGGCTTCGACCTTCTGGCCAGCGTTGTCGCGCTTCTCTTCGATGCGGTAGATCAGAGTGCCCGAATAATCGACCATGGAATATTGCAGCACATCGGAGGATATTCGGACAAAGGCGGCATAAGCGGCAGAACGGCGCTGCTTCAAGAGGATCCGCGGACGGCCCCGTCCGCCGGCCGGTGGCGCTACCGTGCGTTCAATGATGTTTTCGTTTTCCAGATCCTGCGTGATCGCTGTCACTGTTGCGGACGCAAGTCCGGTCTCTTTCGCCAGGTCGGTGTGAGATTGACCGGTTTTGCGGCGCAACGCCACAAGCACAAGCGCACGGTTCTGCTGGCGAATAAGCTCGGTGCTGGACTTCATCAGCATTGTCGCCGCAGCCAATTCATTGTGGCAAATTCGCTCCCGTTCCTCGCCGCATGACGGACGGACTCTGACGGCCCGCTCCCTTCATGCTTCTCCCTCTACCAGTCCTGCGCCGGATTGAGCGCATATTATCTCCCGCCGGTTTGTCTGTCTTCAGGTCAAAAGCCTTTTTCCCCGATTTGCGGCAACGTGCGCAAATGCCCGGCGCCGGACCCGTTGGCTGGCCTGAGTTGACAGCATGGGGGAAGCCTGACATTAATTTTCTCGACTGTCGAGAAAAAGCTCGCCATTTGGCTGCGGGTCGTGCAGTTACGAATTGACCGGACTGGGAGGCCCTGTCCGGAACGTAATTTCCTTGGGAGGACTACATGAAATCGATTATCCATCTTTTGGCCGGATCGGCCATTGCGCTCACCATGTCGACTGCAACTTTTGCCAAGGATATGGTGATTGGCGTGTCTTGGTCGAACTTCCAGGAAGAGCGCTGGAAGACTGACGAAGGCGCAATGAAGGCAGCCATCGAAGCGGCAGGCGATACTTATGTCTCAACCGACGCCCAGTCGTCCGCTGCCAAGCAGCTTTCAGACATTGAAAGCCTGATGTCTCAGGGTGTTAACGCGCTTATCGTTCTGGCGCAGGATACCCAGGCTATCATCCCCGCAGTCCAGGCCGCCGCTGACGAGAACATCCCGGTTATCGCCTATGACCGACTGATCGAAGACAACCGTGCCTTCTACCTGACCTTCGACAACGTCGAAGTCGGCCGCATGCAGGCTCGCGCGGTTCTCGCAGCTGCCCCGAAGGGCAACTACGTGATGATCAAGGGCTCGCCCACCGATCCGAACGCGGACTTCCTTCGTGGCGGTCAGCAGGAAATCCTGCAGTCGGCGATTGACGCTGGCGACATCAAGATCGTCGCCGAAGCCTATACCGACGGCTGGCTTCCGGCCAACGCCCAGCGCAACATGGAGCAGATCCTGACCGCTGAAGACAACAAGGTCGATGCCGTGGTTGCTTCCAATGACGGCACTGCCGGCGGCGCAGTCGCTGCACTGGCAGCACAGGGCATGGACGGTATTCCTGTCTCCGGTCAGGACGGCGACCACGCTGCCCTGAACCGCGTTGCCAAGGGCACACAGACAGTGAGCGTCTGGAAGGACGCCCGCGCGTTGGGCAAGACAGCTGGCGAAATCGCCGCCAAGCTGGCTGGTGGCGCGGCAATGGGTGACGTCGAGGGTTCGGTCGAGTGGACCTCACCAAGCGGCACCAAGATGACCGCGCTGTTCCTTGCTCCGGTTCCGATCACCAAGGACAATCTGACCACCGTTGTCGATGCTGGCTGGATCAGCAAGGACGATCTGTGTCAGGGCGTTTCGGGTGGTCCGGCTCCCTGTAACTAAGGCGTCATCTTTGTTGCAAATCTTGTAAATAGTGTCTCCATCCTTCGGGGTGGGGGCACGCTTTGCATCATAATCGGAAGACGGCCATGACCGACACCCCTACTGCTGCGAACGCGCCGCCGAAGTCGCGAAACTTTTTTTCCGCACTCGAAATTGATAGTCGTCTACTCGGCATGATCGGCGCCTTTGTCGTGATCTGCCTGATCTTCAATGTCCTGACCGACGGGCGTTTCATGACGCCGCGTAACCTGTTCAACCTGACGATCCAGACGGCCTCTGTCGCGATTATGGCGACGGGAATGGTGTTCGTGATCGTCATGCGAAATATCGATTTGTCCGTTGGGTCGCTGCTGGCAACCTGCTCGGCCATGATGGCGATGACCCAGACCTGGTTCATGCCGGACTGGCTTGGTCTCGGCCTCAACAATCCGGCCACGATGCCGGTTGCTATCGTCGTAGGCATCATGACAGGCCTGATCATCGGTGCTTTCCAGGGCTGGCTGATCGGCTATCTGACAATCCCGGCCTTCATCGTCACGCTTGGCGGCTATCTGGTTTGGCGAAACGTTGCATGGCATTCGACCAAGGGACAGACCATTGGCCCGTTGGACGAGAATTTCCAGCTGTTCGGCGGCATCAACGGCACGCTCGGCGAGACCTGGAGTTGGGTCTTCGCAGCCGTCGCCATAGTCGGCTCATTTTACGCACTGTTTCAGTCACGGCGCACGCAGGTGGCTCATGAGTTCCCGGTCAAGCCTTTATGGGCCGAAATTCTCATCGGTGCGATCATCGCGGGTACGATCATAGGTTTTGTCGCGGTGCTCAATGCTTATCAAATCCCGACTGCGCGGTTGCAGCGCATGTATGAGGCACGCGGGCAGATCTTGCCGGAAGGCACAGTCGAGGGGTACGGCATCCCAATCTCCGTGCTGTTGCTGATCGTGATCGTGATCGTCATGACGATCATTGCGCAGCGCACCCGGCTTGGACGCTACATCTTCGCCACCGGCGGCAATCCTGAAGCGGCTGCGCTGGCTGGTATCAACACGCGGCTGCTGACGGTGAAAGTCTTCGCCATCATGGGCGTTCTGTGCGCCATCGCTGCTCTCGTTGCTTCGTCGCGCCAGACCTTTCACTCCAATGACATCGGAACGCTGGACGAATTGCGGGTGATTGCAGCGGCCGTGATCGGCGGCACGGCGCTTGCCGGTGGCATAGGCACGATCTACGGCGCTATCCTTGGCGCCCTGATCATGCAGAGCCTGCAGTCGGGCATGGCGATGGTCGGTGTCGATGCGCCGTATCAGAACATGGTTGTTGGGTCAGTGCTTGTTCTGGCCGTCTTCATCGATATCCTCTACCGCCGACGGACGGGAGACAAGACATGACCGCACCACTTGTTGAAATGCGCGACATGGTCAAGTCGTTCGGAGGCATCAAGGCTGTCGACCACGTCACAATTGATCTTTATCCGGGCGAAGTTGTTGGCGTGCTTGGCCATAACGGGGCAGGCAAGTCGGTGTTGATGAAAATGTTGTCGGGCGCTTTGCAGCGCGATGGCGGCGAAATCTACATCAATGGCGAGAAGGCTGTGATCAACAATCCGCGCGATGCTCGGGACTATCAGATTGAGACGATCTACCAGTATCTGGCGCTCGCCGACAATCTGGACGCGGCGTCGAACCTGTTCCTCGGTCGCGAGCTTATGAACGGGGCCGGTTTCGTCGATGACGCCATAATGGAAGCAGAAACCCGCAAGATCCTGAAGCGTCTCAATCCGAATTTCCGACGCTTCCACACGCCTGTCGCGGGACTTTCCGGCGGCCAGCGTCAATCGGTGGCGATCGCGCGCGCGGTCTACTTCAATGCCAAGATCCTGATCATGGATGAACCCACTGCCGCACTCGGTGTTCAGGAAACGCGCATGGTCGCCGAACTGATCGAGCAGCTGAAGTCGGAAGGCATCGGCATTTTTCTGATTGACCACGACATTCACCAGGTCAAGATGCTGTGCGACAGGGCCAATGTGATGAAGAATGGTCAGCTTGTTGGCACGGTCAAGGTCGATGAGGTTTCCGAAGATGACATGCTCGGCATGATCATCGCTGGCAAATGCCCGCCGGGCGCGATACCGGGGCCAGGGGCTCTGCAGAACGCCTGACAAGTCAAGAGCCGGGGCAATTTGCTCCGGTTTTTTGTTGCAGTGCCGCATTATTTTTAGAGGGATGCGGAGAGTAGGTGTAAAGGATTCCGGTAACGCACTATATTACAATGGGTTATCAAGTTTTATCGAATGATAAAATTTATCAAATCACCCTATTGCAATGCAGCATAAACTACTCCATATATTGATCAACGCCACGCCGAACTCCTCCTCCTCCCAATTCGGCATGGCAATAGTCGAGGCGATAAGAGCCGGGATCCTCCTCCCAAGCACCGGTTCAAACGTCACGACGAAGTACAAACGCCTGCCTGGCTCTGCCCGGCAGGCGTTTTGTTTTTCAAACGATGCGATTGCCAGCGTTCGCTTCTCAAAGCCATAAGCGTGGTTGCAATGATGAGCGCGCCTGCTAATCGTTGGCTGAGGGCGGAGGTAGGCATGGCAGTCAGCAAGCAGGAAACAATCGACGAGTCCGAGGAAGCAAGCGATTTCGGTCCGCTTCTGGCGCGTGCGTCGATTCTAGTGGTCGATGATGAACCCGGAATGCGGAATTTCCTGTTGCGGACAATAGGCCCGCGGTGCAAGAAAATAGATGAAGCGGGTGATGTGCGTGAAGCCGCGCTCAAGCTCGATGCTCACCATTATGACGTCGTTATTCTTGACAATGTGATGCCTGGCCGCAACGGTGTCGACTGGTTGGCCGAACAGCGCGACGTCGGGTTTTTCTCTGACGCGATATTGATGACGGCATTTGCCGATCTCGAAACCGCCATACAGGCGCTGCGTGCCGGCGCTGTAGATTTTGTGCTCAAACCGTTTCGTTCAAACCAGATCCTCAACGCGATTTCCCGCTGCCTTGAACGTCGGCGGTTGCAGCGCGAGAACCATGTCTTGCGTTACGAGCTCACCGCTGCGTCCGGTCACCTGTTGCTGCGCGACCGCCTGATTGGTGGATCCCCGTCAATCATAAAAGTCCGTGAAGCCATTTCGCGGGTCTCCGCAGTACCGACATCTGTGCTGATTTGCGGTGAATCCGGAACCGGAAAGGAAGTCGCCGCGCGCTCGATACACGAATTGTCAGATCGGGCCGGTAAGCCGTTCGTTCCGGTCAATTGCGCCGCCATTCCCGCCGACATGATCGAGGCTGAGCTTTTCGGCCATGTTCGCGGCGCTTTCACTGGCGCCACCGCCTCGCGCGAAGGCCTGTTTCTGCATGCCCATGGCGGCACTTTGTTCCTCGACGAGATTGGCGATATGCCATTGCCGGTTCAGGCCAAGCTGTTACGCGCCGTTGAGGAGCGCAAGGTGCGGCCCGTCGGTTCAGAGCGGGAAGCCTCTGTTGATCTGCGGTTTATCTTCGCGACAAACGCCGATCTTGAAGAAAAGGTCGCGGATGGAAGCTTCAGGTCCGATCTGTTTTACCGCATTAATGTCATGCGTATCGACATGCCCCGTCTGGCTGACCGGGTTGATGATGTCATCGATCTTGCCAGGCTCTTTCTCGAAAGACTGTCCCCCCAGCTTGGCTTGCCCAAAGTAGAACCCGGCGAGGCGGCATTGTCGGCAATGCGTGCCTATTCATGGCCGGGCAATGTGCGTGAACTGCGCAATCTGGTGGAGCGCTCCCTCATTCTCGGTGGGTTTCCCGACACCATAGGGCCGGGATCGAGCTCGGCCGAAATCGCGGCCGGCACTCTTGCCGAAATTGAACGGAACCACATCGTTGCGGTTCTGGACGAGGCCGGCGGCAACCAGGCGGAAGCAGCCCGCAAGCTCGGCATTTCACGCAAGACAATCGAACGAAAGCTGGCGGTCTGGAGAAATCGGTGACCCCTGAAAGACAATCCTCAATGGGAGGCTGGTCGATCAGGCATCGCCTGCTGGCTATCGCCTTGCTGCCGATGCTCGTTATCCTTCCGGTTCTGCTTGGCGCAACCATGTGGCGCTGGAACTCGAAATTCGATGCTGCTCTGATATCGAAAGTCAATGGCGACCTTACCATCGCCCATCAGTATCTGAGCCAGCTTCTCGTCAACACCGGCGATCACATCACTGCGCTCGGACAATCCGTCTCCTTCGCTGAGAGCCTGGTGTCATCCGAACCGCAGGCGATGACCGAGCTGTTGTCCGATACCGCGATGACACGCCATCTCGATTTCCTTTACCTGACGAGCAGTGATGGCTATCTTGTCGCGGCAGCCGAGGGGCATGGCCCGCCAATCAGCGATGTTGCTGAGCCGGTATTTGCTTCCGCCAGCAATGGTGATCCGCATACAGCGATCAATGTGCTAACCGCTGATCAGCTTGCCGCAATCAATCCGGCGCTCGCCGAGCGTGCTGCCTTCTCTCTTATTCCCACGCCCAATGCCACACCGAAATCAGCCGCTGAAAGCACCAGCGGCATGGTCGTACATTCCGCCACTCCTGTGGCGTTGGCAGATGGTCAGCGTGGCGTTCTGGTCGGTGGCGTCCTGCTCAACCGCAATCTGGACTTCATCGATACCATCAACGACCTGGTTTACCAGGAAGCAAGTCTGCCCGAAGGAAGCCGGGGAACCGCGACGCTGTTCCTTGATGACGTGCGTGTGAGCACCAATGTACGGCTCTTCGAGGGCAGCCGCGCACTGGGCACCAGGGTTTCCGAAATTGTCCGCGCAACAGTTATGGGGCAGGGGCGAACCTGGCTGGACAGGGCCTTTGTCGTTAATGACTGGTACATTTCAGCCTACGAGCCAATTCTCGACAGCCACGGAGAGCGGGTCGGCATGCTCTATGTCGGTTTTCTCGAAGCGCCTTTTCGCCAGTCCAAACTGGCCACGCTTGTTGCCATTTGCGCCGCCTTTCTCGCCGTTACGGTTTTCAGCATTCCATTGTTTCTAAAATGGGCGGGCAGCATCTTCAGGCCGCTTGAGAAAATTGTTGAAACCATTGGTGCGGTTGAAAATGGCGACATGGGCGCCCGAACCGGAACCAGACCCGCAAACGATGAAATTGGCCGCGTGGCTACGCATCTTGATGGTTTGCTGGATCGGATCGAGCAGCGTGAAGCCGAGCTGCGGGCGTTCAATGAAGAGCTAAATGATCGGGTCGAGGCGCGAACATCGGAGTTGAAGGCCACCAACAAACAGCTGGAGAATATGACCCGGCAACTGGTCATGTCCGAGAAACTGGCGGCGATCGGCGAGATCACGGCAGGCGTTGCCCATGAGATCAACAATCCAATCGCTGTCATTCAGGGCAATCTCGAAGTGTTGCGCACGATCATCGGCGAGAAGGCTAGGGATGCCGAGACGGAATTGCGGCTCATCGATGAGCAAACCGACCGGGTCAGCCAGATCGTTACCCGTCTGCTCCAGTTCGCTCGACCGGATGAATATTCGGGAGGCGAAACATCAAGCCTTCCGGGCGAAGCGGTGGAAAGCTGTATGCCGCTGATCCGCCACTTGCTCAACAAAAACGAAATCAGTTTCGAATTTGAAGATCATGCGTCATTGCAGGTGGCTATCAGCCGGACCGAACTTCAGCAGGTGCTGATCAATCTGATGGTCAACGCAATCCACGCCATGTCTGAAGGCGGGAAACTGTCGGTGATTACTCGGGATTGTGCGATTGCGGGTAGCAGCGGAGTGGAGATCACCGTATCCGATACCGGGGCCGGTATTCAGGCTCACGAGATGGAGCGAATATTCGATCCCTTTTACACGACCAAGAAAGGCAAAGGCACCGGCCTTGGCTTGTCGATTACGCAAATGCTGGTGATGCGTCAGGGCGGAACCATTTCGGTTGAGAGCGAGCCCTGCCGGGGAACCCGGTTTTCGATCCGGCTGCCTACGGTATGACCGGAGAGACAATTTGACCCGGTTGGGACATTTTGGCCCGGCGACTTGGCCAATTGAGATCCTCAGGCCGGAAATACACTTAAAAACTAGCCAAACCGGCCTTAACTCATCTGGCATGGCTTTTGCGACAGCTTTCCCAGTCGACGTGCATGGAGGTGTGCCGTCGGCATTTGATCCGGCGGGCTGAAGCCTCCGGTGTTTGCGTTCAGGCGCTTAATGGGGAGGGAATTCGTATGTTTGACAGTTTGAAAAAGGAACACATCGTCGCCTCGGACGATTTTAACCGCTGGAAGGTTCCTCCAGCTTCGATCGCGATCCATCTGTGCATCGGGTCGGTTTATGCGTGGAGCATTTTCAATCCGCGACTGACCAAGGAATTTGGTGTTGTGGGGGCATCATCTGCCGACTGGAGCCTGCCTTCGGTTGTGTGGATTTTCTCTGTGGCTATTGTTTTTCTGGGCCTTGCGGCAGCCTTTGGCGGCAAATGGCTTGAGGAAGTCGGACCGCGAATGGTCGGTCTGGTTGCGGCATTCTGCTGGGGCGGCGGCTTTCTGATCGGCGGCTTGGGCATCATGACCCATCAACTCTGGCTCTTGTATCTGGGGTATGGGGTCCTTGGAGGGTGCGGTCTCGGCCTTGGCTATGTCTCGCCAGTATCGACGCTGATCCGCTGGTTTCCCGACCGGCGCGGTATGGCGACCGGCATGGCCATCATGGGTTTCGGTGGCGGAGCGATGATTGCCGCGCCGATCAAGGAATGGCTGCTTGGTCTCTATTATCAGGCACCAACTTATCTGGGCCTTGAAAGCGCCGTTAATCTGGTGACCGAAGGCGGCAGGCGGATGGCCGAGGTCAATGGCCAGATGGTGGAAGTCGTCGTCGCTACCGCCAAGCAATTGGCTTCGGCTCCGATTCCGCTGGAGGAAGGCGTCTATATCGTGGGAACCGGTAACACCGGTGCTGCCTCGACCTTCTTTACTCTCGGTGTGGTGTATTTCATTGTCATGGTGATTGCGGCATTCTCCTATCGGGTTCCCCGCGAAGGCTGGCTTCCCGCTGGCTGGACACCACCGGCAGCCAATGCCAACAAGATGATTACCCATGCCCATGTCCATATTGATCAGGCGCTCAAGACACCTCAATTCTGGTTGCTGTGGGTCGTGCTCTGCTTCAATGTGACGGCTGGCATCGGTGTTATCGGTGTGGCCAAGACCATGATGAGCGATATCTTCGGCACCACCTTGCCGCTGATCGTCAATTCGGCCTTCGCGGCCACCTACGTCTTCATGATCTCGGTGTTCAACATGGTCGGCCGCTTCTTCTGGGCCTCCACGTCGGACTTCATCGGGCGCAAGAACACCTATCATATCTTCTTCGTGCTCGGGATACTCCTCTACATCTCGATCCCGTTCGCGGCCGGACAGGTTTCTGTCAATCCGGCGGTGACCTGGCTGGTGATGTTCTACGCGGCGACGATGATCATCTTCACCATGTATGGTGGCGGTTTCGCAACGATACCTGCCTATCTGGCAGATATCTTCGGGACCAAATATGTCGGCGGCATCCATGGACGGCTATTGACAGCTTGGAGCACGGCTGGGGTCCTCGGACCGCTCGCTATCACCAAGCTGCGAGAAGCCTCGGTCGGCAATTCGATCAGTGATCTTGCCTCCAAGGTGGATCCGGCCGCCTTCACGGCGAAGTTTGGTGCAGGTATCGATCAGCTCAACGAGCTTGTTGCTGCCAAGACGGTGACAATCGCCCGGTTGATGGAAATCGCGCCCGCAGGCACGGTGGACCCGACTTCGAGCCTCTACAACACAACCATGTATGCCATGGCGGCGTTGTTGGTGATCGGGCTGATCTGCAACTCGCTGGTCAAGCCGGTGCATGAAAGCCACCATATGGAACCCGCTGACGCGGTGCCTGCCAAGGCCTAACCAAGCAACCTCCCCGCAGCGCTTCAAGGCTGCGGGGAGGTCTCATGCCTGCTGCGGAAAGAAATGTGCCTTGTGCTCGTGTGCTATGTCCGTGATGTAGTCAGCCACGGTGCGGACGCGGGCCAGATGGCGCGCTGATTCATGGTAGACGATGAAATAGGACCGTCCGATCCGGTGCTCCGGCAGCACCCGGATCAGCTCGGGGTCAAGACCGGCGATATAATCATGCAACACGGCGATGCCCGCGCCAGAGCGGACAGCTTCTGTCTGTCCGGTGGCGCTGGAAATTTCAAACTGCGCTGTCCAGTTGCGCAGGATCTCGCGGGTGAATTGCAGCGATGGTGAGAAGATCAGATCTT
>Ga0163216_100884_pt1 | contig 28352 bp, 26 predicted proteins | sample SynspAceP_FD_167610 | JGI IMG/M metagenome (GOLD analysis project Ga0163216, IMG submission 167610) | Saline lake microbial communities from Ace Lake in Antarctica - Synechococcus sp. Ace-P (Illumina Assembly) | ecosystem: Environmental > Aquatic > Non-marine Saline and Alkaline > Saline ...
CGATTCTTTTGCAAAATGAAGGACATGCGAAGGCTCGCAACACGGTTCGAGAAGAAGGCGTGCAACTTCCTCTCAATGGCGCAACTCTTCGCAATCAGGTGCTGGATGAATTGAGTCCACACCCTAGATGAGGGCGACATAAACCAAGCTGTGGCCAAGTCTTTACATCCGGCTAGCGTTTTACTTGAGCATGGCATAGCCGCACTGCCTGAACAAAATGGCTATGAGTTGGCGAATGCCGGAAACAACAAAGGGTCAGATTTACGGTTTTGATCCTGTCTCCAAATGGTGGTTTCACCGATTCAACAGCCTGGAGGCTGCGAAGAAAATCGTAAACCGACTACAATCGTCAAACACCAGCCCACTATACCTGTCGCCGTGGCACACACTCAAGCTCCTGAATGTTGTCTTTGGCTATAATAACGTCTTGGCCGCTGCTTTACGTGCTAATGGCAAGCAACATAATATTGACAACGTCCCTTCAGAACTCACGAAACTCGTCGAGAATGTGCGACTAGCAATCCCTGGTTTAAATTTTGGTCGGCTGGTCTTTCGATTGAGCGATGGGCCTGAAACCCCGGATAAACGCCATTGGTACTTACATGACACGAAAAATATTGCGCATAAAGACTTTGCAGCGCCGGCAACAGGTATGCCTGTCAATATCCCAATGGTGATGGCAAAACTTATCCGAGAAAACGAAAAGCAATATTACGTTTCAAAGGATGCCCTTGCGTTGGCCTGACAGGGCACTGTCAAACCAACTTGAGCGGTAATGTCCGTCGTCAGGGTTTTTGGAACCAATGGCAGCTTAAACCAAGAGAGAGTTTGGCTCATCTGGTTGGTTTGATTGTGCGGCGCGGGTTCCTTACCTTGCAGCCATAAGCTGCTTACCTCACGGCCTCCAATCAATCAGCAAGCCCAGAAACGGCTCATCTTTCGTATTTATCATGTCGTAAAGCTTCGGGGCGTCAATTGGCTTGGCTCTGTGCGTGATCAGGTTGGTGAAGCTCATGGTTTTGGCTGCAAAACAGTCGAGCGTTGCCAGCATACGCGGCCGCGTCCAGCCGGACACAAAATGAACTGTGAACTCATCTTGCTGCAGACGTGCCATGTCACCCCAATGCGTGCCTGTTGTGAACCCGGAATAGACCACTTGTCCGGCCCCGTGTTGTAGCAACGGTGAAAACTCCAGCTGCGCGTCAAGATTTTGCGTCGTATCGATGACTGCCCGAATGCCTCCAGGCGCGTGATGCGCCATCTCGGTCGCAACATCTGTCAAATTATTGTTGATCGCGACATCTGCCGAGCATCGCTCGGCGATTTCCAGGCGCTCGGGCCGGTGCCCTACAATGGCAACGCGTGCGCCACGGCCCCTTGCGGCCTGTGCCGCGAGTTGTCCGATCAAACCATCGCCATAGACCAGAACCCAATCACCCTTATCCATGATGATGCGACTGGCGGCATTCCAGCCAACCTGAGCTATGACACAGGCTGCTGCGTCTTCGTCGGCGACGCCGTCTGGTATTTGGTAAATCTCGGTCGCAGCTGTGTTTCCAAGTGCAGCGTGTGATCCCCATTGACCTGTCAGTGGGCCTGGCCAGTTGCTCTCGGTAGCAACGACCCGACTGCCCAATGCTATGTCTGAGACACCCTCACCAAGTTCGGTGACGACGCCCATTCTCTGATATCCGGGGACACATGGAAATTGCGTCGGAATCCAGGAAAAGACGTCGTTCATCATCCAGCCTTCGGTGCCGACGCTGATGGCAGACATCGTTGTCCTGACCTGAACTTCACCGGGACCGGGCCCAGGTAAATCAACCTCAGCAAGCTCCGTCATGCCTTTTTCTGGATGAACCATCGCTTGTGTTCGCATTACTTTGCTCCAAACCTTTGTGGCTATAGTGTGCGTTAAACCGGGAGGGCGCTAATTTGGTTTCTGCGGAGGCAACACTTTTCCCGGATTCATGATCCCGAGTGGATCAAGCGCATCCTTGATCGCACGCATGACGGTCAAGGAAGTGCCCGACTTTCGGCGCGCCATCGATCCCAATTTCAAGGTCCCGATGCCATGCTCCGCCGAAAAGCTGCCCTCGTATTCCTCGACGAGATTTTCCAGAATCGCCCGTAGCTCCTCGTGTTTTCCGGCAGCGCCTGGCGAAGGCCAGATAGTGAAATGCACGTTGCCGTCACCGAGATGAGACACGACAAAGAAACGGGCATCGGGATCGTATTTCAGGAGATTTTCTTCCGCTCTGACAAGAAAAGGCGCGACCGCATGCAACGGCAACGAGATGTCGTTGATCACCAAATCATCGACCGTCACGGTCAGTTCGCCAGCAAGCTCGCGACGGTGCCACATCTCAATTCTCTGTGCTTCATTTTGTGCGACGGTCGCATCGAGCAGGAGCCCCTCTTCCATCATATCCATCAGCATCGACATAAGACGTTCGACAATCGGCACACTGCCATCTTCATCTTCGGTCGCATCTTTTGGCGACGTTGCCCCCAATTCGACCATTAGATTGACATCATAAGCACTGCCGAACGGCTCGCGCGCGGCTGGATCATGCTTGAGGTGCTGCTCGATATACAAGCGTGGCATATACTCGAATGCTTCCACCATGCCACCGGTCTCTTCCTGCAGTCGGTTCAGTATGGTTAGTCCGTCCTCCAGGCGCGCCGCTGCGATCATGGCCGTTGCATATGCTTTGGGTTTGGGATGGAGCTTCAGGACGGCGCCGGTGATGATGCCAAGAATACCTTCCGAACCAACAAAAAGATGCCTGAGATCGAGGCCGGTATTGTCTTTGTGGAGGCTGGTCATCAAATCAAGCACCTCCCCCGACGCGAGCACGACTTCCAGACCGAGGCACAAATCACGCGCATTGCCGTAGCGCAAGACATTCGACCCGCCCGCATTGGTAGCAAGGCACCCGCCAATCTGAGCTGACCCTCGCGCGCCAAACGACAGCGGAAAGACAAGCCCATGCTCAGCAGTCATTGTGTGAATATCTTCAAGAATGACACCGGCCTGCACCCGGGCAGTCCGAGAGTCGGCACGGATTTCTTCGATCTTGTTGAGGCGATCAAGCGAAAGCATAAGTGCACCTTCGCCCTTGGTTCCGCCGGAAAGTCCGGTGTTGCCTGATACAGGAACGACCGGCATTTCGTAACGTGATGCAATGCGCATGATTGCTGACACTTCTTCGGTCGACTTCGGCCGCAATACCGCTGCAGGCACCCAGGAAATGCTATGGGTCCAGTCACTTTGCCATTTGCGGGTGTCGTCGCCGGTGAGGACATTGGCAGCACCAAGCTCCCGCGTAAGGTCCACTATCATCTCACTCATGGCTGCAACTCCTGTTGGCGCATTCAAAGATTCTTATCGCCAAACTTTTTTAGAAAGACTTTTCTAGCGCGTTGTAAGGGACACCTAGTAAGTGGCACGACCGCCGGAAAGATCGAATATACCGCCCGTTGTGAAGCTGTTTTCCTCTGTCGCAAGCCAGCAAATCATCGATGAGGCTTCGTCCAGCTCCAGCATCCGACCGCGCGGAATTTTGGCGAGCATATAAGCGATATGCTCTTCACTCTGTTGCAGCGCCAATGCGGTTTTCGCCACTGCGGGTGTTACTGCATTGACTGCGATATCACTCTGCGCCAATTCCTTGCCAAGAGACTTGGTGAAAGCCATCACTCCGGCTTTCATGGACGAGTAGGCAGACGCGTTCGGATTGCCTTCCTTGCCTGCCACAGATGCTACATTCACGATCCGGCCATAGCCCGCTTCCAGCATATGCGGCACGACGCTTTGCGAAACGTAAAAGGTGCCCGTCAGACCAATGTGAATCACCTGTTCAAAGGCTTCCGGCGGATAATCCACAACGCTGGCGTTGGGGCCAACAATTGCGGCGTTGTTCACCAGGATATCGATCTTCCCGAAATGACTGACTGTCTTCGCGGTCCCAGCCTTGACCGCTGTAAGGTCGCCGATATCCACAGGCTGCGTAAGCACACGGGTCTCGTCAGAATATTTCTCTTTGAGCTTTGAAAGCAGGTCCAGATCACGGTCCCAGATCGCAACAGTGCCGCCACCTTCCAGAATGCGCTCAGCTGTGGTCAAACCAATGCCTTGCCCGCCACCGGTGATGACAGCCGTACGCCCCTCAAAATTGTAACTGTTGCGATTTTTCATTAGTGCCCTTCAATCAATATCGAAGACGCAATCAAGCGGCTTCTGTACCGGCGATGTATCCGGATTGGTGTCCATAATGTCGCCCATGAAGGCCCACCACTTTTTCATGACAGGCGCATCCGCCAACTCATCAAGCCGGTTAGCGTCAGTTTTCTGAAAAGTGGCGAATAGGATGTTCGTTTCGGGATCGTGGAAAATCACGTAGTTGCGAATGCCGTAGGCGGCTAGAAGCTCTGAAAGCTCCGGCCAGATTTCATCATGCCGTTTCTTGTATTCTGCCTCCATTCCAGGATGCAGTTTCATCTTAAAGCCAACGCGTTCCATATCATCCCTCCTGAAAGGTGTTCCGGGCCGCAAAGCGCCCCGGAACTGTTTACTTTTTGATCCAGGGATCAGAAATTGAAATCGTCGATATTGCTGCTGTCGAACGTGGTCAGCTCTGGCTGAGTGTTCATAACGTTCTTCTCAAGGATCGTTACTTCACCAAGTTTTGGCACTTCGAACGTACCGCCAACTTCATTCGCGATTTCACCGTTTTTCAGACCAACGGCAAAGTGAGCTGCAAGCCATCCCTCATTGTATGGGCTCCAGAGTTGAAATGCCTCAACGGTGCCATCCTTGATGAATGGGCGCATCTGGTTTGGCGTTCCAAGACCGGTGAGTTTGACCTGCTCGGCCTTTCCGGCTGACTGGATCACCTGCGCTGCTGCGGCGACACCCACGGTCGTCGGCGAGATGATGCCGCGAAGGTTGGGATAAGTCTGAAGCAATGCCTCAGCTTCCGTCGTAGATTTCTGAGGCTCATCATCACCATAGACAGTAGCGACAAGCGTCATCTTGGCGTATTTTGGATCATTTTTCAGAGTTTCAACCATCGCGCCGATCCAGGCGTTCTGATCCGGCGCATCCGTTGTCGCCGACAGGATTGCAATCTCACCTTCATAGTCGATCATCGACCCAAGAAGCTCGACCTGGCCAGGCCCGGTCTTAGTGAAATCTACCGGCAGAATGGCTGCATCGCGATGATCTTCATTGTCGACAAGATCGCCGTTTACAGCAAGCACGAGGATGCCACGCGAACGGGCGCGGTCAAGCACCTGGTTGAGAGCGTCCGGGCTGTTAGGTGAAATCGTAATGACATCCACACCGCGTTGGATTTGCGCTGTGATGAACGGGATCTGCGAAGTCGCTTCTGCCGTTGCCGGAGCCGCTTGACTGAACGTGCAGTTGATCTCCTTGCAGGCGTCTTCAAAGCCAGCAACCAGGCTGTCGAAATACGGGTTGCCTGTGTTTTTTGGAATGTAGACGATGTTGACCGGATCTTGGGCGATTGCCGGTGCTGCGAAAATCGACGCACCTACGGCAAGGATTGCAAGCTTGGTGATATTTTTCATGGTTCTCAATTCCTCCACTTGTGTGCTCCTTATGGAGCGGTTTGCCCGACCCGCATTCACCTCTGGGTTCGAGCATAGATTGCATTGGTCGCGATGATCGAGACAATGAGCAGAAAGCCCATCACGATCAGCTGCGAGGTGATCTGGATATTGGCGACGTTCATTCCCGTTGCGATGACAATCAAAAGCCAAGCCGCAAGGAAGGTGCCCGCAATCGAGCCGCGTCCGCCGAAAATGTAGGTGCCGCCAAGCATGACCATAAGCACCATCTGAAGTTCACCGCCGGTCGCCATGTCATAGCGGACTGAAGCCAGACGCGACGTCGTTAGCATGCCCGCAAACGAACTGACGACGCCGAGCAGGACAAAAAGGCCCATTTTGATGCGCTGAACACGGATGCCGGCATGTCTTGCAGCTTCAGGTGACGTGCCGATCTGATAGATCTGCCGGCCAGTTACTGTGAAGGCAAGAAATACAGCGAGGATAATGGTTGCGATGAGGAACAAGACGACAGGTATGGGCACACCGAACCAGTATTTCCAGTCAATCCCGATGAACCATGTCGGGAACCCGCTGATCGAGCGGTCACCAGCAAGCACCTGCGCAAGGCCCCGGTAAAGTGTCAGCGTGCCGATTGTGACGATAATCGAGGGCAGTCGAAACTTGAGCACGAGAATGCCGTTGAACGCGCCCATGAGCGCCCCGGTGATGACGGACGCCACCATGGCAAACCCAATTGGCAGCCCAAGCTTGAAAAGCGACGCGAACACACAGGCCGAGAATGCCATCATTGCGGCTGGCGAGAGATCAATCTCTCCGGCAATAATAATGAGCGTCAGAACAAGCGCAATGATTGCGTATTCGACGTAGAATGTAGCGCTTTCCAGAATGAAGGTCGTGTCGGCAAAAAATGGCGACAACTGGGTGGCAACAGCAAACGCGATGAGCAGCAGCACGAAGGTCATGACTTCGGGACGGATCAGGATGACCTGCCAGATTGGCTTCACTTCTGTTGCGCCATGCGAAGCCGCGTGCTCGACGGGCGCCACAGGATCGGCAGCCGGACCTTTGTTGGTTGGATTGTCGGTCATGCAGAGGTCCTCGCTTCTGCTATGGCTCGGATGCTGCGTTCGCGAACCGTTCTGTCAATCAGAAGAGCAAGTACAATGACCGCACCATTGAAGACATCTTGCCAGAATGCCGAAACTCCCAGGATTGGAAGCGCGACTGAAACCATACCAAGCAAAAGTACGCCCAGCACCGTTCCCAAGACTGTGCCCACCCCGCCATTGATGGACACACCGCCAACAACGACCGCGGCGATGACTGTGAACTCAAAGCCCACGCCGGTAATTCCCGGATTCACATATCCGAAACGCGATGCGTACATGACACCTGCAAGGCCAGCCAGTGCACCAGACAGAGAGAACACAAGCAGTGTGACAGGGACCACATTAATCCCGCGCAAAGGTGCCGCAACCGGATTTGATCCCAGAGCATAAATCTGACGGCCAAGACGCGTGTGATCAAGGAAAAGATAAGTCACACAGGCGACCAAAAAGGCAATGATCACAAGCCAGGGTATTCCGAAAATGGGTGATGTCTGGGACATCTGGATCAGCGAGCGGGGGATGAATTGCGGATCAACCTGACGCGCGCCCGAGACAAGGAAAACAAACCCTCTGAACAGGCTCAGTGTGCCCAGTGTCACAATGATGGATGGCAGCCGGAAAAGCACGACCAGCACCCCGTTGAACAACCCGAGCATCGCGCCCAGTCCAATAGCGACAAGAACCCCGACGATAACGGGCAATTCAGGCATATCGCGAAAGATCATACCCGCAACGATGGAGGAAAACGCCAGGATAGAGCCTATCGAGAGATCGACATGACGCGCGACCAGAACCATCATCTGACCCATCGCCGCAATCAGGATCAACGGGATGGCGAGCGCCGTTATCCGCAATGTCTCAACCGAGATAAAGCGCGGCTCGATGATGCCCACGACAATCGCGATGAGGACGATCATCAGGAAGATACCGGCTTCACGTCTGTGCAGGAGTGCATTGAAAAGACGGCTCATTGGGCGGCCACTCCCTGACTAGGATTGGGGCCCTGACTTGGATTGGGGCCCTGATCGGGAATTGGGCTTGAAGCGTGCGATCCGGTGCGCGGCACAGCAGCCTGCATGATGAGTTCTTGGGTTGCGTCCTTGCGCTGAAGCTCCGCTGTCAACTGGCCTTCCGCCATGACAAGGATACGATCGCAAAGGGCAAGTAACTCGGGAAGCTCTGAAGAAATCAACAGGATCGCTTTTCCGTCAGCCGCAAGCGCGCCGATCATGTCGTAGAATTCAGCTTTTACGCCAACATCGATACCCCGGGTCGGCTCATCCAGAATCAGCACCGACGGATCGGTGTGAAGCCACCTTGCAAGGATTGCCTTTTGTTGATTGCCACCGGACAATTCCATGATCGGCTGGCGCAGACTGGCCAATCGGATCTTCAATTGCTCTACCGACGCCTCTGCAAGTTGCCGCACAAGCGACGCTTTGATGAACCCTCGCGGCGCGACCTTGTCAGGCACGGCTGCGGTGATGTTGTTTTCCACCGACATTGTTGCAAAGATTCCAGCAGCCGCGCGGTCTTCCGGCACAAATGCCAGCCCCAGTCCAATCGCCTTGCTCGGATCGTCGATCTTGACTTCGGAACCGGCGACGTGGATGGAGCCGCTATCGGCAGGAGCCACACCGAATATGGCGCGGGCCACATCCGTACGCCCTGCACCAACCAATCCCGCAAGCCCAACAATTTCGCCTTTTCGGACAGAAATCGAAATGTCCCGGAATGCACCGCGCAAGGTCAGGTTTTTGACTTCCAGTGCAACTTCGCCAATCTCCGCTTCCGTGGCTTGCTTATAGTCTTTGACCGGCCTGCCGATCATCATCCGGATTATGTCATCATCATTGAGGTCCTCAACGACTTCTGTGCCCACGAGCACACCATCTCTGAACACCGTAGCGCGGTCACAAAGTGCCCTGACTTCTTCAAGACGATGCGAGATGAAGACGATCGTCCGTCCTTCGTCACGCAGTTTGCGGGCGATGCCGAACAGGGTTCCAACTTCTTTGGGGGTTAGCGGCGCTGTCGGCTCATCCATTATTATGAGGCGCGCATCGCTATCCAGTGCCCGGGCAATTTCGACCATCTGCTGGTCAGCAATCGACAGCCCTCGCATTGAGCGAGTTACATCAATCCGAATGCCCAGCAAATCCATGAGTTCGCGAGCGCGCGCTGCAATTTCCGACCAGCGAACGCGGCCAAAAACGGCATCCTGACTTCTGCCAAGAACCAGATTTTCCGCGACCGAGAGATCAGGAAACGAGATTGGTTCCTGGTGGATCAGCGTTATGCCAAGGCGCTGTGCGTTGAGCGGCGAGCCGACATCGACCTTCTGGCCGTTAATCGCGAGCGTGCCCCGTGTCGGGTTGTGAACACCCGCCAGAATTTTGGCGAAAGTTGATTTTCCCGCGCCGTTCTCGCCCAGGAGAGCGTGAATTTCGCCGCTCCGCAGGTCAAGATCGACATCGCTCAGAACTTCGACGCCAGCGAACTGCTTGGAAATTCCACGGGCCGAAATGAAGGCCTCAGCGTCTGGCGACTGATTGGTTGCATCCATCGATTAGTGTCCGCCCTGCATTGGCACCGGAGCGTCGGCCACAATCAAAGCACGTTCCTTGAGTTCCGTCCAAAAGGCATCCGGAATTTCAGCACTGAGGCTTTCGGTGTTCTGGATAATTTCCGAAGCTTTCGCCGCACCCGGAATAACTGACACAACCGCCGGGTGTGCAAGCGGGAACTGCAAAGCTGCGCTCGGCAGTGAAACGCCGTGTCTGTCAGCAACTTCGCTGATATCGCGGACTTTTTTCTGCATTTCTGCGGAGGCAGATGCATAGCCGTATGTTGCGTTCTGGCCCGCACCCGTCGCCAAAATGCCGGAGGCGAAAGGCGCGCCGACGACGACGCTGATTCCCCGTTTCACACAATCCGCCATACCTCGGTGAAGGCTGCTCTGATCTGCCAAAGTGTACGGCATCGCCACAAGGAAGAAATCAACATCCACACTCGGAGCAACCACCTCGAAGGCCTCATTGGTGTTGATGCCCATGCCAAATGCCTTGATGTCAGAAGATTTCTTCAACTCTTCCAGAGCTGGGATCCCTGTCTCCAGCAGATCTTTGCGATGGCGCGCATATTCCTCAACCTCATGATAGGCTGCATCCAAATCGTGGATAACAAGAACATCCACCGTGTCCAGCGCCAGGCGTTGCAACGCCTGCTCGTATGAGCGCATGATGCCATCGCGGCTATAGTCAAACTTGACTTTAAAATTCAGACCGCCAACCCAAGGGCTTCGATCGAATGTCGCCGGATTGGCTGGCCGGTGAAGCGTACGACCAACCTTGGTGCTAACCTGGAACAGGTCTCGGGGCAGAGTTCGCAAGAAGCCTCCCAAGCGATGTTCGCTGAGGCCCCTGCCATACCATGGAGCGGTATCAAAATAGCGCAAGCCCGCATCCCAAGCTGCCTGCAAGGTTTCGCGCGCCACGCTTTCTTCGACAGGTCCGTATAATTCGCCGATATGAGCGCCGCCAAAGCCAAAGACCGGCAGCTCAAGCCCGGTTGTTCCAACCGTCCTTTTGGTCCTCACCGAGATCATAGGCTCCCCCTCTCAAACGCAGACTCAGGACTGTCTCTTTGGACCGTCTCTTCCGTCATTTCATAAAACTTGTCAGACAAAAATTGATTTGACAAGTTTTTTCTTTTCCGTGCAATATCGTCAGACTTGGGGGCGAATGTGTCACCAATCAGGAGGACCCATGACACCACAGATGTGTGGCACCTACCCGATGATTCACGCCTTCTTTCGCAAGAATGGCGCGCCGGGCCTCAGTGCTATCGATGCCCGGCCGGCCATACAAAATGCTGTCCACCGCGATGTTCATCATGCGCGGCATTGCCTACTTCGCGCACAGCGGAACTCGGATTACAGCGCATCCGCCTGACATCGAACAGAGCACCTCTCTACTTCCGCCATTGTGCGGAAATGCCCGCGGCGGCGAATGGGAAACCCGCTTGGCAGACGAATTGGGTCCGCTGACCCACTGAACATGAACAGGAATGCACGATGGCCAAGATCACTGATGTAAAAACGACAATCTGGGAATGGGTTGGGCCCGTCGAACCCATGCCTCCCCACTTTTGCACCACGGCAGGCGATCTCGTGACAGATGTCACCGGGTCCATCGCTGGCTTCCGTTTTCTTGGCTGGCTCGTCGTCGAAATCGAACTGGACGATGGCACGGTCGGCATCGGCAATGCCGCGCTGGCACCGCATGCCACGAAGGCAACCATAGACACCTATCTAAAACCCCTGCTCATCGGCACTGATCCGATGGACAGCGAATACATCTGGCAAAGCATGTATCGGCGCACCCTTCCCTTCGGGCGCAAAGGCATCGGCATGACTGCGATCAGCGCGGTTGATCTGGCCATTTGGGACGCAAAGGGCAAGATCCTGAACCAGCCAGTGTTCAAGCTGCTGGGTGGCCGCACCAAACCCAAACTCCCTGTCTATGCGAGCCGGCTGTATAGCCAGCCCGTCGACAGTCTTGCCCTTGAGGCAAAGAATTACGCCGACCAGGGCTTCAAGGCGATCAAGTTGCGTTTTGGCTGGGGACCGAAGGACGGCCGCGAGGGCATGTACAAGAACCTTGAGCTAGTCACGGCAGCCCGCGAAGCCGTCGGCGAAACTGTCGATATCATGGCCGATTGTTACATGGGCTGGAATGTCGAATATGCCAAACGCATGCTCCGGCTGCTGGAGCCTCTCAACATGCGATGGGTTGAAGAGCCTGTCATCTCAGATGACCTGGCAGGATATGCCGAGCTCAAGGCTCTCAACATGGTCGCGATTTCGGGTGGCGAACATGAATACACGCTTCAGGGCTTCCGCCATGCACTGGATCTTGGCGCTTATGACATTGTCCAGTTTGATGTGAACCGGGTGGGCGGTATCACCGCAGCCAAGAAGATCGCTGATCTGTGCGAAGCGCATGACATTCCCGTCATTCCCCACGCCGGACAAATGCACAACTACCATTTGTCGATGTCCAGCTACGCGGCACCGATCTCTGAATACTTTCCGAAAGTTCCAGTTGAGGTTGGAAACGAACTTTTTTGGTACATTTTTGATGGCGAGCCGGTTGCTGAAAATGGGTTCGTCAACCTTGCCGATGACCAGCCCGGCTTTGGTCTGACTCTGAAAACACCGGATGAGAATTTCAAACTGACAAAGTGAGAACTCCATGCCAAACTTTCCGATTATTGATACGCACCTTCACGTTTGGGATCTTAAACGGCTTAATTACAGCCTTTTTGAAGGCCACCCACTGTTTGGCAAATCCTACCATGTCGAGGACTATCAACGGGATTGCGGAGACGTCGAAGTCGAAGCGATGGTGTTCCTGGAATGCTACTGCGACTTCGATGCCGAAGGCGGTCAGTACATCGAAGAAATTGAGTTCGTTGAAGACGAAGCCAAGCGTGATCCGCGCATCAAGGGCATCGTACCGATGGCACCGCTGGAAAAAGGCCGTGCCGTAGAGCCACTCCTCGCGGAGATGGTAGAGCGGTTTCCGAAGGTCAAAGGGATCAGGAGGATCATGGAATTTGACGATGATCCCCGTGCTTTAACCCTGTCTGACGGGTTCATTGAAGGCGTCAACCTGCTGCATAAGTTCGGCCTTCATTTCGAAATCAATGTAAACCACACCCAAATGGACATCATTCGCGAATTCGTGCGTCATATTCCCGATGTCCCAATGATTCTGGACCATTGTGGAAAGCCGGGGATTGAGGAAGGCGAGATTGCGCAATATCGCGATGATCTTGCCGAACTGTCCAAACACCCGAACCTGTGGATCAAGCTGTCCGATCTTCCCGTCGAAGCGAAACATGATTCCTGGAGTGAGCAAGACCTCAGACCATTCATCGACACCACGATTGAACATTTTGGTGTGGATCGAACGATTTTCGCCAATGATTGGCCCATTTGCCTTCAGGCAACCAACATACCTCAGTGGGTTGAAGTCCTGGACCGCGCATTAGCGACTTTCAGCGAGCCGGAATTGAAAAAGTTTTATCGCGATAACGCCAATAGCTTCTATCGTCTCGGCCTTTGATAGAATCGGAGAACTCAACCATGTCTACCAACACACTGCCGCCTGACCCCGACCTTGAAGCTGTTTTTGCGGCAGCAGCCGGCGGTGTGCCGGACCTGGCTGACACAAAGCAGTTGGGGGGCGCGTTGGAAAGGAAATCAATCTCCGAACAAGTCACCACCCGTATTATGGCAATGATAAAAAGCGGGAACCTGAAATCAGCTGACAAATTGCCAACCGAAGCCAAGATGTGCGTTGCCTTTGGCATCTCGCGCCCGCCACTGCGTGAGGCATTGAAGGCGCTAACGCTAATGGGCGTTCTGGAAAGCCGTCAGGGTGGGCGTTACACTGTCACTGATCTGTCACCCACGCGCATGGCTGCCCCGTTCAATGCAATGTTGTCGGTGAACGACTACGACCTCAAGGAACATTTTGAGGCCCGCGCGTTGATTGATCTGGAGCTCACGCGCCTTTGCGCCGTTAACGCCACGGATGCGCAGCGGAAGCGCATTATGCAGCTCGCCCTGGACGGTCGTGAATTCTACAACGACCCCGCAGCGTTCCGACTTCTCGACATCGAATTCCACCGCTCTTTGAACGAAGGCTCAAAGCACCGGCTTCTCGCGGATCTGGCACAGAGCCTGTATGATCTGGGACTCGATATGCGCCGGATTGCAAGTGCCTTGCCAGGCGTGATCGAACTCTCGGTGAGCCAGCACATCGAAGTGGCAGACGCTGTTCTAAAAGGTGACGCGGAAAGGGCTGCCCGAACCTATCGCATGCACCTTGAACACGTGTCGGAGACAACCAGACGGGCCATTGACTTCACCAAAAAGCACGCAGAAAGCGATAAATGAGCAAGGATTTCCGCATCAAGGATATGCGCGTTTACGTGGTCGAACCCAGCTCCGAGGCTGGCACCTATTTTCAACAAGGAAAGTCCGAGCACTGGTTGGTCGACAATCTGATCGCAAATCCGATGTCCGGCCACGCCCCTTATCGCGCCCGACGCTCTAGCTGGGGCATTAACGCTCTGGACAGTATCGTCGTTGAACTGGAGACAGAATCAGGCAAGACCGGGGTTGCAACGGGAAGCGGCGGCGTACCGGCGGCCTGGATTATTGCCAATCACTTCAGTCGGTTCATCGTCGGTCAGGATGCGCGCAATATCAATCTGATCTGGGATCAGATGTATCGCTCAAGCCTGCCCTACGGGCGCAAAGGCATCCCCATTCTGGCTATCAGTGCAGTCGACCTTGCTCTTTGGGATTTGAACGGCAAAGTTCGGGACGAGCCAGTCTTCAATCTGATTGGTGGCAAGGTCCGCAACGAAATAGAATTCTACTGCACCGGACCCGATGCAGCCGCCATCAAGGAAATGGGATTTTGGGGCGCGAAAGTTCCCTTGCCCGAAGGGCCGTTCGATGGTGAGGCCGGACTTCAGAGAAACGTCGCGTTTCTCAAAAGTCAACGCGAAGCGATCGGTCCGGGTTTTCCGCTGATGGTGGATTGCTACATGTCGCTTGATGTGCCCTATGCAAGTCGCCTCGCCACCGCATGCGCCGAGTTGGACATCTATTGGTGGGAAGAACCACTTTCCCCCGAAGACAATGAAGGCTACCGAAGACTGCGACAGGCCCACCCCGGCTTGAAATGGACAACGGGTGAGCATGAATATACCCGTTACGGGTTTCGGAAATTGATCGAGGAGCGCTTGCTCGACATCCTCCAGCCGGATGTGATGTGGGTTGGCGGCTTGTCCGAAACACTGCGGATTGCAGCCCATGCCGGGGCCTATGACGTTCCCATCGTGCCCCATGGCAGCGGCCCCTATTCCTATCATTTCATCGCAAGCCGCACAGAACCCGCATTTTGTGAGTATGTAGCTGCCAGCGCTGACGGCCGTTCAATCCTGCCCGTTTTCGGCAAATTGATGGAAGGCGAGCCAGTTCCAGTGAATGGCCGTCTGGAAATCCCCGACGCGCCCGGGTTTGGTATGGAACTCGCCCAGCGAAGCATGCTCAGACAGGTTTCGCTCGATCAAATCGCCTGACATATTCCAGGATGACTGCAAGCAATCATGGGCGGTCTGAATTTTTCAATTCAATGCAGACCGAATGGCCGATTTCATAGCAATTATGAGATCGGAATTTTGCAAGCCGCCTGTTGCCAGAACGAGCTTGGATGTTGGTGTCGGGTCAAAACCGAATGCTGAGGACACCCTGGACAGGCCGGGCTTGATAGAGGAGCGCCCAACAAGGCCAACCGCCACACCGGCCTCAACTGCAGCAATTACCCCGGACACGCTTTGGCTTGAGTAGACCACCCGATAGGGCCTTTCCCGGGTCTGCAATGATGCAATCGCTGCGTCGCGCCACCAACAAGCATGGTCAAACAAGGCAACAGGAAGTGGGTCGGCTGCGGAAAAGTCAGTGTGATCCGATGCAACCCAGCATGTCGGATCTTCACAGAGAAGCTCTTCTCCCTGTGCCGGGTGCTCGACCTCATAGACGGCCATATCAAGACGGCCCTTTTCCAGCGCATCAGGAAATTCTGGACTCAAGGCGCAGGTGACCTCCAATTCGACCTGCGGGTGAGCGCGGGTAAAGGTGGCTATGATTTGTGCCAGTTTAGCGCGCCCGTGATCGTCCGGAATACCAAGCCTCAATTTCCCACGCACTGCCTGTTGAGACAAGTCGCGAAGCGCGCCATCCAAACGGGCGGTCACGTCATGGGCGACCGGAAGCAAGTATCGCCCTGCTTCGGTCAATACGACACCACGCCCGTGCCGCTCAAAGACCGCGCGTCCGATGATGGTTTCCAAACGCTTGATCTGAAGACTGGTGGCTGATTGGGAGCGATGGATTTGTGCTGCACCATCGGTGACGCTGCCTGCTTTGGTGACCGCTATGAAAGTGCGCAGAAGCTCGCTGTCGAGACACTCCATCTGTTTTTCCAATGGTAGGTATTTAAACTATTCGATTTATATATGTCATTCTTCGCTCTATCTTGCAAGTATTGAGGAGCCCACCATGCCCGACCAAACATCCATTAAACCGCGAACCTACCGCCCCCATATCCTTGGAGTATTGGGCGCAGGAGCGCTGTTGGCGATTGTAGCGATCTGGCCAGTGCACATCGTTCCTGCCGTGAATTTTGTTGTCTGGGGTCTGCTATTTGTCGCGCCGATTGTCGTGCCCGGTATCCTGGTCGCGGCATGGATCATAGCAAGTGGCGCAGATGCTCACATTTCTCGCGCCTTTGAAGGGCGAACCGCCCGGACGATTGTGGCTGCGTCACTGATTGGAGCGCTTACGCCTGTTTGCGGGGTGACGGTACTGCCCTTGATGGCAGGCCTGTTGGCGGCGGGCATACCACTGGCTCCGATCATGGCATTCTGGCTGTCATCTCCCGTCACCGACCCCGCCATGCTGGCCACAACAGTCGCGACCCTTGGCCTGCCTTTTGCCGTGGGAAAGACGGTGGCAGCGTTCGGTCTGGGCCTGTTCGGAGGCGCTGTGACAGCTTTGTTTGCACAGCGGGCCTGGGCGCACAATGCGCTCCGCGACACCGGGCTTGCCCGCCAATTGAGCATGGCGCGCTGCGGTGCAGATCTGGCATTTGACGCATGGGTTTGGCGGACGCAAAGCCGGTGGGCCGCTTTTACCAAGCAGGCCTGGGCGACAACCAGACTGATCTTCATCTGCCTGACCCCGGCGTTTGCCGCAGAATATGCGCTGAATGCAACTCTGACACCCGGATCGCTTGCCAATTACGTGGGACAGGACCAGTGGTGGGCAATCCCCGCCGCTGTCTTCGTCGGTGCGCCCGCCTATATCGACGGCTATGCGGCATTGCCTCTGGCCAGAAGTCTGATCGAGAACGGCATGTCTTCAGGCGCGGCCATGGCATTCCTTGTTTCCGGCGGTGTGGTCAGTATCTGGGGGGCAATGGCCATTGCACCTGTCCTGAAGCTGAAACCGTTCCTGCTGTATCTGGGCCTCGCTGTCGTTGGATCTCTGGCAGCGGGATACCTTTTCGAATGGGTCGTTTGATCCTGTGCAGACACCTACTGCTGCCCTTCGTGGGTGGTTGAAAATTGCACCAGCCCGAAGGTAGAGGTCACGGTTCGAGTGCAGTCGGTGGGCACTAGAATGTGTGCATTTTTCAGTCAGATAGCTGGAACCGGTTTTGACGCCCAGCGGTCTGCTTCCTCTGATTGATATATAAAGAGCTTGAAGATATGCCGAATGGTCTCAGCTTCCTTTGGATTGGTCATCCAGACCGTCTCGGCATTTGCAATAATTTACAGTTTTCTGATGTACATGTGGCTGTTACATCGTAAAATTCAGTTGCCTGCGTAGAACCGAATGGACGTGACAATCGCAAAATCCCTTACCACTCTTTTGCGCTATTTGGTGTCTATCGCAGTGGTTGCGGTTTTCATGTTTCCGATATTTTGGTGGGCGCTGAGTTCAATCAAACCAATGTCCGTTTGGTTTAACCGTCACGATGTTATCTGGTTCGATTTCAAGCCGACCTTTGATAATTATCTGATCACGGTATTGGGGCAGTTTGGCGAGTTTGAAATATTTGACGGCCGAGCTTCCATTGCCTCTTCCACCATCGTTGCGGTGGCATCAACTATTCTGACAACGTCAATTGCACTATGGGCAGCCTATGCTTTGTCGCGTTTGATAAACCGCGGTGTGCACAGACTTCAATATTGGCTTGTAACGCTGAGATGCCTGCCACCAATTGCCATCGTCATCCCGCTTGTGTTGCTTTACCGTGATCTGGGTATTCTCAACACGCATCTGGGATTGATTGTCGCCCATACGGTGATCAATCTTCCCATTGCCATATTGCTGCTCAAGTCTTTCATTGATGATGTTCCAATTGAAATCGAAGATGCCGCCATGATTGATGGCGCGACCCGGTTTCAATCTTTCAAACTGGTTCTATTGCCGATGATCAGAGGCGGCGTGGCAGCAACCGCACTCCTGTGTTTCATTTTTTCCTGGACCGAGTTTTTACTCGCTATTTTTCTGACAAACTCAATAACTACAATCCCTGTCAAGATGAGTATCCTGCCAGGTTGGGGCCTATCGGGATTTACCACTGCGCTCGGCACATCTGCGCTCGTTCCGGCATTTATTTTTATTTTATTGATGCAGAAACATCTCGTTCGCGGCCTCACAATGGGGGCCGTCAAGAAATGAATTTCCAGACTGTCGCATCATCCGCCAGGTGTTTTATGCTGACATTCGGCGCACAATTTCAAACCCGAGATCGGAAACGGGCTGAGGGGATTCTGTTCCTATTATCCTGGCAAGAATTGCATCGGCTGCGGTTCGTCCCAAAAGTTCGCGATCAACGCGAACGGTGGTGAGTGCCGGCTCCAAGTCCTTGGCGAATTCCTGATCTCCAAAACCGACAATGGACAGATCGCCCGGCATCTTCAGGCCACGTGCATGGGCTTCAATCAGCAGCCCCTGGGCCAGGACATCTGAACTGCAAAACACAATCCCGGATTTCAATCCCTGATTATCAATCAAATCGGCAAGTGCCGCACGCCCGGCCCCCATGCTGGCTGCACCGGGACAATCATGGGCAAAAACAGATTGCCCTTCTTTTTGCAAAAATCTGTTTGTGAAAGAATCGCGTCGCAATTTTGCGCGTTCATCATTGGCGGTCACTGTCCCACCGAAAGCAAACCCAGCGTCAATTGCAAAGTCCGCAACAGCGCGCCCGGCATCGGCATGGGAAAAGCCCACGCACATGTCGATGGGAGAAGCTGTGATGTCCCACACTTCGACGATCGGAATCCCTGCCCCAAGGAGCATTCGCCGTGTCTGCGCTGAATGTTGAATACCGGTCAGGAGAACAGCATCCGGCTGCCTCGACAAATGGCGAGAGACAAAAACCTCTTCTTCCGCCAGATCAAACCCTGTCTCGGAAAGCAGTATCTGATAACCGAATTCCCGCATTCGCTGGCTGAAAGTTTTCACCACGGACGAATAAACGATGTTGGTCAGTGAAGGAACGAGTGCAGATACAAGGTGGCTTTGCTGCGATGCGAGCGCACCGGCAAGAGCATTGGGAACGAAGCCAGTTGCCTTGATGGCATCCTCGATCTTCTTCAATGTCAGCGGCGAGACCTTCGAGGGATCGCTTAACGCGCGTGAGACTGTAACCTGAGAAACGCCTGCGATGCGCCCGACGGTCGCCATCGTCACGCGGCCACTCGTCTGGCCTCCCCTTGCGCCTCCTGTCCTCAAATTTCCCAAAGCCGCATACCCAATGAATCAAAGATGGTTGTGTATAATATCCGGTCCGGGAAAACCAGACCGATGTTACTCCGCCTCCCTGGCCTTGCTGCTGATAAAGGCAGACCCGGCAATTGACCCAAGAATCAAAATCCAGAGCAACACCGCGATCCAGCTTTTGGTGAAAAAGATCGACAGATCGCCAAAGGATTCCAGACTTTTCACGAAATAGATTTCTGCGGAGGGGCCGAGAATGAAGCCAATGATAAAGGGCGCGATCTCCAGCCTGATTTTCAGCGCCAGCCAGCCAAACATCCCGAAGATCAGAAGCGTCCAGACATCAAACATGATGCCATAATTGATCGTATAGGCGCCAATCACGCACATCATCAGGATGATGGGAAACAGGATGTGCTTTGGAATGGTAACGATCAGCGCGACATAGCGGATTGCGTAGAACATCATCATGAACATGACGATGTTGGCGATGAGCATCGCAAAAATCATTGCAGTCCATGTCTCTGGATTATTGCCGATAAACAGTGGCCCGACCTGAATCCCCTGCAAGGTAAATGCACCGATCAGCAATGCAGTTGTCGAATCCCCCGGAATCCCCAGTGACAGCAGGGGCACCAGCGCACCGCCGGTTAAGCCGTTGTTCCCGGATTCCGAGGCAATGATGCCCGCAGGTTCACCCTTGCCAAAATTTTCAGGGTTTTTGGAGAAGGTTTTGGCGTTCGTGTAAGCCAGAATGGAGGCGGCAGAGCCGCCAACACCAGGTAAAATCCCGACGAATGTTCCGATGCCGGATGACCGGATCACATTCAAGGCCTGCCCTTTGAAGATGGAAAACGAGAACTTCGAAGACTTGCCGATCCTGACTTTATCGCGCGACAGGCCCGGCGGCATACCGGCCTCTGCCTGTTGCAAGATTGCGCTCAGGCCGAAGATGCCGATGAGAACCGGTAGAAGCGAAAATCCACTGTCGAGCCAGTATTCCAGGCCCGAGGGAATGAGCCGGTGTTTGCCGTTCCCGCCGGAGGAAATATCATAGGTTCCGATCAGGCTGATGAAGATGCCAAGAAAGCCGGAGAAGATACCGATGAGCATGTTGGTGGAAAGCGCACCCATGACGCTGAGCGCGAACAGGATGATCAGGAATTTCTCCACATAGGAAAACCGGATCGCGAAATCTGCCAGTGCGGGCGCAAACAGATAGAGGGCGATCAGTGAAATGATGCCGCCAGCAAATGATGCACAAATGCCAATTTTGAGTGCTTTTTCGCCCTCACCTTTTTGGGTCATTGGATAGCCGTCAAAGGTGGTTGTGATCGAAGAGGGCGTACCGGGGATATTGAGAAGAATTGCGGGCACAAGCCCGCCTGAAATTCCACCAACATAGAGACCGAGCAAAAGGGCCAGGCCATTTTCCAGACCAAGCGGATAGGTCAGCGGTAGGCAGACTGCCACGGCCATTGTGGCAGTCATGCCGGGGATCGCCCCAAAAATAATACCTACGAATGTGCCGCCAACAATGAGCAGAAGGAAGAGCGGCGTGATAAATTCGAAGAACGGCATCGGCACGCCTTTCAGGGTAATGTCAGGAAAAAGACTTCAGTGAACAGCCACCAGATCAAAGACGGGACCAACACTGCAACTGTTGCAAGGATCAGCACCGAACGCGCAGTCCAAACGTGCATAAACAGCAGACCGGCAAGGAAGACGAAGGGAATGGAACAGAGTAAAAAACCGCGGCCTGTGTTTGGCCAAAAGTCGCCCACTGGGACCATCAAAGAGAAATAGGCCAATGTCAGTGCCAGGGTTCCGAAAAATCGAAACTTGTCCATCTGTGCAAAAATTCGGTGCCAATGGCTTCCCGATGTGGTGATCCGACTGCGTTCCCTAACGACAATAGCAAGCCCCAGAACAGCCAGTACGCAGCCTATGATAATCGGAAACAGCAGGTGCGACGACTGAAAGTCTATGGTCACCTTGGTCAATTCACCCATTCGCGCCTCCATGCGACCGAGAATGATAAACGCGGCCTGATCAGACCGCGTTTATCGTATTGAGATTATGCATCAATTCGAAGTGATGTCTTTGATAACCTGCTCATATGTGGAGCGTTTGGCCTGGAGATGTGTAAGCGCTTCGCCTGACGGCAGGAAGTTTGGAATGAAGAAGGCTTCCTTCTGGCGTTTCTGTATTTCGCCAGCGGCGTAAATTTCAGTCAACGCCGTGTCAATCTGTTGAACGATCGCACCATCCATACCCTGATTGTAGAGAAAGAAGAATTCCTTGTCGAAAGTGAAGTTTTCACTGCCATTCAGAGGAACATTCGTTTCCGGGTCTGCAAATTTCAACATCTGGTCACGGGTGGTGTTGCCCATACCTTGCCCAGGTGCCTGTGCCAAAGTTGCTGGACGCGCTGTGATCCAGACAAAACGCATGGCCTTGCGATCATCGTCCGGCAGTTGCGTGAACTGCTCATTGGCCTGAATGGAGCCGTTTATCACATCAGCAAGATCGTCCCACATGGTTTGGTTCTTGTCTGATTGTGAGCCTGTGTTAACCGCAACAATATTTGCTTCAGATCCCGGTGAAAGCACCTTTGCGGCATTCTTCATCGCGGAGAAGCCAATTTCGGAAACGCCGCCGGGCTGGATCGCTACACGCACTTTTTCACCAGCTTTGGCTGCCGCAAAAATGTCATCCATGGACTGGTATTTTGAACTCTTGGGAACGAGATATGCATTGCCAGGATTGATCGCGACCGTTGGCCCAATCTTGTAACCTTCAAAAGGATTTGCGTATCCTTGCACCCCATACAGATTACCAAGATAGGACTGATCGTGGAAAATCATCAGCGTTGTGCCGCGGCTATCGCGGTTAAGCGCTTTAAATGCTTCGGTCGCGCCAACTGCATCAACTTTCACATTGATACCCAACTTCTCGGCCAGAGCCTCGGCGACGATCGCCGAATTCTGATATGTGTCGCCACCGGTCGATTTTGAGCCAATCACGAGGCGCACATTGCGTGGCAATTCCTGCGCTACCGCAACATAGGATGATGCGGAAAGCACCGTCGCAGCCGCGAAGGACAAAATTATTCTGCGTGTAAAAGTCATGGTATTCCTCCCGTTTGTGCCACACATTGGCAGCACCATTTGAAAAACAGCCCGAGATCCAGGTCACCCTATGAACTGTTTATGTATTCGCATTCATTGCATGACACGGTTCATAATTGCGTGTCAATATCATGTATATAAGGGAATAATATGAAAATGGCCGTAGTTGACAATATTATATGTATGCGCATACATAAATCTCAATCTATTTAGGAGGGGCCATGCCAGACCACCCGACAAAGAAGGCTGCTGCAGAATTGCGCAGCGCGCGTTGGTTCGCGCCCGATGACCTCCGGTCATTCGGGCATCGATCACGGATGATGCAACTTGGCTATTCGGAAGATGATTATCGCGACAGGCCAATCATTGGCATTTTGAATACGTGGTCCGAGCTCAACTCCTGTCACGGACACTTTCCCGAGCGGGTAGAAAATGTCCGACGCGGCGTCCTGCAAGCTGGCGGCTTTGCTGTCGAGATGCCAGCCCTGTCGGTCGATGAGAGCTTCACAAAACCCACTTCGATGCTTTATCGCAATCTGTTGGCCATGGAGACTGAGGAGGTTATCCGGTCTCACCCGCTTGATGGTGTGGTGCTGCTGGGTGGTTGCGACAAGACAACGCCCGGCCTCGTCATGGGTGCAATTACTGCCGCTGTTCCTTTCATCTTCATGCCGGCGGGACCCATGTTACGCGGTCACTATGCCGGGCGCGTGCTGGGTTCAGGATCTGACGTATGGAAATACTGGGATGAACGCCGTGCCGGTAACATCACTGATGAGGAATGGGTTGGCATTCAGGGCGGTATAGCGCGCTCCGTTGGCACCTGCATGACAATGGGCACAGCATCGACGATGACCGCCATCAGCGATGCGATGGGGCTAACGTTACCAGGGGCTTCGTCCATTCCGGCAGCCGATGCAGGCCATCAACGGATGGCAAGCGACAGCGGTCGCCGCATCGTCGATATGGTCTGGGAAGATCTGACGCCTGACAAAATCATCAATGATGCATCGGTTCGCAATGCAGCTATCGTAGCTATGGCAACCGGCTGCTCAACAAATGCGGTGGTGCATCTGATTGCCATGGCACGCCGCGCGGGTGTGGAATTCACATTGGATGATCTGGACGAGCTTGGTCGCGTCACACCGCTGATCGCCAACATTCGCCCATCGGGGAAAGACTATCTGATGGAGGATTTCTTCTATGCAGGTGGATTGCGCGCCCTCATGAAACAGATGGAAGAACGCCTTGATACGTCGGTGCTGACGGTCACGGGCAAAACCATGGGTGAAAACCTGGAAGGCGCGGTGGTCTACAATGATGACGTCATTCGTCCGCTTTCCAATCCGGTTTACGCCGAAGGTTCACTTGCCTTGCTGCGCGGCAATCTGTGTCCGGACGGGGCTGTCATCAAACCTGCGGCCTGTGATCCAAAGTACCATGTGCATGAAGGGCCAGCTCTTGTTTTTGACAGTTACCCGGAGATGAAAGAAGCGATCGATGACGAGGATCTCGACGTTTCACCTGATCACGTTCTGGTTCTGCGCAATGCTGGTCCACTGGGCGGCCCAGGTTTTCCCGAATGGGGCATGCTGCCAATCCCCAAGGCGCTTATCAAACAGGGCCACAGGGATATGCTCCGCATTTCTGACGCGCGCATGTCTGGCACTTCCTATGGTGCCTGTGTTCTGCATGTCGCGCCGGAGAGCTTTATCGGCGGGCCTTTGGCGCTGCTCAAGACTGGCGACATTGTTCGGCTCGACTTGCCGAACCGCCGACTGGACATGCTGGTAGATGAGGCTGAACTGGCGCAGCGAAAGGCGACATGGCAAGTACCGGCCCCGCGTTTTGAACGCGGCTGGGGTTACATGTTCTCCAAACATGTAACCCAGGCTGACAAGGGCTGTGATTTCGATTTTCTTGAGCGCGGTTTCGGGGCAGCCGCTGGCGAACCGGATATACATTGATGGCACATGATCTCGACAAAGCTCTGACCGGAATTTCAGGCATTCTCGTCACGCCTTATGATGCTGATGGCAACGTCGCGCCACAACGGCTCAAGCCAATCATTGATCGCGCGTTGAACGCTGGCATGCACATTCCAGTCGTCAACGGAAATACAGGCGAGTTCTATGCGCTGACGACTGATGAAGCCTGCACGATGGTGAGATCTGTCGCAGAAATGATCAACGGGCGGGCGCCGCTTTTGGCGGGCATCGGTCGTGGTATCCGCGACGCATGCCGCCTTGCAAAAGAATCTGCCGATGCAGGCGCTTCAGCGCTGATGATTCACCAACCACCAGACCCGTTTGTGGCGCCACGCGGCACTCTGGACTATCTCAAAGCGGTTAGTGATGCGAGTGGCGGCCTGCCGATGATGCTGTATCTGCGGAACGACACGATTGGCATCGACGCTATCAAAGCCATGTGCGACCTGCCGGGTGTCAAAGGCGTTAAGTGGGCAACACCGAATCCGTTGAAATTGAGTGCAGCCATCGCCGCTTGCGATCCATCTATCGTTTGGGTTTGCGGGCTTGCAGAGGTTTGGGCTCCACCACTTTATGCTGTCGGCGCACGCGGTTTTACCTCTGGCCTGATCAATGTGTGGCCGGAACGTTCTGTTGCAATTCATGCAGCGCTCGACGGTGGCGATTATGTCAAAGCCAATGAACTCATCAAAGGCATGCGCGCCTTTGAGGACATACGTGCTGAAGAACTGAACGGCACCAATGTGACCGGCGTCAAGGCAGCCCTGCAGGCGCTCGGTCTTGATTGCGGACCAACGCGCCCGCCCTCCGCCTGGCCGCTCACCGAAAAACAGCAGGCTACCATGCTGGCGTTCCTCAAGCAGAGCGCCCTGATCTGATGCAGCTATTGAAGGGCCGCCAGAGCTTTGGTGAATCCGATCAGCGAGATCGTCTGTGCGATCTTGTCACCGGACAGTGATGTAGCGCCTAATTTCAATTGGTTTCCGCGCTGCAACGCACGCCTTAGCGCATCGGTCAGTCTGAACGGCGCCAGGCACACGGCCTCGATTTTCTGCCCAAAATGATCGCCACCATTATCGCGAGGCTGATTGTCGGTTTGCAAATCAACATGGCATGAACGAATGGCAAGACGCTGTGTCCTGCCACCATCAACTTGCAAGGTAAGCCCGCCCGGAAGCAACAGGTTCATCGGTGTTCGTATAATCGCGACAGTGGCGGTTCTGGATTCGCCCTGCAGACGAACCCGCTCCATGCTTATGGCGAAGGGGTCTTTTCTGATGTCAGCATCACTGGTCTGCACATTGTTGGTCATGCGGCATTTCTGGGTTGCTTTGACGGCCCATTCTTCTTGAGGAGGGCTGTCTTCCTGCGGGTCAGTGCTACATTCCACCTGCCAGAACTGATCCTGAAAAACAGACTTCCAAACGGGCCCTGCTGGCTTTGGCCCGACCGGTGCTTTGTCCTGTTGTGCGGGCAATGGTTTGAGAAAACTCTCTGTCGGTGGGAGCTTATCCGGCCTGTGGGATCTTTCAATCAACAGGGATTCGGCACGGACAGCGCCGATTTCTGCAAAACTCACAACCCCAGTCACTACCATCAAGGCGAAGCTCGAAAATACGCTGCGACATTTGCGGTTTGCGCCTTGCCGAACCATGGAGAGATCAATCCTGAACCTGATCAAACGCACTTGCAAAGCCGTTCAGGGAAACTGGGACATTCAGAATCTGATCGGGACCATTGTAAAAGGACAGCTGCGCGACCTTGGCGGCTTTCAATGCATTTTCCTGAAGCTTAGACATATCCAAATCCGCGAGGCAGACAGCGCCCTGGCAGCGAAAGAAGCTGGCGGTCAGCAGATTATCTTGCGCAGCTTCGGCAAGGCTCGCATTATCCTGAGCCAGTTTCAGCGTCAACGGCTCCCGAATCCACACCCCCAGGGGCACCTGAACCACCATCTTGGACGTTGCGCTGCCAGGCAGTCTGCCAATCGCAATCTCGGCCAGCACCTGAGGCTGAGGTCTGGTCGTTTCCGATGGCACGGAGACGCGGATGATCTGCAACATCTCGCAGAGTTGTTGATCCGGTTCACTCTCTTGCGCTATCGGCTGAACCTCCTGTGAACCGGACGCCACTGTGTTCAGACGAACCGACCTGCAGCGCACCACCCAATCCTCATATGTCGCCGTTGTGCTGGAGGGCGTGTCGGCAGCCTGCGCACCTGTTGAACCCGATGCGATGGCTGAACCAAACAGCATGATCGCCATGGCAGATAGGTTGAACACAGATGAAATCGAAGCGCGCGAAAAATGCCGTGTCTTCGCTGGCTGACCCGGCCTGTTTTTATAACAATTCATGGCATCCTCCTCATTTTTAAGACTGGTTCTGGAGCGAGTTTGTGACTGCCTTGCTAAAAGCGCGATGTCACAGACCCGAAAATCGCGGAGTCACCTGCTTCTGTCTCAGTTCCATCCCGCAGGATGTGGCTGTAGGTCAGCGTGGCACTCAGATTAGATTGGAATTGGTAATCCAATCCCAAACCGACACTGGCCAGATTTGAGGTCGTTCCTGCAGACCGATCTGTCGAATGGCCAACATCGACAAACGCGTAGGGTGTCAGCCAGTCATTCACCTTGCCACTGGCACCCAGCAGCTCAAATCCGGGGAAGACCAAATCGTTGCGCAGCATTATACCATTGTCACCGGAAGCTTCGTTGGTCAGATAGCCACGAACCGAATTGTATCCGCCATAAGAGAACTGCTCCAACGATGGCAGCGCTTTATTTGACACCTGAAATGCGATTTCCGTATCCCAGCTGAATTTACGCGGCAGGGGCGTGACATGATTTACAGAGCCGTAAAGATACACATAGCTGGCGGACGCATCGGCATCGCCCGAGGCTGCCGCAAAAGCCGCATCGCTGTTCCTGGACCCAAGACCACCGGGACTGACGACCAACCGCAGATCGAACGAGCCCTGCCCACGTGTTCGTTGCGTTTGCCCTTTGCTGCCAACTGCCGCATCGCCCGAGCCAAGCGGCGTGGTGAAATTACCGCGGACACCGGCGACAAACTGAACAATGTCCAAAGTGGTTTCGGAAACCGGGATGTTTGCAAAAAACGTATCATTCTGTTGCTGCTTGAAATCAATGGCTCCGTAAAATTCCCGAATAATCGAACTGCGTGAATTAAGCGGAACGGCATATTCGCCATAGAGCTGCAGCGTGCGGTTGAACTGGGTGAACGGGCTGGTCAAATCATTGAATGACTGGATGTAACCGGCCTCCAATTGAAGCTTGTGACGCCACCCATTCGAATATGTCAGCGGCGCAAAATAGCTCAGCGAATGAGACAGAAACCCCTTGGTTCCGTCCAGATCGAAAATATCTCCCGATTCAATGACGGTCGGGCTGGCCGTCAATTGGTAGCTCAACTGGTCATCCAGGAACGGGATGTTGGCAATGTTGAACCCGGCAAATAGCCGGTCCAGATCGTCTTTGCGGCTGCCGGAATTACGGTAACCTGCATAGACCGACCACGGCTTTTGCTCATCAGAACGAATAATGATGTCCGTCGTGCCCGGTTTGGCACCGGGTTCAAAAACAACACCCAGTTTGCGGTAGGGGTTGAGATTCAACCAATTGATATCTTCGATCAGTTCGTCGCTTGCGATTTCCTCGCCGGACGCGCTTCGTACCGTCTTCAGCAAATGATCGTCAGGTGTCCATTTATTACCTTCGGCACGTTTTTCTCCGACCTGAAATGGCAAGACCTCCAAACGCAGAACGCCGGTTGAAATTTCCTGCGGCGGAATGGTCACCGCGACCAGCGGCCGGTTGATTTGCCTGAAATAGCGGGTCACCTCGGCGCGAATATCAAAGATCAGTTTGCGGGACAGCGGCTTGCCAACAAAAGGCTCCAGACGCGCGGCAAAAGCTGCATCCTGCAGCAAAGGCCCTGCGCGGGACAGATCGACAGATACCGTTCCAGTTGCCGTTGTGGCTGCAGCTTGACGTTTGTCAATGACTGCAATTCCGCGCAGATCAACACCGAGAGGCGTGGCATCGTCAGACCCTTCGAGGGCCACCTGAGGCAGGACACTAGTCCGTTCTGGCGTCAGAACAGGCGCCGGGTAACTCTCCACCGCTTGAGC
>Ga0163216_100885_pt1 | contig 28323 bp, 25 predicted proteins | sample SynspAceP_FD_167610 | JGI IMG/M metagenome (GOLD analysis project Ga0163216, IMG submission 167610) | Saline lake microbial communities from Ace Lake in Antarctica - Synechococcus sp. Ace-P (Illumina Assembly) | ecosystem: Environmental > Aquatic > Non-marine Saline and Alkaline > Saline ...
GGACATGGTGCTGACCACTGGCGGCACCGGCCCCTCACCACGCGATTTGACGCCCGAAGCGATGAAGGTGGTGATGGAAAAGGAATTGCCCGGTTTTGGCGAATTGATGCGCAAGGTAAGCCTGGAATTTGTGCCGACCGCCATCCTTTCACGCCAGACTGCGGGCACGCGCGGCAAGACCCTGATTGTCAATCTGCCGGGCAAGCCGGGCTCGATCGACACCTGTCTGACGGCGGTATTTCCGGCCATCCCCTTCTGCCTCGATCTCATAGGTGCCGGCCGAATCGAGACCCATGACGAGATCCTGAAAGCATTCCGCCCATCAAAGTGACGGGCGGAAGCAGGCTCAATACTGAACGGCGGTGGCCCGGTTCAGGTGCGCAGCACCCGGTAGATTGCCGGGATCACCAGCACGGTCAGCGCCGTCGATGACGCGAGACCGAACAGCAGCGAAATCGCCAGCCCCTGGAAGATCGGGTCGGTCAGGATCACCGCAGCACCGATCATCGCCGCCAAGGCCGTCAGGATGATCGGCTTAAAGCGGATTGCGCCCGCCTCGATCAGCACCGGCGTCAGCGGCGTACCCGGCACATGGGCATGACGGATGAAATCCACCAGCAGGATCGAGTTGCGCACGATGATGCCGGCCAGCGCGATGAAGCCGATCATTGAGGTGGCCGAGAACGGCGCACCGAACAGCCAGTGACCAAGCAGGATGCCGATAAAGGTCAGCGGCACCGGGGTGAGGATAACCAGCGGCGCCTTGAACGAGCCGAACTGGGCGACCACCAGGATATAGATCCCGAGCAGGGCCACGCCGAAAGCGGCACCCATGTCGCGGAAGGTCACCCAAGTGACTTCCCATTCCCCGTCCCACAACAGTGTCGAGACCTGTTCGTCGGCAGGTTGGCCGTTGAGTGCGATCACCGGTTTTTCGAGATCTGTCCAGTCCATTGCGTCGAGCGCTTCCTGGACGGCCATCATGCCGTAAAGCGGCGCTTCATAGTCGCCGGCCATTTCGGCCATCACCATTTCTGCGGCCCGGCCATTGTGGCGAAACACCGGGAATGATGATGTCTCCTGCGAGACGTTCACCACATCACCCAGCTCCACGATACTGCGGTCACCCGGCAGCACGTTGGCCGGGATTGGCGTGGTCAGGAAACTCTCATTGACCATGCGTTCCGAACGCGGGCGTTCGAGCCGGATGGCAATTGGCATACGGCCGCCACCGCGGTGGGAATAGCCCACGGTCTGGCCGGTATTGAGAATCGCGATCGTGTCAAACACGTCCTGTTCCTCGACCCGGAAGAACTCGAGCTCGTCACTCGAGATCTTCACCCGCACCCGGTCGGCCGGCTGACCCCAGGAATTGTCGATGTCGACAATGTAGTTCGCCGAACGGAAAGCCTCTTCCACCCGCGCTGCAACAGCACGCCGGGTTTCGGCGTCGGGGCCATAAACCTCCGCCAGCAGCGTCGCCATCACGGGCGGACCCGGCGGTGGTTCCACCACCTTCAGAGCAGCACCTTGCGGCAGCGGAATGCTGGAAATACGGGTACGGATATCAAGCGCGATCTCGTGGCTTGAACGGTCTCGCTCGCCCTTGGGCGTGAGATTGAGCGCGACATCACCCATCTGGGTTTCTGTCCTGAGGATGGAATGCCGCACCAGGCCGTTGAAGTTGAATGGCGCTGCCGTCCCGGCATGTGTCTGGACAGACTTCACCTCTTCAAGCTGCAGCACCTCACGGGCCACGGCCTGCGCGATGGCGTCAGTCGATTCCACCGAGGTGCCCTCGGGCATGTCGATCACCACCGAAAGCTCCGACTTGTTGTCGAACGGCAGCAGCTTGACCGTCACGTGTTTGGTGTAAAACAGCGACAGCGAGCCGAGCGTCATGGCGCCAACAACAAGCAGGAAAATCCAGGAGCTGGTCTTGCTGGCAAGGATTGGGCGGGCCACGGCTCGGTAGAGTTTACCAAGCGCGCCACCGGCCTCTTCGCCTTCGCTGGGACCGTGATGCATCGGTGCGCCGCCGGCAATCTTCAGCATCAGCCATGGCGTCACCATGACGGCAACGAAGAACGAGAACACCATCGCAGCCGAGGCATTGGCCGGGATCGGGCTCATATAGGGGCCCATCATGCCGGAGACAAACAGCATCGGCAGCAGCGCCGCAACAACGGTCAGCGTGGCGACAATGGTCGGATTGCCGACTTCCGCGACGGCTTCAATGGCGGCCTGCTTGCGTTCGCGCCCATCGCCCATGCCCCAGTGCCGGGCGATGTTTTCGATCACCACGATGGCGTCATCGACGAGGATGCCGATCGAGAAGATCAGCGCGAACAGCGAAACGCGGTTGAGCGTGTAGCCCATTACCCTTGAGGCAAACAGTGTCAGCAGGATCGTCACCGGAATGACGATCGCCACCACAAGCGCCTCGCGCCAACCGATGGCCAGCCAGACCAGCACGATGATCGACACCGTGGCCAGACCCAGATGGTAGAGCAGCTCATTGGCCTTCTCATTGGCGGTCTCGCCATAGTCACGCGTCACTTCCACCGCCATCGAATGCGGGATCAGCGATCCCTCAAGCGCCTCGGTGCGCTCGAGAATCTGCTCGGCCACCAGCACCGCATTGGCGCCGGCGCGCTTGGCAATAGCCAGCGTGACGGCGGGTGTGCGGTTGATACCATTGTCCGCGCGCGTCACTGTTGCGACGATCTGCGCCGTGCTGTCGGTGGCAAACGAGATGTCGGCCAGATCACGCACATAGACCGGCCGCCCGTCTCGGGTAGTGATCAGCAAATTGCCGATTTCGGCGGGCGCATAGAGCGTTTCGCCCACCATCAGCTCTTCTGATTTTCCATCGACGGTGACCTGACCTGCCGGGAAGGCGCGGTTGGCTCCCGAAACCTTGCCGGCGAGCTGTTGCAGCGTCACGCCATTCAAAGCCAGCCGGTTGGGGTCCGGCGCAATGCGGATGATCTCGTCAGTGTCACCAACCAGATAGCTCAGCCCGACGTCGTCGATCTTGGAGAGTTCCGTCCTGAGCTCACGCGCAACGCGGGTCAGATCATTGGAGGAGACCGCGTCGCCTGCTTCCTCTGAAGGCGTCAGCGTCAGGGAAACAATGGCGACGTCGTCAATGCCGCGCCCGACGATCATCGGTTCGGGGATACCCACCGGGATTCGGTCGATATTGGCCCGGACCTTGTCATGCACCCGAAGAATCGCCGCATCCGTCTGCGTGCCGACGATGAAGCGAGCCGTGACCAGCACCTTGTTGTCCGAAGTCTGCGAATAGACATGCTCGACGCCGTCGATGCTCTTGACGATGGTCTCGAGCGGTTCGGTGACCAGCTTGACCGCATCATCGGCCTTGAGTCCGGGAGCGCCCAGCATGATGTCGACCATCGGCACCGAGATTTGCGGCTCTTCTTCACGCGGCAGCGTCAGCAGTGCGACGATGCCGAAGGCGAAGGCCGCCAGCAGGAACAACGGGGTGAGGGGGGAGACGATGAAGGCGCGCGTCAGCTGGCCCGCAATCCCCAATCCGGAAGATGTGGTTTTCATGGCAACACCACCTTGTCGCCGACTGAGACGCCGCTGATCACTTCAACAAGTCCGGAATGGTCGCCGTCCTGAACAGCACCCAGAATGACCGTGCGTTCGACGATCTCTCCATTGTGGTCCTCAACCGACATGAAATCGATGCCGTGACGGTTCACCACTGCATCCATGGGTGCCAGCAGGGCGGTGCGAATGCCGATCGGCACTTCGACCAGAATGCGGGCGTTGACGAAGGCCGTGTCGAGCTTGTCGACCTCGACATCGGCGATTACCCGGCCATTGTCGATCTGAGGATAGATCTTGGCGAGCCGCCCGGCGGCTTCCCCGCCTGCGGTGGAAATGCGGATTTCAGCGCCGGCCTGCAAATCGCCGGCAAACCTCTCAGGCACTGCAAGCCGCAGGAAAAAGCCGCCTGATCCGATGGTCGCCACCGGTTCGCCCGGCATGATCACCGAGCCGCGGCTGGCGGGCACGGTCAGCACCCGTCCATCGGCCGGAGCGACAACCGCGCCTTCGGTTTCCTGCTGGGTCAGCACTGCGCGGCTCGCCTGTGTGGAGGCGATCTGGTTGCGGGTCACCTCGACATCGGTGGACAGCTGCGCCAGCCGTTGCCGCGTCACCACGCCTTGGTTGACCAGTGTTTCACCGCGTTTGAATTCTGCTTCCGCTGTTTCGAGCTGCGCAGCGAAGGCCGCGAGTTGGGCATCAATTGCAGCAATCTGGAACGCGATTTTGTCATCCTTTACGAGGCCGAGCTGCTGTCCGGCAGTCACCAGATCGCCTTCGCTGATCGTCAATTCCTCAATCACACCACCGATTCGTGCCCGCGCAGGCACAATGTCGCGCGATTCGACACGCGCCTGTACGGCCTTCCATTCAGTGATGTCTGTGGGTGACAGCGTCAAGGTCTCGGCCTGCGCAACACTGGCGAAGACGGAGACAAGAAGCGCAAGGTTGAGCATTTTCATGGGTTGCCTCATTGCATAGGATCTGAGCGGACACCGGAGGAGCATGATCATTGAATGACCAGCTGTCATTGCGCGAGATCAATCGCCCGGTGTTGAGTTGCAACCTATATAGATGGTTATATGTAATATCGCAAATATAAACCAATTGACCGATGGCAGTGCTTCGTCACATGAAAGGGAAGGGATGTTCTTCTGCCTTCAATGACGAACGGCTCTAGTGGTCTGACCGAAACAGATGATACCCATCTGTTTCGAAAAGTCAGCCCACAAGCTATTGATCTGGTGGGGCGATTTGTCCTGACAGATGGGAGCCATCTGTCAGGATCGCACCACTAGGCGAGCTTGGCGTCCAGCAAATGCACAGGAAACAGCATTGCGTCGATCAGAGTGTAGAATTCAGCGGCGGATTGGGTGTGGTCCATGTCCATGTCGAAATAGAAATGCTGGCCCTTGAGGCCCTGGAACCGGGGCAGTTTGGGATTGCGCTTGAATTCCGGTTTGAAGCCGGACAGCGCCCGTTTGCCGCGCCATTCGGTGATGGCTTTGGCGTAAACGGCCTTCCTGGCATGGAACTGCTCCCCGGTTGTCGCGGTTTCGCAGTCATGTGTGCAGGCCTTGATAAAACCGTCTTCCCAGCGGTCCAGTTCGATCCCGTAGCGCCGCTTGAACATCTCGATCGTGACCGAAATACCGGCCGTTAGTCCGATTTCCGGGGAGAATGGAAATCCCTCAAGTCGGTCGCCCTTGCCTGCTGGCGAGGTCTTCTCGGCCATTGGTGAAACGCCCTGCACCGACATAGGTCGTTCCCAGTAGGCCATGCGTTGGGCTATCAGCACCGTCTTGCAGAGATTGTCTATTTCAGGATCGGCCTGTTCGAAATAGACATCCGAGAACGCCTCGCGGATGCGCTCCATCAGCTCGCGCCGCACTGCGCCGTGCCAGACGCCGGAATGGCACGCCGGCCGGTCGGTCGCATCCGCCCAGTAAAACAGCTTCTGCATCATGTCCTTCTGTTGAGGAAGGTTGAGGCTACTGCCGGTCCCGATCTTGGCGGTCTCACGCCCCACGCGCGCTTCCGGCCAGACATAGGTCGCACGCCCCCACGACAGGGCGTCGGTCTGCGGCACGCGCTTCAAAGTCGCTTCGATCACCGCGCAAATATCCGGATCAGCGTAGTCGGCCTCGCTGATGAGGGTGATCCATTTGCCGATGGTGTGCGGGATCATCCAGCTCCAGCACACACTTTTCTGCAAGGGGAGAGCCGGGTCTTTGATCTCGGGTCCAGGCGTAATGACGGTCAGGCGGGTATCAGCCTGATCTTTTGCAAACTGCGAAAGCAGTTCGCTTCCTTCGGAAAAATCTCCGATCAGAATTTCGAAATCGGCCCGCTCGTTGCGCAACATCTGGCGCACAGTATCGATGACCGTTTCTTGCTGGCCGTAAACCAGGCCAAAGACTGGGATACAAATCGACAGCAGGGTCACAGCGCGAACACCTTGGTGCCAGCCAGCAGATTCTCCACCGGGATGATGGCGTTCTCGCCAAAGCGGTAGAACTCGGCAGGCGTCGTTGGCCGAATTGCCGCTTCGCGAACATGCAGCGCGTCATCGGTAACTCCGGACAGCTGATTGACCGACTTCGGGGGGCTGAAAGCAGGCGGCTTGAATATTGCGGCCCATTTGCCATCGTCCCATTCGGCGAATCCGCGGGCAAAGCAGTCGACCTTCGCGTCATATTCCTCGCGTGTATGGGAGTACCGGCACTCATCCATCGCTGCATGGGCAAAATTGGCGCCAAAACCGCTCAGGTCGGCGCCATAGCTATGACAAAACCAGGCCGTGGTCGTGGCGATGCTTATGCAGAGTGATGCACCCGCATCAGCTAGCGAGAATGGGAAAAACGGTTGCAGGAGGCTGATGCTGCCGGTGCTTTCCTTCTCGAAAGCCGCATTCCGCGTTTTCATCGTCTGGAGCGAAAGACTGCCCGCCGAATTCGATGCGGCACAGGCGCCCAGCACCGAGAAAGGTCGCTGGGACTGAACAATGACATTGGCCTGCGCGACGACCTTGCAGGTGTTTTCCCAATCGACATTGGGGTGTTCGAAATAGCGTCCACCACAGACCTGCTTGATGCGTTCCATCAGAGACCGCTTGATCGCGCCATGGTAAATTCCGACACCAACGCTCGGACGGCGTTTTCGCTCGCTCCAGCGAAACAGTCGATCGCCCAGCGCTTGCCTGGAGAGTATGCGCGCTTCACTTGCCAAGGGAATGCGGGCCAGTGTCGGTACCGGCCGGTTGTCCGGCCATTGAAACGTCATGCATTCCCAACTGATGGCGTCGACATTGCGATACAGTACCTCATATCGGCGGATCACCTCCGCAACCCGCGTGTCGATGTAATCATCGTCGCCGATCACCGTAATCCACCGGCCTTCCGCCTGTTCGACTGTGCGCTCCCAATTGTCGACCATGGAAAGCACTGACGGGGCAGGGGGGATCAACCGGAACCGGCTGTCCTTGAGATCATGCGTCAGGAAATCTGCCAGCGGGGCCGGATCATCGGAATTGTCAGCGACGATCACCTCGAAATCATGCCCATCGCTATCCGCCAGCGCCTTGATGGTTTCGATGCAATAGGCCTGACGATTGCGCGTCGGGAGGCAGATTGTCAGATGCACCATAAACAGCCTTCGTCGATGATCAGTTCACGCCATGACTTAAACACCGAAACTTGCGTTATGCTTGCCGTAGCGGCACGGCGGCCGTGGTCCCCAAATCATTCACTCAAACGCCGTGGCAAGTTCAGTAAGCCTTGCCGCGCGCCGAAACCGGCCAGAGGCTTTCCACCTTGCCGCCGCGCACACCGACATACCAGTCATGAAGATTGCAGGTCGGGTCGCAGTGGCCCGGAACCAGTTTGAGCTTATCGTTGATCTTCAACACGCCGTCCGGATCGGCGATCTCGCCATGCTCGTCCGAGCATTGAACGTAAGTGACATCGTTGCGCCCGAACACCACCGGCAGGCCGCTGTCTATCGACTGCACCTTAAGGCCTGCGTCGCAGATCGCCTTGTCGGCTTTGACGTGGCTCATCACCGAGGTGAGAATGAACAGCGCATTTTCGAATTCACTCTCGTCGATGCGGTTGCCGTCCTGATCAAGCACCCGCCCGTAATCAGCATCCATGAACGCATAGGAGCCGCATTGCAGTTCAGTGTAGACGCCGGACTTGCCTTCGAAGTGGTAGCTGCCGGTGCCGCCGCCGCTGACGACGTCGCAATCGATGCCTTCGGCTTCCAGCGCGGCGACCACCTGTTTGACCAGGGTAATGGCGATGCCAGCCTTGGCTTTGCGGTCTTCGTAGCTGTTGAGGTGCTGCATTGCGCCCTGATAGGCTTGGAGTCCTGCGAATTTCAGTCCCGGTGCAGCGTTGATCGCCTTGGCCAGCGCCACGACCTCCGGTGCTGTGGTCACGCCGCAGCGGTCCGCACCGCAATCGATCTCGACCAGGCAGTCAATGCTTGTGCCATGCCGGGTGGCTGCATCTGACAGCTCGGTGATATTGGCCGGATCATCGACACAGCAGCTCGTGCGTGCTCCGAGTTTCGGCAGCTGTGCCAGCCGGTCGATCTTGGTTTTGTCGCAGACCTGATTGGACACCAGAATATCCTTGATGCCGCCGCGCACAAACGCCTCCGCCTCGGAGACTTTTTGGCAGCAGAGTCCGATGGACCCGCCGAGCCTTTCCTGCAGTTTGGCCACATCCACTGATTTATGCATTTTGCCATGCGCCCTGAGGCGCACGCCCATCGCGCTGGTGCGCTCACTCATCTTGATGATGTTACGCTCCAGCGCATCGAGGTCGAGCACGAGGCACGGTGTCTGAATGTCTTTTTCATTCATGCCAGGCAGGGCAGGCACATCGTAGCCGACTTCGAGCCCGTCGAGTTTTGGTGTTGCGTTCATGATGTCCTTCCGGCCCGTCATTTGGGGGCATTGATCAAGGTTTGAGTTGCCACGAGCAGTATGACGCCGCTTCGCGTGCTCTGATAGAGGGCAGTTCGCCTGCAGCGGCGCCGCAGCGACTATCAATTCTCACATCTTGGCGCTGGTTGTTGACCCCGCGCCAGTGATCGGGTCTTGTGCCGGGCAACGCGCCCGTGTTGAGACGCAAGTGCGCGGCGCATATCGCCTTGCGGCAAAGCAGAAAATAATCCGGGAAGGATAAGGCGATGAGATGGGCATTGGTTGATTTTGGTCATGCGTTTTACAGGCCGCTGACGCGACGGATCATCATCTTTACGCTGCTCCTTGTTTGGACGGGGGTGGAGTTTTTCTCAGGCTCCACGGGCTGGATGGTGTTTTTCCTGGCGCTGTCCGCCTATGTCGGATGGGGTTTTTTCCTGTCCGGTCAGGCCGATGCACCGCTTGAAGACAAAGCCGATACCGCACAAACGCCGCCGTCTGAGGATGGCAAATAGTCAAACTTGGCAAAAACCAAATCTGCCAAATGCCGGGCCGATGAAATCATCCCGCGCCAGCCAGGATTTTGAACGGCTGGGGGCTTGTGGCGGCGAATATGCCGGTCTATAAGCCAGCCGCTGGTCACGGAGTGTAGCGCAGCCTGGTAGCGCACGTCGTTCGGGACGACGGGGTCGGAGGTTCGAATCCTCTCACTCCGACCAGCCTTTTCAACGCTTTAGCTTTGTCCGCGTTTTGATGCTGTCCGGATATTGTCCGGAAACGTCAGTAGGCATCGGCAGCTTCCGACTGAAATGACGGGTCGTTGTGCAGATAGGTGCGCTCGTATTCCTGCTCTGTCAGGCCAAGAGACGCCGCCGCTTGGCCGCTTGGAACGCCTGCCTGAGCAAGCCAGGTTCCCCGCGTATGCCGCAAGATGTGGGGCGTCACATCCTCGCCCAGATGGGCCGCGGCGCGAATGGTGCGGAATGCCTTGTGCGGCTTGGCGATGGGCTCTCCTCGAAAATGAATGACATACGGCAAACCCTGATCGGCGGTCCTCCAAGCTCGCAGGAAGCGCAGCAGGCGGGGCGGGATGCGCACCGGTGTCTTGCGCTTGTTGTGGCTCACCCGCTCGCCCGTGGCCTTCCTGTGCATGATCCCCGCATCCAAATCCACCCATCCGCCGATCGTGTTCGGCCGCCATTGCAGATTGAGCATCGCTGACAGCCTGGTGCCGGTGTAAATCCCGATCAGGATCAAGCGGACCAGATGATCGCACTTGTCGTTTGCCCGGGCGGCGCGGATCAGGGCGGCGATTTCATGCCGCGTCAGCCAACGCTCACGCGGCAGGCTCTTGTCGGGCAGGGTGATGGTCGGCAGCACCGACAGGCCATACTCGGCGTGGTAATAGCGCACGGCGGCGCGCAGCGTTTCCAGATCCCGCCTCGCTCCGGATTGGGTGCCTCTGTGCCTGGCATATTCCCGGCAAAGCCTTCCCCGGATCTCGGACACCGGCCTGTTACCCATATAGGCGTTCAGGCGGGCAATCTCTGATCTTGTCTTGTCTTGCCCCTTGAGCCGGTCAAGCCGCTCCTGCATGTAGACGATCAACGTGTCGGCGATGGTGGTCTGATCGGCACGACCTGCGCCGGGCGGCTGGTATTGTGCGGCACGGTAGCTTTCGAGAAAGCGGTGGGCTCCCTCAGCATCGTGTTCAGCACATCCTGTGGAGATGCGCTTGTCTCCATCCTTGACGTACCAGACGCGGTTTGCGGGCCGGAGCCAGAGGCGCGAGGGCTGCTTTCTACGCGGCATTTGTTCATCATCCTCTTGATGGCGGCTCCTGTGACGAAGTCCTTGCGGGCAATCTGGATAATCTCGAGATTGCCCTTTCTCGCCTCTGTCCGCAACGCCGATGGTGTCAACGCACCCGCGAAGAACCGCTGGCAGGCTTGCTTGAGCGTGACAGGCAATTCGTCATCGTTGGCCGTATCAAGGCTTGCCATCATTTATCCCCGCTCCGGCATGGTGTCCCTTGCCCCGCCCAGGCTGGCCACGCCGCTGGCGGCGGCCCCGCTGTGTGCGACGTCAGTTTCCACGCCGAGCGCGCTGAGCTGTTCGCTGGCGTGGGCGCGCATGGCGTCAACGGTCTCTACGGCCAGTCGCTTGAGCAGGCTCTGGCCATCCGGGGTGAGGATGATCTCCGTCTGGTTGCCGCCGGTGCCGACCATGAGCCGCATCGGGCCCGCATCAATCAGCGCCAGCAGGGCATTGGCCTGTTTCAGCTGGTCTGCCTGTGCGCGCGCTGCTTCGATGTCTGCGAGTTTCATCACAGGCCTCCTCAATAGCGCATTGCGTTGGGGCAGTAGGTCGACAGCCGGTCGCGGAATTCATCAGCGGCCCTGGCGGTGGGCCAGATCTTGATGCGGCCGCGGGTCCTGATTGGCTGGGCGGTCTCGACTGCCGCGCTCCAGCAGAGCTGCGAAGGCACCAGCAGATGGGCCTTTTCGGTGGCCAGCATGCGGATGTCATAGTCCTTGACGCGGGCGAAGATCTGGCGTGAGGGAAACGGAATGCGGGCGGCCTTGAAAATCAGGCGGTCGAGCCGCGCGCCGGCGTCGGAGAATGCAAAGCGGATGGCGGCGGGATCATGGCCGGCGGCAGCGGCGATATCTGCAAGAAACCGTTGCGCCGGCGTGGTGGTGTCGCCAATCACAAATTCGCGACCATCATGCAGCAGGCAGATTGCCGCCAGATGCGCATCGCCGGTTTCCTGCTGGGCTGCGTCGCACATCAGCACAGAGTGCTGCGCCACGCTGTAAACACCGCCTGGCACATGGCCGGCAAAGCGGCAAAGCCGCGCCAGCGCTTCGGCCACATCGCCATGCAGATCGATGTCGCCTGCCGGCCCGGCTGCGCTGAGCAGCAGGGTCTTGCCGGAGATGGTGGGGATGGTGTTTTGCCCGGCCTGGTGCGCGCTCATGAGCGTCCCCCCGGCTGGATGTGCCCGCGCTGGGCCTTGGCTAACGCAGCGACAACCCTGTTTTTTTCGGGCGGCAGCAGCGGCAAGGTATCGAGAAAGCCATTCGCCTGCTGCAGGCAGCGCTCAGCCTGGCTTGGCCAGGGGTCGAGCTTGAAGGCGGCGCGGGCGGTGCAGAAACTCGCCCATCTGCCGCGGCTGGCAGCCGTGTGCGTGAAAGCCGAAGGCTTGGGTGGCAGGTGCGGGGCGCTGGCCAGCAGCTTGTCGATGATGGCGGGCACGCGGTCGCCCGTGGGCATATTGTGCCCCGCCAACGCCAGAGAGGAGATAAGTCCACGGGCCTCGTGCTCATATTCCAGCAGCTCGGGCGTGGTGAAACCGCGGCCGGTGAGATCGGCATAGGTGACGCAGCCATTCATGGAGATGATGTCCTGCATCGCTGATACCATTTCGATCAACCGTGGATCGTTGGTCAGCGCAGCGGCGTCGCAATGGCTGACCTGCCGCGCGCCGGACAGGCAGGCAATATCAGGCGACACGCCGGGGCATGAGTTTGGGCGCTGGTCCATGTCAAACACTCCTTCGTGCGATGGCTTCAATCGCCGTGCGGGCGGTGGCAGTGTCAAATGACGCATAGAGCGCCAGCGCAATGGCAAAGCCCAGTGCCAGCGCCAGCAGCGCGGGCAGAGTGCCGGGGCTTGGCTCGCGGGAGGGTGGGGCGAAGCCGAATGATTGGTTGTTTTCAGCCGCGCGGCGGCGTGCAATCATGCGGCTGCGAAATTTGGAGGGGATGGCGAAATGCGGATCAGAAACTTGGGTGCCGCGCTTGCTTTCGTGCTGCTCGGCAGCGGCGCTGCCCATGCGGAGGACTCGCTGACGGTCGCCAACCGGCTCGGCGGTTTGCTCGGCGTGGAGCAACATTGCGGCATCAGCTTTGATCAGACGGCAGTGGCCCGCTACATCGAAGCCAATGTCGCGGCTGATGATGCGGAGTTTGTTGGCTATCTTGGCAGTTTCATCCGCGCCGCCGGTAGGGCATATACGGCCGCAAGCCCGACCGAGCAGACAATCATCTGCACCCAGGCACACCGTGCCGCCAAAGCGTTTGGCATTGTGGCAGAATGACGTGGCCAAATGGATATAGGGTAATTGTTTTGTGGCGATGCCGCCGCCGATCGCGCATGTGAGCTGATTGAGGAACGCGGGACGGTCGTTGGCGGCTGGTCTGGCGGTGCTTACTGGTGATTGGTGCATAGTGGTTTCCTCATCCTAAGAAAACCAATAATTGCGATTATCGCAATTATTGGTTTTCTTAGGATGAGGAAACCAATAATTGCGATTATCGCAATTTATGTCAATCCATATATCGCGGAAATCGCAATTTATGGATACTTTCGATAGTTCCACGTTGTCGCTTTATATCGGCGGAGCGGTGACGCTCAACCATGTGAATGAAAGGCGGCGCTGCGCTCGAACAAGAATTCATTTGGAATGGATCTTCCTGTTCTGATCTTGTCCCTCCCAGGACAATGTGCAGCGGAGTTGATCGCGCTATTGGTCTCTGAGTGATGTTTTTGAAGCTTGCAGCAAGCTCGATGAACTTGGCGAGCGAAAAACTCCAAAATACATCTTCAGAATCTCGGCGTTCCATGAACGATGATCAGATACCCCGGCATCGGAGAGTTTCTGCAAGCATACAGTACGATGCTCTACACCCTCGAGTACCGATATGCGCCTTTGATGTTTTGGTTTAGATACTGACCGGCAGATGCTGCATCCCTCAAGCCTTCAAAAATCGCCTGCGGGATATCAAAGTATTGATAATTCGATCCGTTGTGGAATTCAACTTGAAGGGTCTGGGAGTCCTCGTCATAGCCGATGCTGGCGATACTCGATGAATCGACATGTTGCATTTCCATTGGTTAGTCGTCTTTCTTTATTCTGGAAATTCGTGGATCCTGTGAACGCCATGCTTCAACAAGTTCATCATATCTGGGATTGACTTCATTCGGGATGCCCCAGCCACCTGGATTTTCAGTCTCATCTAAAGAGACCTCATCGTAAATGACCGGGTCTTGGCTGTCTGGGCGTCTATTTTTGGCAGGTGGCTCTATAGTAGTTCTCATTGGTAGTTTGACTGCCTCGCCGAGTATTATTGCTTCACCGGTCCGTAAAATTGGTAGCATTCCTGTAAGTCCGTCAAGATTATCTGACATTGCGGACGAAATGTGTGAACGATCAGCAGCGTTTGCAAGGCGAAGCGCGAAGAACGTGCCACACTGCGAGAGTATGGTGGAGTTGATTTCGGATGGTCGTTGACTAACGATCATTGCTCCGATGCCGTACTTCCTTCCCTCTTTAACAATCCTCTGGACGATCTTTGACGCCATGTTGTTTGAACTTTCATTCAGGTAGACGTGAGCCTCTTCCATAACGATAAGCAAAGGTCTGTGCCGGCCACCTTGAGAAAGGTCTCGGGCCCAGAAAATTGCATCGTAGAGTAGGCGTAACAAAACACCTATTGTGGTTTGTAACGTGTCTGCAGGTACGCCTGAAAGGTCCAAAATTGAAATTGGGTTATCGCTGCCCACCCAATCCTTCAATAGCACATCAATGTCAGTTTCGATTTCTCCGTCCGAGCTAGGCAAATAGTGTCCAGGGCGGAAAATGAAGTCGTAACGTGGAATACGTAATTTTGTCCCGAGGAGTAGCACTTGCTTTCCAAGTCCTAAGGCCCCTGGCAAATAGTTGATTTTTTCAGCCCCAGCATCAGTTACGACATTTCGGAATGTTGGGGGGACACCAAGTTGAGGGTTGCCCTTAAGTTCCTTCCCTGTTGCGTCGACGTCATAGGCAAGGTTGCTCTTTGGGTCGCCGTTACGTCCTCTGTAATAGGTCCCGAAAGTATCAATGTAGAGCTCGTGCCATAATTCATGGAGGCTGAATGGTACAGGTGAATCTACGCTCAGCGTGTCCTTGGTCACGCCCTGTCTGGAGTGGTTAGATAATGATTCTAGCTTAGCCTTGTAGACACGCTCCATGACGATGTTTTTATCTTTTTCGCTCGTGAAATCACCGAACGCGACCTGACAAAGCTCTTCAAAATCCAATGCCCAGAATGGAATAAGCAACTGTTTTTCTGGCCCTGAGCCCTTCGAGCCGGTTGAAATTCTGAATATGTTGGCCCTTTCGCGCAAGGCCTGACCATATTCGCCATGGAGATCCAGCATCACAATCCTGGCAGATGGATAAACCGTCTGGTCAGACAGCGCGTTCATCAAACTAGCGACAGTGGTGGACTTACCGGAGCCTGTGGTCCCAACAACCGCTGAATGACGCGTGATAAGCTTGTTGACGTCAACCAACGCGGGGATCGACTCTGCGTTTGAAATATGGCCAAGTTTTACGAAGTACGGTTTGTCTGGCTGGCCATATATTCCCTTCAGTTCCTTCTCCGAAATCAGATGTACTTTGTCGCCAATCGTTGGGTATTGGGAGAGGCCTCTTTGAAACGTGCCATTCCTCGGACCCTCGCCAATTAGCTGGACGGTCATCCATCTATTGCTCTCGCCTCGGTCAGCGCGAGCCTCTGGGACAGCACTGGCACCAACTTGGCTGATTATGCCGAACAGATTGTCGAACCCAATCGGGATCCTAACAAAGCTGCCAATCTGGCCTGCTCTATATCCCTGCCCATCAATGTATACAAAGCCAGTCAACGACTTGGCAGACATCGCAATGCTGACGGTAGTGCCGCTTACGTCTTGAACATCACCGAGATAGCTTTCATCATTTAACAAATTGATCACCGACTTCGGAACCAATGAACCTCTTCAGAAAGACAGTGAAATCTGAAAAGTCTCCCAGCTTGACATTCAATGCCGTGGTCCCGGCTTCGTCATCGACATTCGTATTATGAACAAAGGCACGTAGATCCCGGTCCTCTTCGGCAACATCTTTGGATAGCTTCCATGGGCCCAAATTAGTCCCAATAATTGCTCTATCAAAAGTCCATACATTCAAGTTGTGTTGACGTTCCGCAAGCTCATAGGCCTTTGGGTATCTCAGTCCGCCACCTTCCTCTTCAGTCAGCTCGAAGGTGCCGAATTGCAACGCAAGTACCATCCCCGTAGGGTTAGACTTTAGGGCATTGACGATCGCATCATTGATATGGCTATCGCTAAATGAATATCCATTTAGGATTAGAAATGAAGATTTTCGCCTAATAAACCTGTTGAGTTGGTCGATTAGAGCAAGATAGGGCATCTTGCGACTCTCTTCGTATTTTAGGTGAGACGGGTAGATAAGATGCGATGCGTCCTTCACTGGCGAAGACGAACGACTGACTTTCTTTTCCCCTTCTTTCATTTCTTGGTACCAGTTGATGGAGCCATGAATTTTCCACAGACGCGACCAATGAGCAGGGATCAGATCGTCCTCAACCGCACGTAAATCGAAGAACGACCGGTGGGATCCTACAAATCCATCAAAGTAGGGAACTTCCAAATCGTCGAGGGCTTGTTCAAGAAGCAAGTCATAGTTTGTTGTAAAAATTTCTATCGGAATTTTCCGATCTATTGATCGGACCCATTTGCTCAGCCGATGATAAGGCGTCTCTTCACCCGGGAGTGACACATTCAGTTTCCCAACAATTTCGCTGCAGATCGATTTTTCCAAGTCGGAAAGATCTTTCTCGGAAAGGCCGCGAACGTCTCCTCCTTTCGATACGGCAAGTAAAGCTCTAAGGAAGCTTAGAATATCTTCAATGTTCTCTCTGTTTTTATTAGCCTTATCCAACTCCACTAACAAAACGCTATATTTGGGGTTGTCGCATAAAGCCAAATTTATTGCTTTAGTTAAGTTTTTTACGTCGGGTATTAATGGCCACTTACCTTGGGGCATTTCTACCGAAAGCGGGCAGCCTGCAGAAATGAAGAAACCAATAGCCTCGTTGTCTTGCGAAAGAGATTGACGTAGGTATTTCAAATGTCGAATGGGGTCATGATTATTTGTCAATTATAGATCCTTTGGAGATGTTGATATCCAATCAAATCAATCGCGAGCAGATTAAAACCCCTAATATTTTAGGGAATTCGTTCATCGGTGCGCTTCAGGGTAGCATACACTCTCGCAATACTTTCAATGATGTTTTAAAGTGGCATTTCGACATTCGTCCTTAGGCGGTGGATAGCCTTTTTCTCGCGATCAAGGTCTGCCTGCATGACCAAATTTTGTAAATGATCGCGTCAATGCGCGTCAATGCGCGTCAGGCAACCATTCCGAGTTTGGCACGGTCAGCGCCATACTGCTGTCGTGGGCGCCGCAGCGGACCGTGTGTGTTTATTGCGCGAGCACCCATTGCATCCATTGGAAAGCTGTTTTCGTATTGTACAGGTCCGTTCTTGTTTCGGAACTACAACTGCAAATGAGCGCAGACTCATCAGGTCTGCAGACATGATTTTCATTTCAGCAGGACGGGTTTCAAGCGGTAGAGATCGTCAAGGCCCAAGCTATGATTTACTTCCTTTCAGTGTTTGTGGGACGTTGATCCATTTGCTTACCCATGCGCCGCAGCTGATTGGCCCGGATGGTCACATAAATCTCGCCGACCCAATCAAGCTCTTGATCTTCAATAGGGTGGTCATTCCAGGACTCGAGCGTGTAGCCGCGAGATCCGCGGCGGATCGTTTTGAGGAAGCGCCGGCCATCCCCCGTGCGAACCGCTGCCTCTTCTCCCAAAAATGAGTCGGTTGCGCGCTTCTGTGAACGCCACACAATGATGACATCGCCTTCGTCGTAGCGGGGCAGCATCGATGTGCCGCGCACCTGGAACGCAATCATGTCGTCAGGGACGGGAATTGCGAGTTTGATCTGGTCTAGGCCTTCAGGCGGCGTCTGTTCGAAATCCGGTTCGATCTGCGCGCCGGCGCCGACATATCCCATGAGAGGAACCGACATTTCATCTCCGGCTTCAGGGCCGGTGCCGAAGGCTGCAAAGAACTCCCTCATGCCTTCGAGTTCATGGGCCTTGATCTCGCGCATTTCCTTCTTGGAATCGAGATTGGCCATCCGCGTGATCGCATCCGGGCGGACACCCAGATGCGTTGCCAGACGCCCTTTGGCGCCGTGACCAAGAGCCTCGAGGTTTTGGTTTAGCCATAGGCGGATTGTGTGCTGTGGGTCGCTCATGGCGACATAATTGCGATCTACGCGAATATTCATATCGCGAACTTCGCAAATATGGATTGACATAAATTGCGAATATCGCAAATATACGTCGCATGAATACGGATTATCTCGAACCCGCGCGCACTGTCATTGCAAAGATCGGCACCCACAGGGTCGCCGCCATCACTGGAAAGCATGTCTCTCGCGTTTATCGTTGGATGTATCCGAAGTCCCGCGGTGGCACCGGCGGATTGATCCCGCAGGCCGATATGCCCGCGCTGCTGGCGTACGCGATCGAAAACCAGATCGATCTCTCGCCCGCCGAGTTTTTTCCTGCGGTTCCGCCATTCGAGCTGCGCGCCAACGGGCCGGACAAATTTGATGGGCTGGCCAGTCCCTCCGGCGGTTTGGCCGGCGACGGAGCCAAGCTTGACGCTGCGAGCGCTTCCGACCCGATGACCGCTGCCAGCTTTTCCGCGACCGCGAAACGGACGGCAGAGCTCGAACCGGATCCTCCGCCTGATGGCTGATGTGTTTCGCATGGAACTCCCTTTCGCCCGGTCCTCAACCTCCCGGATCTGGCGGCAGGGGCGGTGGGACCAGAGCCGTTAAGGGCAAGGCCCTGCCGCACTTGATTGAACCCAGTGTGACGGGTCTGAGCTGCCCGGTCACGGAAGAAAATCGGGCAATTTTTTCCCGGCAACAAAGGATTTTTCGATGCGGGCATCGACAGAACAGGAACGCACAGCGCTGAAATCCGCCGTGCGGCTGGCGCTGAAGCTGGCCGGCGGCCCGGAGCGGTTTTCCCATGTCACGGCGGTAAAATGCCCGGAGCTGTCAAAATATGCCTCGGCCTCAGAGGACCGGCAGGCGCGGATTGATGTGGCGTTGGAGCTTGACCGCGAGGCCGGCGCACCAGTGGTGCTGGGCGAGATGGCGCGGCTGCTGGGCTATCAGCTCGGGCAGGGCGACCGGCGCGACACCACAGCGGCAACGCTGGCCGACGCCTCACGCGTGGCGCGGGAATGCCTCGATGTCTTCAATGTGGTCATCGAGGCGCTGGCCGACGGCCGTATTGACCCTGCCGAGGGCAGGGCCTGCCGCCAGCAAATCGCCGAGGCCATCCGCGAACTGGCGCAGCTCGATGCGCGCATTGCGGGGGTGATGTGATGGGGGCGGCTTTAGGATCTGTTGGCGCGCAAGCCTTAGTCGTGAACTTGGAAGATAGTACTCGGGTCGATTGGTGTTTCGGTATCAGAAGCCTCGATCACTGGAGGGTGGCCGCGGCGGAAGTAATTCCGGCCATCATTATTGAATTGCTCGATTTTGAAGTTACCCAGCAGAGTTCTCAATTTTGCGCCCGAAAAATCACAGTTTCTAAATTGATTAGTTCCCAAGGCATCGATATCAGCCCACTCGATGCCGCAGGAATTAAAGCTACATGCAATGAAACTGTCATGTCGGAGACCAATACGGGTTCTTTGAATGTTGGTCTCAAAAAATATGGCATTGTTTGGAGTGTCATCACTCGATCCGAGAGTGGGATTAGTGCAACTTCCGCCGTGATAGAAGACTTCTCTGACACCTTGGATTACCGACCATTGGGTGTGCTCATTGGATGCGCTCAGACTGATTTGCAGTTCGGCTATATTCCTATTGAGTTCTCCCAATCTGGGGGCCGTAATCGCAGCTTTGCAAAGGTAGTGACCGAGCGCGCTATTGTGTTTTCGCTCGATGTATTTGGCGAGAAGATTCATAGCCTGAGTTCCAAAGCGCCGGTTTTGGGCGGTGACCACGGCCTCAAGGCAAGCGATGCCTGCAGCCACTTTGCCCTCATCCTCATCCGAGAGCAGTTCTGCTCCTTTCTGCAGCAGAACGGCCAGGTTATTTTCGTCGGCGCTTTCGAGTTGCCGTTCCTGGGCGCTGGCCTGACGCTCGGTCACTTTGGCGCGCCAGGCGACGGTGCAAAAGGTCACGACAGCGGCCAGGGATGCAAAGCCAGCGGTGAACACTTGCGCGCGGGCACGAAGCTCATCTGGGGAGTCCGGTACGCCGCCAATCCAGCCGATCATCCAGAGAATGCCGAAGAATGCAAAACCGCCGGTCAACGCAGCGCTGGCCAGCGCCGCCGCTTCCCATTGGGTTGCGGTGATCGTGGTTTTGTCGCCGACCGGTCTGCCGTTCTCTGCCATGGCTGGCCTCCTGCCCAAAGGTTAGCAGCCAGCAACGACAATGCAATCAGCGGGAGGGCGTGCGCATGACGCTCTCCACAGTTGCAGCGGGGGTGATGTGATGGTCAAGCCGTTTGAAAGCTTCCCCAGCCATACTGTCGCCGTGCTGCATTTTGCCAGCCAGGGCATGACCGTCGGCGAAATCGCCCGGCGCATGGGCCGGGCGCCGGGGTTTGTCAGCAACATCATCAATCAGAGCGGCGGCCATGTGGCGCGGAAGCTGGTCAATATAAGGGCCGACACTTTCGCGGCCGTTTCAACAGCGGCTGCTGCGCATGGCCTGTCGCCCGTCGCACTCACGGACCGGATCCTCGCCATTGTCACCAATGAGCCGGTGCTGCTCGATAATCTGCTGGATGAAGGCGATGCGTGAGCCCCGGATCCCGCAAGAGGCAATTGACCGCGCCCGCAATGCCGATGTGATTGGCGTGGCCGAAAGCCTGGGCGCCGTGTTCAAGGCCAATTCGGAGGCCGGCATTCCATGCCCGGGCTGCGGCGGAACCGACCGCTTTGCCGTCAGCCGAAGCAAGAACGTGTTTTCCTGCCGCGCTTCGGGCGAGGGCGGTGATGCCATCAGGCTGGTGCGCCATATCCTGGGCTGCGGCTTTGTTGAAGCCATTGAAATCCTGACCGGGGTCAAGCCGGCGCCGGTGCGCAGCCCGGCGGCAGCTGCCAGTGCCAGGCGCGAGGACGCAGACTATCGCGAGAAGGCGCGGCGGGCGGCGCATGGCATCTGGCGATCGGCGGGCCGGTCGGGCGATGTGCTGCGCAGCTATTTTGGCTTGCGCAGGCTCGCGGCCAATCCGGCTTCCATCCCGACATTGCGCGAGATCGGCGCGCATCCCTATTGGACCTGGTCGAAAGAGCAGCAGCGCTTCGTCAAGGTGGGTCAGGCGCCGGCGATGATTGCCGCCATCACCGATGCGGCTGGCCGGTTTATCGGCGTGCACCAGACCTGGCTTGATCTCACGCGGGCCAACGGCAAGGCCGAATTATTCGATCCCGAGAGCGGCGAGCAGTTGGACGCCAAGAAGGTGCGCGGCTCGCAGCGCGGCGGGCGCATTGTGCTGCGCGGTCCGCGCACCGGTGCGGGCGACGACCAGCCGCAATTTGATCGGCTTGCCGTGGGTGAGGGCATCGAGACCGTGCTTGGCTGGGATCAGGTAAAGGCGCCGGAATGGACCGCACTCTGGGTGGCGATCAATCTCGACAATATGTCCGGCCGGGCGACGGAATCCGTCCCGCACCCGACAATGCAACGCGCTGACGCGCTGGGGCGCAAGCGCATGGTCAAGGTGGCGGGCCCTTGCCCTGACATGGCCGACACCCAATGCCTGATCGTGCCGCCGGGACGGTTTTCCCGTGTCACGTTTCTTGGCGATGGCGACAGCGACAGCTTTTCCACCACGGCGGCGATGCACCGCGCTCGCGCCCGCGCACCGGCCGACAGCCATCCAGCAATCGACTGGGCGCCGCCGGGCATGGACTGGGGCGACGTGGCGAACATGGCAAAGCGGGAGGCTGCGGAATGAGCGCGCTGCCGCAAGGCCCGTTTGATGTGATCTATGCCGATCCGCCCTGGCGGTTCGAATCCTGGTCGCATCGCGGTGAGGACCGCAGTGCCGTGCAGCATTATGACTGTATGGACCTGGATGCGATTGCTGCCCTGCCGGTGTCCGATATTGCCGCTCGCGATGCGGCGCTGTTCATGTGGGTGATCCAGCCGATGTTGCCCGAGGCGCTGAAGCTGATTGAGGCCTGGGGCTTCACCTTCAAAACCGTGGCTTTCGCCTGGTTCAAGATCAAGGGCGATCCGGAGCAGAGGTTCTTATTCGCGGACTCTGGCTCGGTGCGCAAGGGCATGGGCTATCACACGCGGTCAGGCATGGAGCAATGCTGGCTTGCCACACGAGGGCACGGTTATGAGCGCCTGACCAAGGGTGAAGCGCAGGCCCACCTCGAGGGGATACGCGAGCACTCGCGCAAGCCTGAACACTTTGCCCATGCCATCGAACGGCTGACGGGCGACGTTCCGAAACTCGAAATGTTTGCCCGCACTGAGCGCCCGGGCTGGACCGCCTGGGGCAACCAGTTGGGCAAATTCCGGGAGCAGGTGGCATGAGACGGCGCGCGGGTTTAGCCCGACGGCTCCAATGTGGCCATCGCCGCAAGCAACTCGGCATTGTAGGCCTCTCCATCAACGCCATGGTGAACCCGGCGATGGCAGTTTGGGCAAAGCGCAATGACGAAGTGCGGATCGTCTGGCCCGCCGTCGCTCACACGCCGAATATGGTGTGGCTCAAGATAGGGCGTTCCGTTGGTGCGGATGAATGGGGCAGGGCTGCCACAGCCTTCACAGTGGCCAGCGGCGCGCGCCACCACATAATCCCGCACGTCTTTGCTGCGCTCGAAAACCGTTCGCGAAGCAGTGCTTTGACTGGCTTGGGCGCGAGATGCGCTCATGGCGCGAGCTCGAAGTGCTGCAAGGTCAGTCGTTGGCGCCGAAACCGAGATCGAAGTGATGTCTTGGATGCTTTCGAGCGGTTGGAGCTCAAACACAAAGGCGTCTCGCTCCGCACCGGTTCGGTCGGGCGCTCGGACTGTGCGGTGTGTCTCATAAACATATTCGTCGAGAAACCTCAGGCCATCTTTGGTTTTGCGAAACAAGAGCAGGCTTTTGCCATTCGCCGAATGATCGCGGATGGCCACGTTGCCCTTGTTCATCTGCATATCGCCAACTTGGCCTTCGCCGAAATACTCGAAAGCGCCATCTTCGCGAAGGCGATCGGAGTAGCCGTGTGTCAGACCTTCGGCACCGGTGATGATGATGACGAGTGGATAGTTCGCCGGTGTGATGATGCCGCCTTGTTGTTGACCGCGGAACCGCGCGTGAATGTCGGTGCGTCGGTTGTAGATCCTGTCGCGTTCAAATCCAAAAGGCATCCCGCACTCTCCAGTTTCAAGAGCAACTTGCTCGATCTACATTTGTACCGCAGGGCAAATCCAAGCGCATGCACCTATGCGGTTATAAGGCCGTGCGTTGGCAGCCTATCCGCGAGTGGTGAGGTGAGGCAATGACAACTTCATCACCGGATATTCCCGATCCTGAAGCGGACATCGACGCCGAGACCCTTGTCGCCTGCGCGCAAGAAGAACAGAACGACATTGGCAATGCCCGGCGGTTCCGCCACCGCTTTGGCGATCTGGCCGCACCCCATGGCCGCGACGTCGCGCTGTCGGTGGCGCATGTCGGCTGGCATGTGTTTGACGGCCGGCGTTACCGCGAGGACGATGACGGCTCGGCCATCCGCCGGCTGGCGCATGAAACAGTGATTGCCATCCGCCAGGAGCCGGCGGTGCTGGATTACTACGATTTTGAGGCGCGGGCAGTGGAAGCGGGCCGCGTGGCGCTGGACGCGCTTGAGCGTATGGGCAAGCCCAACAAGGATTGGACTGACGACAAACTGAGTGAATACCGGGCGTTGGAGCGCAGTGTTACCATGGCCGACGAGGCGCTGTCCGCCTTGAAGTCGCGCCGCTCGGCCCGGCACAAATACGCCAATGCTTCGGCCAACTCCGCCAAGATCGGCAACATGCTGATCGAGGCGGCGCCCTACATGGCCACCCGTGTGGATGAGCTGAACTGCGACCGTCTGGCGGTCAATTGCCAGGCGGGCACGGTGCGCTTTGTGCAGGTTGAGGACGAGGAAAGCGACCCGCAGGATCCGCGGTTTTACTGGGAGGCGCGGCTTGATGCCCACGCGCAGACCGACCTGATCACCAAGCTGGCGCCCTGCGACTGGCAGCCCGACAAGCCGGCCCAGGCGCCGGAATGGAAGAAATTCCTCGCCGTGGTGCAGCCATCCGAACAGGTGCGCGGGTTTCTGAAACGCGTCTGCGGCTATTGCCTGACGGGGATGACCACGGAACAGATCTTGCTGTTTCACTATGGCGCCGGCCGCAACGGCAAATCGACCTTCATGGATGCGCTGTGCCGGGTGATGGATGATTATGCCGTCACCCTGTCGATCGACAGTTTTTCTGGTGAAAGCCGCCGTGGCGGCGCCGAGGCAACGCCCGACCTTGCCCGGCTGCCCGGCGCAAGGCTGGTCTCGGCCTCCGAGCCCGAGGCCGGCGTCAAGCTCAAGGATGCGCTGATCAAGCAGCTGACCGGCGGTGAGAAAATACCGGTGCGGCGGCTGCACAAGGATTTCTTCGAGGTCGACCCGCATTTCAAGATCATGCTGTCGGGTAACCACAAGCCGCGCATCGATGACGATTCCGATGGCATCTGGCGCCGTGTGGTGCTGGTGCCCTGGGATGTGCAGATTCCCAAAGAACAGGTTGACCGGATGCTGCCGCAGAAGCTGGCGCGGGAGCGCGACGGCATATTCGCCTGGATGATTGAGGGCGCGCTCGAATATCTGACCTTTGGTCTGGACACGCCGGAGGAAATCTCGGCAGCCAGCCAGGCCTATCGCGAGGAAAGCGACCCGATCGGCCAGTTCATTCGCACCGCTTGCGTGGTCACCGGTGAAGCGGCCGACAGCGAGGCGCCGTTTGATCTGTTTGTGGCCTACGAGAAATTCGCCCGCGCCGAGGGCGCTTTCCCTTTCACCCAGGCGACATTCGCCAAGCGTTTCGCCAGTGCCGCACGGCGGCCCTATCAAGGGCCGGAGGGCGACATGCGCCACTTCGCCAAGGCCAAGACCGGCGGCAACACCGTCTATCGCGGCATTCATGTCCGCATTGAGTGGCTGGCATCCAGACCGGAGGGAGCGCCATGACCGATATCGCCACCAGGGGCGGGGCATTTCTCGACGCGCAGACGGCCATTCGCGTGATCGCGGCATGGCGGCGGGGCATGAAGACGACCGCCGAGATCGCCCGTGACAACGACGCCCCCGAGGATGCGATCTGGCGGTTGATACAGGCGGAGCGGGACATCAGGCTTGGCTATGTGGCGCGCTGAACCCCGCACCCCTTTGCCCGCCAGAGGCCGCGAGGGGCAAAGCCTGCCCTGGCTTCCCCGATCCGCACGCGAAACGGGGGCGCTGGGGACGCAAACAGGAGTGATGCGCCGCTTGCGTCCCCATGAAAGGGTGCGGAATTTCAAAGGCTTCGGACGCTGGGGACGATGGGGACGCAAGCCCGCGCCTAATGTGCGCGCGCGAGATATCAGGGGTTCGGGGTTGGAGCGGGTACTCTCTCTATGCGTTATTCCCGGTTTGCGTCCCTATCGTCCCTTGCTTCCCTTACCTCTCGAATAATCCAGCGAAAACAAAGAGACCAAATCTATAAGTGAGGGTTGATGTAATGCAAAACAGGGACGCAAACGCCAAAAAAGGGACGCAAACCGCTATTGGGCTCAAAAAGATGAGTGTTGACCAGGCACTGGCCTGGGCCTGGCGGGATGAGCTGCCCAAGGCGCCGCGCGTGGCTGACGGGCCGGATGGGTTCCTGGCTGCATGGCGCAAGGTCTCCGGCTATGGCGAGTATCTGACGCTGGTCGACCGGCACGGCATCAACCGCTATGGCGTGGTGCCTGATCTCTCGGCTACCGCCTGGCCACACGCCGACGCGGTGCGGCTGCATGAGGCGGTTGCAGCACTTGATGGTGCCGAGGTGGATCTGCCCGACGACTGGCACCCGGCGCCCGAACTCGCGCAATTTGGCGGCTTGGCCATGCGCGCCATTGCCCAGGCGGTGCGCGCGGTCTGCCCCGATGGCCGCACATTGCGCATTGCTGCCACCGATCTGGTGCTGCGGCACGTCATTCTTGGCGACAGCGAAGCCTGGCGGATGGACCTCACTGAGCAGAAGATCGAGCGCCACGCCGACGGCCGGCCGAAATGGTTTGTCCGCTCAATGATGCCGATGATCACCGGCGTCGACGCCCGGGGCTCTGACATCGTTGAGATGGTGGAGATCGAAACCAACGGCATGACGGTGGCCGGTAGACTGAAACCCGGCGCGCACCAGAAACACTATCTCGACCCCGACCCGGCCGACATCCTGATCGCCCGCGCCCACCGCGAAGTACTGGCTGATGTGATGGCCTATGTGTTCGAAACCTGCGCCGGGCAGCTTGAAAGCATCGACCTGCAGCCACCGGAGCTGGCCGCGCGGCCATGGGAAGCCGGCGAGGCAAGGCCTGCGCGTGTGCTGCCGGATCTGCGGCGGGGCAGGGGTGATGCAGTAACCTTCTGGCGCGCCTACCGCGAGAGGTTTCCGCGCGATCATCGCCGGGTGGTGAAAGAGGCGCAGCGGTTGAAGCAGGGGTAATGAGTATGTTTGAAAATGAACGGCTGTCGAGTGCAAAACACGCATACCATGGGCGGGGCGGGGCGGGGCGTTTGTTGCTATAGGAAATCCCATCTAAAACCATAAAACACCGACAAGTACCGTCTCCAGCTTGACGGACGAACCGTGGATGCGCGGAAGAAAACGATAAGCGTGTATGCGGTTGTGCGACAATAAAACAAAAGAGCTTGAGTTGAGAAACGTCAAGCCGTACTTTTCAAATCATGATGCAGATGTGCAAAAAAGCTCCATACAAAAACGGGTGCGATAATAATGTCTGAAGTAGAAAGTCCGTCCGATTTTCAGTTTGAAAAAATCAATGCGGTTGTAGAGCAACAAAAATTCGAAAAGCTTGTCGAACAACTGGTTGGTCTGGACTTGGATGGGTGGTTCGCAAACAAGGAGCGCCAAGCACAGCTCGTTGACTACATTTGTGAAGAGACTGGCTGCCCCAAACGGGTCGCTTCCATATCCGTACGAATGATTGCGCCGGGGGTGTGCCGTGCCACAAAGGGCATGGGCAGTTGGCTGACCAATGCGGTCGGTGGCAAGGTTCTGGCTGTTGCCATACGCATGCCAGGTGTTGAAAAAGTTCTCGAAGCGATTGAGGGACTTTGCGCAAAGCTCGACGGTAGTCTTGAGGCACGGCATGCGTTGGAAGCCAAGATTTTTGCGGTTTCCCCCAACGCGGAAACGCTGAAGTTGCAACTGTCGACCGATCTGCTCGCTGACATGGCGCTACTTGACCAGCAGGCCGAGTTGAAAGACATGCTTGCCGGACTTGCCAACCCACAACCGAGCCTGAATCTGAATGTTGACGACAAAAGTGAAGCGTCCCGGTTTGTCTACCGGACCCGCTACGCTGATTTCATCGGCCGCGATGCGGAGATGGGTGCGCTTGAAGCGTTTCTAACTATCGAGGATGGAGTATCCGACTTTCGCTGGACGTTGGTGCATGGTCCAGGCGGGATCGGGAAGAGCCGTTTGGCGCTCGAGTTTGCTCTGCAGCAGGCAGGGGCATTTTATGCGGGGTTTCTGACCGGCGCTGAAGCAGAAAGGATCTCTAAAGGACCCGGGTGGACGAACTGGCTACCTGTCCAGCCGACGCTCTTTATCATCGACTATGCGGCGACCAATCCAGAACAGGTACGCGAAATCATTTCCGGTCTGGCAACGCGCCCCGATGGTCAGACACTGGAAGCACCGATCCGTGTGCTGCTTCTTGAACGAAGCGCAGACGGAGCTTGGTTCGATACGGTTCGGTGCTTCGCCAATGAAGCGGTAAAAACGCAGGTCCGCAATACGTTTGATAAACTTGGTAACCAGGATGTCTGGGCCGGACTGGCTCTCGCGCCGATACCGGACATATGGCCGTTCATGACGCAGATTATTACGGTCGCTGGCAAACCACTGCCAGAGCGCGAGAATACGCTGGCGACACTTCAAAAAATCGACCCGCTTATGCGCCCGCTTTACGCTGCATTTCTTGCTGATGCGATTGCACGAGGCCAAGATCCGCGTCAATGGGACCGCCGCATCCTTGTGGAAGATGTGCTTGCCTATGAGCGAGACAAGTACTGGCGGCCTGCCGGTGTTACCGACGCACATGAAGCATTGCTGTTGCTTGCAACGATGACCGGCGGTTTGAGTTTGGAACGCAGCAAGATTGTGTGCGATAATGATGATGAAGGCATTTTCCCGGCATGGAGTGCACTCGGCATCCCAAAGGTGTTTGCAGCAATCCACGGTCACCAAATCAACAAAATGCTTCCGCCGTTGGAACCGGACATTTTGGGTGAGGTGTTCGCCCTTGCCTGGTTTAAAAATACATCTGGATTGATCGGTCTGCTGACACCATCCGCATGGGCTGATGATCCGCTCGCTACAGCACAATTTGTCGATCGGCTTGCTACCGATTTCACGCAAGAGGTTCCGCTCGAGATATTCTCGTGTCTTGAGCCAAGTGACGAAATCAATGGGTATCTCTGGGCATTGCTGGCGGTCAATATCTCCGCCCGTCTCGGCGCCCACGAAGCCCGGCTGGACGAGGCCGTCACCGTCTATGAGGAGCTCAAGACACTCGCTCAAAATCGCGACGTCGCGGAAATCTGGCTACAACAAGCTATGGCGGC
>Ga0163216_100886_pt1 | contig 28259 bp, 20 predicted proteins | sample SynspAceP_FD_167610 | JGI IMG/M metagenome (GOLD analysis project Ga0163216, IMG submission 167610) | Saline lake microbial communities from Ace Lake in Antarctica - Synechococcus sp. Ace-P (Illumina Assembly) | ecosystem: Environmental > Aquatic > Non-marine Saline and Alkaline > Saline ...
TGGGGTCTATCATCATAGCCGGCGCCATAGAGTTACCACCAGAATCGCTATTGCGTGAACCGATTAAGGTCAACAAACTGCCATCAGCACCTACTTTATTGATGCCATACATGGGGTTGTGAGGGTTGTTGCCTGTGTCATTTTCCGAACGTGCTGGGATGACTGCACCGTTCACATTGGCCCGATTGGTAATACTAAACTTATCCTGAATACCACGTAAAAAGGCACTATCAGCGTGAAATGCTAAACCTAACTCGGTATTGATAAAGTCACTGAGTCCCGTGGTGGGGTTGGCAATGGGCGGCACCATGTCGCCAGGAATCCCCAATTTGCTGTAACCTGCAGTACTTAAAAAGTCGAGTTGACCGCCTCGTCCGCCAACTAATACATTGGAGCCAGCGATATTTGCACCGCCGGCTAAATCAAAAACAATAAAAGGGATCTTACCGGCGCCTTGGGAGGCAATGCCACAGCTGCTTTTCAGAGCTTCTAAATCGGGAGACAGTGAAGCATAGGCTTTGCCTGGATTGGCAAATAAACTCAAAATGGAGCCACTACACACGGTGCCTACACCGGCCATAAAACCCTGGGCAATAAAGTCGCGACGAGTCATCGGTTTAGCATGACAGGCGTGGCGCAAAGGCTCGTTTAGGGTGAAATGTTTTTTGATTTTATTCATTATCTTTTCCTTTACGCCTTATTGCATAGTAAGGGCAGCACTGCCCAACGTGGAAGCACATAATGCTTTGACTATGGTCTGGGTATAATTTGCGTCACAGATTTTGCCACCAGAACAATCGCTTAATCTATCTGTCAGGGCATTGAGTTCGCTGTAAACTGCGTTGTTTTCGGGTTGGTTAGCCACATTTTGGCCGAGAATGCCTTGCATGATTGGCGTGAGAATAAGCGCTCTATCTTGAGTAGCGAAAGCGGTACTAGCGGGTTGACTAAAATCAAAACCGCTGAAAAAAGCGCTACGTAAACTGCTATTGGCCACTAGTTGGTCGCAGTATTTTATCGCCATCTGCGTAACTGCCATTTGATTAGACGCTAAAAAGCTATCTAACTTGGTGACCGAAGGGAGTTGTTGTTTTAGTTGCTCAAAGGCTGCCTTCACTGCAATGTTATTGGTAGGTACGCCAGTTGTGGCAGACATACTGGCATTAATTTCGGCAAAGTCACGGATGCCAATTTGGGCTTGTGGGATTAAATCACTACTGGCGGCGGGCGCGGGTGGAATGGCCTCTATGCGCACATTACTTTGCTCACCTAATACATCAAAGGTTAAAAAGAACTCGTCCTGTTCTGCACCTTTTTCTAAAGGAATAATAGTGCCTAAACGCGACAAAGCTTGGCCTTCATCGACTACATAGTCATTTTGATTGAGGTTAATATCGATATTTTTAAACACTTGACCCACAGCGGCCTCGCGACCATTAATACCTATTCGCATGCCTTTAAGCGGCAGGCTGGTAATAGCAGCCTTGTTGTCTAATGAGATAAAAAAGGGCTCACTAAATAAGTAACTATAACTGTCGTACAAGCTGGTTTCTAATACAACATAGCTTTGCGCAATTTGGGTGATGTCGCTCACATCAAACAGCAAAAAGAATTTTTGGCCGATGCCCACATCAAAGTTTTGCCTAATTTGTTCATCGTTAAGCACACGATTGTGGATAGCCACCATGCGAATTGAGCCCGCCCAAGGAAAATCACCAGATACTTCACTGCCTAATACAAAAGCATAGCTGTCGTTCCAGTTATTCATGTCGCTCCCTTCAATAGCATCACTGTCTTGGGTGAAAACTCCGTTGACGAATATTTGTCTACCGTTGATGGGATCATAGTTGACCACCACATGTTGCAAACTAGCTTGTAAGTCTTCATCTGCATCAGCCGTAGATAGGGCGGGTTGACCATTACTATCGGTATTACCGGTGCGCACTAAGGCATTGTAGTTGTATAAGGTTTGACCTAAGGTGAAATTGCGGTTTTCCACACCACCTGAATAACTGATGATGCGCGCCGGACCCTCTTGTGTCACGTTAGCTGGTACTAACCAAGCTTCAATTGCAAATTCGCCGGTGGCGGTAATTAAGTCGTGGAGTTTTTTACTGCTACTGGTCGATCCTTGCGCCTTGCCATTAAGCAGTTGAATGCCCCAGCCTTTGATCCAAGAATATTCGCCATTTAAATTAAGGTTAATCGCCGGTTCAACACCGCTGGTATCAAAGGCGGTGCTGCCTGAGCCGGTTTTAAACTCCCATTTAGCGATCAGATCTTTTTCAAAGCGGCCGCCACCTGTGGCGAGAGTACCTTCAAATAAACTCAAGGCTTTGCTGTTTATCAGGCTGTCGTCTAACTGGGTAAGGTCAATACCGTCTGCCATTGCTTGGATGGCGGTAATGAGTTCATTGGCATCGCTTGTGCAATCACTCCAACAGTTATGAAATTCGTCACGTAGTCGACCGACAAATCTTGAGTTTGCTGGGGTATCAAGTTCAATTCGGGCTTTAGCTGCCTGATAAGCTTCGTCAACATCACTGGAGGCAAAGTAGGGTGAAATTGCAATGGTGGCGGAATTCGTATGGCAATTGGCGCAATAAGTTTCTAATAAGGGGTATACCGTGTCTGCAAACAGCGCGGTGTCGCTGGGAAAGTTTTTGTTGGCTCCGGGCTCTTTGGCTAAGGGGGCCTCTAACTGAATTTTGTTAGCAGTATTTTCAATATTAGCCCAATTGCTGATCCACGTAGTCATGATATCTGCGCAGGCCGAAGCACTTGCTAGCCAACAATTATGACCGCCAGCTACTTTTGTGACTAAGGTGGAGTCTTGCACGGATTGTAAATTAACTAAACTATTAGCGGCAGTATAAGCAAGGTTAATATCATCATTGCGCGCGAACGCCGGACTTTGTTGATCTTGCACATGGCATGCGCCACAGCGTTCTTTACCACTAATGTTATCCCACAACGCCAGCTTAAACTGTTGCACATCGCCAGTAGACGCTACCGGTCCAGAATATGTAACAGGACTGGTATCAAGCGGCGCAGGTGTCGGCGTTTGTGTAACTTGAGTGGTACCACCGCCACACGCGTTTAACAATATTGCGCTACATAACAGCAACGATAGGTGAATAGGAGAACGCAAGGTTGTAGTTTGAGGCACCATGGCTATTCTCCCTTACAATAATTGGCAGAGTCGGCAAAGACCTGTTTGATTTGATAACCACTTTGCTTAAATGTTTCGGTCATGTCGCTTACCTCAGCTCTATCTTGCGCGTCTTGCGGGCGGCGTAAACACACATTTTCAAAGACCTTAGTCACCTGACATTGAGCAAATTGTTGGCTGTTAGCTAATTCCCAGCCCATGGATTTTGCGCCACTTCCTGAGCCAGGTAAACTTTGCTCCCAGCCTAAATTATGATTTAAACCCTCACGCCAGTAGTTATTCCAGTTGTCGTTTTCAGTCACAAAACCAAAGGGAAAATTGTTGCTATTAATACGGTATTTTTCTTGTACACGACTGCCGGTTACAGGGTCTTGTTGGCCCGCTGCGAGGTATTGCAAACGGCCATTATTTCCTTCTGGATCGCCGTTAACGTCATATTGATAATTATAATAAGCAAAGGCCTGGACCAAAGGATCCATGCCCGAGTGACATCCAACACAGGAGTTATTAAAAATGCGGCTATCACCACCGGGGCTGCGACTAACATCCTGACGCACTCTATCTGGAGCGCGACTGGTGTCTTTTAAGCCTTCTAAGTCAGTGCATAATTGATTGATCAAAGTAAAACGGAACATGGCGCGATTAGTGCCATCTTTAAAAAAGGCTTTGGCGCCTGCTCGAGTTGTCATTACCCCCGCAGTGGCGTCAACCGGTAAACCCATTTGCGCTGATTGGGTATCAGCTTCTAAGACGACCTTAAGGTCAAGACTCTGATCTTCCATTGCTTGGTACAAGGCATTGTTACTGACACTGTAGGCGGGCAAATTAAAAGCAGATTTGGCGACATACAGAATATCACCCGACAACAACTGCCTAAAATCGACATCGTCTCTGATCATGCCAATTACAGTGGCGGTGTAATCATTGAGGGGAGCAAATACATCGGCTTCTTCATTGGTCCAAGGTGTCACCCAATTTTTTAAGGTTACAGAATAGAAGGCAGGGTCGTTCATGGCTAAGTAGGCAGCCTCATTAACTTGGCCTTGGCTGATAAAACTAGCCATTTGGTCTAGCACTTGGGCACTGGGTGGCACGCCTGCTATGCGATCGTGTATGCGTTTAGCTTGTTCTCGCTCACCTGCCTCAGTTGGCGACGATAACGTCAGACCAGCGAGCAGCAACATGAACGTGGTCAGCAGACTCATCAAGCCCAACGAGCCAATTTGCTTTAATACGTTTTTCAAATTGAAGCTCCCGTGTAAATGAACAGATTAAAGGCTTATTCTTACCGCAGGTAAATATGTACACGCAGTATTAGGTCTAGTTCGCAATACCTTAATAACAAGCTGAGATAGGCTATTATTATGAGGTGGTTTAAACAAAAGCTCAGCTTTTTAGTTTTTGGCAGTTAGCCATTAGCACATATTAGACCAATAAGTTTAACTGTGATTCAGCAAGGTTTGAGGCATTATCACTGGTTGAAATTCACTTTTTATCTAGGCATTAATGTTACCAGCTGCAGACGTTTTAATTGGCCTAAACCCGGCTTGAGAGCAGAGTGATAGAGTAAGTCCAGACAACTAAAGGGCTCAAGGAGACAAACAATGGCCAGATTTATCTGTAGGCAGATAGAAACACAGAGCTCATGTTTAAGCGCAGGCCCATTATATTTGTCCTAAATTTTGTGTCCTTGCTGCTTTTAGTTAGCGCTTGGGTATTAAATTCTATTACTTATGTTAGCTTAGATAATTGAGTGAATAATTTAAGCGTGGCAGGATGACAGCTTCTTTTATAGCTTGTGAATGCTATTTGTTGCCGCTTAACGACAGTTTTAGTTTGTCGTCATCGTTGATAGGCTAAGCAGTGTTTCGACTCCACCCATAATGTAAGCAACCGGACGCAAGGCTCGAGTTAATATGTTGAATCCTTATTTTTCATTAAGTAAAGTCTTACTCAGTCTAGCGATAGTCGCTGGCATGTTTGGCTGTGGTGGAGATAAGGTACTGCCCAATGATCAAGAGCCTGATCCGGTTGTGGTTGACGTTCCTATCGCCTTTATTAAGCGGGTTTTACCCTTGGATGAAGACGGCAAGATTGCCACTCAAGATTTGCGCAATATAAATGATTTTGTGCCAGGCGCCGCCTTGTATATCAAAGCCCGCGCCGCTGCCAGTGCCAGCGAACGTAATATCAGCGATCAAGCTTTTTTTAGCGCCGAGCAAATCGCCGCAGCCAGTCCTGAAAATCCCTTACCGGGCTACGATGTGAAAGATTTGGAAGTCTCTTACGATGGTCAAACTCTCATTTTTGCCATGCGTGCACCCGAAATCGAGGGCGCAGATGAGGACGAACAACCCACTTGGAACCTATGGCAATACAGCATAGCCAATGACAGTTTACAACGAGTAATAGGCAACGATGCCCTAGCTGAGGCAGGCCAAGATACCGCACCAGTTTATTTGGCTGATGGGCGTATTGTATTTAGTTCAACCCGCCAGCAAGCTAATCAAGCGATTTTGCTGGATGAAGATAAACCGCAATACCAAGCACTAGATGAACGGCGTAATCAAACCGCTTCTGTGTTGCATGTCATCAATCCTGACGGCAGCGCCATTAGGCAAATTTCATTTAATCAAAGCCACGACCTTGACCCAACCGTGTTGAGTTCAGGCAAGATCTTATTCAGTCGCTGGGACAATGCGGGTAACAATAATAGTTTTAATCTTTATCAGATGAACGCTGATGGCAGTGAATTAGAAATTATCTATGGTCGTCACAGCCATAGCAGCGAACGCTCAAGCCAAGCCTTACAATATTCCCAACTACGAGAGTTGCCCAATGGCAATGTGCTCAGTGCCTTACGTCCGATGACAATAAGCCAATGGGGCGGCGAGTTTGTTGAAATTAATATACAACAATATATCGACCGCCAAACGCCTGTTAGTGGTGTAAGTGCAGGCGACACTGCAGAAACAGCTGCACTGTTTGATAATATTGTTATCGACGGGGATTTATCGGCGGGTGGACGTTTTTCTTCTGTTTATCCTTTGTGGGATGATAGTGGGCGCATACTATTTAGTTGGAGCCAGTGCCGTCTCTACGATCCGAATGCCGACGTGATTGAAGGGCAGACACGAGCAATCATTCCCTGTAGTACTGCACTACTTGAAACGCCTGATGTGCAAGCGGCACCTCTACTGTATGGCTTGTGGATGTATAACCCTGACGACAATACGCAATTGGTTATCGGCGTCCCACAAGAGCAAAGCATGTATACCGAAGCACTTGCTATGCAAGCGCGCATTTTCCCGGGCAATGCCCAACAAAGCGAGAATTTTGACACCGAACTGGCTTTAGCAGAACTGGCTCAAGTGCATATTCGCAGTGTTTATGATTTTGCCGGTATCGATGCCTCGCCTCAAGGTATTAGTGTCTTAGCTGACCCAACACAAACTCCAGTAGCTGACAGACCTGCACGCTATTTGCGCATTGTTAAGGCGGTGTCTCAACCGGATGATAATACTCGGGATTTTAGTAACTCCGCTTTTGGCCGTAGTAGCGGTCAATTGATGCGTGAAATCATTGGTTACACGCCAATTGAACCCGATGGGTCAGCGCTATTTAACGTGCCCGCCAATGTGCCACTGGCCTTTAGCATCCTCGACAGTCAAGGTAAACGTATTAGCGAGCGTCATCAAAATTGGCTGCAATTTGCTCCTGGTGAAGTGCGCACCTGCAATGGCTGTCATACCCAAAGCAGCACGGCGGCTCATGGCCGCTTTGATGCTGAAGCGAACAGTATTAACATGGGGGCTGCAAGTACAGGTTCACCTTTCCCCAATACTAATCCGGCCTTGTTTGCTGATTTTGGCGATACGATGGCGCAAACTGCGGGTCGCATTAACGGTGTGCTTTATCCCAACAACGATATTCAATTTAGCGATATTTGGACTGATCCCACTGTACAAACTCCCGCTGATAGCAGCCGTTTTGCCTACGGTGATATGCATACGGCCATTCCGATCACACCCAGCTGTGCGACTAATTGGACGTCTTTGTGTCGTATTCAAATAAATTATCCACAGCACATTCAAGGGTTATTTGAATTGGCCCGTCCTGTGCTGGCCGAAGATGGCCTAAGCCAGCTAGACGAGCACCGTTGCACTCGCTGTCATGGGCCAAGCGATGAGTTTGATCTCGCCCAAGTACCGGCTGCCCAACTGGATTTGAGCGGCACAGTCTCAAGCGATAATCCAGACCATCTCACTAGTTACCGCGAATTAATGTTTGGCGATAACGAGCAGGAATTGGTTGAGGGTTTGTTGATCGATCGTTTAGTCAACGTAACCGACGCCAATGGTCAGCCGGTTTTTGCACAAGACGATCAGGGTGAATTGATTCTGGACGAATTCGGCCAGCCTATTCCAATATTGACCACTGTTGCCCTTACTAACACCATGTCACCCAATGGTGCACGTGCGAGCTCACGTTTTTTCTTGCCCTTTAATACCAATGGTAGTCACAATGGTTGGCTTAGTCCTGCAGAGTTAAAGCTGATTGCAGAATGGTTAGATATTGGTGGACAATATTACAATAATCCCTTTGCGGCACCGCTGAATTAATGCTGCTACAGATACAAGGATATGGCTTGAATAGGCTTAAAAAAATTGGAACTTACCTGCTGTGGTTAAGCTTGATAAGTCTAACATGCCCTGCATACAGCGCAGAAAAAGCTGAAGTAAGGGTTAAAGAGGCCTTTATTAATATGCACTCAGGGCCAGCAGGTGGCTACCCCGTTATTGCGGTGGCGGCACAAGGGCAATGGCTGAGCATATTGAAAAGACGTACAACGTGGTTCAAGGTGCAAAACGAGCAAGGTAAACAAGGCTGGATTAGCCAAGCTGATCTGCATTTAACCCTCGATAGCCAGGCGCAAGCGGTGAAGCTGTCTGATGGCTCCTTTGAGAGTTTTGCGCAGCGACAATTTGAATTTGGCGCCATGGCAGGTTCATTTGAGGGGGTACCCAGTGTTAGTTTACTGGCCAACTGGGTGGCCAGCGAAAATATTGCTTTGGGGCTTAATATTACTCAAGCCGTAGGCAATTATTCCGAGAATCAATTGGCCATGCTTAACATCAGCCATAACGCCTTTCCGGAATGGCGACTGGCACCTTATTTTGTGCTTAGTGCCGGAAAAATTTGGACTAAGCCCAAAGGAGGTTTGGTGCAAAGCGGTGACGAAAGACGCAGTAATAACGTTATATCTGCGGGTGTGGGTTTACGCTATTACCTAACACAAAACTTTTTGCTCAAATTAGAATATAACAGTTTATTGGTCAAAACCGACCGAGATACCAACGAGGAATTGGCACAATGGCAACTAGGTTTCGCAGTCTTTTTTTAATCCCATTGGCAGTTTTACTTGCCAGCCCTATTTGGGCGCAAGAAGCTGACGTTATTGAACCTCAACCACAGCGCCGTGAAATAACGGAAGCGAATATCGATACTGAAAATTTTGAAATCGGTATTGTGGCGGGTGTGATTAGTATTGAAGATTTTTCTAGCAGTGCCATCGTGGGTGGTCGATTGGCTTACCATATTAGTGAAGATTTTTTTGTAGAGGCCGCCTATGAACAAGCCACTGCCGGGCAAACCAGCTTTGAGATTTTAAGTGGGGGCGCGCCCTTATTAACCGAAGATGAACGTAATTATCGTTATTTTAACCTAGGTTTAGGTTACAACCTAAACGGTGAAACCTTTATCACCGACCATTTAGTGATTAATTCTGCCGCCTTTTTTACCGTGGGTGCGGGTAGCACCAAATTTGGTGGCGATCAACGTTTTACCCTGAGCTTAGGAGCAGGCTATCGGGTGTTATTAAGCGACTATTTATCACTTCGAGTAGAACTTAAGGATCACCTATTTAACAGTGAATTAATTGGCCAAGAAAAGACCACGCATAACATTCAATATGGTCTTGGTGCCACCTTCTTTTTTTAAGATGCACAACAGCAGTAAGAGAACTCATTATGAAAGTAGTTAGTCATTCAAGTAAGTCCTTCATAATTAAGACGGGCATGGCGACCTTGTTAGTTGGCTTAGTATTAGCATCGCAAAACTTAGTTTTTGCAGGTGACAAACTAAGCCCAGCGCCGGATTTTACCTTAGCCAGTAAAAGTGACGGTAATGTGCGTTTACAAGAACAACGGGGCAGTGTGGTTTTAATCAATTTCTGGGCCTCTTGGTGTGGCCCTTGCCGTGAAGAATTACCCCTACTTGAGGCCTTACAGCAAGATTATGCTGATCTCGGTTTTACTATATTGGCGGTTAATGTTGATAAAACACCCGCCAAAGCAGAAGTTTTACTCAGTGATATACCAGTCACTTTCCCAGTGTTATTCGATCCCGATGCTGTGGTCAGCAAATTGTATGATGTGAGTGCTATGCCCACTACCGTGATTGTTGATAGAGATGGCAATCAGCGTTTATTACATAAAGGTTATAAAAGTGGCGATGTGGCCAAATACGAGCACATCATTAAAACCTTGTTAAGAGAATAGGTCCACCATGAAAGCTCAATCCTACTTAGCTCACTTGTTTTTACGGTTTGTCACTGTGTTAATGATAGCTATCGTTACTGCTGGCTGCGCCTCAATTGAACCTTGGGTACAACCTTACGAACGTGAAAACTTAGCTGACCCGATTATGAGCATGAATCGAAATCCGGTTGCCATGAGCTATACCCATCATGCTTTTCAAGCTCGGGAAGGAGCAAGAGGGGCTGAAGGCGGAGCAGGAGGCGGTTGTGGTTGTAACTAAAATAGTCAATCTCCGGTGGTCTGTGGTTCTACTGCTGAGCCTGTGGTCAAGCTCAATGCTTTTTGCTGCGGTGTTACCGCAAGAGCGTTCTGATGCTATGTACCATTCCTATCAAGGCGGCGGCATGTCGATTGACGGCCCTTCAATTTTACTGCGCAAAAACATCGGCAGTAATGTGTCAGTAAGCGCAAACTACTACGTTGATACTATATCTGGTGCATCTATTGATGTACTAGCGACCGCTAGCCAATATGAAGAAGAGCGCACAGAACACAGCGTTGGCGTAGATTATTTACACAATAAAACCCTGATGAATCTGAGTTATACCACCAGTTCTGAAAATGATTTTGAGGCTAAGTCAGTGTCTTTTGGTTTATCTCAAGATTTTTTTGGTGATTTGACGACCTTGAGTCTCGGTTACGCAAGAGGTAACGACGAAGTAGGCAAGCGAGGTGACGATAGCTTTTTAGAAGAAGCCGAGCGGCAAAATTATCGCTTGGGGCTTACCCAAGTAATAACTAAAAACATGATCCTTGGTTTAAGCTTTGAAAATATTGCTGATCAAGGTTACTTAAATAATCCTTATCGAGCAGTACGCTTTTTAGATGAAGGCAGTGCCAAGGGTTATCGTTTTGAAACAGAAGTTTATCCGAATACCCGCACTAGTAATGCCGCCGCCATTACTGCAAATTATTATCTGCCTTATCGTGCTTCGATTTATGCCGAAGCTAAAATTTTTAGCGATACCTGGGGCATAGATGCCAATACCTATAAAATGGCTTATATCCATACCTTTGGTGATGAATGGATAGTTGAACTGCGCAGCCGTTTTTACCAACAAGACAAAGCAGATTTTTATCAAGATTTGTATCAGCGTAGTGCAGAATTTAACTTTCGCGCTCGCGACAAAGAAATGAGTACTTTTTCTAATATTGCTTTGGGGCTCAGTGTCAGTTATGAATTTAGATTTTCAGCGGCTAACTGGCTGAAAAAGAGCAGTATCAACCTCGATTTTGACCATGTGAAATTCAACTATGATGATTTTCGTAATGTACTCGCAGATGCGCCGGTAGGCGACGAACCTTTCTATCAATTTTCTGCCAATATCACACGTTTATACGTGTCGATTTTTTATTAATTATGACGGACTCAGGTGCCCTTTTTATGACAATCAATCAAGCCGCAAAAAACGCCATGCAGATGCCACACATTTGGCATCAAGGTCTATCAAGCCTAATGCGCAATGTGCTAGTGATCTTGGCACTTGGTGTTTTGTTATTCAGTCAGGGCGTCAAGGCGCAACAAAAGGATGATACAAGCCAAACCTTGAGTGTGCAGGAGCAGTTACAAGCGCTCAAAAAAGAAGTGATTGCCTTAAATCGCGACTTGTTTGTATTAGAAGAAGATTTGTTGTTTCCTTCAAGTACTCAACTGGTGGTTTATTTAGCCATGGATGTTGGTACCTATTTTGATTTGGACTCGGTAGAAGTTAAACTTGATGGCAAAACGGTGACCCACTATTTATATACCGAAAAGCAACAAGAGGCCTTAGTCAAAGGCGGCGTGCAAAAACTGCATTTAGCTAATCTTGCCCAAGGAGAACACGAAATTAGTGCCTTTTTTATTGGTAAAGGGCCCCATGAACGGGAATACACTCGGGCGACCAGCTTGGTCTTTACTAAATCTGCTGATGCCAAACTATTGGAGTTGCGTATAGCGGACTCGAGTGCCAGTCAACAACCAGAATTTAGCGTAATTGAACTCTAAAATGCTTGCTCAAGCCGCAAAGATCAAGCTTTTATTCGACTGTTTTTACCCGCTTGGTGGACGGTTGTTGTCTAGCTTTGTGGGCCTTCGAGGTGGCGTAATATTGCTAAGCTGTTGTTTAACTCTGCCAGTGATAGCCGCTGACAGTATTGATAACGATGCGGCGCCTGAGCAGAAAGTGATGCTTGAAAAGCACTACCAACAGGCGCTCTATGCCTATTTTCAGGGTGATGTATTGACTGCCTTAAGTCAATTTTCACTATTAGAGCAGCGCTATCCTCAGGGTTTAGCACATATTCCAGATTATTTGCGCAAGCAAGATATTGAGCCTGAACTACTGAAAGGCGCCTTAAGCCTGTCTTACGGAATAGAAGATCAAGCCGCAGAAATTTTTCAACGCTTATTGGCGGATTACGATTCCGCTGAAAAACGAACTCAGGCTTGGTTTCTATTGGGCTTAACTTACTACCGCCAAGAACAGTGGCAAAAAGCTTCAGCCTCATTTAAGCAAATCACCGAGGCACAAGCCAGTGACTATTTAGACGTACAAGGCCATGATCAGTGGATTTATTTACAAGCGCAGTTACGTAGCCTGTATCCTGACCTGAATGGCGTTCAAGGCAATATTGCAATCTCAGAAAGTGATAAGAACTATTGGCAACAGGCCTTGTCGGCAGATTCAATTTATCATTACTATTTACAGTATAATCAGGCCCTTGCGACGCTAGAGTCTGGTGATGTGCAACTTGCCATTAGGCAATTAGAAGACTTAATCACTCAACCCAATCGGGGATTTAGTCAGTTTGTCAGAACCTGGCTTAGCCCTTTAATGACTGAATCAAGTTTGACTAGCGAGGAACAAGTCGAGGCGCAACAACAAGAAGTGTATGGTGTGCTGGATAGGGCTAAGCTGACTTTAGCTTATGTCTTGCTACAGCAAGACCAACCCCAACAAGCCTATCGGATTTTTTCGCAAATTCGTCGTGAAGGTCTGGATGGCGAAGCCGCAGTATTAGGTTATGGTTGGGCTGCAGCAAAAAGTGATGAGTTGCAAAATGCCCTCGGTATTTGGCAGAGCCTGATTCAGCAACCCCGTTATTCTGAATACCGTTTAGAAGCCTATCTCGCCTCGGCCTATGCTTACGAAAAAGCCTATGCCCCCCGTCAATCGGTGGCAACTTTACGGGCTGGATTGGCGCGTTTTGACGAGGCTTTACTTGAACTGAGTGAGGCACGTCAGTATGTGAGTCAGGCTTCTTTTTTACTGCAACTTGCCTACGACTTTGAACCGAGTCAACCTGCGCTAATAAAGCCCACTTCCCCTAAGAGTGAGGCACTAAGGCTGTTGGTTAATCAACTGGGCGTGAGTAACCAATTTCGTCATCACTTATCGGCGCTACAACAAACCCAAATACTCGAATCGCGCTTAACTGACTGGCAACAGCGGATGGCCTATTACGATTTAATGTTAGATGAAAGGGAAGAGCAAAGGTTACAGCGGGCCCACCTTATGTTGCAAAACCAAATTTTTGCCCAGCTACCGAGGCTTGTTGAACAGCGTGATGACCTAGCACAAACGTTAATGAAGGCCGAGCAGCAAGGTGATGCCGAGGTACTAATGGCTCCCCAATTTCATCAGTGGGTAGCGCGTCTACATGAGGCGCAACAGCGTCTGCAAAAAATCGAAACCCTCAAAGCGCAATTGCAACAACCCGCCCTTAAAGCAGAATATGCCGCCCGTTTAAAGCGTATCAGGGGTACTTTAGTGTGGTTGGCCAGCGAAGCGTATCCGGATAATCGTCGCCAAGCACAAAAAGCCTTAGCTGAACTTGATCAAACGCTTGATAAGGCGAATAAACAACAAAACCAGTTATTACTTGAACTGCAAGACCGTCCCGACTATGCAGCCCAACGCCAACAAGTGGCCGCAATAGCGCTGCGTATCGAACAGCAGCTACAAAAAAGCCGAGAATTACAAAGGGACTTGGTCACAACATTAAAACATGAATTAACCCAGCTCATCGACCAACAACAAGACAAAGTTAAAGACTATATCTTGCAAGCCCAATTGGCTTTGGTGAGATTAAATGACCAAGCATTGCAACAAAGTCAAACTCAGGGCACACAAGTGCCTGCCCCAGAAATAGGCCGTCCACCCCAGTTAGCGCCAACTGTAGAGAAGGTGCAAACACAATGAAAATAGCCATTTCGAGCCTATCATGGCCTGTTGTAATACCTAGTACCTTACTCTGTTTAGTCTTGAGCGCATGTAGCTTATTCGAGCCCATAGCAGTGGACCCAAACAAGCCACAGATATCATCACAATCCTTGGGGGAAACCTATTTTGCGCCACTGCCCTTAGATAATCAGCTATTACCAGAACCGAGTTTGCAGCAATTGCGTCAAGAGTACGCGAATTTACTGCCGCGGGTACAAGACCCTGAAACTAAAAATATTGTGCAATATCGTTTGGCAGATTTAACCGCAGTATTAGCTGAAAGACAGCTCGAGTCTGGGTTGGCGGTGAGTGCTAATGGTGAGAATATTCTGCAATCAGCGGTTAAACAATATCAAGACTTGCTAGTGGCTCAGCCGTCTAAAAACGCGAATATGGAAGTACTGTATCAATTGGCTAAGGCCCATGAGCAACAGGGCCAGCTAGAGCAAAGTTATGCCACCTTACAACAGTTATTACGGGCTTTTCCGGCCAATCCTTACCTAGCCGAAGTGTATTTTCGCTTAGGCGAAATAGAATTTAATCGTAATCAATATGTGGCAGCGATAGCGGCTTATCAGCAGGTTTTAGAACAGGGTTCACAAAGTGCTTATTACGCTACCTCGGCTTATATGCTGGGCTGGAGCTATTTTAAACACAATCAAAATGGCCAAGCCTTAGTGGCTTTCACGCGCTTACTCGATAACAGTTTGCCGAATGATATTATAGCCCAGTCGATGATGAGACAAGTAGACAGCCAAGCGCAAATAGAGGCCTTGGGCTCCGGTGAAAAACGTTTAGTTAACGACACCTTACGCATCATGAGTTTGTTATTTTCATATCAAGAAAGCCAATATGAAAATCGGGCAGACAGCATAGTTGATCATTTCAAGCGAGTAGGACCACGGCACTATGAATATGTGTTGTACGACCAACTCGCCCAACTGTATTTAGATCAAGGTCGTTTTCGCGATAGCGCCCAGGTTTATCAACGTTTTAGCATGGTCAACGCAGATCATTTTCAAGCACCGATATTGGCGGTTAAAGAGATTGATGCCTATATATTGGGTAACTTTCCCTCCTTGGTTTTACCGGCTAAACAATTGTTTGTGCAACGTTATGGCATTACAGGACAATATTGGACGGCATGGGGTGTATTGCAACAAGAACGAGTCGCACCTTATTTAAACCAGTATTTGCAAGAACTAGCCAGTTATGAGCATAATCGAGCACAGTTGTTAAGCGCCAAAAGTACTGAACTGAGTCAAGCAAAAGAACCAGCAGTAGGGGCTAACACCAAGGCCAATAATGAAGTCTCTGCCACTAGTGTTAAAGCTGATGCTAAGGCCGCGTATTTATTGGCCGCTGCTTGGTATCAAGAATTTATTCAAACCTTCTATGCCGATCCTCTAAGTCCGCAAATACGCTTTAGTTTGGCAGAAGCCTTATTTTCTGCCGAGCAATATGCGCAGGCCATTACCACCTTTGAAAATTATGCTTATGACACACAAGCTTATCCTCAAGCTGCGGAAGCGGCTTATGCAGCGATACTCGCGTATCGGCACATACAGTTAGTGGGTGATGAAAACAGTCCACTGAGTCAAGAGCAATGGTTAGATAAACAACTTATTAGCCAAGACAATTTTGTGGCGACATTTAAGGATGATGTGCGTGCCTCAGACGTATTATATATTTCTATGCAACAACGTTTTAGTTTAGAGCGTTATTTATTGGCGATTGAAAACGCGCAACAGCTATTAAGGTGGCAAGCCAGTATCTCAGCAGAAAAAACTAATGCGAGCTTATTGGTCATCGCCCATAGTCAATTTGCCCTAGAAGATTACGCTGCGGCCGAGTCGTCTTATCAACATATTGTATTGGGTTTAGCCAACACTGATCCAAGTAAGGCTGATATTCAAGAAAAGCTAGCTGCAAGTATTTACAAACAGGGCGAATTGAATATTAAGCAGAACTACTTGCCATTAGCGGTCAATGACTTCTTGCGGGTATTGGCGGTGACACCGCAAACCAGCATCAGGATCACGGCTCAGTATGATGCCGCCAACTATTTACTGGAAATGCAGCAATGGCAACAAGCAATAGGCTTGCTGGAAGACTTTAAACAGCGGTTTGCCGCTCACCCCTTGGCCCAAAGTATTGACGATAAACTTATTTTTGCTTATCAGCAAAACCAAGATTGGCAGCTCGCTGCTGACAAACTGATAGACTTGTGGAAGGCCTCACCGCAGAGCGAAGAAGGCCGACAAGCCCTCTATGTGGCAGCGCAATATTTTAATAAAATTGGCCAAACTCAGTCGGCCTTAGAAGCGTATCGGGATTATGCCCATGCCTTTCCTTTACCCTTAGCTGAGGCCAATGAAGCGCGTTTTGTTTTAAGTGAAATGTACCGCGAAGCAAACGATGATGCCAAGCGTCGTTTTTGGCTACAAAAGTTGCTTGAAGCCGACCAACAAGCCGCCGCCGATCCAACAATTGGCCGCTCTGAGCGCTCACGTTATTTAGCTGCCATGAGTTCACTGGTTTTTGCTCAAGATAAGTTGACTCGCTTTAAACAAATTAAACTAAGCCTACCGCTGAAAAAGAGTTTAGCCCGCAAAAGAGCGGCGCAGAACTCTGCTCTGCAAGCGTTTAATCAGGTATTGGATTATAAGGTGGCGGATTACGTTACCGCGGCTAATTTTTATTTAGCTGATATCTATCATCAACTTGCCAAAGACTTAATGAGTTCAAGTAAACCGAATAATCTCAATGCCTTAGAGTTAGAACAATATGAGCTCTTGCTGGAAGAACAAGCCTTTCCCTTTGAAGAGCAGGCGATTACCTTACATGAAACCAACGCTCAGCGTATGTGGCAAGGTAACTTTGATACTTGGATTCAGCAAAGTTTGTTAGCTTTAGAAATATTGATGCCAGCACGCTACCGTAAAGTTGAGCAAGGAGTTGAGGTCAGTAATGAAATTTTTTAAGTCTAATTTTATAGTCATCATACTAAGTGGATTGTTGCTTAGTGCCTGTAGCAGTTTTAATCAACTAAAGACAACAGATGACAAGCTCGCCACTCAAACGTCGACGTCGAAAAGCAGTGTTGAATTGACCGATATTCGTGATCCTTGGCAACAAAAAGCCATTGAACTGCAAGCCTTGCCCAATGAGTATCTAACGCAAGGCACAAAGCTTGTTATACCCCCTGCGGTGCAAAGCCAATTTGAGCAAGGTATTGCTCTGATAAAACAACAAAAGCTAAGGGAAGCAAATAGGCTCTATGTGAACTTATCCCAACAATATGGCAATTTATCTGGTGTATGGGTGCAATTAGCCGACATCGCGTTGTTACAAGGCGAGCAGCAGCAAGCTATGGATTATTTGCAGCAGGCTCTAAGTGCTAACCAGTTAAATTATGTGGCACATAATGGCTTAGCCTTGTTGTATCGTCAGCAGGGTAAGTTTAATTTAGCCTTACAGCACTACAATCTAGCCTTAGCAAGTTGGCCAGCCTTTGCCCAAGCACGTTTAAATCGCGGCATCTTACATGATTTGTACTTAGGTAATAAAAGCCAAGCCTTAGAAGATTATTCGTTGTATCAAGCCTTGCTGGCTAAACCTGAACGTCAAGTAATTGGTTGGATTGCTGACCTTGAGCGACAAGTTCAAAGCCAAGAAAAAGCGGACAATGCCACATCGGGTACACTGAAAGGAGAGTTCAAATGAAGCGATTATGCTTATCGATTATCATACTTTTGGCTAGCGTTAATGCCGCTGCCCAGCAGCAACAGGTGATTAAATTAGAAGACACCATTCGCGGTAATCAAGAGCAACCAAAGGTCTTAACTATTGTGCCTTGGCAGGCTCCCACCGTTAAGCAAGCCTTACCCAGCCCGATATTACAAAGAATTAATCTTAAGTTTGTAGCCTTAGAGCGTGATGAGTTTAGTCGGCAATTGCAAGCGCTCAGTCAACAACAAAATGTTAGTTATTCAAGCCAAACCTTAGATCCCTAAACAGATACCTAAGATGGTATAAATTTAGGTATAGTGCAGTCATATTTACTCTAGGAGTTATACATAGACATGTTTGATGTAATCGTGCGGTTTTTTCAAGAAGGTGGAGCTTTTATGTTCCCCATCGCCATTGTATTAGCTTTGGGTTTAGCCATTGCTATTGAACGTTATTTTTTTCTAAGTGTGGCCAAGCGAGTGAATAAAAAAGCCTTTGCCCAGATGGAGCCCATGCTCAATAAAAACAATTATGCCGGGGTATTGAGTTTTGCTAGCACCGATAGCGCGCCGATTAGTCGGATTATCGGTGCAGGTATGGCCCGTTTAAACCACAGTCAACGCCGCGAAGATATTGAATACGCCATGGAAGAAGGCTTGATGGAAACTACGCCACGCCTAGAAAAGCGCACGGCCTATTTAGCTACCTTAGCCAATATCTCAACATTGCTCGGTTTGCTCGGTACCATCATTGGTTTGATTGCTGCGTTTTCAGCGGTCGCGACTGCAGACCCTTCAGAAAAGGCCAGCCTTTTGTCACAAAGTATCTCAGTGGCGATGAATACTACCGCCTTTGGTTTGATTGCCGCTATTCCACTGCTAGCGTTTCATTCCATATTACAAACTAAAACTACAGAAATAATCGATAGCATGGAAATGGCTGGGGTGAAGTGTTTGAATTTATTGATTGCTCGACATGAATTGAATACCCAATCTCGCCAATCTGATCGCACTGAATAAAGTAGCGGGAGTCGTTTATGGCCAGATTCACTAGAGGACGCAGGGGCAAAGGTAAAAAACCGGATGCTGAACTCGATATCACCTCGTTTATGAACTTGATGATAGTACTGGTGCCGGTGTTATTGATGATGATGGTTTTTTCACGTATTACGGTGCTTGATTTGACCTTACCGGAATTAAGTGACGCCAGTGAAATGCCTATTGATATCAAAGATCAGCGCTTAGAAATTGTGGTTCGAGCCAACAACATTGCCGTATATTACCCGCAAGGTTACCTCGTAAAAGACCTGCCCTTGATTGACCAAGGCTATGACTATGCCGGTTTGCAAAACACTTTGAAACAAGTCAAACAAAACCTTTTGAGCCAAGATATTGATAAAAAGGCCGCCACCTTGCTGTTAGAAGAAGACATTCCCTATCAAGCGATTGTGGCACTTATGGATACTACTCGCTCTTATCCCGATGTGTTAATTGCTAGTGTGGTTGAAGCAGAATTGTTTCCTGAAATATCCCTGGGTGACGCACCTATAGATGGGCGCGTATTTGATGAAGCGCCAGCTCTTCCTAGCGGCTTTAATTAGTATGCGCAGAATTAGGATAATAATATGAAAAAATCTGCCAGAGCGATGCGTATGGAACGCCATCATAAGAGAATGGCTAAAGACTCAAAACTGAGTTTGGTTTCCCTGATGGATATCTTTACCATTTTGGTGTTTTTCTTGATGTTGAATGCCTCTGATGTACAAGTGCTACAAAACAGTAAAAGTGTTGAATTACCCCAGTCCAGCGCTAAACAAGCGGCAAAAGAAACATTGGTACTGATGGTCAACAATAATGAGTTGATATTGCAAGGTCGCAAACTGGTTGACGTAGCGGCTATTATGCTCCGTGAAGAAGAGCAAATCATTGAATTGAGTACCGAATTAGCCTATCAAAATACCAAGTCGAATAATGCTTTAGTAGATGAAAACGGTGAGCCGGTGGATAGAGCCATCACCATTATGGGTGACAAAAGTATTCCTTACACCTTACTTAAACGCATAATGCAAACCTGCGCCCAAGCCGGTTTTACCAATATTTCTTTAGCGGTAGAAAGTATTGAGGAAAAACCCCCAACGGCAAACGCATCAAGTGTTAGCGGTGGTCAAGCATGAATGTTGCCCTAGCCACAGAGCAGCGTAAAAGTTTGCCACAGAATCCTTTTGTTTCGGTATTGCCGTGGTCATCAAGCGCGGCAGAAAACAAACGTTTTAAGCAAATCTGTGGGATTATTTTAGTTATAACCTTGGTGCTCGCGGCATTAGTAAAATGGCAAGAGTTGCCAGAAAAACCCCGGGAAGAAAAAGAGAAAATACCGCCGCAACTAACCCGTTTAATTAAGCCGGTAAAAGTAGAGCCGCCGAAACCTATTGTTGAACCTAAGCCTATTCCGCAGCCAGAAAAACCTGTGCCAGAGAAGCCTCTGCCGGAGAAAAAACCACTCCCTCCCAAGGTTGAGAAACCTAAAGAAGTTAAAAAGATTGAAGCACCTAAGGTGAAAGTGCCAACGCAGGCTGAATTGACCGAGCAAGCCAAACAAAAAGCCAAACAAAGTGGGCTGTTAGCCTTACAAGATGACTTGGCCAGTATGCGCGAAACGCCCAGTATTAATAATTTAGCCAATACCGCTAGTATTAAAGGCGCGGGTACCAGTGACGAAACCCAACGAAAATTTGTCGGTAAAAAAGTCAGTGGTGCAAGCGGCGGTGTTGATACCACGCAACTGAGCACTGACACAGGCTCAAAAGGTGAATTAGCTGAACGTAAAAATACTGAATACGTCGCCCCAAATGAAGGTTTAGCCTCCTTGGCGGCCCAACAAGCCAGTAACGAAGACACAGTAGTAGGCAACCGTAGTACCGAATCTATTCGTCAGGTATTAGACGCCAATAAGGGCGGTATTTATGCCATTTATCGCCGCGCATTGCGCGCTGATGCCAGTTTGCAAGGTAAGCTAACCGTCAATATTCAAATTGAGTCAGATGGGAGTGTATCGGCTATCAAACTGGTTATTAGCGAATTAGATTCGTCAGATTTGGAAAACGACCTGCTGGCCAGAATCAAATTGATCAACTTTGGCCAACAAAATGTCAGCCAAACCTTACTCGACTACTCGTTTAATTTTTTACCGTTTTAAAAAGCAGCATCGATAGTAAAAAAAATAGTTGCTAGATAGGATATGCGAGCAAAAGCCAAAATCTGCAAACATAGTTTACCTAACGATATTTCTTAGATAATTGAGGTATACACCTTTGCTAATCTACTATTTTTCGATTAGCAAAGGTGTTAACAACTTCCTGTGATGGCTTAACAAGCTATGACTTAAAAGGTATCGCTTGAATCTTACGACCCAAGCTTATGCTCAGCTCAATACTCATGTCGGCGATTACCAGTACTAGTAAACAAGGTCACAACAAAAAAATTTCAAACCTTGTTTGGCTAATGCTCTAAGGTGTCTACTTGCTGCAATTCTTTTTCTAAGTGTTCACTTTCATCTGCCCGAGGCTTAACCAAGCGCGCCAAGGCCAAGTATAATACTGGTGTTAAAAACAGAGTAAATATTACGGCAAAACCAAGACCACCAAATACTACCCAGCCAATAGCATTTCGAGCTTCAGCACCTGCACCACTTGATAATATCAAGGGTAGGCCACCCAATAATGTTGATACTAATGTCATGGTAATGGGTCTCAGGCGAATTAAGGCGGCTTTTTCTACTGCTTCACGCACCCCTAAGCCTTTGTCACGCAATTGGTCGGCAAACTCCACCAGTAAAATCGAGTTTTTGGCGAGGAGGCCGATTAGCATAACCAAGCCGATTTGTGAGTAGATATTAATGCTTGTGTTGGTTAAATACAGGGCAAATAAAGCTGCAGCAATACCAAAGGGTACAGTTAACATAACCACTACCGCGCTGTTGATGCTTTCAAATTGCGCGGCAAGTACCAAGAGTACAATGACAAAAGCCAATACGTAAGTGAGGGTGACTTCTCTGGCGGTTTCTTCATAGGCGAGGGCTTCACCTAAAAACACAATGCCGACGTTGTCGGGTAAGACCTCTTCAGCCATTTGGTTGATAATGCCCACCGCCACATCGATGGGCATGTTTTCCGGTAGCTCTAAATCAATTTCGATGGCACGGCGCTGAGCGTGGCGCTCTAATTCGGCAGCAACACCTTCTTCGCGAATGGTAGCCAAGCTAGATAGAGGTACTAAAGTGCCGCCCTGTGAACCCACATATAAGTTGGCTAAATCTGAGGGGTCGCTAATGGCCGCACGATTTGCCTGCAATATTACCGGTACAGCTTGGTCGCCCACATTTAAGTCGGCAACGTCATCACCGTTAATAGCCGCCCGCAGGGTAGTGGCAATATCGTTGAGCGGAACGTCAAGCTCCTGCGCTCGCAGACGGTCAATTTCTACCCGCAACTGAGGTTGGGTGGGTTGATAGGAAATATTCGGTTTACCAAATTCGGGATACTGAGTTTCTAATTTGTTAGAAAAATCCACTGCAGCGGCAAAAATTTGTGCATAAGTCTGGCCAGTAAGGGCAATTTCTAAACCTCCTCCTTGGCCGCGTAAACTTAGGCTATTTGTGCCAAAAGCGCGTCCCGGAGCGCCTGGAATATCACCTAGTGGACCACGAATTTGATTGATGATTTCTTGTTGGCTTTGGCTACGCTGTGACCAATCTTTGAGTGGCGCCGAAATATAGACAATATTGGGATCCCATTGACCCACCACAGTATAGATTGAGTCTATCTCACCACTGTCAACAAAGGGTTGCAAAATGTCTTCCATTTGCTGGGCTTGGCGATCCATAAAGTTAAGACCAACCCCATCAGGGCCACGCGCAAATACTCTGATTAAGCCACGGTCTTCACTGGGTAGCAGTTGGTTTTCCAATTGCCAGTACAAACTGGCTGCGCCCGAGGCTGATACTAAGCTAATAAAAAACACCAGCCAAGCATGATTTAAACTCCATACAAGGGCGATTTTGTAGCCTCTAAGTAGTTTGTTCCCCAAGGCAGCAAAAATATGTTTTTTGTTTTTATCGCGAGGGGCTAATTTGGCGGTTAATGCAGGCACTAAAGACAAAGCCACAAAAGATGAAATAATCACCGCACCGGCCAGTACCCCGCCAAACTCACGAAATAATCTGCCTGCGGTAGAGGGTAAAAATGCGATAGGCACAAAAACTGCTGCCAATACAGCGGTGGTGGCTAAAACAGCAAAAAACACTTCACGGGTACCAATTACGGCGGCAGCTCGACTGCCTAAACCCATCCCGCGGCGACGTTGAATATTTTCGGATACCACTATGGCATCATCCACAATTAGGCCAGTGGCTAATACGAGGGCAAGCAGAGTAAGAATATTGATCGAAAAGCCCAGAGCCCAAATGACGGCTAATACCCCAATCAATGAGACGGGAATTGACAACGCGGGTACAATGGTAGCTCGCCACGAGCCAATAAATACCCACAAAGTGGCTACTACTAACAATATGGTGAACAATAAAGAGGTGAGCACTTCTGATACCGAACCACGGATAAACTCCGCATCATCAGAAGTCACCTGAATCGTTAAATCAGTAAAGCGTTTATCTAAAGTAGCGACCAGAGCCAATACTTCATCCGAAATTTCTATGGTATTGGAGCGTGCTTGACGAATGATTTCCAAGCCTATAACGGGTATACCATTTAAGCGCACAATATTGCGGCCATCGGCAGGACCAAAGTAGACATCGGCAACATCTCCAATGCGAGTATCGCCGTCGATAATGATATCTTTGACTTGCTGCGCCGTGACCGAAGTCGCATCGGCCCTTACGATTAGTTGATGATCAGTGGAACGAAAACTACCGGCAGGCACATCAAAGGGGGCTTGACGTAATACACTCGCCACCTGAGACACAGTTAAGCCGTAACTGGTCAGGCGCAAGGGGTCAAGCATAACCCGCAGTACACGTTGTCGGTCACCGTTTAAACGCACATCGGCAACCCCTGGAATACTTAAAAATAGTGGAGCTAAATCTTTGTCTACGCGCTCAGTCATGCTTTCTAAGTCAAGTTCACTGCTGGAAATAGCTAAACTGACAACGGCTTCTGCGTCATTGTCTGCCTTAATTACCGAGACCTGCTCAACGTCATTGGGTAACTCTCGTTGAACTCGGCTGACCGATTCGCGGGTCTCATTGGCGGCATCATCTAAATTAATGCCGGGACGAAACTCCACCACAATACGCGAACTGTTTTCTTCACTTTGCGCGCGAATAGATTTTACCCCACTGACTCTTGCCACCGCACCTTCCAGTCGACTGGTAATTTCTGTATCGATTGTTTCTGGTGAGCCCCCCGGTAATACCGCACTTACCGTCAGGACTGGACGGTCGACATCGGGTAATTCGCGTACTTCGATAGCATTAATCGCGGCAAGGCCCGCGATCATAACCAGCAAGTTTAATACAATAATCAGAATAGGTCGACGAATCGACAAAGAGGGTAGATCGTTGCTAAGTAGTTGCATATTGAGTTTCATGATGTGCCCTTAATTAGCCTTTTGGTAGCTGACCGCTTGGCCTGAGCGCAGGCGCTGGATCCCTTCAGTGATAAGCAACTGATCTTCTGTTAGCTTGCCATCCACTAAGATTCGGCCTGCTAAACGCTGCTTTATCGCAACATCAACCCGTTGGGCCTTTTGCTGTTCAACCACCCACACGTAAGCCCCAACCGCATCCCACATTAGAGCTACTTCAGGAATAGAAGCAAAACGTTGGCCTTCGAGCAGCAGTTCAACGCGAAAACTCATGCCCGGGCGAAACTTATCTTCTTTGTTGTCTAATAAGGCGCGCACTCTAAATGAGCGGCTGGCTATATCGATACGCGAATCAATCTGGCTAATAACGGCGTCAACTGGGGTTTGAGCACTCAACCACGGCCGCAAGGTTAAGATTGGTTTGCCGCTGAGCATAGGCAGAGCTATTTCTGGTGCGGTAAAATTGACAAATAATTCTGTGCGATTATCCAAGGTGGTTATTGGCGTTTGAAGCGTAATCCGGTCGCCTACTTCTACATCGGTAAAACCGACAACGCCGGCGAAGGGAGCACGTACCACTCGATCTTGTAATTCAACTTCGGCTTCTTGCACTGCTACTTTACTTAAGTTGTATAGGGTGATGGCATCATCTAATTCATTTTGCGGGACGGCACCTGAGGCTTTGCTTTCTTGCAAACGTGTGACCGTGCGTTTAGCGTCTGCAAGATTGATTTGCCCGCGTTCTAAGGCAACTCGCTGACGACGGTCGTCTAAATGCAATAATACTTGGTTTTTTTCGACGCGGTCGCCGGCAGTAAATAACACGTCTATTACCCGGTCAGCCACAGCGGGAAAGAGCACTACAGAATAGATGGCTTCGGCAGTGCCAACAGACTGCACGCGTTCTCTGTCATTTTCAAATTGAAGTGGGCTTACGATAACTTTTGCCGGTGCATTTTCACCACCCTGTTGAGCTGACAACTGAAATGCGCAGCTACTCAGTAAAAAAAGTATTAACCAGTTTCTTGGTTTCAGATCTTTGATCATTAGTGTCCCTTGTAAAGATTATTTGCGCCTCCTAAGTGGAACGCTATCTAGATTGATTGGTAGCTTTATCACATGAAAACGTTTACTACGCTCACAATAACAAATTTGATCAACTTAGTCGTCGATACGGGGTAAGCAATACTTTCTGTTTGCTTGATTAGCCTGCTGAGCTTGGCTCAAACAGTGGTTTTTTTTTAGGACAGGTTTAGAATTTATGTTGCCTATGCCAAGCAGAGTTGATTTACATTGATATTAAATTTATGTGCTACATGATTTTCTGCGTTATTTTTTAGTGACAGAGCAACGATTGTTTCCGCGCTTACGATCTTCAAGATCAAGGTGCCTTTATTCCCATTTATAATGGGTTTAGCTTAGAGCGGCTGTATGACGTTTTGGTTTAGCCTAAGTGACATTTTTACGACATTTATGGCTGTCTTTTCCTTTCGTAGGAGCTGCTTTAGCTGCGAACCAAATTACGCAGACACCCAAAATAATTCTTTATTGGTGTCTTCTCCCCTTATGTAGGAGCTGCTTTAGCTGCGAACAAAATTACACAGACACCCAAAATAATTCTTTATTGGTGTCTTCTCCCCCTATGTAGGAGCTGCTTTAGCTGCGAACCAAATTACCTAGGCATCTATAACAAATTCCATAGACACCCATAATAATTCAATCTCCTGTAGGCGCTACCGATGACCGGTGCCGCTTTTCCGAATGTTATTTCGTTGCGCACAATCATTCAGGTCTATGCTTAGGTAGCGCAGTGTGAAATAACATGTGTGGCTGTTTTATTTGGCCCTAAACTATGCAGGTTATCGGGACTCCTAGGAGGGATGATTTTTGCTTTTGTAGAATTTTGCCCCAACGGACTTGTTAGCTGCGAAAGCGCAGTCGGTCTGTTGAAGCAAAATACCAGCAATGATGTGATTAAGACCTGTTTTAATCGACTAAGGTACTGCCGCTAGCTGATTGGTCTAACATCCCATAATAAAATTGAATGGCGTTAAGATAATCTTGCACCCTGACTTGTTCGTTAAGACCATGAATTTGCCGGTAGGAGTTTGAATCAAGGGTGAGCATAATAAAACGATAAATATTGTCAGTCAGTTTTTGGTAATGTCTTGAATCTGTGGCTCCTTGCACTAAGTAAGGGCTAACTATAATGTTGTCATCCATCCGTCTGATAGTACTTTCAATAAGTTTAAATCCAAAACTTTGTGTAGAAGATATCAATGATTCTTCGCTGGCGACCTCAGTGGATACAATTACTCTAGGATCATTAATGGTTTGTTGAATATGGCTAAGAATGCCTTCTAAGGTATCGCCAGGATAAATTCTAACGTTCATCACCGCAGTCGCTTGGGTAGGTAAAACATTAGATTTATAGCTACCTTGCAACATAGTAACGGCCGCAGTGGTGCGAACACTTGCTGCCGAATTGGCTTGTTCGAGTAAACGATCTAGTACCAAGGGTTCGAACAACCATAAATTGGCCATAGCCAAGCGATTAGATAAAGGCAGGGCATAACCGATGTTTTGAAACATCAAATCAAAAAAGTGTATATGCGCAGTGAACGGTTGATTTTCAAGATTGACAATGGCTTTGGCAAGAATGGCCGCGGTTGTGGCCAGTGGAGGTTGAGAAGAATGCCCACCTTGACCCGCTACTTTGAGGGTAATGTTAACAAAACTTTTTTCAGCAACACCCACTAATGCAACAGGGTGGGTAGTGCCAGGAATAATACCTTTGGTAACCGCACCGCCTTCATCTAGAATAAATTCAAACTGAATATTCTGTGCCGCAAAATACGCGGCAATGGTTTTTGCTCCCTCACCGCCAGATTCTTTATCGTGACCAAAAGCAAAATAGATATCCCGCTGAGCTACTTTGTTTTGTGCTAAAAATTGCTCCATCGATTCCATCAGTGCCATCACACTTATTTTATTGTCTAGTGCGCCTCTACCCCAAATGACCCCATCCTTCACACTGCCACTAAAGGGCGGTTGTTGCCAGCGTGTCTGGGTATCTTTGTTAATCGGAATAACGTCTATATGGCCTACAAATAGCACTGGTTTAAGCTGAGGGTTTTGACCTTTAAGGTGATAAATCAAACTATATTTAGCGAATTTTTGCACTTCAGTTTTTTCATGGACCAAGGGAAATGAGTCCGCCAAATACTGGTGAAATTTTTGAAACGCAAGGTCGTCGATATTCCGTTTATTTTCATTTGAAATGGTAGGGATTTGTAGTGCTTTAGTGAATCTTTCTAACACCGCATCATTATCGAGAGTGATGGGTATGAGTGGCTCCCTGACCTGATACTGATTATTCTCAAAAAACGTATTGGCGCGATAAAACAACAGCGCACTTAACATCACTAAAAGAATGACAAAAGCCAGCAATATTTTTTTCATGGTTGGGTCACTTCTCTAACCTAGCACTTAAAATTGTCCTAATTATAACGTTTCCACACGGCTTATAATATCTGTTGTAATCCTTTATTTTTTGCAAGGTGACGAATTCTGGCAACAATTTTGCCAGCCACCATATTTGTTGTTTTATGCCGTTTGGGCTTAGACTCTATGGCTTAAGGATGTTTGCCGAAGGCTACTATGTTACTTGCCCTTTTTGGCCTTAATACATCGCGATTTTTGCTTACCCTCGAGCCACAAACTTTATACTTGGGCATGTAATAATTATATTTGTTTTAGCTCAGCAACCTGCGTAGAATCCGCGACTGGAGTTGGCCAGGCAATCGTCGCTTATCGGGCATTCGTGTATTGATAAGGGGAGGAAAGTCCGGGCTCCATAGGGCAGGGTGCCAGGTAATGCCTGGGCGGCGCAAGCCGACGACAAGTGCAGCAGAGAGGAGACCGCCTGTTGGTTATTCGTAACCAATCGGTAAGG
>Ga0163216_100888_pt1 | contig 28167 bp, 28 predicted proteins | sample SynspAceP_FD_167610 | JGI IMG/M metagenome (GOLD analysis project Ga0163216, IMG submission 167610) | Saline lake microbial communities from Ace Lake in Antarctica - Synechococcus sp. Ace-P (Illumina Assembly) | ecosystem: Environmental > Aquatic > Non-marine Saline and Alkaline > Saline ...
GGTGTCTTCGAAGGCATAACCATGGGTACGTTCTCCTACACCCTCAAGTGTAAACTTCAGCCACTCAATTGTCTCACTCTTATTGGCACGGAGGGTGCCGTCTGCGGCTTTCTGGATCGTTGCGTTGTAGAGCTTGGCCATAACTCTGGTCCCCCAGCTGGTCCCCCATGAAGTGCTGAGATCGCCATATCCACGATGATGATGAGTGAGGTAACGGAATGTTTAATCATTTATAGAAGAATTCAAAATCAAGGAGTTACTGAAAAAATTAGAGAAGGATTGAGATGGGCGATTGGCTCATCTCGACTGCACCAATTCTTCTTAAGCGGTTGTTTAAATCAGGTTCATCCTAAGGCCCTGTGCTGGCTGGCATAGGTCCACCTGAACGCCAGATAGCGCCCATTGCGGCGGCCAATAAAACCCCTTTGCGAAGCCCTTAGTTTCCCCAGACCACCGCATGTTCGTGGCGCTTGATCAGCGCGCGCAGGTCGTTGAAACCGGCGGCAATATGCTGTGACAGCTTCACGCTGGCCGGAAGCCGCGCCGCCGCTTTCATCCGCAATATTCCAAGCGAGCGTTCCGGTTGCGGGATCGGCGTGGGAAGTACGGTAACCTTGCCGCTGTGGCGGAAGGCGAAGATTACCGAATGCGGCAGCACCGTCAGGGCGTCCGTTTCCTCAAGATAATTCAGCACCGACATCAGTGAGCCGCCGGAATAGCGGATCGACACCTCGGACATCCCGATCGACAACAGGATGGCGTGCAGATCTGACAGCAAAGGCGAGCCGGGCAGGGGCGCGATCCAAGGGAAATCAAGCAGATCACTATGGCTGAGCCTGCGTTTTTTCAGCAAGGGATGGCGTGTATTGCAGGCGACCACATTGCGCCCCGGCAAGATTTCGGTGAAATCGAAGCCTGATCCGGCATCGACCACACCCAAGGGACAGATCGCCAAATCAAGCTGGTTCGATAAAAGACCCGCCTGTAATTCGGGCTGGTTCCCGTAGGATTGGTCGACGCGAATATCAGGCTCGATCCGCTGGAATTCCCCGATCATGCGGCTGATGAAAGCATCCATGAAGAACGGAACGCCAGCAATCCGCACTGTACCAAGGCTTCCACGCTGGAAACTTTGTACGGTTTCCGAGGCTTTGCGCGACGCTTCAAAAATCACGCGGCCATGTGCAGCCAGTTGGCGACCGATCAGTGTCGGGATCAAGGGCCTGCGCCCCGGCTCGAACAGTGGCTCGCCCAACCGTTTTTCCATATTCGACAAGGTCCGCGACACAGCCGGTTGCGACAGGCCCAAACGGGCGGCACCTTCGGTGACGCCACCGGCTTCGACAACGGCGGCCAGTTGCGCCAGATGGGTTTCCGAGAACTTCATAACGAAATGGTATATTGATCGCTGAAAAATCAATCCACAAAATAATCTTTGTCTCTACCGTATGACCAGCGAGGTTCTGAAGGGGAGGTCAGAATGGACGGTCGGGCGACAAGCACGTTGGAAGCACGGCCTGCACTTGCGTTCGCATCGCGTGTCGCCGCAGCGCCTGACCGCCGCCTCGCCGCTGCCATGTCCAGTCTGGTCGAACATCTGGACACGATGGTGGCTGAGCTTGACCTGACCCGCGACGACCTGCGCGCGATCCTGTGCTTTCTGACCGAGGTTGGGGATGTTTGTTCCGAGCAGCGACAGGAATGGGTTCTTCTGGCCGACACACTTGGCCTGTCCAGCATGGTGGAGAGTCAGGCAGCACGGCGACCCGCAGGTGCTACACCCAACACCTTGCCCGGGCCATTCTATCGCCCCGATGCTCCTGCGCGCAGCGATGGCGAGACTATCTCGCTGGACGGGCGCGGGGTGGCGTTGGCCTTCAATGCGCAGGTGACCGATCTTGACGGTGATCCTGTCGAGCGCGCGCAGGTCGAGGTCTGGCATGCGAATGATCTGGGTCTGTACGAGAATCAGGACCCCGACATGCAACCGGAATTCAACCTGAGGGGTGTTTTTACAACCGACTCCAAGGGGTGCGTCACGATCCGCACCGTCCGGCCTGCAGGCTATACCATGCCTGCGGATGGGCCGGTCGGGCAGCTGGCGCAGCGGCTGGGGTTGGGGCTGCGCCGTCCCGCGCACCTGCATTTTCGCATTGCCGCGCCGGGGTTCCAGACGCTGACAACGCATGTCTTCGACGCCTCGGATCCGGATATCGGCCGCGACCCGCTTTTCGCGGTTCAGCCCGAACTTTTGACCGATTTCAAGCCGGATGCCGGGGGGCTTCGCGCCAACTACCGCTTTGTTCTGGCTCGCCAGAAAACCCGCGCCTGAACATACGGACGCATTGCCATACTTTTTGAGGAGGACACCAATGTCACAGATCAGCGGATACCATCACCTGACCCTTTCGACCGATGGGGCTCAGGAAGATTTTGACTTCTACACCAAGGCCCTCGGTCTGCATTCCGTCAAGCGGACCGTTCTGTTCGATGGCGTCTTACCCGTTTATCATCTGTATTACGGCGGCAAGAACGGCGATGCCTCGACCATCATCACGACATTTCCCTTCCGCAAACCCGGTATCTACGGGCGGCGCGGATCGAACCAGTCCAAGATCGTGCAACAGGCGATTCCGGTTGGTGCGGCGGACTTCTGGGTCAACCGTCTGAACGAGCGCGGGATCAAGGCCGAGAAAACCAGCCGCTTCGGACTGGACCGTGTGATGTTCGCGCATCCTTGCGGCATTCCGCATGAACTGGTCGAAAACCCCGGCGATACGCGCAGCCCGATCACCAATGACGCGCAGGGGATCGGGGATGCACATGGCATTCGCGGAATCTATGGGGCGGCTGTATCGGTTCTGGATCGCACAGCGATGGATGATTTCCTGACGATCGCTTTGCCGCTCAGGAAGGAAGCCGATACCGACGAGGGGCTGTTGTTCTCGGTTCCCAATGGCGACGGACCGCGTGCCATGGTCGAGGTTCTTCATGAACCCGGTGTGCCGCAAGGCACATGGACCCTTGCAGGGGGCACCATCCACCATCTGGCGCTGAATACCGGCAACGAGGAGAACTAGCTTGCTCTGCGTGCCCATATCGAAGGGCTGGGGTTCACGGATATCTCCGAACAAAAAGACCGCAACTATTTCAAATCCTGCTACGTCCGCTCGCCCGGCGGTGCTTTGTTCGAGCTGGCATGGACTGTGCCGGAAGGGTGGGCCAAGGACGAACCCGCCGATGCCATCGGTTCGACCCTTGTCTTCCCGCCGTGGTTTGAAGACCGCCGCGACGAGATGGTGGCAGGGCTTGAACCTGCGGACTTCAACTAAGGCATCAGCATGGGCAAGGTTCTCTTTCATGGGGCGGAACTGGTGGCGGCTGATGTAGTCTGCATCGTCGTGCATGGGCGCGGACAAACCCAAGCTGATATGTTGGATGCCATTGTATCGCGTCTTGCGCTGCCACGTGTGAGCTTTGCGCTGCCCAAATCTGCTGGTGATGCGTGGTATGATGCACGCGCCATTGATCCGTTGTCGTCTGAAACCGGCAGGCAACTTGCGGCCGGTCATGATGTGCTGGATGCCCTGATTGCGCAGATCAGGGCGGCGCGGCCCGACTGTCCGATCCTGCTGGCAGGCTTTTCGCAAGGTGCCTGCCTTGCAGTTGATTATTTGCTCGAACGTGGTCCGGTGGTTACCGCCGCAGCGATACTGACAGGGTGCCGCGTGGGGCAGGCAACCGATCGCCGTCCGTTGGAACGGCTGGACAGGTTGCCGGTCTATGCCACCAATGGTGATATTGATCCGTGGATACCTGTTGCGGCCTTTCATGCCATGCTGGCCGAACTGACGCAGGCGGGGGCAAGGGTGCGGTCCGATCTGTTTCCCGGTCGCCCGCATGCGGTGGCGCAGACCGAAATCGCAACACTGTCGGCCATGCTTTGCGATCTTGCAGCCGGTCGCATGGCCCTGGAGGTTGCATGAGCGATAGTCTGAAAGGGTTCATATTTCTGGGCATCAGCAGCCGTGTGATTTTTGGTGCAGGCACGATTGAGCAGACAGCGACCGAGGTGAAGCGGCTGGAGCGCGGGCGGGCACTGGTTCTGTCCACGCCGCATCAGGCAGATCAGGCGCAGGCCTTGGCAGACCGGCTTGGCCCGCTTGCCGTTGGTGTGTTTGCACAGGCCGAAATGCATACGCCAACGGATGTGACGGCGCTGGCGGTGGATGCATATCGTACAACCGGCGCAGATTGCGTTATCGCGATCGGTGGCGGCTCGACCATCGGCCTTGGCAAGGCGATTGCCACCCGCACGGGCGCTGATCAGGTCGTGATCCCCACAACCTATGCCGGATCGGAAATGACCGATATTCTGGGCGAAACGGATCAGGGTCAAAAAACCACCCGCCGTGATCCGTCGATCAGGCCGGAAACGGTGATCTATGATGTTGACCTGACCATGACCCTGCCGCCCGCGATGACCGTCACATCGGCGCTCAACGCGATCGCGCATGGGGTCGAGGGGCTGTATGCGCCAGATGCCAACCCGATCCTGTCGATGATGGCCGTGTCAGCCATGCGCGCGTTCAAGCAAGGTCTGCCGCGCGTGATTGCCAATCCCGAAGACCGCCATGCACGGGCCGAGGTTTTGTATGGGGCCTGGCTCTGCTCGACGGTGCTGGGCCATATCACGATGGCGCTTCATCACAAGCTGGCCCATGTGCTCGGCGGCAGCTTCGGCACGCCACATGCGCAAACCCATGCAATCCTGTTGCCCCATACGGCAGGCTTCAACGCACCCGCCGCCGCTGAGGTGCTTGCCCCGGTGGCCGAGGTTTTTGGTGGCACCGTGGGCGGTGGTCTTTGGGATTTTGCCAAAGCCACAGGCGCGCCAATGCGTTTGTCGGAGCTTGGTCTGACCGAGGCCGATCTTGACCGCGCCGCAGATATTGCCCTGCGCAATCCCTATGACAACCCGCGCAGCTTCGACACATCCGACATCCGCCGTTTACAGCAAGACGCCTTTGATGGCGAACGACCCGTCAACTGACCAACGATATCATCAGGGAGGAGACCCACATGATTACTCGTCGCAAACTGCTCAGATCGGCCGCGTCCTCGGGCCTCGTGCTCGGGGCGTCCGGCCTCTATATGCCTGCCATTGCACAGAATGCACCGATCAAGATCGGCTATGTCAGCCCGCAAACCGGCCCGCTGGCCGGTTTTGCCGAAGCTGATGCCTTCACGCTGGACATGTTCGCCAAGCGCATGGCGGCGGACGGCATGAACTTGCAGGTTATCGTCAAGGATAGCCAGTCCAACCCGAACCGCGCGGCCACAGTGGCGCAGGAACTGATCATCAATGACGGGATCAACCTGATGCTTGTCGCATCGACACCGGAAACCACAAACCCGGTGGCAACCGTCTGCGAGAGCGAGGGCATTCCCGTGATCTCGACCAAGGCACCTTGGCAGCCGTTCTTTATCGGCCAGCAGGGTAACCCCGGCAATCCCGAAAGCTGGCGGTCCTTCGATTTTGCTTTCCACTACTTCTGGGGGCTGGAAGATGTGATCTCTGTCTTCACCAATATGTGGAACCAGTTGGACACCAACAAGCAGGTTGGCGGACTGTTCCCCAACGACGGTGATGGCAACGCATGGGGTGATCCGAATGTCGGTGTGGCACCGGGCTTTGCGGCGGCCGGTTATGCCACCGTCGATCCGGGGCGCTACCAGAACCTGACCGATGATTTCACAGCCCAGATAAACGCCTTCAAGGCCGCCGAGGCCCAGATCGTGACCGGCGTGGTGATCCCGCCCGATTTCACAACTTTCTGGAACCAGTCCCGCCAGCAGGGTTTCCTGCCGAAGGCCGCAACAGTGGCCAAGGCGATCCTTTTTCCGCAAGCGGTGGAAACGCTGGGTGAGAACGGTCACAACCTGTCTTCCGAGGTCTGGTGGTCGCGCAACCACCCGTTCAGCTCTTCCCTGACCGGTGAAAGTGCGGGCGATCTGGCGGATGGCTTTACCGATTTCAGCGGACGCCCATGGACCCAGCCTATCGGGTTCATCCACTCTCTGTTCGAGGTGGCGACAGACGCGATCAAGCGCGCCGATGATCCGACCAACCCCGAGGATATGGCCGCAACGATTGCCGCCACCGATCTGAACACGATCGTGGGCCGGGTCGCATGGGACGGGGCCAATGTTCCGCCATTCGCGGCGCAAAACATCTGCAAGACCCCTCTGGTCGGTGGTCAATGGCGGCGGCAGGAGAATGGCAGCTATGACCTGACCATTGTGGACAACCAGACAGCGCCCGACATCCCGACTGCCGGCACGATGGAAGAAATCGTCTGATCCCGCACAGATAATAAAAGGAAAGGCCTGCTACGGGCCTTTCCGTTTCCTGTGATCCAGCCCTCTGTGATCTTGCAGAAAGACAATCATGACGATGCTCTCGCTTCAGAATGTCTCGAAAAGCTTTGGTGCCCTCAAGGTTACCGATGACGTGACCCTTGATGTGCCCGAAGGGCAGGCGTTGGGGATCATCGGGCCGAATGGCGCGGGCAAGTCGACATTGTTCAACCTGATCACGGGCAACATTCCAGCGGATCAGGGCAGCATCCATTTTGATGGTCGCGATGTGACCCGCATGCCGCCGATGCAGCGCTGTCTGACCGGGATGGGACGGTCTTTCCAGATCCCGCAACCCTTTTCCAATCTGACTGTTTTTGAAAATCTCGTCGTTGCGGCGACACATGGGCAGAACCTGCCCGAATCCGAAGTCACAGCCCGCTGTGCCACCATCCTTGAGCGTACGGAACTGATAGGTCGCGCCAACCAGTCTGCCGGATCGCTGAGCCTGTTGCAGCGCAAGCGTCTGGAACTGGCCCGCGCCATGGCAACCGAGCCGCGTCTGCTGCTGCTGGACGAGATTGCGGGCGGTCTGACCGAGGGCGAATGCGCGGCTCTGGTGAACACGATCAAGGCCATCCATGCCGAAGGTGTCACGATCATCTGGATTGAACATGTCCTGCACGCGTTGAACGCGGTTGTGGAGCAATTGGTCGTGCTGGATTTCGGGCGGATCATCGGCAAGGGCGCACCAGCCGAGGTGATGGAAAACCGCGATGTGCAGGAAATCTATCTGGGGATCGATATCTGATGGCGCTTCTGGAAACACGCGGCCTGACCGCGCATTACGGGGATTTTCAGGCCCTGTTCGGTGTCGACATCACGCTTGAAGCGGGTGAGACCATTGCCATCATCGGATCGAACGGCGCGGGCAAAACCACGCTGATGCGGGCGATTGCGGGCCTTTTGCGCAGCGCACCCGGCATGGTCCACTTCGACGGGCAAGAGATTGGAGCGCGCAGCGCAGCGGACATCATGGGGCTTGGCATCGCGATGGTGCCCGAAGGGCGGCGACTTTTCCCCTCGCTCAGCGTCGAGGAAAACCTGATGATCGGCGCGTATGGCCGCAAAGTACCGGGGCCTTGGCATCTGGACAGCGTCTATGACCTGTTTCCAATCTTGAAGGAGCGGCGGCACAGTCCCGGCACGGCTCTGTCTGGCGGGCAACAGCAGATGGTGGCTGTGGGACGGGCGCTGATGTCGAACCCCAAAGTGCTGCTGTGTGACGAGTTGAGCCTTGGGCTTGCGCCAGTGGTGATCCGCGACATCTATGCCGCCATGCCGCGCATCCTTGAGGGTGGTGCCAGCGTCGTCATCGTCGAGCAGGACATCGGACAGGCGCTGAAAGTGGCGAGCCGTGTCTACTGCGTGATGGAAGGGCGGGTGACACTGACCGGACGACCCGCAGACCTGAGCCGTGACGCGATCCACAACGCCTATTTCGGGGCGGCGGCATGACAGAGATCGCGACGGCTTCGTCAGGCAGAACCACAGAAAAGGGATCGCTATGATCTGGGTAGATACCCTTGTCCAAGGCATTCTTCTGGGCGGGCTTTACGCGCTGTTCGCAGCAGGGTTCAGCCTTGTTTTCGGGATCATGCGTCTGGTCAATCTGGCGCATGGCGATCTGATCATTCTGGGCGCCTATCTGATCCTTGTGATCGTGTCGGTGCTTGGGCTGAACCCGTTTCTGGCAGCACTCGTGGCGCTGCCGCTGATGTTCTGCTTTGGCTGGGTCTTGCAACGTGTGGTCCTGAACCGTGTGCTGGGCGAGGATATCCTGCCGCCGCTGCTGGTGACCTTCGGCCTGTCGGTCGTCATCCAGAACGCGTTGCAGGAAGGCTTCACATCCGACAGCCAGCGTTTGCGTCCCGGTCCTGTTGAAAGTGCCTCGCTTGATCTGGGGATTGTCACAGTCGGGGTCATGCCGCTTCTGACTTTTGCCTCGGCGATCCTTGTAATTGTGGGCCTGAACCAGCTTTTCTACCGCACCGCCTTGGGGCGGGCTTTCCGCGCAACGTCGGACGATCCCGTCACGGCGCAACTGATGGGCATACGCCCGGACAACCTGTTCGCGGTCGCCACAGGGATCGCGATGGTCGTGGTCACCATCGCGGCCATGTATCTGGGAGTGCGTGCGAATTTTGACCCCACAATCGGACCTGCGCGCCTGATCTATGCTTTTGAAGCGGTGATTATTGGCGGCTTGGGCAGTTTATGGGGCACGTTGGCGGGTGGTGTGATCATAGGTGTCGCCCAGACGATGGGGGCGGCGATCAACCCCGAATGGCAGATCCTTGCCGGGCATGTCGCCTTTTTGGTGGTTCTGCTGATCCGCCCGCGCGGCCTGTTCCCGCGGGCGCAGGATTGACGGGGGCAGCGGAATGACAAACAGCACAGCCTATCATGTTCAAACGCGCACGCGTGCCTCGACAGCGGCGGGCATAGCCGCGGGAATCATCATCCTTGTCCTGATTGTCCTGCCGGCTTTCGCGTCGCGGGGTCTGATACAGGATATGTTCTTCATCCTGACGATGCTGGTGCTGGCGCAGTTCTGGAACCTTCTGGCAGGTTATGGCGGTCTGGTCAGCGTGGGCCAGCAGGCCTTTGTCGGGATGGGAGCCTATACGCTGTTCGGTGCGGCGATCCTGTGGGGCATTGATCCGATCTGGGCGCTGCCGCTGGGCGGGCTTGTGGCGCTGGCCGTGGCCGTGCCGACCGCCTTTTTTGTGTTCCGCTTGCAAGGGGCTTATTTCGCTATCGGCACATGGGTCGTGGCCGAGGTGGTGCGCTTGTGTGTGGCACAGTGGAAAGCTGTGGGCGGCGGGTCTGGCACGTCTTTGCCCCGCAACGTCACAGGCGACATGATGGGGCTGACCTTTGTGCAGGACCTGTTTGGTGTGCGGGCGGCAGCCGCGGCGGATATCGTGACCTATTGGCTGGCCTTGGTCCTTGCCGTGCTGACCATCGGGGGCATTTACTGGCTACTCAGGACAAAAAGCGGCTTGGCTCTGGCTGCCGTGCGCGACAATGTCGAGGCGGCTAAAGCGCTGGGTGTGAATGCGGCGCGCATGAAATGGCTGGTCTTTCTGACCGCCTCTTTCGGCACCGGGGTGGCAGGTGCGCTGATCTATCTGCAAAAGGGGCGCATCTCGCCGGATGCCGCGTTTTCGGTCAATAACTGGACGGCCTATGTGATCTTTATCGTGGTCATCGGCGGGATCGGAACGATTGAAGGGCCGATCATCGGCGTCATCGTCTTTTTCCTGCTGCAAAGCTTTTTTGCCGATTTCGGCGCATGGTATCTCATGGCGCTTGGCGCGCTGGGCATCGTGATCATGCTTTTCGCGCCCAAAGGCTTGTGGGGACTTTTTTCAGACAAAACAAACATCCAGCTTTTTCCGATCCGGCGCAGATTGTCGGGCGGCATCATCACACAAACGGAGGAATGACATGGCTGACATCACGACCGAGGTCCTGATCATCGGAACAGGACCGGCAGGGTCCGCAACCGCAGCGTTGCTGGCGACTTACGGCGTCGATGTGATGGCGGTGAACCGCTATCGCTGGCTGGCCAATACACCACGCGCGCATATCACCAACCAACGCACGATGGAGGTGTTGCGCGATCTGGGTCGCGAGGTCGAGGACGAGGCCTATATGCACGCAACCCCGCAGGCGTTGATGGGTAACAACGTGTTCTGCGAAAGTCTGGCAGGAGAGGAACTGGGCCGCATGCAATCATGGGGCACCGCACCGCAAAGCCAGGCCGAGCATCTGATGTCATCGCCCACTTTCATGAACGATCTGCCCCAGACCTTCATGGAGCCCTTGCTGTTCAAGACTGCCTGCGCACGTGGCACACAGGTGCGCATGTCGACCGAATACCTGAGCCATGTCGAGGATGCGGACGGCGTGACAACCACCTGCCTTGACCGGCTGACTGGCAAGGAAATCACGATCCGTTCGACCTATCTGGTCGGGGCGGATGGCGGCAATTCCAAAGTGGCCGAAATCTGCGGTCTGCCATTCGAGGGGCAGATGGGTGTTGGCGGGTCCATGAACATCCTGTTCCGCGCAGATTTGTCGAAATATGTCAGCCACCGGCCAAGTGTGCTGTACTGGGTGATGCAGCCCGGCGCCAATGTGGGCGGGATCGGCATGGGGCTGGTGCGGATGGTGCGCCCGTGGAACGAATGGCTGATCGTCTGGGGCTATGACATCAACGAACCGGCACCCGAGGTGGATGAAGCCTTGGCAACACAGGTCGCGCGCCAGCTTGTCGGCGATCCCGCGCTGGAAATCGAGTTGCTCTCGGCCAATACATGGACCGTCAACAACATGTACGCGACCCATATGCAGACCGACCGTGTGTTCATCATGGGCGATGCGGCGCACCGTCATCCGCCCTCGAACGGCTTGGGGTCCAATACCTCGATCCAGGATGCCTTTAACCTTGCGTGGAAACTGGCCTTGGCGGTCAAGGGCAAGGCAGGGGCGGCTCTGCTGAAAACCTATTCCGAAGAACGCGCACCGATTGCCAAACAGATCGTAACCCGCGCCAACCAGTCCATCGGGGAATTTGGCCCGATATTCGAGGCGCTGGGCCTTCTTGGGTCGGTTGATCCGGTCAAGATGCAGGAAAACATGGACAAGCGCTGTGACAGCGACAGCGCGGCAGAGGCCCAACGCGCGGCCTTGCGGCAAGCCATCGCCTTCAAGAAATACGAATTCGACTGTCACGGGGTCGAGATGAACCAGCGCTACACCTCGGATGCCGTGCTGCGGGACGGGCAGGCAGAACCCGCACCGAATGAGGATATGGAACTGCACTACCAGCCTACGACATGGCCGGGCGCGCGCATTCCCCATTGCTGGCTTTTCGATACCGAGGGCGGCAAACATTCCACGCTGGATCTGTGCGGCAAGGGGGCCTTCACGATCTTTACCGGCATTGGTGGCGAGGGATGGGAAGGTGCCGCGCGCAAGGTGGCGGCTGAATTCGGTATCGCGCTGAAGGTGCACGTCATCGGACCACGCCAACCGGTGCAGGACCACTTGGGCGACTGGGCGCGCATCCGCGAGATCGGCGATAGCGGTGCCGTCATGACACGACCCGATCAGCATGTCTGCTACCGTATCGTGGCTTTGCCCGTCGATCCCGAAGCAGAATTGCGCCGGGTTCTTTCCTCCATCCTCGCTGTCTGAAAGGGGCCATCATGACCGAACAGGGCTATTTCACTGAAGAGACATCCGCGGATGTGGTTATCAGCCGCAACGCGAAAGCCGATGACGCAAGGCTCAAGGTGGTGATGGAGGTTCTGACCCGCCACCTGCACGCCGCCGTCAAGGAAATCGAGCCGACAGAAGAGGAATGGTTCAAGGTGATCATGTTCCTGACCCAGACCGGCCAGATGTGCAACGACTGGCGGCAGGAATATATCCTGCTGTCGGATGTGCTGGGCGTGTCGATGCTGGTTGATGCGATCAACAATCGCAAACCGTCCGGCGCGTCTGAATCCACTGTTCTGGGGCCGTTCCATGTGGCGGATGCACCCGAGTTACCGCTGGGTGCGGATATCTGTCTGGACCAGAAGGGCGAGAAGATGCTGGTACGCGGACGTATCCTGTCCACTGACGGCACCCCGCTGGCCGGAGCCAAGATCGACGTCTGGCAAGCCAATGACGAAGGGTTCTACGATGTCCAGCAAAAGGGTATCCAGCCTGATTTCAACCTGCGCGGCGTTTTCCGCACCAATGAGGCGGGCGAATACTGGTTCAGGGGCGTCAAACCGAAATTCTATCCGATCCCGGATGATGGTCCCGTGGGCAAGCTGCTGGGTCAACTGGGACGCCATCCTTATCGGCCCGCGCATCTGCATTACATCATCGAGGCTGACGGGCACGAACGCCTTGTCACCCATATTTTCGATCCTGATGACCCCTATATCGCTTCCGATGCCGTCTTTGGCGTGAAGCAAAGCCTCATGGCCAAATTCGCACCGATAACGGACAAGGCGCGACAGGCAGAGGCCGGTTTTGACGGGCCCTTTCTGGAAGTCGTGCATGATTTTGTTCTGGCGCCTGAATGACACGGCGCCTGTGGCAACGGATTTAACTTTCGGTCACAATGACGTCTGATGCGTTTCCAATTGGCGCAAGGTCGTGCAGGGTTGTGTCTCGACGCTGGCCGCACCACCTTTTGCCTTGCGACGCGGCGTCCTGTGCGGTTTTCCCCGCTTTCCATCTTGGCCCTGACGTGCTGTTATCCCTGTGGAATTGATTTTCGCAGGGAGGAAATAGGCATGGATATGAACTTCGGGATGCGCCCCGAGAACCGCAAGCTGCTGGAGCGTGTGGCGGCTATGATCCGCGATGAGGTCATGCCCCTGGAGGATGCGTATCACGCCGAGATCGACAAGGAAGACCGTTGGCAATTCACCGCCCGCCAGACAGAGATTCTGGAAGGGTTGAAGGCCAAGGCCAAGGCCGCAGGGCTGTGGAATTTCTGGCTGACCGACAGCGAGAAGGGCTTTGGCCTGACCACCGTGGAATATGCCTACTTTGCCGAAGAAATGGGTAAGACCCCGCTGGGCGCCGAAGTGTTCAATTGCGCGGCTCCCGACACCGGCAATATGGAAGTGTTCGAGCGCTACGGCACGGCGGCGATGAAAGAGCAGTGGCTCGCCCCCTTGCTTGAAGGCAAGATCCGCTCGGCCTATCTGATGACCGAACCCGATGTGGCCAGTTCCGATGCGACGAATGTGGCGATGGCCTGCGTGCGCGACGGTGACAGCTATGTGCTGAACGGCGAGAAATGGTGGGCCTCGGGGGCGGGTGATCCGCGCTGCAAGGTCTATATCGTTATGGTGCGGACGGGTGGTGCCGACGCGCCAAAACATGCGCGCCATTCGATGATCGTGGTGCCAGCCGGCACGCCGGGAATCGAGATTCTGCGCCCCATGGAAGTTTACGGCAATGATGATGCGCCGCACGGCCACATGCATATCCGCTTTACCGATGTGCGCGTGCCTGCCGAAAACCTGCTGCTGGGCGAGGGGCGCGGGTTCGAGATCAGCCAGGGACGTCTTGGACCCGGACGCATCCATCACTGCATGCGCGCGATCGGGCAGGCGGAATCTGCGCTGGAATTGATGTGCAAGCGGTCACTGGCGCGCGAGGCCTTCGGCAAGAAGCTGGCGCAGCTTGGCGCGAATTTCGACATCATCGCCGAATGCCGCATGGAGATCGAGATGGCCCGGCTGCTCTGCCTCAAGGCGGCATGGTATATGGATCAGGGAGACAAGCGCGCAGCGGCCCCGTGGATCAGCCAGATCAAGGTGATCGCGCCGCGTGTCGCCCTCAAGGTGATCGACGAGGCTGTGCAAATGTTCGGCGGGCAGGGCGTCAGCCAGGATACGCCGCTGGCGCATAAATGGACCCATGTGCGCACGCTCCGTCTGGCAGATGGGCCGGATGCCGTGCACCGCCGTCAGGTTGCACGCGCCGAACTGAAAAAATACACGCAGGAAAAAGTCTGACCGATCGATCCACTGTTTCAGCGAGGGGCTCTTCGGAGCCCCTTTTCACATGACACCACCCGGCAACAGGCGACGGCCCTGTGCGGCAGCCTTGCATGAGTATTTATGGCAAGATGAAACGGCAGACTCTGCGTCCGTTCATCTTGCCAAAAATACTCGAATCCAAGCCGGTCGTCCACGCGCTGAGGATGCGCTATTCGGCAGGCTGGAAGCCCTCGATCAACTGGCGCAGCCCGAAGGCGGCACCTGCGATGATTGCGAGAAAGGTTACGGGGGCCGAGAAGGCCAGCAGCGAAAACGCAGAGATACCCTGTCCGATGGTGCAACCCAGTGCCAGCACAGCGCCCACGCCCATCAGCGCGGCACCTGTGATCTGGCGGCGCAACTCACGCGGGTCTTCGCAGGCTTCCCAGCGGAAGTGGTCCTTGAACAGCGAGCCGACAAAGGCCCCGATGATCACGCCCGCAACCGAGCCGACCGCGAAAGACGGCGCGCGGGCAGAGCCTGTCATCGCATAGAGCAGGCTTTCCCCGACCGGCGCGGAAAAGCTGTGGGACACGACAGGCATATCCGTGAAGCCGTTTGTGGCCACCCAATAGCTGCCTGCCCATCCGCTGACGATGCCCAAGGCAACGACTGCGGACCAGAAGATGGAGTTACCCTGCGACAGAAACCGCCGCGACGACAGCGCTCCAGCCGCGATCAACGCACCGATCAAAATCCCGATCAGGGGCACGTCGCCGCCGGTCATCTGTGCCATAAGATGCGCCAGACCGGGCGGCATCTCGCCCGTGACAACATCCTGTTGGTTGACCAGCATCGCGCGCACCGGTGCAAGCGGGCCCGACATCACGAAATAGGCTGACAGGCCCATCACGAGAACGATCACGAAGGCGCGCATGTCACCGCCGCCCAGCCGCGCTATCGAGCCAAAGCCGCAGTTTCCGGCCAGCGCCATGCCATAGCCGAACATCAGCCCGCCGATGACCGACACCAGTGGCATCCAGCGGATCGACAGATAGAATGAGAGCTCGGGTTCCAGCAGACCTGCGGCCATCAGGGTGAAACTGCCCATGACAGACAGTCCGATCGCCAGCACCCACATCCGCATGCGGGTGTCGTTCTGGCCGTACAGCAGGTCTTCGATCGCACCCATGGTGCAAAAACGGCCCAACCGCGCGGCAAGTCCCAACAACAGGCCGGTGCCCATACCGATCAGCGCTACAAGGGCGCTGTCACTGATCCAATCGAACATCGCCTGATCCTCCCCGATCCGGTCAAGTTCAGATACTCTTCTGCGCGTCATCCGCACAGAACAGTTCGTAAACAATTTCCAGTATGCGTTTGGGCCTGTCATCTGCCAAACGATAATATATGGCCTTGCCATCACGGCGCGGAATAACAAGCCCTTCCAGACGCAAGCGTGACAGTTGCTGACTGACAGCTGCCTGACGGGCCGATAGCAGATCTTCCAGTTCGGTGACCGATTTCTCGCCCGTGACCAGATGGCACAAGATCAGCAGGCGCCCTTCATGGCTGATCGCTTTCAGGAAATTGCTTGCTGTTGTCGCATTTTCGACGAACAGATCCATCTCGGCATCCGAGATGCTGGTTGAAAACACAGGAAGTGGCACGCGTCTGTTTCCTTGATCCGTTCCTGTTGCACAGACCCTGTCTTTGCGGGGTGCTGTCGGAGCATCGGGCAACCTTGATACAGCCGCGTCTTTGCGGCCAAACCCTATCAAGGCGCCGGCAAGGCTGCTGATATCAGCTGGACCCGATGAAATCCGTCTTCTCCTTTAGCATTATTTCCAGAAGACCCCAGAAGAAATCCTCGCCGGGATAGCCTTCGATGCGACCAAGTTCCTGACCGTCCTCGATCAGGATAAAGGTCGGTGTGAACAGGGCAGGACGCGCGAATGTCACGCCTTCGGGCGCACCGTCGCGCAGATCGACTATCCGCAACGGCGCAAATTTTCCAAGGTCCGTGTTGGGATAGGCAGGACCGATCTGTTCTTTCCAAGCGATGCAATAGGGACAACCTGCGCGATCCACCATGATCAGCTCTGCCGTCATCGCGGGCAGCGACATTGCCAGAAATGCCAAAGCTGCAGCGAAAGGGCGTATAATGGACCGAACGGAAGGCATGGCAATGACCTGCAAAGAAAGGCGCGTTGCAATTGCGATGCAATCGACGCGCGCAGCGATTGACGACGACAGTACACAAAATGTAATCTGAATATGTGAATAATTCAAGGAGTCCCGCTCATGCTGGACATTTCCTATGCAGGCGCGGCGTTTGCGGGTCTGTTGTCGTTCTTTACGCCCTGTAACCTGCCGATGGTACCCTTTTATCTGTGCTATATGGCGGGTATCTCGATGTCCGAACTGCGCGAGGACGGGGCCATTGCAACAGGCGCGCAAAAGCGGCTGGTGATATCGGCGGTGTTTTTTGCGCTGGGTGTCAGCACGATCTTTGTGTTGCTGGGCATGGGGGCCACCGCGCTGGGCCAGACGTTCGCCCAATGGCGGCAGCCATTGTCCTATGTCGCCGCAGCGGTGCTATTCGTGTTCGGGTTGCACTTTCTGGGCGTGATCCGGATCGGGCTTTTGTACCGCGAGGCGCGGATCGACAGCAAGGCCGAGCCCACGACCGTGATCGGGGCCTATGTGATGGGGCTGGCTTTCGGCTTTGGCTGGACGCCCTGCGTGGGGCCTGCGCTGGCGGCGATCCTGATGGTGGCCAGCGGCATGGGTGATATCTGGCAAGGAGGGGCCTTGCTGCTGGTCTACGGGCTGGCGATGACCGCGCCTTTCGTTTTGGCGGCGCTGTTTGCCAAGCCATTTCTGGGCTGGATGCAGCGCAACCGGAAATATCTGGGCCATGTGGAAAAGGTGATGGGCGTGATGCTTATCATCTTTGCCGTTTTGATCGCCACGAATGCAGTCAATCTGATTGCCGATGCCATGATTCGCTGGTTCCCCGGCTTTATGTCGATCGGCTGACACTGAACGGAAGGGAGGATAACATGAGACAGATATGGACCGGATTTCTGGGACTGGCACTTGTTGCAGGCTTGGGCTTTGCACCGCTGCACGCGGCGGAATTGGGCGATGACGGGCTGCACAAAGCGACTTGGATGCGTGATACATTCAAGGATCTGCGCGAGGATCTGGCCGAGGCCAATGCCGAGGGCAAGCGGTTTGCGATCATTTTTGAACAGCGCGGCTGCATCTACTGCAAGCAAATGCACGAGGAGGTGTTTCCTGATTCGGAAATCGATTCGTTCATCCGCGAGAACTACTTCATCATCCAGATGAACATGTTTGGGGATGTCGATGTCACCGATTTCGATGGTGAGACCTTGCCCGAAAAACAGATGGCGCGTAAATGGGGGCTGCTCTTTACGCCGAACCTGATGTTCTTCCCCGAGCAGGTTCCCGAAGGCCTGAGCGCCCCGCGTGCCGCCGTTGCGCAAATGCCTGGCGCCTTTGGAAAAATGACCACACTTGCCATGTTTCAATGGGTGGTTGAAAAGGGCTATGACAGCGACGAGCCGTTTCAACGCTATCTGAGCCGGATGATGGCGGAGTAGCGGCACACAGACATGTTCGCAGAACCGCCCGCTGAACTGTCTGCCGGTAGAATCACATAAGTAAATTCGTTTTTGTGAATTTGTTGTTGCACAAAACCTGTGGCGTGGACTACGGTATACAAAGCTAACTCAGCCAGAAGATCTGGTAGCTAAGGGAGGGAACATGAAATTTTCTATTCTGACACTGGCGGCGGCGCTTGTGGCATCAGGGGCCTATGCGGCTGAACCTGTGGCACCGGCTGACGTGGTTTATACCGATGGCGCGATCGAGGCATCGCTGTCCGGCGCACCGGGCAATCCCGAAGATGGCGTCAAGGCATTCAGCAGCCGTGCGATTGGCAACTGCGTGGCTTGCCACGAAGTCACCAGTCTCGGGACAGCATTTCCCGGCAATGTCGGTCCTATGCTGGACGGTGTTGGCAGTCGCTGGAACGAGGCGGAACTGCGCGGTATCGTTGCGAATGCAAAACTGATGTATGATGGCACGATCATGCCAGCCTTCTATAAAGTGGACGGGTTTACGCGCCCGGGGGATGGATACACCGGCAAGGCCGCTGAAACCCTCGAGCCGATTCTGTCCGCACAGCAGATCGAAGACGTAGTTGCGTTCCTGATGACTCTGAAAGACGAGTGACAGGGCGCTACAGGATAACAGGAGATATCAAATATGGATTTCACAAGACGTGATACTCTGGCGCTTGGCTTGGGTGCGGTCGCGCTGACCGTTATGCCCTTCCGGGTCAATGCTACAACTGACGACGCCATCGCCGAATTCACCGGCGGTGCCGAAATGGCCGACACCGGGGTTACACTGACCGCGCCGGAAATCGCCGAGAACGGTAATACCGTTCCGATCTCGGTCGAATCGGAAGGCGCCGTGTCGATCCTTGTTCTGGCTGCAGGCAACCCGACACCGGGCGTTGCGACCTTCAACTTTGGCGAACTGGCCGGCGCGCATTCCGCATCGACCCGTATGCGTCTGGCTGGCACGCAGGACGTGATTGCGATTGCCAAGATGGCCGATGGCAGCTTTGCCCGTGCCAGCTCGAACGTGAAGGTCACCATCGGCGGCTGCGGCGGCTGAACCGCGTCATCGCTCGCAGGCCCTGCAAGGGGCCCGCTTTCGCAAACGCATTGCAAGATTTAGGAGAGATAAAATGGCAGAAGGCGTAAAACCCCGCGTCAAGGCCCCCAGCTCGGCAGCAGTCGGCGAGGCGGTCGTTCTGAAGACCCTGATCAGCCACCAGATGGAATCCGGCCAGCGCAAGAACGCTGACGGCACAGCCATCCCGCGCTCGATCATCAACCGTTTCACCTGTGATTTCAACGGCAAGAACGTAATCGACATCACGATGGAGCCCGCGATCTCGACCAACCCGTATTTCGAGTTCGAGGCCGTGATCCCCGAAGCCGGTGACCTGAAATTCACTTGGTATGATGATGATGGCGACGTCTATGAAGACGTGAAGTCCGTGACGATCGCCTGAACAAGGCGCAGCAGCGAGATCTCGGGGCGCGGTCAATAAAGGAACCGCGCTTCGAGCAGCCAAAAGGGAGGGCACTACATGAAATTCAAGGCAATGACGGCCGTGGCCGCACTGCTACTTTCGGTCCCGGCGATGACGCTGGCCGATCCCGACGAGGACCAACTGGCCCTGAACGGGGAACTCGATTTGGTCACCGAGACTGCTGCTCCGGCCCATCTGTCGGATGTGCTTGACACGATCTATTCCGGCTGGCGCTTCCGCGAGAACGAGACTCAGCAACTGCAGATGGATGATTTCGACAATCCGGGCATGATCTTTGCCGATCTTGGTCTGGACCAGTGGAATGCCGTTGAAGGCGAAGCAGACAAATCCTGTGCAAGCTGCCATGATGATGTGACCGAAAGCATGAAGGGCGTCCGCGCCGTCTATCCAAAATGGAATGAGGCGGCGCAAGAAGTGCGCACACTTGCGATGCAGATCAATGACTGCCGCGAGACCAACATGCAGGCCGAGCCATACAAATACACCAGCAACCAGATGACAAATATGGAAGCGCTGATTTCCGTACAGTCACGCGGCATGCCGGTGGATGTGGCGATCGACGGTCCGGTGCAAGCGACTTGGGAAGCGGGCAAGGACATGTACTACACCCGTTTTGGACAGCTCGAGCTGTCCTGTGCCAATTGTCACGAAGACAACTGGGGCAACATGATCCGCGCCGATCACCTGAGCCAGGGCCAGATCAACGGTTTTCCGACCTACCGTCTGAAAAACGCCAAACTGAACCAGACTCATGACCGTTTCCGTGGCTGTATCCGTGACACACGCGGCCACACCTTCGACGCAGGCAGCCCCGAATTTGTGGCGCTGGAACTCTATGTGGCAAGCCGTGGCAACGGCCTGTCGGTTGAAGGCCCATCGGTCCGCAACTGAATATGACGGCGGGGGCGGCATGGCCGCCCTCGACGCACCGCAAGCTTTTACATGACAAGACCGGCCAGACAGGCCAACCTGCTGGCCGCTTTGGGCAGTGGACTGGAAACACTCAAACTACTCGGAGCCCGCGCTATGATTTCTCGCCGTGATTTCCTTCAGGTCGGCATGGCCGCATCCGCGCTGGTGGGCGCTTCGGGCTTTGGCAACTGGTCGCGTCTGGCCGCGCAGCAGGCCCTGACCCAGGACCAGTTGTTGCAGTTCGATACCTTCGGCAACGTCTCGTTGATCCATATCACCGATATCCACGCCCAATTGATGCCGATCTATTTCCGCGAACCCGAGATCAATCTTGGCGTTGGCGTCAACAAGGGGCATGTGCCCCATATTACAGGCGCCGATTTCCGCAAGCTTTACGGGTTCGAAGACGGCTCGCCCTCGGCTTATGCGCTGTCCCATGATGATTTTACCGCGCTCGCCAAAACCTATGGCCGGATGGGCGGACTTGATCGCGTGTCGACTGTGATAAACGCCATCCGTGCCGAGCGTCCCGATGCCTTGTTGCTGGATGGTGGCGACACATGGCACGGCTCGTATACCTGTCACCACACGCAGGGGCAGGACATGGTCAATGCGATGAACGCGCTCAAGCCCGATGCGATGACGTTCCATTGGGAGTTTACATTAGGCACCGAGCGCGTGCGGGAGATTGTCGAAGGTCTGCCCTTTGCCGCCCTTGGCGCCAACATCTTCGATGCCGAATGGGACGAGCCTTCCGAGGATTTCAAACCCTACGAGATGTTCGAGCGTGGCGGCGTCAAGATTGCCGTGATCGGTCAGGCTTTCCCCTATATGCCGATCGCAAACCCCGGCTGGATGTTCCCGGAATACAGCTTTGGTATCCGCGACCAGCGGATGCAGCAGATTGTGAACGAGGTGCGCGCTGCGGGTGCCGAACTGGTCGTCTGTCTCAGCCACAACGGCTTTGACGTGGACAAGCAGATGGCGACGCGCGTCACAGGCATAGACGTGATCCTGACCGGCCATACACATGATGCACTGCCCGAACCGGTTCTGGTGGGCGAGACCATCCTGATCGCCTCGGGTTCCAACGGCAAATTCGTGTCCCGCGTCGATCTGGATGTGCGCGATGGCCGCATGATGGGTTTCCGTCACAAGCTGATTCCGATTTTCAGCGATGTGATCGAAGCGGATTCCGCTGTTACAGCCGTGATCGACGAACAGCGTGCGCCGTTCCTTGACCAGTTGACCGAGGTGATCGGACAATCCGACAGCCTGTTGTACCGCCGGGGCAATTTCAACGGCACGTGGGACGACCTGATCTGCGATGCGCTGATGTCCGAGCGTGAGGCCGATATTGCGATGTCGCCCGGTGTGCGCTGGGGTCCGTCGATCCTGCCCGGTCAGGACATCACCCGCGAAGATATCCACAACGTCACCTCGATGTCTTACGGTCAGGCCTATCGTACCGAAATGACAGGTGAATTCCTGAATGTCATTCTGGAAGACGTCGGCGACAACCTGTTCAATCCCGATCCCTACTATCAGCAAGGCGGCGATATGGTGCGTATTGGCGGTATGGGCTACCGGATCGATATTTCCAAGCCGATGGGCCAGCGCATCAGCGACATGACCCTGCTCAAGACCGGCGAGGCGATTGATCCGTCAAAAACCTATGTCGTGGCAGGCTGGGCCTCGGTGAACCAGGGCACGGAAGGTCCGCAGATCTGGGATGTGGTCGAGGATTACATCCGCAAGCAGGGCACTGTGACGGTCGTCCCGAATACAAGCGTACAGGTTGTGGGGGCTTAACGCCCCCATTGCCAAGGGGATAGTTTGACTCTATCAAATTCATAAAAATGAATTTGATGATCTGAAAAGGAGGCAAGGACAGATGACAGCCAACTCCAATGACATGAAATCCTCGCGCCGCGCGTTCCTTCGGGGTGCGTTGGCTGCAGGTGGTGCGGTAGCAGGGGCTACAGCAGCGCGGGCCGCAGGCCCCGATCCGCTGATCACCGAGGTGCAGTCCTGGGCCAGCGGATTGGGTGCGCCGGTTGATGGCTCGCCTTACGGTTTGCCGATCAAGTTCGAATCCGATGTGATCCGCCGCAACGTGGAATGGCTGACTGCCGACACGATCAGTTCGATCAACTTCACGCCGATCCATGCGCTGGATGGCACGATCACGCCACAAGGTTGCGCCTTCGAGCGGCACCATTCCGGTGCGATTGAGCTGACAAAGCAGGATTACCGCCTGATGATCAACGGGCTGGTGGACCGCGAGCTGGTCTTCACCTACGAGGATCTGGAACGTTTCCCGCGTGAACAGCATGTCTATTTTTGCGAATGCGCGGCCAATACCGGCATGGAATGGGCAGGCGCACAGTTGAACGGCGCACAGTTCACCCATGGTATGATCCACAACATGGAATATACCGGCGTGTCGCTGCGCACCCTGCTGACCGAGGCGGGTCTGGATGCGGCGGGCGACCTGTCGGATAAATGGGTTTACGTGGAAGGGGCCGATGCCTCCTCCAATGGCCGCTCGATCCCGATGGAAAAGGCGCTGGACGATGTTCTGGTGGCTTTCAAGGCCAATGGTGAGGCCCTGCGGATGGAGCATGGCTATCCTGCGCGTCTGGTCGTTCCCGGTTGGGAAGGCAATATGTGGGTCAAGTGGCTGCGCCGCATCGAAGTGGCCGATGGGCCCGTGGAAAGCCGCGAGGAGACCTCGAAATACACCGATACGCTGGCCGACGGGACATCGCGCAAGTGGACATGGGTAATGGATGCCAAATCCATTATCACCAGTCCCAGCCCGCAATCCCCTATCCGGCACGGCCAAGGCCCGCTGGTCATCACTGGTCTGGCATGGTCGGGTCGTGGCGCGATCACCCGTGTCGATGTGACAGTGGATGGTGGCAAGACATGGCAACAGGCGCGACTTGCCGCACCCGGTCAGCCGATGGCGCTGGCGCGGTTCTATTTCGACCACGACTGGGACGGCGAGGAAATGCTGTTGCAGGCCCGCGCCCATGACGAGACAGGCTATGTCCAGCCGACCAAGGACCAGTTGCGCGAGGTGCGCGGCCTGAACTCGATCTATCACAACAACTGTATCCAGACCTGGTGGGTAAAACCGAACGGGGAGGCTGAAAATGTCGAAATCTCTTAACCTTTACGGCGGTTTGGCGCTGGGTAGCGTCGCTATGCTGACCGCCGCCTACAACTTCGCTGATCGCAATGTGACGCCTTTTCCGACTGATGCGCGGCTGCAGGGCGAAGCGCCGTCCAACCCCGATCTTGGCTTCATGGTGCGTCCGGCTGTCGCCAGCACCAGCACCAGCGACGGACCTTTGGGAATCGGGCGCGTTGCCCTGCCCGAAGAGGTCGCGGCATGGGATCTGGATGTGCGTCCTGACGGGCACGGCCTGCCCGTTGGTTCGGGCAATGTCGCGGACGGAGACGAGATGTTTCAGGACTATTGCGCTGTCTGCCACGGCGTCTTTGCCGAAGGTGTCGGCAATTGGCCCAAACTGGCCGGAGGCGTGGATACGCTGGATCGTGACGATCCGCTCAAGACAGTAGGGTCCTATTGGCCGCATCTGTCGACGGCATGGGACTATGTCAACCGCTCCATGCCGTTTGGAAACGCGCAAAGCCTCTCGGCGGACGAGGTTTATGCGATCACGGCCTATATCCTTTATTCCAATGATCTGGTTGAGGATGATTTTGTTCTCTCGAACGAGAACTTCTCCGAGGTTACATTGCCGAACGAAGGCGGTTTTGTAATCGACGACCGTGACGAGACCGAACTGCCCATGTTCTCGCAGGAACCCTGCATGGAGAATTGCAAGGAAACCGTCGAGATCACGATGCGTGCCACTGTTCTGGATGTGACGCCGGATCAGGGTGTTGCACGCGAGGCTTTCCTTGCGGAAGAGGCCGCTGAGGACGAAGCCGAAGCGGCCGAGGCAGCAGAACAAACCGTTGCTGCAGCACCTGAAACCGCGGCTCCTGTTGCAACGCAGAGCGCAGAACAGCCCGCATCATCCGGGCTGGACATGGAACTTGTCGCCGCAGGCGAGCGGGTTTTCAAGAAATGCGCGGCCTGTCATCAGGTTGGTGAAGGCGCGCAGAACAAGACCGGTCCGCATCTGAATGGCGTGATGGGTCGGCCCTTGGGAGGGGTGGCGGGGTTCAACTACTCCAAGACCATGGCCGATATGGGGGCGTCCGGAACCGTCTGGAGCGATGAAACGATGGCCGCATTCATGGCCAAGCCGCGCGACTTTGTGAAGGGCACCAAGATGTCCTTCGCCGGCCTCAAGAAAGACGACGAGATTGCGGCAATCAACGCCTACTTGCATTCGGTCTCGCAGTAATCAAAACCGGACAGGGCCGCAAGTTGGCCCTGTCCATCTCTGTGTTGAGGGGCATGGAGCAATACGTGGGCAGATGTCGGAGGAGGCAGTCCCGCGCTGATGGACAGGCTGACAAAGAACATGCGTTCCGCTGTTCAAGCTTTTGATCCTGCTGGCGTTCCGCCTTTTTCCTCTGATTTATACTGTCTAGACTTTCTTCGATTGGACAAGATTGCTGTCCTGAAAAGATGGTTGTTTTCAACGCATTTTCAGGCTTTTCTGAAGTGGCGGATGTATAGGGTGAAATGATGATCAGAAAGTTGATCACCTCTCTTTTTCTTGGAACGGTATGCGGTGTCGCAGGAATCGCACCTGTCGCCCATGGAGAATTGTTGGGTGACGCCAAACGCGGGAAAACTTTGTTTCGCGACTGCAGTTCCTGCCATCAGGTCGGCGATGGTGCTGCCAACCGGATTGGTCCCCATCTCAACAATATCTTCGGACGCAAGGCCGCCAGTGCGGGCGATGACTTTCGCTATTCCAAAGGGTTGACGCGTGCAGGTGCGGATGGCCTGATTTGGACCTTTGACACGCTGGACGCCTATATCGACAACCCCAAGGCCTTGGTCAGCGATACACGCATGGCCTATCGTGGTATGAAGGACGAAACAGATCGTGCCGATCTGCTGGCCTACTTGCGGGACTTTTCAGCCAGCCCTGCGAATATTCCCGAAAGCCAGCCAACAGCGCGCGCGCGCGAGGTGGAGCTGTCACCCGAGACACTCGCGATTGTGGGTGACAAGGCTTACGGTGAATATCTGGCCAGCGAATGCCTGATCTGCCACCAGCGCAGCGGATCGAACGAGGGCATTCCCGGTGTGGTCGGCTGGCCTGTCGAGGATTTTGTGATCGCCATGCATGCCTACAAGCGACAAATTCGTCCGCATCCCGTCATGCAGATGATGGCCGGACGGCTATCCGACGAAGAGATTGCGGCACTTGCTGCATATTTTGAGGATCTGAAATGATCCCGCTGTTCTCAGGGAGGAACACGTAATGAGACTAAACAGACGAGCCTTTATCGGCACCGGTGTTGCAGCCGCTGCGGCCCTGCAAGCCCCCATGGTTTGGGGACAGGGGCGTGCGCGGGTTGTTGTTGTGGGTGGTGGGGCAGGTGGTGCCACCGTTGCGCGCTATCTGGCCAAGGACAGCAATGGCGAGATCGATGTGGTGCTGGTGGAACCGGCCAAGCATTACTACACCTGCTTCTTCTCGAACCTCTATATTGGTGGCTTTCAGGAAATGGCGAGCCTTGGCCATTCCTACGGTACGCTGGCGTCGGAATATGGGGTCAATGTGGTCCATGACTGGGCCGTCGGTGTGGACCGCGATGCCAAGACCGTGACACTGGCAGGGGGCGCTGTGCTGCCCTATGACCGTCTTGTCCTCAGCCCCGGCATTGATTTCGTCGATGGCTCGGTGCCGGGCTGGGATGTCACTGCCCAGCACAAGATGCCCCATGCTTATAAAGGCGGATCACAAGCTGAACTGCTGAAAGCGCAGATCGAGGCGATGCCGGAAGGTGGGCGCTTTGCGATGGTCGCGCCGCCAAACCCCTATCGCTGCCCCCCCGGACCGTATGAGCGGATCAGCATGGTCGCGCATCTGCTGACGCAAGTGAACCCGACCGCCAAGATCCTATTGGTTGATCCCAAGGAAACCTACAGCAAACAAGCGCTGTTCGAGGAAGGCTGGCAGAAGCATTATGGCGGCATGATCGAACGGATCGGCCCTGATTTCGGTGGCGACAAGGTTGAGGTGCGCGCCGATACGATGGAAGTCGTGATCGACGGCAATGCTGAAAAGGTCGATGCCTGCAACGTGATCCCCGGCCAGAAGGCAGGCCGCATCTGCGAGATGGCAGGCGTGACCGAGGGCAACTGGGCACCGGTGACAGGCCATACGATGCAAAGCCGCATTGATGGCAATGTCTATGTGCTGGGCGATGCCAGCAATCAGGGCGACATGCCGAAATCCGGCTATTCCGCCAACAGTCAGGCCAAAGTGGCTGCAATGGCGATCCGTGGCGAGTTGCTGGGTAGTTCGGTCTTTCCGGCCAAATTCTCGAATACCTGCTGGTCGCTGATCGCCACCGATGACGGTGTCAAGGTCGGCGCGGCTTATGAAGCCACGGATGAGAAGATCGCATCGGTGTCCAGCTTCGTCAGCCAGACCGGCGAGGATGCGGCCTTGCGTCAGCAAACCTACGAGGAAAGCCTTGGCTGGTATGCCGGTATCACAAGCGACATGTTTGGCTGAAACGGTTTAACCCTGTCAAACACCGCCCTCCGCGTAAGCGGGGGGCGGTTTGCGTTTGGGGGTAAAGCATGGTTCTTGCGCTAACGTGTCAAGCCGATCCCTTTCAATCCGCCCACCAGAACAGGGATTCGCTCCTTGAACTTGAAGAACCCTGCCGTGGCGTGTGGCCATGCTCGGCTGTCGTAGTCACGGCGCAGACGGATCAGGCGGATGCCGTCCGGTGCCAGACGCGCTTCAAGCGTGCGCAGGACGGCGGCGTTCGGGCCAACGGGCGCATAGGGCGTTACGATCTGTCGCACCTGTGTTCTTTGCGCCCATCGGATCAGGTCAGCGATATCCGCAAGTGGGGCTGTGAGAGACCCAAGCCGGTCGCCCCAGCGCGTTGTGACATCAGTCATCGCACCTGACACGTAGGCTTCAAGATGCGGTGCGACATGCAAGGGGCTGCGGTTGTGCGTGGTTTCAAGGCAAGCAGTTGCGACGGGTGCAAGCCCCTGATCGAACAGATAAGCCGGACTCAGATCATCGTCATGCAACAAAAAGGCGCAGGGCTGGTTACGGTCAAAGGTATCCGGCACGGGCACGGGCAGGGGCACGCGTGGCGCGTCGGGCCCGTCAAGTGGCACCGCCACCGTTGCCAGCCCCTTGGGGCGAAACCGCCCACCTGTATATGTTTCGATATTGTCGGGTCGGGCCAGATAGGTCTTTCCCTTGCTCTGCAATCCCGCGACCCAGCGCCAGCCCAGCGTATTGGACGCAGGATCCCCGTCCAGCAGGTGGCGCATGAAGAAATCCGCGCCCAGTTCCCACGGCAGGCGCAACGTGAAAACCCAGATCGAGGCAAACCACATCCGCGCATGGTTGTGCAGATAGCCTGTCTGCACCAGTTCGCGCGCCCAATGATCAAATGCGTCGATCCCGGTTTGACCGTCACAGGCATCGGACCATGCCCTGCGCAGTCCTGATTGTGTCTGCACGGCGTCCAAAGCGCTGCGCAGTCCTGCCTGATACATCTCCCACACCGCAGGGTGCTGCTCCAGCCAGCCTTTCCAATAGGTGCGCCAGAACACTTCTTGCACGAATTTCTCGGCAGCGGCTGGTGAATGGCGGGCCAGCACGGATTGCAGCACCTCTGTTTCGGTTACAAGCCTGTGCCTGATCCATGGCGACAGGGTCGAGACATGCCGGTGCTGGCCCGCGCCCAGATCATGGTTTCGCAAACGCGCATAATCAGCGCCGGCAACGGGAATAAACCGTGCCAGTCGCTCCAGTCCGGCGGTACGGGACGGGACGAAGCCATGCGCCGGAGCCAAGGTCATGATCGGGGGTCTTTCCAGCGTTTATTGCACCTGAAACCCCTCCGTGCCAATAAGCGTGAGACAACCGAGTGGCTAAAGTTTACACTTGAGGGCGCAGGAGAACGAACAGATGGTCATGCCTTCACAGATGCCGGTTTCGCCGAATGCCGCGTCCGACAATATGA
>Ga0163216_100889_pt1 | contig 28097 bp, 24 predicted proteins | sample SynspAceP_FD_167610 | JGI IMG/M metagenome (GOLD analysis project Ga0163216, IMG submission 167610) | Saline lake microbial communities from Ace Lake in Antarctica - Synechococcus sp. Ace-P (Illumina Assembly) | ecosystem: Environmental > Aquatic > Non-marine Saline and Alkaline > Saline ...
AATGTGACCCTTGAAAAGCAACTCGTTGCATCAATAAACCAACAACTTGAGCAATCGCAACGTCTACTGATTGAGACAGTGAATATCAATAGTGGCACGCAAAATTTTGCCGGGGTAAAACAAGTCGGCATGATATTTAAACAGCAATATGATGCACTAGGCTTTGCCACGCAATGGTTAGATGGCAGTGAATTTGCACGTTCTGGCCATTTAGTGGCGACCTATGAGTCTAGTAGTAGTCCTTCAGCGCCGAAAATAATGTTAATCGGCCATTTAGATACCGTTTTTGCCAAAGATGATAGTTTTCAAGTGGCTACCTCACTTGATAATAAGCGTATTGCGGGACCAGGGATTACTGATATGAAAGGCGGCGATGTGATCATGTTGGCCGCTCTGCAGGCCTTGCAAAAACAGGGTTTATTGTCACAGATGAATATCAAAGTGGTGCTTACCGGTGATGAAGAATCCAGTGGCCGACCTTTGGCCCTGTCTAAGCAAGCCTTAATTGATGCGGGTAAGTGGGCTGATATTGCCTTAGGATTTGAAGATGCTGATGGTGATATTAATACTGCCGTGACAGCAAGGCGAGGGTCGGTAAGTTGGACATTAAGTACCAGCGGAAACGCGGCGCACTCGTCGCAAATTTTCACTGAGGCGGTTGGTTATGGGGCTATTTTTGAAATGGCGCGCATTCTTAATGATTTTCGCGAGCAATTATCGGACACGCCTTTATTGAGTTTTAACCCTGGACTGATTGCTGGTGGTACCCGCTTAACAGACACTGAGGCCTCGACCATAGAAAGTTTTGGTAAACGCAATGTAGTTGCTCAAGTGGCAACGGTTAAAGGCGGTCTGCGCGCCGCGTCGGGCCAACAATTACTTGAAACAAAAGCGAAAATGCACAAAATTGTTGAGCAACATTTAGCTCAAACAGATGCCACATTAGTGTTTGATGACGGTTATCCGCCGATGCAACAAACCCCGGGTAATCTCGAGCTATTAAATATATACAGTCAAGTAAGCCTCGATTTAGGCTATAACAAAGTAAGTCCAGTTAATCCACGTAATGCTGGCGCAGCTGACATTTCCTTTGTAGCGGAGCATGTTGATATGGCGATTGATGGTTTAGGTTTGATGGGCACAGGAGGACACACTAAAGATGAAGTGGCCGACATGACAACCTTTGCTCAGAATATTCAAAAAACCGCGGTACTGTTGTATCGTTTAAGTAGCCAGCAATAAATAAGAAGGATAAAGATGACAACAATGAAGTGGGGAATTATTGGACCAGGCGGAATAGCATCGAAATTTGCCGAAGCACTGATGCAATCAAAGCAAGGGCAGCTTTATGCCATCGCCAGTCGCTCTGTTGAGCGCGCAACTGAATTTGCCAAGCGCTATAATGTAGCGCTTACCTATAATCAATACAGTGACTTGATGAATGATAATGAGGTTGACATTATTTATATTGCCACGCCCCATAGTCATCATTATCAACTGGCTAAACAATGCCTTGAAGCGGGTAAACACATACTGCTTGAAAAGCCATTGACCATTAATGCCGCACAAACCAAAATATTGATAGCACTGGCGAAAGCCAAGGGATTATTATTTCAAGAAGCCTTGTGGAGCCGTTTTATGCCCTGTTTTACTCAGGTAAAACAGTGGATTGAAGCGGGCAAGATTGGCACCTTACACTATATTCAATCGGATATTGGTTTTGCCTTTGGCGACCAAGCCGAGCATCGATTAAATAACCCACTGTTAGCTGGGGGGGCTTTATTAGACTTGGGGGTGTATAGCATTAGTCTGAGCCTATTTTTGTTAGATCAAGTGCCCGACAAAATCCAAGCGATGAGCCACTTAAGTGCCTCGGGCATCGATGAACAAACCCAAGTTAATATGCATTTCCCCAAGGGCCAACTGTCGCAATTTAGCTGTTCAATTAAGGCCAAATGCACTAATAGCATGACTTTAGTCGGAGAGTTAGGTCGCATTCATTTACCTGAGCATTTCTGGGTAGGGGAAGAGGCCCAACTTTGGCTTGATGGTAAGTTGCTTGAAACCGCTACATTCCCCCATGCCGTCAATGGTTTTGAATATCAAATAGAAGAGTCAATGCGCTGTGTATTAGCGGGTCAAGTGTGTAGTGAATTTATGCCTCATCAAGCTAGTTTAGCTGTTATGCAAGTAATGGATGAAGTGCGCAAGCAAATTGGCTTAACCTACTCGGATAGTATCGAAAATTGTTAAATCCAATGATGTTGAATAATTCGAATTTGAATCTTGTTTCAAATACGAATTATTCGGCTATTTGATTGCTTTCTACTGATCTTCCAAGATGAGTAACTGCTACATTGAGGGTCTAATAAATCCTCAATCGGTGCAACAATATGCCAATCAAATGTGCAATATATTTTCTTTTAGGGGTCGGACTCAGTGTGTTGTCGCTAACAAGCAAGGCACAAAATCCACTAAATTTTGGCAGCGATATCAAGACAGCCGACCCGTCCGCCCATGTTTGGTCCGACGGTAGGCTCTATTTATACACTTCTCACGATCAAGAGTGCCAAGCCGATTTTTGGATGAAAGACTGGCACACCTTTTCTTCCAGTGATTTAGTCAATTGGACTGATCATGGTCCTAGTATGTCAGTTAATGACCTTACTTGGGCCGACAACTACGCGTGGGCACCTGACGCCGCTTATAAAAATGGACTTTATTATTTGGTTTTTCCAGCAGGAACAGGCTACAAAGACCGAGTAAACCCTGAACTTAGTACTAAATGGATGGGCATTGGCGTGGCCGTGAGTCCTTCCCCTACTGGTCCATTTAAAGATGCGATTGGTGCTCCCTATTGGACTCAGCCCTATGCCAATGATCCCAGTTTGTTTATAGATGATGACGGCCAAGCATATTTATATTTTCATGGTAAAAATAACGATTATCAAGTGGCTAAAATGGCGGATGATATGCTTAGTATCGAAGGCGGCTTCATCAAAATGGAGATGGGCGGTTACGAACCTAAGATGGAAGGCCCTTGGGTATTTAAACGTAAGGATCTTTATTATTTTACTATGCCAGAGAATAACCAAGAGCTTGCCTATTACACGTCAAAATCGCCTATCGGGCCTTGGCAATATAAAGGGGTCTTTATGCAAGGAGATGGCGGCAATAATCATCACTCTATTGTGCAGTATAAGGGTCAATGGATAGTGTTTTACCATCGTTGGCTTGAACGTAATACCCAATGTGAAAACAGAGACAAACAACGTCACAGTGCAGCGGAATATTTATATTTTGATGATGATGGTAGCATTCAAGCGGTCACTAGAACCGAAAAAGGCTTGGCTGATTTTAGCCAAAGATTAAGGACTAATTAAACCAAAGTCCTTGTTTTACTGTAATAATACCTATCAAACACTCCATATACAGAAGGTAATAAAGAAGCGCCAACAATGCGTTACAACATTTGGTTATGGTTCATGGCGCTTTGCAACTATACAAAGCCATGAAAATGACTAGAATATGCGCTTCTTTTTTACGCTCCGTCTTTTTTGCCAAAAATGAGTTAGAGGATAGCCGATGCTGACACGTAACATGAATATTGCTGATTTTGATCCAGAATTATATCAAGCGATTCAAAACGAAAACCAACGCCAAGAGCATCATATTGAGTTGATCGCTTCAGAAAACTATTGTAGCCCACGAGTGCTAGAAGCCCAAGGTTCACAATTAACCAATAAATACGCTGAAGGTTATCCTCACAAACGTTATTACGGCGGCTGTGAGTATGTGGATATTGCTGAAGATTTAGCCATTGAACGGGCCAAATTATTGTTTGGTGCGGAATATGCTAATGTGCAGCCGCATTCAGGCTCACAAGCAAACTCAGCCATATTTATGGCCTTGTTGAATGCTGGTGATACCGTATTGGGTATGAGCCTTGCTCATGGTGGCCACTTAACGCACGGTGCCTCTGTTAGCTTTTCGGGCAAAACTTACAACGCAGTACAATATGGATTGCACCCTGAAACCGGTGAAATAGATATGGCCCAGGTTGAAGCCTTGGCCCTTGAGCACAAACCCAAGATGATCATTGCAGGATTTTCAGCCTATTCAGGTATCATCAACTGGCAGGACTTCCGCGTTATCGCTGACAAAGTCGGTGCCTACTTGTTTGTGGATATGGCGCACGTTGCTGGCTTAGTGGCCGCAGGTCTTTATCCAAACCCATTGCCCCATGCTCATGTCGTAGCCACCACAACCCATAAAACCCTTGCAGGGCCCCGTGGCGGTTTGATTTTGTCTTCTTGCGGCGACGAGACTATTTATAAAAAGTTAAATAGCTCAGTGTTCCCTGGTAATCAAGGTGGCCCGCTGATGCATGTTATAGCGGCTAAGGCAGTGGCGTTTAAAGAAGCCCTTGAGCCAGAATTTAAAGTCTACCAACAGCAAGTGCTAAGCAATGCCAAAGCGATGGTGTCAGTCATGCAAGAGCGTGGTTATAAAATCGTTTCTGATGGAACCGACAATCACCTCTTTTTATTAGACTTAATTAATAAAGACATCACCGGTAAAGATGCTGATGCGGCCCTTGGTCGCGCTAACATTACGGTTAATAAGAACTCGGTTCCTAATGATCCACGTTCTCCCTTTGTTACTAGTGGTTTACGTATTGGTACCCCAGCAATTACGCGCCGTGGTTTTAAGGAAGAGCAAGCCAAACAAGTGGCGAGTTGGATTTGTGATGTGCTAGATAACTTGGGTGACGAAAGTGTCATCGAACGTGTCAAAGCGGAAGTGGTTGCCTTGTGTGAAACGTTTCCGGTCTATGGTTAAAGGTTAATACCGTTGTTCCAAAAGCCGACTTCGTGTCGGCTTTTTTCTGCCTAGTGAAATAATTTCACCTTATCTGCTCGTGTTCTATTATTCATTTCTTAATATCGTTCGCTATTGCCAGATATCATTTCTCAAAATAAAAACCCAAGTTAGTGTCAGTTTTTTTTACAAAATTCAACGCTTAATTAAGCCACAAAATGAAAATACATTATTTTTCAATAGTATAAATAAATTGGTTTATATTTTGCTTTACATCGTGGACCGGAAGTGTACCGGATACATTCCTACCTGAGTAGTATAAGGATAACTGCGTATAGAGTTGTAATGTGGTTGATGGAATATTAAAACTAGCTAAAAGGAAATTATTTTATGTTTAAGAAAATATCTAGGTGTTTTGTCAAATCAGTTGCCGCTATTGCAACTGTCTTTGCTCTTAACTCAACTGCTGCGATTATCAAAACAGATATTGTGATGATAGTCGATGAATCTGGCTCAATGGGCAGTGTGCAAGCTAACTTGAGAAACAATATCGGGCTGTTTGCTTCAATATTGTCGGCTGGGGGCATTGATGCAAGCTATGCCTTAGTTGGTTATGGTAGTAGTTCAGATAATCTTCGCACTTTAATCGATTTTACTAACCCTGCAGGATTTGCTGCTGCCGCAGCAGGTTTAGTGGCCTCGGGAAGTGATGAAGATGCCTTTGATGCTGTCGCATATGCGCTTAATTCTTATGGACCTGAAGCATCTTCCTTCAGCTATAGGGCTGATGCCGTCAAAAACTTAATTATATTTACTGATGAACCAGACAGAATTGGTTTTTTGTCGTTTGCTGATGCTGATGCACTTTTGACTGCAAATAACGCTTTGTTTAATGCTGTGTTGTCAGGTTTTGGTACTGAGGCTTCAATAGGACCATTAGCGACAAACCATGGTGGTGGCGTTTTTGATTTAGATGCTTTAAATTCTTCTGATGTTGTAGTTGTTGAAAATTTTGTAACGGCTTTTGCAAACTCCAAATTACAAGAGACTCGGACCTTTTGTGATCTCAATCCAAATGATCCAGCCTGTATTGGTGTTCCAAACCCTGTACCTGCTCCTGCTACTTTAGCCTTGTTTGGCTTGAGTATTATAGGTTGTGCCGCTTTGCGTAAAAAAGCTTAAACTCTAAAATTTATGCGTCATTTTTTCGAATAATGACATATTGATTTTATATGGCTGGCCGATTGTGCTGAGCTAGAATGTCGGAAAGCCCCTAATTAGGGGCTTTTTTATGGGTGTTTGTCTCTTGCGGAATCAGCCAGCAAGAGGCTCTGATCAATAAAAGTTAATTTTGCCTTCAATACCAAAAATGCGCGGTGAATTGACAATACCAGTTAAGTTATTGAAATCAATAGCTCCTTTTACGTTGTGCTCATTGGTAATATTGCGAGCGAATAGAGCAACACTGTAGTTTTCAGCATAATTTTCATAACCTATTCTCAAACCACCTTCTACATTGCCCTCAGTGGTAAATTCAATGGAGTTATAGAGAAATAAACTGGTTTTGCCTTGATAGGCCCAATCGGTATATATATAAAACTCGCCATCATCCCCCATAGGAGTTGAATATCGAGCCGTTACATTAAAGATAGTTTCAGGTGCTTGTGGAAACGGATTGCCATCAATTGACGCTTTATAACCATCTGGACGGGGATCAAGTACTGTACAGTTACCTGTTGACCCAAATGCTGGATTAGCGCCGCAAGGCATTACCGTTAAAGTGTCATCTTGAATTTCGGTGTGGTTATAACTATAGCCAGCAGTCAATACAAGGTTGTCGTTAACCACATACTGAGAGTCTATTTCAAAACCATAGCCGGTGCCCTTATCTGCATTAACCAGTGCGGTATTATTTGCACCGCCGCCAATGGCAGAAAACTGCACGTCATCAATAACGTAGTAAAAAGTGGCAATATTTAAACGGAGTGAATTATCTAATAAGTCAGATTTAAAACCCACTTCAAAGGAGTTAATTGTTTCTGGGCTGGCAACTGAAGGCGCTCCTTCAAACGCCACATCACGACCTTGAATCGTTTGTGCTCTAAAACCATTTGCTGCCCGAGCAAATAACGAGGTATCACTGTCTAAACGATAGTTGGCACTGAGCTCCCAGCTAACCTGGCTATCATCTACATTGATATCAGCATAGTTTTGAATGCTGGCATCACCCGTCACCAAGGCAAAGCCATTAACGTTTTGCTCGCCGACCTGCAGTGATTTCTCATCATAGGTATAACGCAAGCCTCCAGTCACATTGAGTTTGTCGTTAACCGCATAAGACACTTGTGAGAATAAGGCCCACGTGGTGTTTTCATGAAAGACCGTTGTGGCGCCATAGTAACCATCAATACTGGTGACATTAAACGACGAGTCATAATAAAATGCACCGGCCTGCCAACTTAGGGCGTTGCTGGTATTACTAGCAAAACGTATTTCTTGGGTAAATTGTTCTAAGTCATCCAAGTTATCTTGAGTAACTGCACCAAAGGCTATAAAACCAGGGTAAGTGAGCTCTTCAGTGCCATCGCCATTAATATCTGCTGGGGCAAATAAGGAGACACCGCCATCGATATCACCCAAGCTTGAGCCTTGTGCATTTTCAAATGCGCTAATGCTCGTCATGTCCATGCCTTCAAAACCAAATTCTAGTTTTAACGACAGGCCATAGTTTTCATATTTTTGTGGATTGTTATCTGGACCGTTACCATCAATGTCAGCGTCATAATAAACTTTATCTCTAATATAGTTTTCGTTTAGTTCATTACTCCCTTTGGTGAACACGTTAGCCCGGAAGACCGAGGCTGTGCCGTCTAGCTCACGTCCGTGTACGTTAAGTAGCGCGGAAAAATCAGCTGAAGGAGAATACATCAGCTGTGCGCGCCAAGCCTTTTCATCAAAACCACCGAAAGCATTTTGTTCGCCAGTATAAGCATTGTTGATCCAGTCTTCTCGGTTCTGCGATAACACAGAAATACGACCCGAAAGGTTATCTGCTAATCCACCGCCAACGGCGGCTTCAACGTTTACGGTACCTAAATTACCCAAACCCAATTTTGCATAAGCATCAAAATCTTCTGTGGGTTTTACGGAGTCAAATTTAATAATACCGGCCGTGGTGTTACGTCCAAAAAGTGTACCTTGTGGCCCACGAATAACCTCAACTTGCTCCACATCAAAAAGGGGGAAACTTTTTAAAATAACGTTTTCTTTAACTACATCGTCCATCACGATTGAGACAGGTTGTGAGGCGGCTAAATCAAAATCGGTGTTACCTAAACCGCGAATATAAAAACGAGGTGCGACGCGACCATTTGAGGTTTCTGCATACAAACCGGGTACGCGTACCGCTAAGGCTAGGATGTCATCGCCACCTGAAAACATACTTTCAAACTTTTCACCACTTAAAGTGGCAATTGAGATGGGTACTTCCTGAATACTCTGGGTACGTTTTTGTGCAGTAACGGTGATTTGCTCAAGGCTATTGTCGTGAGATTTTTTAGTCTCTTCTTGGGCGAAACTGAATTGACTAAACAGGGCTGCATTTACGCAAACCGCGACTAAGGCTTTATTAAAGTTTTTCATTTAGTGTCCGGTAGTTAATGTGTGTTTTATGTGGGCTAAATTGGTCACAACAGACGTGATTATAGAACAGCCTGATCTTAGGCTATTTAGTCAATGATGTATTGTTTGTCTAACATTTTTGATGAGCGTGAAATATCTTTGCTGTCACATTTCATTTCCATAACAGCCAATCTCTTAGTACTGGCGCAACAATAGGGCTTGGGTATTATCCCTAATCATTACAAATAATGGGTAATAGCGTGAGGATTTCTATCACTTTGTCCATTTTTTTGCTAGTTTACTCATACTTTTAAACCTTCAGAGATTGCTATGTTTTGCCCCTTCTGTGCTGTGCAAGAAACCAAAGTTATCGACTCACGTTTGGTCGCCGATGGCACGCAAGTTCGACGTCGCCGCGAATGTACTATTTGCAAAGAACGTTTTACTACCTTTGAAATGGCTGAGCTAGTGATGCCACGCATCGTCAAACGAGGTGGCTCGCGGGAACCGTTTAATGAAGACAAATTGCGCGCAGGCTTGCAGCGAGCACTCGAAAAACGCCCGGTCAGTACAGAGCAAATCGAAGAATGTATTAGTCGCTTGAAATCAGCGTTACGCGCGACGGGCGAACGAGAAGTCGATAGCCAATTTCTAGGAAATCTGATTATGGATGCCCTTAAAGAGCTAGATAAAGTCGCCTATGTGCGATTTGCCTCGGTTTATCGCTCGTTTGAAGATATTCGTGAGTTTGGTGAAGAAATCGCACGTTTAGGCGATTAGCTTTTTTAACTTGTCGATAAGTAGTTCATTTTTGGATCCATGATGTTAAATCATTTTAATGCCTTTGATGCCCGGATGATGGCCTTAGCCATCCAATTAGCCAAGCGTGGTCAATACACGACCTCGCCTAATCCTAATGTGGGTTGTGTACTAGTCAATCAGCAAGGCGAAATCATTGGTCAAGGCTGGCATCAAAAAGCCGGAACGGCCCACGCAGAAATCCATGCTTTACAGCAAGCAGGAAGCAAAGCCAAAGGAGCAACGGCTTACGTCACACTTGAACCTTGCAGCCATTTTGGCCGTACACCTCCATGCGCACTTGCCTTGATTGAGGCCGGTGTGACAAAAGTGGTGGCCGCTATGGTTGATCCTAACCCATTAGTGGCGGGGAGTGGCTTAGCTAAGTTGCAAGAGGCGGGGATTTTAACCGCCCATGGTTTGATACAAACGCAAGCTGAAGAGCTGAATCGTGGATTTATTAAACGCATGCAAAGTGGGCGCCCATGGGTGACGGTAAAGTTAGCTGCTAGCCTTGACGGTAAAACCGCGTTAGCGAATGGCCAGAGTAAGTGGATAACCGGACCTTTAGCTAGACAAGATGTACAGCGCCATAGAGCGCGCAGCTGTGCAATTTTGTCAGGTTCAGGTACGGTGTTGGCTGATAATCCCTCACTCAATGTGCGTTATGCTGAATTAGGGCTGCCTAAGTCGGTGTTAGCAGAGGATAATCTACGTCAGCCTCTTAAAGTCATACTAGACGGGCGTAATCAACTCAAGGCAGATTTGATTTGTTTGCAAACCTCAAGCCCAACATTATTGATTAATAGTCGGCCCAATGCTGCGCCGTTTTTGAGCAGTGTGAGTCAATGGCAGGCTCCTTATGAGGGGCAGCAATTGAATCTTGCGGCTGTGTTTGCTTATCTCGGCTCGCAACAGATTAATAGTGTTTGGGTAGAAGCGGGTGCCAAATTAGCAGGGGCTTTATTGCAAAGTAAATTGATAGACGAGTTGATTTTATATCAAGCGCCCAAACTTATGGGTAATAGTGGGCAAGATTTATTTGCCATAGTACCTTTAACTAACATGCAGCAAGCATATTCATTAACCTGGACTGATATTCGTCAAATTGGACCTGACTTAAAATTGACGGCCAAGATAGCCTACGAATAGCAAGTTCAATTAAATAGAAAGAGAAACTATGTTTACCGGTATTATTGAAGATGTAGGTGCAATCCAGAGTTTACAGCCCAGTGGTGAGGACATCCGACTCACTATAAAGCCACATAAACTTGATTTGAGCGATGTGGCTCTTGGAGACAGTATTGCCAACAATGGTGTTTGTTTAACGGTTACCGCAATAAGTGCCTCTACTTTTAGTGCTGATGTGTCTCATGAAACGATAAAACGTACGGGTTTTGCCCATTATCAAGCAGGTAGTAAGGTTAATTTAGAAAAAGCCTTGCAAGCCAATGGTCGTTTAGGTGGGCACATTGTCAGTGGTCATGTAGATGGCGTTGGACAAGTGTTATCCATTGAAAATGTGGGCCGTTATGTAGAGATCTGGCTGCAAGCGCCAGTCTCTCTTGCCAAGTATCTAGCTGAAAAGGGCTCTATCACAGTCGATGGCGTTAGTTTAACGGTTAACAAAGTAGATGGCTGTCATTTTCTTATCACTTTGATACCCCATAGTTTGCAACAAACCATTATTGGTTTATATAAAGTGGGTACCCAAGTAAATTTAGAAGTCGATGTTATCGCTCGTTATCTTGAGCGGCTTATGCTCGGAGATAAAGCGGCGGAACACACAGTTGACGGCCAGAAAAAAGATATCAGTATGGCTTTTTTAGCAGAAAACGGTTATTTGCGTTAAATTACGCAACAATTAAACAAAGTAATAATAAGAATTCTCCCTATGCCCTTAAATACCACTGCAGAAATTATTGAAGACATTCGCCAAGGTAAGATGGTTATCTTGATGGATGACGAAGACCGAGAAAACGAAGGTGACCTTATTATGGCAGCCGAACATGTGACGCCACAGGCTATTAATTTTATGGTCACTCATGCCCGTGGTTTAGTCTGCTTACCGATGACGGCAGAGCGCGCTAAACGCTTAAATTTGCCTTTGATGGTCGATAACAATGGCGCGCAATTCTCGACTAATTTTACGGTGTCCATTGAAGCTGCCCATGGTGTAACTACCGGTATATCGGCTGCTGATCGCGCTGTCACTATTTTAGCCGCGGTTGGCAAAGATGCAAAAGCCGCCGATATCGTGCAACCAGGCCATATTTTCCCATTAATTGCCAAAGAAGGTGGCGTACTTAATCGTGCTGGCCATACAGAAGCTGGCATTGATTTACCGCGCTTAGCGGGGTGTGAGCCCGCTTCAGTCATCGTTGAAATTTTGAATGAAGATGGCAGCATGGCGCGACGCCCAGAATTAGAGATATTTGCCCAAAAGCACCAGATCAAAATTGGTACGATTGCGGATTTAATTGAATATCGCAACCTTAATGAAACCACCATTGAACTAGTCACAAAATGCAAATTACCCACTGAATTTGGTGAATTTGATTTGTTTACGTTTAAAGATGTTATCGACAACCAAATGCATTTTGCCTTGTGTAAAGGTGAGATTAGTGGTGATAAACCGACCTTGGTGCGCGTACATTTGCAAAATACACTAAGTGATTTATTAAGCTCAACCCGCTCTATTGAGCGCAGTATGAGTTTGCCGCAAGCCTTGAAACATATTGGTGCGGAGGGCGGCGTATTAGTGTTGTTGGGTAAAGAGCAAGACGTATTAACCCAGTTAAAACAATTCGAAGCGGAAGATAAAGGTGAGCTACCCACTGCTGCAGCTTGGCAGGGTACATCCAGAACCGTGGGCGTGGGAAGTCAGATTCTGGCGAGTTTAGGGGTTAAAAAGATGCGTTTGTTGAGCAAACCTAAAAAATATCATGCCTTGTCTGGTTATGGTTTAGAAGTAGTAGAATATGTTGAGCATTAAGCTCCAAAAAACGGCAATAATAGTGATCGTTGGCGCTTAAGTGGGCAAAAAAGCGATTAAATCTTAATACGGTTGTGCTAAACTGCGCGCCGTTTTTTCAAGTAAGGCACAGTACATGAATATCATTGAAGGTAATATCCGCGCAACAGGCAAAAAATTTGCACTTGTTGTAGCTCGTTTTAATGGCTTTGTTGTAGAAAGTTTGGTTGATGGTGCTTTAGATGCATTAGAGCGTCATGGCGAGGTTAATGAGCAAGATATCACTTTAGTGCGTGTACCAGGCGCTTACGAGCTGCCGATTGCGGCACAAAGGCTCGCGCAAACTAAAAAGTATGACGCCATTATTGCCTTAGGTGCGGTTATCCGCGGCAGCACACCCCATTTTGATTTTGTGGCAGGTGAATGTAATAAAGGCTTGGCGCAAGTCTCCTTACAATACAATATTCCGGTCGCTTTTGGGGTGATTACAACAGACAGTATCGAGCAAGCGATCGAACGTTCTGGCACTAAAGCCGGTAATAAAGGTGCTGAAGCCGCAGTGACAGCCCTTGAAATGGTTAATGTATTAGCCAATATTGAAGGGATGAAATAGGTGAAACCTAAAGCCCGCAGATTAGCCAGAGAGCTTGCTACGCAAGCGGTTTACTCTTGGCAGATGTCGAAAAATCCGGTTGCACAAATCGAATTAAGCATCGTCACCAGTAACGACATGAAAAAAGTCGATATGGAGTATTTTCTGGAACTGCTGCGCTCAGTAGTAAAAGATTGCGCTGAACTAGATAAAAAAATTAAGCCATATTTAGGTCGCTTGCCTGAAGAGCTCGATCCAGTGGAAAAAGCGATTTTACGTATCGCAACTTATGAATTAGTTGCACGCATTGATGTACCTTATAAAGTGGTCATCAATGAAGCCATTGAACTTGCCAAGATTTTTGGTGCCGAAGAAAGCCACAAGTTTATTAATGGTGTATTAGATAAAGCCATCAAAACCTTGCGCAAAGATGAGTTGGTCTAACACTAAATTCAAGGAAGCGGTTTATCGCTTCCTTGGTTTATCCCCTCACTAAAAAGTTGTAAAAGTGAAAGAATTCTCGATTATTGATTCGTTCTTTAAAGCGCAAAGTCACCAACGTAAAGATGTCATACTGGGTATTGGTGACGACGCGGCATTGACGACTATTCCCCAAGGGCAAGCATTAGTTACCACAACTGATACCTTGATTGCAGGTGTGCATTTTTTGGCTAATGCAAATCCTCATGGGATTGCACAAAAAGCCATTGCGGTTAATCTCAGTGACTTGGCTGCCATGGGCGCAGAGCCTGCTTGGATAAGTTTATCTTTAAGCCTTCCTATTGCCGACGAAGTTTGGCTAAGTGCTTTTTCAGCAGGTATTGCTGAAATGACCAAGTTTTATTCTATTCAGTTGATTGGTGGTGATACCGTTCAAGGCCCTTTGGCGGTGACAATTACAGCTCAGGGTTTTGTGCCACCTGAACAAGCCTTATTGCGCAGTAAAGCCAAACCGGGAGACTTTGTGTATGTCACCGGATATTTAGGGGATGCAGGAGCGGGACTCGATATACTGCTGGATAAATTGCAGATAAATGATGGCGACAGTAAAGCGTATTTTTTGTCTCGATTACATTACCCCACACCTCGATTATTAGCGGGTACTAGTTTGCGCCGTTTGGCTAATGCCTGTATTGATTTATCCGACGGTTTGAGCTCCGATATTCGTCATATACTTAAAGCCTCAAACTGCGGGGCGACTATTCACCTTGATAAATTACCCTTATCCAAAGCGATGCGTGAAAGTATTGAGCCAAATGTAGCGCGAAATTATGCGGTCAGTGCGGGCGATGATTACGAATTATTATTCACCGTAAGTGAAGAGCAAAAAGGTAAGTTGGAACTGGCGATGGCGAGCACCAATGTGTGTGTCACCTGTATTGGACAGTTAAATGGCATAGCCAACAAACTTGAATTTCGACTGAATAATACCGTGGTGGATGAACAACCTCGTGGCTATCAGCATTTTTAATTGTATTATTTTTTATATTCTACTAGACGGTTAATCAATGCGAGCTGAACTGCGTCAACGTATATCACTTAAAAACCCTCTGCACTTTTTGGCCTTTGGCTTTGGTAGTGGTTTGGCGCCCAAAGCACCAGGTACCTTTGGCACATTGGCGGCCATTCCACTGGTTGTATTATTAAGTTTTTACTGCCCATTGTCGATTTACATTGGGCTGTGTGTATTATTTAGCGTTGTTGGTATTTGGATCTGCGGTCATACCGCCAATGATATGCAAGTGCATGATGATTCATCTATCGTTTGGGATGAAGTGGTGGGTATGATGATCACTATGGTAGCAGTGCCACTTAATTGGCAAACCATCCTTGCGGGTTTTATTTTGTTTAGACTCTTTGACATCATCAAGCCTTGGCCCATCAGCTATCTTGATAAACACGTGCACGGTGGTTTTGGCATTATGGCTGATGATGTTTTGGCCGGAATATTTTCACTCGCTTGTCTGCATCTTTTATTAGGCTTGCAATGGCTATAAGCCATTTTATATATCTTGTTTACTCTTTTTTTATTTTCATTGAACTTGTTATTTGAATTACTATCAAATGTAAATATAAGGTTAATATCGTAAACCATTAGCCCCTTACAATTGATAACAAAAAGTACCTATTTTTATGAATATGACTATAGATAGATTGCCTGAAGAGAAAAACCTTAAAACGGAGTCGCCCGCTGAAATTGACCAATCCACTGGGGTGAAACCTGCGGTTTTTATGCTGCTAGATTTACTGGGTGTGTTCTTTATTTTTTGGGGTTTAGGTGAGCAATTTGACCGTTTAGATTGGTTACCTGCATCCTTAAGTATCAATCATATTGGCCTCATCATGATCTTACTCGGCTTTGTTTTAACCTTACCCTTTCTGACTTGGGTGTTAAAAAGTGTCAGTAAATTACTTCACAAGATTTCAATCTAGTTTGCTGCACTGTCTTAGGTTAGGGCAATCTAATTAGACGTGAGAACGATTATCTAATATGAATAAGCCACTTATTTGTCCCTTATGTCAGCAGCAAAACCTTTGTGCAAAATTGGCTGAACAGGGCTGTTGGTGTTTTAGTCAAACCATTCCTGCAGCCTTACTTGCTCTAGTGCCATCTGAGACGCAAAATACTCAATGTATTTGCCCTCAGTGTGTTAAATATTATAATGATGATCCTGTTAGTTTTAACCAGAAACATGGGGTTGAAACCTAAGTAAGGCTTTATTCTTTGTATAACATGCTATGCAAATAGACATAGTTTTAAGCATATTTAATCAGTTTGTAGCGTAATTGAGGCCTCTTCAACATCTTCTATTTTGATATGCAAATGTGACAAATTAGTCAATTTATCTTTCAGCCGTTGTGAGTAGGTCACAAAATTGGTTAAGGCGCCAGCATCCGTGCGTTTGGGATCAATCATCAACAATAGTAGGGCCCGATTGGCAGAATCTATTTCTTGTTGTAACTCTTTTGCCTGCGAGTTAATCGTCTTGTTGTTGTTATTGTGCATCGCTAGGGCAATTTCATTAAAGTATTCTAGGGTTTGCATCGACAGTGCACGAGTCACTAATAACAAGTCACTCTTCAATTCGATGAACTGTTCTTTCATGACCCTTTTCGATTCGAATAAGTCGGTGATTGAATCGTGAATTTGAAATAAATAGTCGAACTGATTAATGATCTTAATCAAGGCTTTGGACTCTTTCTCTTCTTTAATCAGCGAAACGGCTTTAGCAAAAAAATGTAAATACTCTTTTTTGACAAAATCAAGGTATTGGATCCGCTTATCCGCGGCGTCGTAAATACCTTGATAATTGGTCTCCACACTAAGTGCCACAGCGTTGTAGTTTTCTTGCAGAAAGCTAAATAGACTATCTGAACCGGCTTCCAGTTTCTTTTTTACGGCAAAAAAGTCATCACCTTCTTCTAATTTAGGTAAATTTAACCGTTCAAAATCCATTTTTCCTTCACCTAATAAATAATCAATAAGACGGGTGAAAGGATTAATAAAAGCAGTAAAAATAAGGCTGGCAACCACATTGAATATTAAATGGATGTTAGCCAACGCGATAGCGGGTGAGTCGTTATATTTTGATAGCTGGTTACCAAACAGTAAAAGTACTGGCAAAAAAATCACCACCCCACCTACATTAAAGAAAAAATGACTTAATGCGGCTTTTTTGGCTGAGATATCCATATTAAACACCGCAATGAATGCGGTAGCGGTAGTGCCTATATTGGCACCAAGAACCAGTGGTACGGCGTTTTCTAAGCCAATAAGACCTTGTTGTGCAAATATAATAGCTAAACCCGTGGTCACAGAGCTTGATTGCACTAAGGCGGTAAAAATACAGCCAAAAGCGATAGCATAAAAGGGGTGTTGTGGCTGAGTGAGTATACTGAGCAAAGCTTCATTTTGTTGCAAAGGCAACAAGGTGCTTGATATGAGATTAAGACTAAAAAATACAAAACCAAAGTAGAATATAGCTTTGCCAAAAATAGAAACTCGATTGTGTAAGAGGCTGAGAATAAAGCCAAAAATAATGAGATAAGGGGCAAAGTTGGTTAACTTAAAAGCAACTAATTGCGCGGTAATGGTGGTGCCGATGTTACTGCCAAAAATAATACCAACGCTGTTTTTGAAGGATAATACCCCAGCGTTAACTAAACTAATGGCGATGACAGAAGTGGCCGAACTGGATTGGATCACCATAGTGACCAAAGCCCCAATGATAACGCCGACAATGGGCCATTTAGTCGCAGTGCTTAAGGATTTGCGAAAATGTTCACCCGCTAAGCCTTGTATTTCTTTTGAAAAATTATCTAGGCCAAATATAAACAGGATAACGGCTGTCATGCCAGTCATAACAATTTGCAACAACTCCACTATTAACCACTCCTATAAAATTAAAAACTGCAGGCGACTTCGGGTCGTTAAATCTGTCGATATCTGTTTGTTTGAGTCTCAGATAGTCTAGCCTACAGTGTTAATAAACCGATGATGTAAATCAATTTTCTAGTGAAAATATTGGCTGGTTGTCACTGCTGACTCTTTAGGTAGTTAGGCTAGAGTGTTCACTTAAATCACTTTGCTAGCGGTTTTTATTAAAATTTGTCAATCTCGTCGCTGGCATAAAAATAATTAGCTAGCTCAGCACTATGCTGAGCTACAACATAAAAACTTCACACACTAATGTCATGCTGCTCAGGTTGATAAACTACGCGTAAGATTGGGCTAGTCAAAATGAAATTAGATTCTATTAAAACCCGTTTACTCACCATTATATCTGTGTGTTTATTAGGTATGCTGATATTGGTGGTGAATCAAGTCTATAACACCAAACGATTGGTTAACTTAAATCAGCAAAGTAAAACACTATTAAGCTTAAGTAATGAGTTGCTGCAATTACGCCGTCACGAAAAAGATTTTTTATTAAGAATGGACCCAAGTTACATTACGCGCTTTGAAACTCGGGCTGACAACTTTAGTATTAAGATCCAACAGATTAAAGCCTATTTTGATGAGTTTGCTCAGAGTCACAGTTTGTTCAATGAACTACATACCAGTTTTGAATTGTATCGACGTCAATTTTTAGATTTAGTGGCCTTGCAGAATGAGATTGGCTTAGATGAAAATCATGGCTTCCAGAATCAGTTTAGACAAGCCACACATTTAATTGAGGTTGAGTTAAAAGCGCAAAATCAGCTCAGAATGCAGCTACTTCTTTTACAAATCCGCCAGAATGAAAAAGACTTTTTGTTGGCTAAACGAATGGAGTATGTCAGTCAGGAACAACACTATTATCTGCAGCTTTTAGCGGCGGTTGAACAGTCAAAGGCAAGCAATAAACCGCAATTGCAAGCCTTGTTAGAGGATTATCAGCAAGGGTTTATGTCGATAGTTGCGGCCCATCAAACAATGGGCCTAGATCACAACTCAGGCTTACAAGGCCAGTTTCGCGAGCAGGCCCATGAACTCGAAGCGCAATTGCTCGCTGTAACAAGTCAATTTGAATTGCTGATCAGTGAAGCTGAATTTCAAGTTGAACGTAATAGCTTGTTGATAATGCTGATTACATCTTTGGCTCTCATTACCTTATTAGTGCGAAGCTATGTGACGTTTCAGCGCGCATTCTTAAATTTTGTGATGTTTTTTTATCGCTGTAAACGCGAATATCAGCACATGGACAGTAAAAAAATGGGCTTCTCTGAATTCAAACACTTAGCCACGATTGCCAATGAAATGATTGACGCCCGACGGGATATCGAGCGTCAATTACAAGTGGCTAATGCCCATATCGCTAAACTTGAAAAAGATAGCGTAACGGATTTAAAACACCAGACTTTGGCCTAAGCTTGGCACAATCGCCTTTATACCTTTGTCTTGCCATAACTTTTCTGCCAATGCTTCTAAAGCCTTGGGCTCACCATGCACCAATACCACCTTGGGAGAGCTGTCAAATTGGCTTATCCACTCAATTAATTCATTTTGACCCGCATGGGCTGAAAAGCCACCGAGGGTTTCGATTTGCGCTTTGACCACATAATCGTCACCAAAGAGCTTTAAATGTTGTAGGCCATCGACTAGCAAACGCCCCAGTGTGCCTTGGGCTTGATAGCCACAAAAAATAATAGTGTTGCGGGAGTCCCAAATGCGCTGTTTAAAATGATGACGAATGCGTCCACCGGTACACATTCCACTGCCGGCAATAATCAGTGCGCCTTTTTTGATTTTGTTTACCATCATGGATTCATCTGGTGTGACGGATAAAAATAAACGGGGAATGAAATCTCTTAAGATTGAATGTGCATGCGGACTAGCGTGCTCTATTTCATTGCGATCAAGAGCATGAAACCATTTATCATAAACTCGAGTTACTTCTATGGCCATTGGACTATCAAGAATAACTTGCCAGTTTTCTAACAATCCTTCTTGATGCAAGCAACCTAAATAAAACAAAATCTCTTGGGTTCTTCCTACCGCAAATGCGGGGATCATAATATTACCGCCGCGGGCTTCGGTCTCGCGTAAAATCGTTTTAAGTTGCGATACGGTATCGTCAATCGATTTATGATTGCGATCTCCGTATGTGCCTTCCATCAATACAATGTCAGCTTGAGTCATTATGCTTGGATCTTTCATTAACACGGCACTCTTATTGCCCAAGTCACCGGAAAAAACTAAGGTTTTATGTTCACCTCGTTCGCTAAATTTTACTTCGACGATAGCCGAGCCGAGAATATGACCGGCGTCATGAAAACAAATAGTCGCATTGTCAGCAATGTTAAACGGCTTTTTATAAGCATGGCCTACACATTGCTCTAAGACCTGTAAAACGTCTTCTTCACTGTACTCAGGTTCAATCAGGGGTTTACCTTTGCGTGCAAGACGACGGTTTTCGCGTTCTAGGTCGCTCATGTAAATGCCGACAGAATCTCGTAACATCACCAGCAATAAGTCCGCCGTCTCTAGCGAGCAGTAAATAGGCCCAGTAAATCCATCATGCACTAGCTTAGGTAGCATGCCACTATGGTCAAGGTGAGCATGTGACAATACCACCGCGTCAATGGCTGCAGGGTTAAAGGCAAAGTCACCATCACCAATGCGCTCAATTGAATTGCCGCCTTGATGCATGCCACAATCAAGTAATACTTTACCAAAGGTCGCTGACTCTAATAAATGACAAGAACCCGTAACTTCCTGCGCGGCGCCCCAAAAATAGACAATAGCCATGTGAATACCCTTATAGATTATTTTTTGTTATAACAATATAAGGATAATGTAGCTGGCTTTGGGCGGATGACCTTGTTTTGGATCAAGTATTTGACTTGTTTAGTTGAAAGCTATGTTTTTTAAGGGATTTAACTAAAAAATAATCGCGACTTTGTTTGATTATTATTTGTTAATTTCAAGCCAACAGCCACAAGAACCTGAGTAGAGTCAGGTTCTTGGTCTGCACTTAATGGAGTGGTCTGAGCGTTAATCCTAGCGTGACTGGATTTTACTATCATTCGCTAATAATTGGTAAAACTGGCTGCTGACCCCGTTGGTCCATCCAAAGCCAAATTGCACAGTGTATTCACCTCCGGTAGCGGTGGCGTTTAAGTCACAAACATTATATTTTTCTAGAAGAGTTTGATGAGTGTTAAAGTAATGCTCTACACAAGTCAGCCAATTTTCCATGATACGTTTTGCAAGATCATGATAGCCATAGTCCCTTAAGCCTTTAACCGCAAACCATTGTAATGGTGCCCAGCCGTTTGGCGCATCCCATTGTTGTTCAGTATCAGCTATGGTTGTAATGATACCTCCGGGTTTGAGTAATTGTTGTTCAACTACCTTTGCTATGTCATCTGCTTGCTGTGGTGAACTTAATCCAACAAATAGCGGCACAAGGATTGCGGCTGAAACGGCAGCGGTAGGCAACCCTTTTACGACGTTATAATCACGATACAAACCTTGCTTAGCATCCCACATAAAATGATTAATGGCCGCTTGCCGCTCTAGTGCACAATTTGCGAAATAATCAGATTTTTTCGGGTTGATTGAGGCAAAGCCAAGGGCCAACTGTTTTTCTAATAAGTACATCAGGCTATTCAAATCGATAGGCACGATTTGCGTAGTACAAATGCTAGTTAAGTTGGCGGGGTCGGCTAACCATCGAGAACTAAAATCCCATCCTGATTCACACGCTGCACGTAAGTCTCGATAAAACTGTGCTCTATTTGCAATGGGTAGTGATTCTGCGGCTTTAATATCTTCGCTGTAGGACTCTGGACGCGGGGAGTCATCGTCATCATAATAACGGTTGAGAATGGCACCATTGGCCATACGAACTATCCGTCTATGAGCAGGAGTATTCGCAGTTAACTGTTCTTTACCTTGCATCCAGAATTCATATTCCAGTTCCATGCCAGCTAAACAACGGGCACGCAAGTTTTGGTCATCATTTTGTGCTAAGACTAATTCGGCCATTAAGCCTAAAATGGGTGGTTGACTGCGGGTATGATAATAAGCACGATTACCGTTAGGAATGAGGCCCACTGTGGCCTGTACATCCAAGAAGTTCTCTAACATATTCTGCACTAGTTTGTGATGGGGTGTATCCATCAAGCCTAGTGCGGTAAAATAACTATCCCAATAGTAAATCTCGCGAAACCTTCCGCCCGGTACTATGTAAGGCCGTTTTAATGGAATTAAACTGCATACTCCCGGTACATCAGGCTGTTTGGTTAATACTTGCCACATCTGATTTATATAAGCCGGTACTGAGCGTTGAACTGACTCAGCTCTGAGTACGACCGGTTCTGGCAAGGTAAAATAGGCAGCAATAAAATTTGCTAATGTGAAGTCACTGTCAGATTTACATTTTTCATAAAGCGCAATAATGATATTCCAGTCAGTTTTGGGTGTAGCGTCAGCAAAGGTTTTACTGTCTTTAAATAGACCAGCAAGCTGCACATCATGAAATAACTGACTATTATAAAAAGGTAAAGAAGCATGCCAATCGTTATTTGTTGTGGTCATTGTGGGATTATCCTTAGTGCGTTGCAGAACTTGAAGTCGCACTGATTTCTACAGACTTTGAAGCGCGGCGGAAGAAAAACAGCGTAATTAAGATAAGTCCTATAGGGATTAGTGATAAGAAGAAGGCTTGTTGGCCCCCCATTTTATCAAATATCAAGCCTGTAATAATCGAACCCGTTGTGCCACCTAAGGCTGAAAAAACCACAATTAAGCCTGTCATAGGTGCATGTTGGTAACGGGGTAATGCACTAAGCATTACTGAATTTAAAACGGGATAAATCGGCGCCATCAACAAACCAATTAAGGGGAATAACATCGCGGCAAAGGGTACGTGCCAAACCGATGTTACTGAATTTTCGGGTACTTTTTCAGCTAAAGGTAAACTTACTACTATCAATACAGCCATCAGTAGCAAGCACACATTGAGAAAAGGATACCAATTAACTCGGCGTAAAACGGCGCCAGCCAACAGTCTACCAACGGCCAGAGAAACAGCAAAAACACTGGTGATCTGAATGCTGACGTGCACAGGAAGGCCGAGCACTTCTTGATTGAATGTGGGCAACCACGTGCCGATCCCTTGTTCAATCAGCACATACAAGAAAACCGATAGAACAAAAATTAATACTAGAGGCTGATAAACAAGTTTTAACATAGATAAAAACTCGCTTAACAGATTAGCATGTCTGTGAGTCGCCGGTTCGCGCTCAATAGGGGCCAAAAATACCAGCAATAGAGCAACGGCAATTAACAGAGCTAACAAATAGTAAACTGTCAGCCATTGTGGGTTGCTAGCATCATTTTTATCGATAAAAGCGCTGAAAATCCAATAACCAGACAATACACCCAACATAAAAATACCTTCTATGGTATTCATTAAAGAAGAGTGACCCCGCGTGGTGTTAGTGAGTTGGCCGATAATGGCATATACCGATACTTTGACTAAGGCAAAGGCTGTACCAATGCCAGCAAACAACAGCTTTATCATCCAAAAACTACCAATACTAGGCATCAGAGCACATAACACACCAACTAACACTAAGGCACCCATCATGGCCGCTTTATAGCCGATTCGCGGGATAAATGAGGCCACCAAAAATGATACCGCTGCGATGGACAGATCTTTAAAGCCTTCAAGCACACTGGCTTGGGGCTTACTAATATCAAAACTATTGATGGATTGCAGAATAACCGTCCCCACGCTATTGAGCAGGATGGCAAAGATAAAATAACTGGCAGCTATGGCGACAATGGTCAAAGATCGTGGCATAGGTTAATACTCTGTTACAAAACTTGGGCGAAGTCTAACCTGTAAAAAAGCAACTTGCAATCGATTGCAATTTACTTGCTGGGGCGACTTGAACGACGTTCGATAAGCTCGATATCTAGCACAACGGAATGCGTTGCTTGGTGATTAAACTGGGCGATAAGTTGTTCCACCATTTTTTCAGCCGCTAATGCGGTATTTTGGCGAATAGTGGTCAAGGAAGGATGCATGAGTTCAGCTAATTCAATATCGTCGTAACCGACAATACTCACATCGGCCGGAATACCCACATAACGCTCTTTAAGGGCTTTAAGGGCACCTAAGGCAACCATATCACTAATCGCCACGATCCCATCAAAGGCTAAACCATGGTCACGAATGAATTGATTAATACAAGTGTAGGCCGCTTTACTGGTGATATCGATTGGCATCGTCAACGCGAGGTCGACAGGCATATTGGCATCTTGATGGGCTTGTCTATAGCCTGCGTGGCGCTCGCTCATTTCGGCATGGCCTGGATCGCCTAGAAATAAAATTCGCTGACAACCCCCGGCTATTAAGTGCGCCGTGGCTTTATAGCCACCCAAGCGGTTATTGCCACCCACTATGGGGTAATGGGTATCACTTGTTGGATCACCCCATACCACTAAAGGCACGCCGGTGCTGGCTGCTGCTGTAATTTTTTCAGTGCTCTTGCCTTGTCCAACGATGATCAAGCCATCAGCCCGTTTACTAGTAATAAAGTAGTTTGCCCAGTTGTCAGTGGCCATAAACGAATTAGACAAGAGTAATTCGTAACCTTGGGCATTTAAAGCCTTGTTTAAATCACCTACCACCTTGAGCAGAAACGGATCGGCAACACTCTGTTCTGTGTTATCGATGAGATTAAGAATAACGGCAATAACATTGGTTTTTTGAGTGCGTAAGCGGCTAGCTGCGGCATTAACACTGTAATCATATTCTTTGGCTAGCGCCTGCACTTTGTCACGAGTTGTTTGTTTTATCAGCGGATTATCGTTAAGTGCCCGTGAAGCCGTTGAGGTTGATACGCCAGCCAATGCGGCAAATTGGGCTAACGTGAGTTTTTGATTTTTTTTCAAAGTGTACACAAACATAAAGAATTTGATTAAATATAACCACTTAAACACCTAATGCCTACCGCCAAATTAGAATTTATATAAATCCTTCACTGAATCAAGCCTGTTTACAAATTCAGATAAACAATTTAACAAAACTCTTTTTTGTTTCTTGCAATCGATTGCAAAACGATCTATTTTAATTTCCGAAAAATAGAAGTGAACAATTAATTAACGGTTTTCTGTGAATTGATTAACAACTTCAAGCTATAAAATTACACAGGAGCATACTATGAATATTTTATTTTCTAAGAGTCTGTTGGCTTGCGCTGTATCGCTTGCCTTTGGTACTCAGTTGGTTGTAGCCCAAGAGTCTACAAAGAAACTAGCAACTAGCAATGATACTGAGGTGATTATTGTCAGTGGTACACCTGGTGGTCTGGGGATGCGTAAAATAGACGCTAGTTTTGCCGTCACTAACCTCGATGCCAGTGACATCGAAAAGTTAGCACCTAAATCTACAGCAGATTTATTCAAAGCCATCCCTGGTGTTTGGGTTGAAAGTTCAGGTGGCGAGTCTGGCGCTAATGTGTTTGTGCGTGGCTTTCCTGGTGGTGGCGATGCACCATTTCTGACTATTTCGATGCAAGGCTCACCCATATATCCAGCGCCAACCTTGTCTTTTCTAGAAAATTCTCAAATATTTCGGGTTGATGAAACCATTGAAATGGTTGAAGGCTTGCGTGGTGGCCCTAACCCAGTAGTAAGTAACGGTCAGCCAGGTTTAACTACCAACTTCAGATTGAAACGTGGTGGCGAATCGACTGAAGCGAAGGCTAAATATACCACTTCTGATTATGGTTTAAATCGGGTCGATTTGGTAATGAGTGGCGAGTTAGCCGATGATTTGTACTATATGGTTGGGGGCTACGTAAAGAGCTCGCCGGGTATACGTGATGCAGGCTTTAATTCAGAACAAGGCAATCAGCTCACACTCAATATAACCAAGATTTTTGATCAAGGTGAAGTCAATCTTTATACCCGTCAAACCGATGATCACGGCACTTGGTATTTACCTACACCATTGAATGTGGCCGGTATTGATGCAGGCTATACACAAATAGGCACAAAAAACCGCCAAGCGACGATTTATTATGGACCAGATGACACCGCGCAAAGCTTTGATTTCGGTGATGGTCGTGGTTGGGACGGACAAGTCAGTGGTGGTAGTTTGAAATTAAATCTACCCAACGACTGGCATTTAGTCGACCGCTTTAATATCACCAAAGGTCAAGCTAATACCTTTGGTTTAGTGCCCAATGGCGCGGCGACGACAGTGGCAACGGTGGCAGATAATGCTAGCTCCGCAACCGGTCAGGTCACCGGCGATGTTTATAGTGGCAGTACGCCAATACAACAAATTGGTCGTTGGGTGGTCTTAAAAGATATTGAATCGTTTACTAATGACTTGGCAGTGTCTAAACAATGGGGCGATATCGATACCGCTTTTGGCCTTTATAGCGCCACAACCAAAGCCAAAGACTGGTGGAGCATTGGTAACCATGCTTATTATGTGTTGAATCCGGGTGGCGAGCTACTGGACGGTATTGCCTGCAATGATAGTGCTGCCGGTTGTGGCTGGAGTTATGACATTAATTCTGTTGGTGATGCGTCAACACGAGCCTTTTATGCAACGAGCTCTTGGTATGCAACAGATGACGTTACCGTTGATTTGGGCTTACGTCATGAAAATCACAAAGTCAGTTACAGTGTTGATGAAGGCCTTGATGGACAAATTGACAAAGCATTAGATTATGATGAAAACAAAGTGTCGTGGACCGGTGGTGTGAACTATGCACTCGGTAATAATAGTGGTGTTTTTGTGCGCTTAAACCGTGGTTACAAGATGCCTTACTTTGACGATTTTCGCGACAACTGGGGCGTCTACACTGGCGGTAATAACCTGATTAAAGAAGTCACACAGTCAGAATTTGGTTATAAATTTATGAGTGATGAATTCCAGATATTTGCCACCGGATTCGCTAATAGAGTTAAAGGTGATACCTTTGTGCGCCGTCCCGGTGATCCGGCTGAGATACTAACTAATGAGGCCTATGGTATTGAATTAGACAGTAACTATGATCATGAGTCGGGTTTGTCGGTTAATTTAAATGCGACCGTGCAAAAGACAGAAATAACTGCCAGCGCTACCAACGAAGGCAATGAAGCTCAGCGTCAACCAGGCTGGCAATTGCGTGTTACGCCAAGCTACGAGTTTGAAGTGGGTAATGATATGTATGCCTCGGTTTATGCGACCTTATCAGCGGTGGATGATCGCTTTGGTGACAATGAAAATACTGTTGTACTAGAAGGTTATGAAAAACTGGATGTGGGCATGACCTTTGAGCCAATTGAATCTTTGCGTTTGCAATTATCGGTCGACAACCTAACGGATACCATGGGGATTACTGAAGGTGATCCGCGTAATCCTGATGCACCCAATGGCCGTTATATTATGCCGCGCAGCATTAAATTCAGTGTGTCATATATGCTGTTTTAGGCCTGCATTAGCTTAGAAATAGGCTAAAACAGCTTATCAAGAGCAAAACCACAAGGGTAATAAGCATAAACTTATTGCCCTTTTTTAGTGAATTGAGTTGCAATTTTTGTTGAATGTGCAAACGCTTCTCCATAAAAATCAAAGTGATGGCTTAGGTGATTACGCTCACCAAAGAAACAGCTTCAAAACGATACTCAGGGAAAAGCAACCACACAATGACGACACCTGATGTGCGAGCAATAGTGTGAAAATAGCCCACCCAATGTTCCACAATCCATGAAAAAGGCAAGCACATTAACCCAGTAATAAGACCTACAGATTGGTGGTTGTGACTAGCAATGATCATGGTAATGGGGAACATCAACAAACACATCAGTAAGCCGCTAAAACAAAGACTGTCAAAGGTGTTTTTTGCCCGATGTTTGGCAAAAAAATCTTCGCCAGTAAATTTTGCGATACCAATAGCAAGATAAAAATAGAGCCACACCCTAGCCATACTGAATAGACTTTCACCAGCTCAGAAACAAAGGGCGCCATAATGCCGATTATCGACCAAACTAGCATGCCTGCTAGCGGCATGGCTAAAAACCGTCGTTGTTTAAATAAAGTACCTTGGGTTTCTAACGCTTTTTTGAATATTTCCTCTTTCAACCGCACTTGTCTTTGCTCAATCTCCAGCACGCTCTGACATTTAAACGCATTACTTGTTTGGCGCATAAGGCCTAGGTGCTACTGCAACTTGTGGCATTAAATTGCCTCTGCTGGCAACTATCGATCTATTGCAGTTTGATTTATTCATTATCGTCGCTTAGGCCTAAGGTTTGTTTAACACTTTCGAAAAAGGGTTCGGCTTCACCTCTTGAATTAAGTGTCAGGTGAGTTGTCGACAAACTAAAACTATCAATGCTGAACAGATATTCACGAGCTTGAGTAAGGTAAGTAACGACATCGGGTTCACTGATATCAGCCTTTTGTAATTGTTTGGCATATTGTTGACTGGCACCCAGTTCAACCAACTCAGAGAGTTTATTCACATTGTCTAATTGCTTTTGCAATTTATTATTGCGTTCTAAATAGTCTTGTAATTGGCTTAAGGACCTGTCTTGCGGGTCATTCTGGTTTTGCACTTGCCACTGGCCATCTATTTGTTTTATTTCTACTTCATTGGTTATCCCAAGGTCATGAGCCACTTGTTGCAAGTCTTTGCTCACTGCAAGTAGATTAAAATTCAACATATTATCCAGAGTCTGCAAATTTAAGCTGCTTTCACCACTTTGTAATTGAGTCAATGTGGTATCGATATCACCACTGACGATGTCTTGTTGCAGGTTGCGTATGTCTGAAGCGACATCAAATTTTTGCC
>Ga0163216_100891_pt1 | contig 27834 bp, 31 predicted proteins | sample SynspAceP_FD_167610 | JGI IMG/M metagenome (GOLD analysis project Ga0163216, IMG submission 167610) | Saline lake microbial communities from Ace Lake in Antarctica - Synechococcus sp. Ace-P (Illumina Assembly) | ecosystem: Environmental > Aquatic > Non-marine Saline and Alkaline > Saline ...
GTGGTCGTCGCTTGCTTGTGAAGATGAATCAGCATGGCAGCACCCCGTTCTGAATGTCCCTCAGAACCGATCTTGCCATGAAAAATGCAAATCGCCGAGGGTCAATGTGATCGTCCGGGATGGAACAACTACGTAGCGAATGACATCAGTGAGTTGCGAAAGCTCGCAGATGATCACCCAGAACTAGCCAAGCAGATCGTCTCTGATCGCTCCGCACAAGCAACGCTAGAGTTGAATACAGAGCGCTTAGGTATGATCTTAGCAGTCGCGTTCGGAATTGTACTCATCGCTGGGACGTCTGTGACACTCATACAGCTAGGATGGTGGCAATCGATCATGTTCGTTGCTTCATTGCTTGGCATTTCACATGTGTTACGGACTCTGTTGAAGGGTGAGTTCTCTGATACGTCTTGGTTCGGAAAGTTGATGGCAGGAGCGCCTTCCAGTGGTGCAAAGCCTGATAATGAATAAAACTCTTGACAGCCTCTGACCGGGGTTGACCGCATCGCGGTTCCCCCGTATTGCACGGCTTCTCGACATTCGGCGACTCGATTTTGGCGTTAAGCCATCCCTGTTTCCGCGAGGCCTCTAATCAGGCCCGGTGGCGTAAGTCCTCGGGCCTCAGTTGTGAAAAAAGGGTCTGGTGCTACGGACCCGCAATCTGAAGGAAGACCCAATTTGGCACGTATTGCTGGCGTGAACATCCCCACGGGGAAGCGTGTTCCAATCGCCCTTACCTATATTACCGGGATCGGCCCTGCTTCGGCGAAAGCCATCTGTGAAGCCGTGAAGATCGGCGAAACCCGCCGCGTCAATGAGCTGAGCGATGCCGAAGTCCTCGCCATCCGCGAGCACATCGATGCGACGTTCACCGTTGAAGGCGACCTGCGCCGTGATACGCAGATGAACATCAAGCGTCTCATGGACCTCGGTTGCTACCGCGGCCTGCGTCACCGTCGTAACCTGCCCGTGCGCGGCCAGCGTACCCACACGAATGCCCGCACCCGTAAGGGTCCCGCGAAGGCAATCGCTGGCAAGAAGAAATAGGGAGGCTGATCAATGGCACGCGATAAAATGCGCATGAAGAAGAAGGTCAGCAAGAATATTGCGGCGGGCGTAGCCCACGTGAATTCGACTTTCAACAACACCAAAATCCTTATTTCCGACGTTCAAGGCAACGCAATTGCGTGGTCCTCGGCCGGCACGATGGGCTTCAAAGGCTCGCGGAAATCGACCCCCTATGCCGCTCAGTTGGCTGCAGAAGATGCAGGCAAGAAGGCCCAGGATCACGGCGTGAAAACGCTTGAGGTCGAAGTGCAAGGCCCCGGTTCGGGTCGTGAATCTGCCTTGCGCGCGCTGGCCGCCGTGGGCTTCACGATCACCTCGATCCGTGACGTCACTCCGATGGCCCATAACGGTTGCCGTCCGCCCAAGCGCCGTCGCGTTTAAGGCATATAGAACACTCACGGGGTCGCGCCTGCTTGCGCGGCCTCGTTTCGTCATTTTTACCTCGGGCGTTTTTGGCATCGGGTCCAAGCCGAAAACTAGAATGGAGGCGACAGCATGATCCATAAAAATTGGCAAGAGCTTATCAAACCAGGACAATTGGTTGTTAAGCCGGGCAACGATCCGTCGCGTCAGGCGACCGTCATTGCCGAACCGCTTGAGCGCGGCTTTGGTCTGACGCTCGGCAACGCATTGCGCCGGGTGCTAATGTCGTCGCTGCAAGGTGCCGCGATCACATCCGTGCAGATCGACAATGTCTTGCACGAGTTCTCGTCCGTCTCGGGCGTGCGCGAAGACGTGACCGACATCGTTTTGAACCTCAAGCAGGTTGCGATCCGTATGGAAGTCGAAGGGCCAAAGCGCCTGTCGATCTCCGCCAAGGGTCCGCGCGTTGTCACCGCTGGCGACATCTCCGACAGCGCGGGTATCGAGGTTCTGAACCGCGATCACGTTATCTGTCACCTCGACGATGGCGCTGACCTGTTCATGGAATTGAACGTCAACACCGGCAAAGGCTACGTGTCGTCCGACAAGAACCGTCCCGAGGACGCGCCGATTGGCTTGATGCCGATCGATGCGATCTATTCGCCGGTCAAGAAGGTGTCCTATGACGTGCAGCCGACCCGCGAAGGTCAGGTGCTCGATTATGACAAGCTGACGTTGAAGCTGGAAACCGACGGCTCTGTGACCCCTGACGATGCTGTGGCTTACGCCGCGCGCATCTTGCAGGACCAGTTGCAGGTCTTCGTGAACTTCGACGAGCCGGAAGCTGCACGCGGTCCTTCGGAAGAAGACGAGTTGGAATTCAACCCGCTTCTGCTGAAGAAGGTCGACGAGCTGGAGTTGTCCGTGCGTTCGGCAAACTGCCTGAAGAACGACAACATCGTCTATATCGGCGATCTGATTCAGAAAACCGAAGCCGAGATGCTGCGCACCCCGAACTTCGGTCGCAAGTCCCTCAACGAGATCAAAGAAGTGCTGTCTGGCATGGGCTTGCATCTCGGGATGGACATCGTCGATTGGCCCCCAGAGAACATCGAAGATCTGGCCAAGAAGTTCGAAGACCAGTTCTAATACGGTCTGGGCGGGGATGTCCCCGCCCGACCAACGACCCGGGCAATACCGCCCCAACAGAGATCCCCACACGCATCGGGGTCCGTACAAAGCATAAACGCTAAGGAGACATCAAATGCGTCACGCCCGCGGATACCGCCGCCTCAATCGCACACACGAGCACCGTAAGGCGCTCTTTGCGAACATGGCCGGCTCGCTCATCGAACATGAGCAGATCAAGACCACTTTGCCCAAGGCCAAAGAACTGCGCCCGATCATCGAAAAGCTGATCACGCTCGGCAAGCGCGGCGATTTGCACGCCCGCCGTCAGGCTGGTGCCCAACTGAAGCAGGACGCCTATGTGGCGAAACTGTTTGAAATCCTCGGCCCACGCTACAAAGAGCGTTCCGGTGGTTATGTGCGTGTCCTGAAAGCGGGCTTCCGCTACGGCGACATGGCCCCGATGGCAATCATCGAATTTGTTGACCGTGACGTGGACGCGAAGGGCGCGGGCGATAAAGCCCGAGTCGCCGCTGAAGAAGCCGCCGAATAGGCAAAGTCAGTCACCGACTGACCCAGAATGCAAAGGCCCCGCCAATCGGACGGGGCCTTTTTTGCGTTTGCAGGGGTGGGTCGGCTTAGTGCTGGCCGCGCCGCTTGCGTTCTTCGATCCCCGCCACGATTTCTTCAATGATTTCTTTTAGCTTAGGCTCGTCCACGGTCGAGCTTCCAAGCAATTCAAGCACATCTGTGCGGTACGCAACGGGCAGCGACATGATCCGCGCGAACATGTTTGGCGCTAACTGGTTAGGCATCGTTAAACCTTGGGTTGCATTTCTCCTAGGATTCAATTTACGGTTGACCAACACCCACCGCAACCTATCTAAAAAGACATGTCCAGACCAACAGGCCTCCAAATTGAACTTCGAGAATTGGGCGAGCTTTCACCCTCAGGGTATTTTATTGGCCTGCACATTCGGATGGCTGTGCCGCTTATCACTTTCCAGACCTACCCCCAGGAATGGCGCGACCACTATACCGAGGCGGCCTATGCGTTGCGCGATCCGATTCTGGCTTGGGGGTTTGGCCCTGTCGGCTCGGCCCGTTGGAGCAACCTGGGCATTCCCGACCCGTTTGGCATCCTAGAGGCCGGAGCAACATTTGGTCTGCGCTACGGCGTGGCCGCGTCCTACGGCGAGATCAGCTCGCGCACCATTGCGGGCACGGCCCGAGATGACCGCGAGTTCACCGATGAAGAGATCGAGCGCATTGAAGTGATCGTGCAGCGCTTGCATAACGCCACGACGCCGCCCGACAGCTTGACCAAAGCCCAGATCGACGCGCTAAGCCGTGTTGCTGCGGGTGACCGCCACGCGCAAGCTGCTGCTGCGCTTGGCATTTCCGAAAGTGCATTTAAGGCGCGACTGACCTCAGCGCGTCAGAGACTTTTGGCCCGAACGACCGCAGAAGCGATCCAGAGGGCCAAAGACTACCGGCTGTTATAGCGGGCACCACACCGCAAACAGCAGGCAAGACCACCACCACCACACCTGAAACCACCACATAACTGGAGACTGACCCAATGCAGACCACAACCCTTTCGTTCGCGAATCTACACAACCATGGCGAGTTATTTGCAAACATGTTTCGCGCTAGACGGCAGTCGTTTATCGTCCAGAACAAATGGAATCTGCCCGAAGCGATGGGCATGGAGTATGACCAATACGACACGCCAGCCAGTCGCTGGGTTGCCGTTCACGAGTTCGGTGAAATCCTTGCAGGCATCCGTTTGACGCCAACAACAGCGCGCTGCGGCATCTACAGCTACATGATCCGGGACGCGCAATTGAGCCTGCTCGATTCGATCCCGCAAGACTTGCTGTATGACGAAGCGCCCGTATCGGAAAGCATCTGGGAATCGAGCCGCGTTTTCGTCTCGCACAGCACTCCGATGAAAATTCGCCGCCGCGTCCATGCCTATTTGATCACGGAAATGACCAAGACCGCGCGCGAATTGGGGGCCACGCAAGTGTTGGGCCTTATCCCGGCAAGCTGGCCTCGCTGGGCGAGCCGTTGTGGCCTTGAGGCGCATGCCGCTGGCCGCGTGATGGAGATCGACGGCATCGATAACCAGTGTGTGTCGATCGATCTGACACAGAACCTGCACTAACCCGTCACTCCCACGGGTGAAGCAGGCCCAAGGGCAAAGCAGGCCCGAAGGTGAAGCAGGATTGTGGCAGGCTGGCAGAGCGCTTAGGTCTTAAGCCTCTGCCGGCCGACACGGTCAGGTTCTGCGCGAGGGAAATGTGGCCGATCTTTTTGATACCGATGATGCTGGCACACAAGGCCCGCGCCCGCTGGCGGACCGGCTGCGCCCGGCAAAACTGTCGCAGGTAATTGGTCAGGACCATCTGCTGGGGCCAGAGGGCCCGCTTGGGGTGATGCTGGCCTCCGGTCAGATCGGGTCGATCATTTTCTGGGGGCCGCCCGGCGTTGGCAAAACCACGATTGCGCGGCTGCTGGCAGATGAAAGTGATCTGCATTTCGTCCAGATCAGCGCGATTTTCACCGGCATGCCGGACCTGCGCAAAGTGTTCGAGGCTGCAAAATTGCGCCGCCGCACGGGCCAAGGCACGTTGCTGTTTGTCGACGAAATCCACCGCTTCAACAAAGCCCAGCAGGATGGGTTCCTTCCGCATATGGAAGATGGCACCATCGTGTTGGTGGGGGCAACGACTGAGAACCCGTCGTTTGAGCTAAACGCCGCTTTGATGAGCCGCGCGCAAGTCATGGTGCTGAACCGCCTGAGCGAAGACGCCCTCAGCGATCTGGTGACCCGCGCAGAAGACGCTGTTGGCGCGCCGCTGCCTTTAAGCGAAGCTGCCCGGCTGGCTCTGCTGGAAATGGCCGATGGTGACGGGCGCGCGCTTTTGAACCTCGTTGAACAGATCGCGGCTTGGGACGTGGCTGCCCCCTTGGAGCCCGCGCAACTTAGCACGCGTCTTATGCGGCGCGCTGCGGCCTACGACAAATCCGGCGACGGGCATTACAACCTGATCTCGGCGCTGCACAAATCGGTGCGCGGCTCGGACCCGGACGCGGCGCTGTATTGGTTCGCGCGGATGCTGACCGGGGGCGAGGATCCACGGTTCCTCGCGCGCCGCATCACCCGCATGGCCGTTGAGGATATCGGTCTCGCGGACCCGCAAGCCCAAGCGATCTGCCTGCAAAGCTGGCAAACCTACGAACGCCTCGGCAGTCCCGAAGGGGAATTAGCGTTGGCGCAAGCGGTTCTCTACCTCGCGCTGGCCCCGAAATCGAACGCGGCCTATGTGGCCTACAAGGCGGCAATGAACTCAGCGAAGCAGACCGGGTCAGTCGCGCCGCCCAAGCATATTCTTAACGCGGCGACCTCGTTGATGAAGGATCAGGGCTACGGCGACGGCTATGCGTATGACCACGATGCGCCTGACGGGTTCTCGGGCCAGGACTACTTCCCCGAAAGCCTCGACCGCCCGTCCTTCTACGCACCTGTCGAGCGCGGGTTCGAGCGGGATTTGGCCAAGCGCCTCGCCTATTTCAACAAGCTCAGGAACACGCAGCGCGGTTGACATTCGCCCTGTGCTGGCCCCATGAGCGACCCCATGTTTTATATGTTTCTTCAGGTCGGGATTGGCGGTGCCATTGGGTCAATGTTGCGCTTTGGCGTCGGCCTTGCGGTGGTGCGCATCACTGGGTCCAGCTTTCCGCTTGGGATGCTGACGGTCAACGTCATCGGCTCGTTTCTTATGGGGCTTTGCGTTGTCTATCTGGCCGCGCGCGGACTGCCCCACTTGACCCCCTTACTAATGACCGGCGTGCTGGGCGGCTTCACAACATTTTCCGCGTTCTCTCTTGAGGCTTTCACGCTGTTTGAGCGCGGCGCGATCGGACAAGCAGCCCTCTATGTCGGCGCGTCAGTGGTCCTTTCCATAGCAGCACTGGCCGCAGGCGTGATGATGGCCCGAGGAGTTTTCGCATGAGCGGCGTCCAAACATTAATCGTAACCGACGACGAGACCGAGCAGCGGCTGGACCGCTGGCTGCGCCGGAAATTCCCCCATGTGGGCCAAGGCAAGGTCGAGAAGTTGTGCCGCAAGGGCGAGATCCGCGTCGACGGAGGCCGCGTCAAAGCCAACACCCGCGTGCTGGCTGGCCAATCCGTGCGCCTGCCGCCGCTGCCTGACGAAGGCCCCGATCCGCAGATGCAGAAGCGTTATGTCAGCGATGCGGACGCCAGCATGCTGCGCGACTGCGTGATTTACCGCGACGACTATATACTAGCGCTGAACAAGCCTGCGGGCCTTGCGGTCCAAGGCGGCAGTAAGATGACGCGCCATATCGACGGGATGTCGGACGCGCTGAAGTTTGACGCGGCCGAGGCTCCGCGCCTTGTGCACCGCCTTGATAAAGACACCTCGGGCATCCTGATCATGGCGCGCTCGCGCCTGATCGCGGCGCAATTGACCGAAGCGTTTCGCTCGCGCAACACCCGCAAAATCTACTGGGCCGCCATCGCCGGCGTGCCGCATCCGCGCCAGGGCACCGTTCGTTTTGGTCTGGTCAAAGCGCCGGGTCATGGGGCCAAGGGCGAGGGTGAGAAGATGCATTGCGTTCATCCCCGCGAGATTGAGAAGACCGAGGGTGCCAAGCGCGCGACGACCGATTACTGGGTGCTATCGGCGCTCGGGCGGCGCGTATCTTGGGCGGCCTTGGTGCCCGTGACAGGGCGCACCCACCAGTTGCGCGCTCATATGGCCGAGCTTGGGCATCCAATCATCGGCGACGGCAAATACGGCGGGTCCGGGCAAGAGAACCAAGGCGATGGCTGGGGTGCGATGCTGGGCGGTGAGATGTCCAAGAAACTGCATCTGCATGCGCGCAGCCTCACGCTGGAGCATCCCGTCACCGGTGCGACCCTGAACCTTGTCGCGCCCTTGCCCGACCACATGGCGCGCACCTTCTCCGAGCTGGGCTGGGAGGCGCGCGATGTGCCTGCCGATCCGTTTGCCGAGGATGCTTGGGATTGAAGCTGGTAATCTTTGATGTAGACGGCACTTTGGTGGACAGTCAGGCGCATATCCTTGGCGCGATGGGGCGGGCGTTTGCGGGCGAAGAACTTGCCTGCCCGTCGCGCGGCGCGATCCTATCCATCGTCGGGCTGTCTTTGCCGCAAGCCATGGCGCGACTTGTGCCGGGGGGCGAGGCGGCGCAGCTAGATCGCCTCGTTGACGGGTATCGCAACAGCTTTGCGGGCCTGCGGTCCGAGCTTGAAGATGCTTCGCCGCTCTATCCCTATGCGCTTGAGACGCTCACCGCCTTGCGCGCCCGCGATGACGTGTTGCTGGGCCTTGCCACCGGAAAATCCCGGCGCGGCGTGCGTCATCTGCTGGACGGCCATGATTTGCACGGCGCGTTCGTGACCATACAGACCGCCGATACGCATCCGTCCAAGCCGCACCCCTCCATGCTTCACGAAGCGATGTCGGATGCCGATGTTGCGCTGGCGGATGCGGTGATGATTGGCGACACGACCTTCGACATGGACATGGCGCGCAATGCCGGGATGACCGCGATTGGCGTCGATTGGGGCTATCATCCTGCGAGCGATCTGGTCGCCTCCGGGGCCGCTGCGGTGCTGGGCGACTACCGGGAGCTGATCCCGCATCTGCAAGAGACAGGGCTTCTGATATGACCGACTGGGCCGCAAAGAAATTCTGGACCGAAGTTGCTGTGACCGAACTCGACGGCGGTTTTGGCGTCGCACTTGATACCCGCCCGGTGCGCACGCCGCTGAAGTCTGTGATGGCGATGCCCAGCCGCGCTTTTGCCGAAGCCGTTGCCGAGGAATGGCGCGCGGTGGTCAAGACCGTGAACCCCAACGCAATGCCGATGACGCGGGCGGCGAATTCGGCGCTGGATAAAGTTACGCTTCAACGTGCCGATGTGGTCGAGATGCTGGCGGCTTACGGCGAAAGCGATCTGCTGTGCTACCGGGCTGAGCGACCCGAGGCTTTGGTGGCGCGGCAACACGCGGTTTGGCAACCATGGCTCGACTGGGCCGAGGCTGAGTTGGGCGCGCCGCTTCGGACAACGGTTGGGGTGATCCCGATTGCCCAAGACCAAAGGTCCGCCGCGCGCTTGAAGGCCGAGTTGGACGCGATGACGCCATTTCAATTGACAGGTGTGCATGACCTGATCACCATTTCAGGCTCTCTGGTGCTGGCCTTTGCGGTGATCAAAGGCGCGCTGACAGCTGAGCAGGCATGGGATGCTTCGCGCCTAGATGAGCTTTGGCAGATCGAGCAATGGGGCGCAGATGAAGAGGACGAAGAACTGATCCGAATCAAACGCGCCGACTTTCTGCGCGGGTATCAAGTCTTCACACTGTCGGTGCCTGACGCGGGCTAAGACGCGCAATTCGTCCATCTTGCAAGCGCAACCACAACCCTAGCGCGAGTGGGTGCCGCTACGTAATCTTGCAGCCTCTCGAAAACATAGTGTATAAATTTGAAGCGTTTCAAGGATTTAGCGTCTCGATTTATATCATTTCGGATTATTTCTTGCGCGCGCTCTTGACGTCTCCCAGCCAATTTGCCCAATTATAGTGCACTTGGAAGGGTTTTGTTCTACAACGCCCGAATGCCCGGTTAACAGGGTTTAAGACTTTGCCCGCACAAGCGGGTGAAACATCAGGATAGAGGTAACTATGAGAAAATCTGTACTTTTTGGTACTATGGCAATTGCCGGTCTTGCTGCTGGCGCTGCCGCTGCAACGACACTTGAGGACGTAAAAGCACGCGGCGCGCTGAACTGCGGTGTGAATACTGGCCTCGTTGGCTTCGCAGCACCTGACGCCGATGGCGTTTGGGGTGGCTTTGACGTCGCAATTTGCCGTGCTGTTGCGGCCGCTGTGCTTGGCGATTCCAACGCGGTTGAGTTCGTGTCGCTGACCGGTAAGACCCGCTTCACATCGCTCGCCGCTGGCGAGATCGATATGCTGTCGCGTAACACAACTTGGACCTTCAGCCGTGACAACGACCTGAAGTTCGAATTTGTTGGGATCAACTACTATGACGGCCAAGGCTTCATGGTGCCGCGCGCGCTTGGTGTCTCGTCGGCAACTGAACTCGACGGCGCGACTGTCTGCATTCAGACTGGCACAACGACCGAACTGAACTTGGCCGACTTCTTCCGCGCCAACAACATGTCCTATGACCCAGTGCCAATCGAGACCAACGCAGAAGCGCAGCAGCAGTATCTTGCTGGTGCATGTGACGTCTACACCACGGACGCTTCCGGTCTGGCCGCAACACGCGCCAACTTTGAAGCCCCAGGTGATCACGTCGTTCTGCCTGAGATCGTCTCCAAAGAGCCACTTGGTCCGCTTGTTCGCCACGGCGACAACGAGTGGGGCGATATCGTTCGCTGGACGCTGAACGCACTGATCTCGGCAGAAGAAGTCGGTATCACTTCGGCAAACATCGGCGAGCTTTCTGCTGGCACGAACAACCCAGAGATCAACCGCATCCTCGGCACCGAAGGTGACTTGGGCGCAATGATCGGTCTCGACGCCGAGTGGGCCAAGCGCGCCATCATGGTCGGTGGCAATTACGGTGAAATCTTTGAGAGCAACATCGGTGAGGCCACTCCAATCGGTCTGAGCCGAGGTCTTAACGCTCAGTGGAAAGACGGCGGCCTGCTGTATAGCCCGCCCTTCCGGTAAGTCCTGGTAGTAGAAAAGGGCGCGACTCAGTCGCGCCCTTTTTTTATCTTCTTTCTACTCGCTTCATGCACTACTGAGACGGCCCGTGTGACGTCTGCCGTATTGCATTTGGTGCCATGGGGACTTCTGGCATGAGCAACATCACCGACCAACCTCCGCAGACCAGTTTTTCGCTGGCTATGCTGATTAGCGATAAACGCTATCGCTCACTGACCTTCCAATTTTTTGCCCTACTTGGACTTATCTTGTTTGTCGCTTGGCTCGTTTCCAACGCGGTGACGAACCTAGAAAACCTGGGCCAAGATATTTCGTATGACTTCCTCGGCTCGGCCGCAGGATATGACATTAACCAAAAGCCGATCTCGTTCTCCAGCCAGGACACGCATTTGCGTGCGGCCTTTGTCGGGGCGCTCAATACGCTGATTGTTGCCTTTTTGGGCTGCATCACCGCGACAATTCTCGGCGTCCTTGCAGGCGTCTTGCGCTTGTCGAAGAACTGGGTCGTCTCGAAGTTGATGGCGATTTACGTCGAAGCCTTCCGCAACGTGCCAGTGCTGATCTGGATCCTGATCATCTTCTCGATCATGACCGTGTCGATGCCTGCGCCGAACGCATTCCGGGGCGCTGACCCGGAAGCGACGATGCTGTTCGGGTCATTCGCCTTCACAAACCGAGGCGTCTATATGCCCGCACCGATCTGGCAAGCCGGATCGATGATCGTGGTGATGACCTTCATCTTGTCGGTGATCGGGATGTTCGCCTATCGCCGCTACGCGACCAAGGTGCTGTTTGACACTGGTCGCTTGCTGCCGATGGGCTGGCCTTCGTTGGTGATCTTCTTTGTGCCGACGATCCTGATGTTCTTCATCATGGGCCGTCCAATCGGTCTGGAATATCCCTCCTTGCAAGGCTTCAACTTCCAAGACGGTATTCAGGTGCGCGGATCGCTGATCGCGTTATGGCTGGCCTTGTCGGTCTATACGGGCGCCTTTATCGCGGAAAACGTCCGGGCGGGGATCATTGCGATTTCGCAAGGTCAGACGGAAGCTGCGGGTGCTTTGGGCATGCGTCCCAACCGGATCATGAACCTCGTTGTGTTGCCGCAAGCGTTGCGCGTCATCATTCCGCCGCTGATCTCGCAATACCTGAACCTGACGAAGAACTCGTCACTGGCGATTGCGGTTGGTTACATGGACATCACGAGCACCCTTGGCGGCATCACGCTGAACCAAACGGGCCGTGCGATCGAGGCGATCTTGCTGTTGATGCTGTTCTATCTGGTCATCAGCCTCGGCATTTCTGCGATCATGAACGTCTATAATAACGCCGTTAAGTTGAAGGAGCGCTGAGATGAGCGATAAGAACGCCAACTCCAACGTCGCCTTCGTGCGACATGATACGCTGCCCGAGCGGGTGCCACCGCTCGGCGAGCGTGGCTTGATCAAATGGCTACGCGACAACCTGTTCTCGTCCGTCACCAATGGCATTCTAACGCTGCTGGCACTCTGGGCGATCTATCTGGTGCTTTCGAGCTCTCTGCCATGGTTGCTTAATGGCGTCTGGGTCGCGGACTCTATTCGCGATTGCAGGGTCATTCTGGATGGGGCCACGGGCGGGTGCTTTGCCGTTCTGACAGAGCGCTGGAACCAGCTTCTGTTCGGCTTCGCCTATCCCAACGATGCCTACTGGCGGCCAACACTGGCTTTCGTCCTGATGTTTGCGGCCATTGCGCCTGTCATGTTCGTCGTCTTGCCGCGCAAGATGCTGATCTTCACAGGCCTCTATCCGTTGATCGCCTACTTTTTGGTGTGGGGCGGTAGCATCTGGGTGCCGATCATGGTGCTTGGAAGCCTCGCGGCAGGCTATCTGGTCTACAGCAAGTATATCACGAGCTCTTTTGCGCTGGCCTTCGGCGGCGGTGTCGTTGCGACACTTGCGTTCTGGTGGATCAGTGGGTTTGTGACACCGATGCTGGCTTCGGCCATTCCAATTGCGCTTGAGTCGGTGGAAAGCCGTCAGGTCGGTGGGTTCATGCTTAATATGATCCTCGGCGTGGTGTGCCTGTCTTTGGCATTGCCGCTGGGGATTGTGCTGGCCTTGGGCCGTCAGTCGGACATGCCGATCATCAAGTGGATCTGCGTGGTCTTCATCGAGTTCGTGCGCGGTGTGCCGCTGATTACGCTGCTGTTCGTGGCGAACGTGGTTCTGGCCTATTTCCTGCCGCCGGGATCAAACTTCGATCTGATTTTGCGGGTGATCATTATGATCACGCTGTTCGCTGCGGCCTATATCGCCGAAGTGATCCGGGGTGGTCTCGCCGCCTTGCCGACCGGTCAGTATGAAGCCGCCGACAGCTTAGGCCTCGATTACCCGCAAGCCATGCGTCTGATCATCTTGCCACAAGCGCTCAAGATCTCCATTCCGGGGATCGTGAACGTGGCGGTCGGATTGTTCAAAGACACGACGCTGGTCTCGGTGATTTCCATGTTCGATCTTGTCGGCATGGTCCGGGGTCCGATCCTGTCGTCAACCGATTGGAACGGCGTTTACTGGGAGCTGTTCATCTTTGCCGCGCTTCTGTTCTTCGTCATTTGCTACGGCATTTCGCAATATTCGCAGTGGCTCGAGCGCCAGCTCGAAACCGAACAACGCTAAGAAAGGTGTGATCAATGACTGACACAGCCGCATCTACAACTGCACCGGCCGCTCGTGCCAAGGCAAAAATGTCGAACGAAGTGGCGATCGAGATCGTCAATATGAACAAGTGGTATGGCACGTTCCACGTGCTGCGCGACATCGACCTGACCGTCTATCAAGGCGAGCGGATCGTGGTGTGCGGGCCTTCGGGCTCGGGCAAATCCACGCTGATCCGCTGCGTCAATGCGCTGGAGGAGCACCAGCAAGGCTCCATCACCGTGGATGGCACGCTCTTGTCGTCGGACCTGAAGAACATCGACAAGATCCGGTCCGAAGTCGGCATGGTGTTCCAACAGTTCAACCTGTTCCCGCATCTGACGATCTTGGAGAACTGCACGCTTGCGCAAATCTGGGTCCGCAAGACCCCCAAGCGCGAGGCCGAAGAGATCGCCATGCACTATCTGACCAAGGTAAAAATCCCTGAGCAGGCCGGAAAATACCCCGGTCAGCTGTCGGGTGGTCAGCAGCAGCGTGTGGCCATCGCCCGGTCGCTGTGCATGAAACCTCGGATCATGCTCTTTGACGAACCGACATCCGCCCTCGACCCCGAGATGATCAAGGAGGTGCTCGACACCATGATCGAGCTCGCCGAGGAGGGGATGACGATGATCAGCGTGACCCACGAGATGGGCTTTGCCCGTCAGGTGGCCGACCGCGTGATCTTCATGGACCAAGGCCAGATCGTAGAGCAAAACGAGCCGGAAGAGTTCTTCTTGCACCCCAAATCCGAGCGGACACAACTGTTCCTCAGCCAAATCCTCGGCCATTAAATCTGGTGAATTTCTTGCAAGGGCCGCGTCTTCGGGCGCGGCCTTTCGCGTGCTACGCTAGATCGTGAGGGGTGATGAATTGCACATCGCGCCCCGTATGCAGCGCCAGCTCACCCCAGCCTGCAATATCGAACCGCGCCACCAAAAGGGCGGCGGTCGGATAATGATCAAAGCGATCATGGGTCGGCTCGGTTTCCACAATGGCCTCAGCCAGCAGACCAATGCCGGGGTTGTGGCCGACCAGCAGCACCGTATCCGCAGTCGCGCCCATTATGGTGTCCAGCAGCGCTTGCGGTGTCGCGTGATAGAGCGCGCCTGTGATCGTCGGTTTCAGGTCTAGACCCAAGCGATCCCATGTCTCGACCGTGCGGCGCGCGTCCGACACATAGGCAGCACCCGGCACCAGATCGTTCTGTTTGATCCAAGCGCCCATCACGGGGGCGGCCCGCCGACCACGCTTGTTCAGCGCCCGGTCATGGTCGGGAAGATCAGGATTGCCCCAGCTCGATTTGGCGTGGCGCAGCAGCAGCAGCGTTTTCATTGCGGTCCCAGAAACAGCGACATGTGATATGCAGATTGCGCCGGATCGCGGCCCGCGCCAAGGCTTAAAGGGCAGGCGCGACGCACGCGGCACCCTCGAGCGAGGCAATCGGCCCCCTCGGGGGCTGCGATATGGGCTTTGCAGGCGGGCACATCGTAGGGCGCAGCACTTAGCGCGCCGACCGGACAGACAGTCAGGCAGGGCTGCTCAACACAGGTCTCGCAGGGGCGGGGGCCTGTTTCGGGCAGCTCAAACGCATCCGGCAGCGCAAGTGCGCCGCGATAGCTGACCATTAAGCCAAACCTGTCATGCACCAGCGCACCCACGGGCGAGGACCACGCGCGGCCACTGCTTGCCGCCCACCGCAAGAACGGGCGATAAGGCGGGCCGCCAAACGGGAACAGCGCCTTGCCGCCTAGGTCACATGCCCAAGTGCCAATCACCCGCCGCGACCAACGATCTACGGGATCTGGCGTGCCATCTTGGCGCTCAGGACTGCCTTGAAACGCGCTCCAGAACGAGCCCGGCGCAGGCCCGAGCAGCACCAACCGCGTCATCCCCTTCGGCGCATCCGTGTCACCTTCCAGTGACAGCGCCCCAAGCACAGTTAGATGCCTCTTGGTGGCCTCAGCCTCCAAAACCTCAAGCGTGATCATTCCGCGCGGATCATCGATCCGGCCCCATGGTCAGTAAACAACTCCAGCAGGCAGGCATTCGGCACCCGCCCATCAAGGATCACCACAGCGCGCACACCGCCATTCAGCGCCGCCACTGCCGTTTCCGTCTTCGGGATCATACCGCCCGAGATGACGCCGTCCTTGGTCATCTGGGCAACCTGATCGCGTGTCAGGGCGGTCACGACCTCGCCGCTGGCATCTTTCACGCCGGTCACGTCCGTCAGCAGCAATAGACGGTCCGCTTTCAACGCCGCCGCAATCGCGCCCGCCGCCGTGTCACCGTTCACATTGAACGTCTCGCCATTGCGGCCGACGCCAATGGGGGCGATCACCGGGATAATCTCGTTATCAAACAACTCGCGCAGCAGCTTTGGGTCGACCTCCACCGGGTTGCCGACAAAGCCAAGCGCGGGGTCCGCCGGATCGCACACCATGAGGTTCGCGTCCTTGCCCGACAGGCCAACCGCGCGCCCGCCTTGCCCGTTGATGGCTTGGACGATCCGCTTGTTGACGCGGCCCGACAGAACCATCTCGACAACCTCGACCGTGGCCGCATCCGTGACGCGTTTGCCGTTCACAAACTCCGTCTCGATGCCCAGCTTGGCCAGCATTTCGTTGATCATCGGCCCACCGCCATGGACCACGACCGGGTTCACCCCGATCTGGCGCATAAGCACGATGTCGCGGGCAAAGCTGTCCATCGCGGCATCGTCGCCCATGGCATTGCCGCCAAATTTAACCACGACAATCGCCTCGTCATAGCGTTGCAAATACGGCAACGCCTGGTTGAGCGTGCGGGCCGTGGCGATCCAATCGCTGTTCATGGTGTTTTGTTTCTTCATCGGTCAGGCCAAAGGAAAACTCGCGCGGGTCATACGCGAAGGAGTGATAGGCAACAAGGCCTGTGCCTTAACGCGCGAGGTCGCCGCCGCTTGTTCCAAGCATTTGCGCCAGGCGAAGCGCGGGGTTCTAGTTGCTAGATCAGACCCGCGATAACGCCGCGCAATGTCTCGATCCCCTCGCCTTTCTCGGACGAGGTCACGACCAATTCTGGATAGGCCGCCGGATGCTTGGCGAGGTTTTCGCGCACCTGTTCCAGCACCTTGGCCTTATCAGCAAGGCTAATCTTATCGGCTTTGGTCAGAACCACCTGAAACGGCACCGCTGATTTATCAAGCTGGCTCAGGATTTCCGCATCGACGGCCTTCACGCCGTGGCGCGCATCAATCAACACAAACGCACGGCGCAAACTGGCGCGCCCCGACAGATAAGATTTCAGCAGCCGCTGCCATTTATCGACCACGGCAACAGGCGCGTTGGCAAAGCCGTAGCCGGGAAGATCGACGAGATAGCGTTCCTCGCCAAGCTCGAAGAAGTTTATCTCCTGCGTGCGGCCGGGGGTGTTGGACGCACGGGCAAGCGCTTTGCGTCCTGTCAAGGCGTTGATCAGGCTGGATTTTCCAACATTCGAACGGCCTGCAAAGCACACCTCAAGGCGATCATCCGGCGGTAGGCCAGACATCGCAACGACGCCTTTCAGAAAGTCCACGGGCCCCGCAAACAGTTTGCGACCAGCTTCCTGAGTGTGGGCGTCGACCTCTGCCAGAGGGAAGGCCATTTTCATTTGATCACCTCTATCGCGTCGCCGGGTTGGATCGAACCACCTTGGACCACTTCTGCGTAAACACCAAAATCCGTATGACCCCAAGCCGATTCAAGTGCGCTCAGCGTATCTAAGTCACGCTGCCCGGTTAGCGGGTTTGCCATCGTCGCCTTGCAGCGCGTGATTCGCTGCTCGACCCTCAACACCGCAGCGCCAACCCGAATGTTGCGGCCAATCCAGTCAAACTCTGCCCAAGGTTCCAGCCCGTCGAGCCAAATATTCCCGCGCCATCTGTGAATGGACAAGTCAGCAGCGCCCAGCTTTTCCGCGACTTGAGCGTGCGAGGCAAGGCTATTGAGCGCGATCCACGGCTCTGGCACATCGGTTTGTGCGGTGCCTTTGTGATGGATCAGCCGCGTCGGGGCAGGGGCGTCATCTGGCCAGATTTGCGAAAGCCATTCGATCAACGGCGCCTCGTCTTGCTGCTTGCCCAGATAAATATCCAGATCGGCGAGGCGCGGGTGGCTCAGTCGCAACTGCAATGTTGCAGGGTCAAACGTGCAGCTTACGGCCATCAAAGCCGGCCCGGTGACACCCCGCAGGAAGTTCGCTTTCTTGGCCCAAGGCTGCGCCAAGTCGTCCGGGCGCGACATCTCATGGGCAATCGCAAATGCACGATCCCAAGGCAAAGCCTCGCCGGGTGCAAGCTGGACCGCTGCCAAAGCCTCACGTCCGATCGCCTTTAGCGGATGGCGGAAAATCTCCGCCACGCACGCCGTCATTTTTTTGGATCGTTGGGTTTATTGGCGGCACTGCGCTTAAAGCCAGACCGAATATTGCCAAACAGGTCGGGCTTCGAGCCGTGACTGCGCATGATCAGATACTGCTGGCTGAACGTGATGACGTTGTTGGCAATCCAGTAGACAATCAGGCCACTGGCGAAACTGCCGAGCATGAACATGAAAATCCAAGGCAACCAGGCGAAGATCATCTGCTGGGTCGGATCCGTGGGGGCCGGGTTCAGTTTTTGCTGAAACCACATCGACACGCCCAGAAAGATCGGAAGGATGCCGATAAACACCAGCGCCATGATTGTGCCGGGCTCAGGTGCTGCGTTCGGCAGCAATCCAAAGATGTTCAGGATCGAGGTCGGATCAGGAGCCGACAGGTCGCGGAATGGACCGAAGAAAGGCGCGTGTCGCAGCTCAATCGTGACGAAGATCACTTTATACAGCGAAAAGAAGATCGGGATTTGCAGCAAGATCGGCAGACACCCGGCGGCGGGGTTCACTTTGTTCTTTTTGTAAAGCTCCATCATGCCTTGCTGAAGCTTCTGCTTATCCTCGCCCGCCTTCTCTTTGAGCTTCTCCATCTCTGGCTGAAGCTCCTTCATTTTGGCAATGGAGACGTAGGATTTGTAAGCCAACGGCAGCAAAAGCGCCTTAATAATAAGGGTCAATGCGATGATCGCGATACCCATGTTGCCAATGACCGCGTTCAGCCAGTGCAGCACTGCGAAAATGGGCTTGGTCAGAAAGTAGAACCACCCCCAGTCGATGCTGTCGAGGAAGCCGTCAAAACCCATATCGTTTTGATAATGGCGAATGATCTCCCATTCCTTCGCGCCTGCAAACAGGTTCGTTTCCACCCCGACTTGCTGGCCGGGCTCGACGGTGACGGTCGGAAGGCGAATTTCGGTTTGGTAGATGTCAGCGCTTGGCACGTATTTGGACACAGCCGTGAAGCCCTGACCGGGCTGCGGCATTAGGGTCGTCATCCAGTTCTTATCGGTGAACCCGAGCCATCCGTTGGCCGTCACCTCGCGCACATCGGCGCGGGCAGCTTCACGCTCGACCACGTCAAACTCTGTCATTGCGTCGTAGTCGACCTCGATCAACTCGCCGTCTTTCATCCCAACGATGCCTTCGTGCAGGATGAAAAACCCGATGGTGTCGGGCTCGGTGTGGCGCGCGACAATACCGTAGGGCTGCAAGCGCACTGCTGCGGCGGTCGTGTTTTCAACCGTCTGTGCGACGGTAAACAGGTAGTCATCGTCGATGCTTATGGTGCGGCGGAAGATCAAGCCTGCGTCGTTGCTCCAGCGCAATGTGATGGGACGGCCAACGCTGAGGGTATTGCCGGATTCCACTGACCATTCGGTGTTCGCGCCCGGCACATCGTCAAAAGTCAGCGTGCCGCCAGGCGTCCAGCCGTAAAGTGCATAGAACGCGTCCGGTTCGCCAACAGGCGACAGCAGGCGCACAATGGGCGAGCCTTCGTCCAACGTCTCGTTATAGTCGCGCAAGGACAGATCATCGATGCGCCCGCCCAGCAATGAGACAGAGCCTTCCAGCTTCGCGGTCTCAATCGGCAAGCGCGCAACATCTGCGACCGTCGCTTCTGCGCTGCCCGCTGGCGCTACAGTCGCCGAGGGGTCGCTTGCGGCAGGTGGCGTCAGCGCCAAATTCGCCCCAGTGGTCGGGTCGGTTGTTGCGGTGCTGGTCACGCCAGATGTGGTGGTTGTCGGATCAACCACGGTCTCTTCCGGCGGAAATAGCAAAAACCAGACCAGGATCACGAGGAAGCTGAGGGCCGTAGCGAGGATCAGGTTCTTGTTCTGGTCGTCCATTTAGGCGCCCCATTCCTTAGAAAGTCAGTGGAAATTCATCTGGAGGGTTCAACCTAGAACGCCCGCAAAGGTCAAGCGGTTTTCCCTTGCCTGTGGGGATATGCCCGAGGGGTGATTGCGGCCACATGCCAAAGGTTCAGGCGCGTGAACGCAACGGTCTTCAATGCGCTGTCTTTTGATTTGGCTCCTCGTTTTGTTGATTTGCGCTCCGAGGGGCTAGGCTGCCCGATCTTACCAGCTTTGGATCACGGGCAGGTTCAGCCGCTTTCGACAGGACTGGGTTGTTGTTTGGTGCAGCGCGGTCCTGCTTTGTCCGACTTGTCCCAAATTGCCCCTGTGCTTGTCCAAATTGATACGCCGCAGCTTGGCGGTGTTGGTGGTCAATCAGCCAAGCCAAGGCATCCGGGCCGGGCATGGGGCGCGCTATCCCGAAGCCCTGAACATGTGCACAGCCCATCCGGTGCAGGCAGGCTTGCTCGCTCAACGTCTCGACGCCCTCGGCGAGCACATCAATCTCTAGCTGCCCTGCCAGCGTCACGATGGCTTCGCAAAGGCGCGCCTGATCGGGGTCTTTGTCGAGGTGGGTGACAAAGCTGCGGTCGATCTTGATGCGGGTGACGCCAAAGCGCCGGATCGAAGTGATCGCCGCCGCCCCGGTGCCGAAATCGTCCAACTCGATCCGGCAGCCGAGATCTCGCAGTTGGGCGAGGTTCCGCAACAGCAGGTCGTCATCGCCTTGGCTGACAACCGTTTCCAGAACTTCGATTGCCAATCGGTCGGGTGCCAGGCCAAAGCGGTCCAACTCCCAAGTGATCTTCTCCACAAGTCGGGGCGAGCGCAGCTCGTTGGCTGCAAAGTTCACGCCCACTTGCGGCACGTGAATACCTGCGGTGTCCCAATCGCGCAGGGCTGTCAAAGCATTGGCAAGCATCGCGTCGCTCAGCCGTTCGCTGCGACCCGCGGCCTCAATCGCGGGCAGAAACGCGGCGGGCGGGATGGGGCCTTTTTCGGGATGGTGCCAGCGGGCAAGCGCTTCCATCCCCGTCACCTTGGTGCCGTCGCTGCTGACTTGGGGTTGAAACCACGCCTTGATCTCGCCGCGCTCTAGGGCTGTCGTCACCTCATCTGCCAGCGAATGAGAGGCGCGCGCAACAGCGTGCATCTTGGCCGAATAGACCTGATAAGCGGCCGGACCAGTGCCGCGCGCCTCAACCATAGCGCGGTCTGCGGCGCGCAGCAGTGCCTCGCCGATGGACATGTCGCCTTGCGTCACGTGCCGTCGCAAGGCAATCCCCGCGCAGGCGCTGCAATAGGACGACACGCCGTCGATCAAAACCGGGTCGGCCAAGGCAACTTGCAAGCGTTCCGTTACCGATAAGACCGCGTCGAAATTCAGCCCTGAGGAGGGTGCCAGAAAGACAGCAAACGCATCTGCCTCTAACCTGCACAGATAGTCTTCGGGCCGCAGAACAGATTGCAGACGTCCGGCACACATGCGCAGCAACTCGTCGCCTGCTGCGCGCCCCCAGCGGTCGTTGAAGGCGTGAAAGGCGTCGATATCCATGACGATACAAGCGGTGGTCATGTCGCCAGTGTGCGCAGCCGCAAGCCGCGAGGTCACAAGCGCCTCCATATCCATTCGGCTTGGCAATCCCGTGACCGGATCGCGCGCGCCGGCGCGGTGTTGGGGTTTGGCCCGCGTGAGGCCCCAGAACCCTAGCGCTTGGGCAAATGGGATCACGAGGGCGCAGGCCAATGCCGCCTTCGCCCCAAGCAATAAGGCGGCCCCGAGCACCCATAAAGGCAGGACAAGCAGCAGCGCCAGCATGGCACCGAACGAGGGCGAGTTTTGCAATGGAAAGGCGCGCACGCGGTGCATCCTTACTGACTAGGGCCGCCTGCACAGCCATTCTGTGCTTCGGCGATTTGTCAGCAGTGCTAGACCCCGATGGTTACCGCATTCGTTAATTTATCCCGGCGGTATCGCTCGGATTTTCGTCAAGTTTATCGCGATCACGACGCACCAACCCGGGGAAATCAAACAGCTCCGTGTCCAGCAGATGCGAAGGCTTTGCTGCGCTCAGCGCGCGAAACAGCTTTTGGCGGCGACCGGGATGGTTTGCCTCCCAGCCGTCGAGCATCGCCTTAACCTGTTGGCGTTGCAGGCCATCTTGGCTGCCGCACAGGTCGCACGGGATGATCGGATAGGCCATATCGCGGGCAAACTTCTCGCAATCTGCCTCGGCCACATGGGCCAGCGGGCGGTAGACAAACAGATCGCCTTCGTCGTTCAAAAGCTTCGGAGGCATCGTCGCCAGCTTGCCGCCATGAAACAAGTTCATGAAAAATGTCTCTAGTATATCGTCGCGGTGGTGGCCCAGCACGACCGCCGAGCAGTCTTCCTCGCGCGCGATCCGGTACAGATTCCCGCGCCTCAGCCGCGAGCACAGCGCGCAATAGGTCCGCCCCGCAGGCACCTTATCCATGACGATGGAATAGGTGTCTCTATACTCTATCCGGTGCGGCACACCCATTTTCGCCAGAAATTCAGGCAGCACGGTCGCCGGAAACCCCGGTTGGCCTTGGTCGAGGTTGCAGGCCAAAATCTCGACCGGCAGCACCCCACGCCATTGCAGTTCGGTCAGCACCGCCAGCAAGGTATAGCTATCTTTGCCACCCGACAGACACACCAGCCAGCGCGTGCCCGGCTCGATCATCCCGTAGGCTTCGATCGCCTCGCGGGTTTGGCGCACGATACGTTTGCGCAGCTTGCGGAACTCTGTCGTCGCAGGCGCGCCGTGAAAGAGCGGGTGAATATCGTCGCGATCATCAAGCATGTGGCCAACCTCATCTGGCGCGCCTTCAGTCCGGCACGTTATCGATCCCCGATCCACCCCACGGATGGCAGCGCCCAATGCGCCGGATCGTCAGCCAGCCGCCTTTGAGGCCGCCATGCGCCTCCAGCGCCTCAAGCGCGTAGGCCGAACATGTCGGATGGAAGCGGCAGCCATGGCCGACCCACGGTGAAAGCAGCAAGCGGTAAGCGCGTATGGGCAGGGAAAAGACAAAGGCCAAGGGGCTCATGATGCGAGCTTTGCTAAAGCTTGGCGCAGGTCAGCTTCCATCTGCGCAAAACCGCGCGTGGCACTGACGCCAGCGCGCCCGATCAACACATAGTCCATGCCCGGGGCGGCGGCCTCCGGCAGGACTGCACGCGCCAACGCACGCAGGCGTCGCTTGGCACGGTTTCGCGCAACCGCATTGCCGACTTTCTTGGAACAGGTATAGCCCACACGCACATCATCGCCGCCCTCGCGCTTGCGCGCTTGCAGGACAAATCCAGGTGTTGCTTGGCGGGGGGCGCGGCTTGCGGCGAGAAACTGAGCGCGTTTCGTCATAACATGCAGGCGCAAAGGCAAACCCGCCGACGGTGCGGCGGGGTGCAATTTTTCTGTATCAGGCTGCCGCGAAGACATGACCCAAGGCAGGCTTACGCGCTGAGCGACTTGCGGCCATGAGCGCGACGTGCGTTCAGGATTTTGCGTCCAGCTTTAGTGGCCATCCGCGAGCGGAAGCCGTGGCGGCGCTTGCGCACCAAGTTGGATGGTTGAAACGTGCGTTTCATCGGTCTCGTCCTATCTCATGGGCCCGAAGCGGTCTTCAGGGGTCTCATGTCTTCCGCAAGCGGAAGGAGTGGGTAGTGGTGCGCTGGGGAGGATTCGAACCCCCGACCCCTTGATTCGTAGTCAAGTACTCTATCCAACTGAGCTACCAGCGCGTGGAGCCGTGTCGTAGACGCGGTGCACGCTCAATGCAAGTGGGTTTTGGCGAATTTTCCGGTCCGTGCGCGTTATTGGGCAGCCGTTTCCAGAAACTCCGATCGGCGTGGCAGCGAAATCTCAAAAACCGTCCCTGCCTCGCCTGTGTCGCGCAATTCCAACCGCCCTCCGTGACCGCGCACAAGGTCTGCCGCAATCGCAAGGCCAAGCCCGGTGCCACCCTTGCGCACCCCGCCTTGGAACGCGGTAAACAGGTTCTCCTTGGCCTTGGGGGGCAGGCCCGGCCCGTTGTCTTGGATGGTGATCGTCCAGGCGTCGCCGTCGATGCCCGCAAGGATGGATATCACGCCTTCGACCTTGCTGGCCTCTATCGCTTGGCGCGCATTGCGCACGATATTGGTGATCACGCGGTAGAGCTGCTCTGGATCTGCGCGCACATCAAGATCGGATGGAATATCAGTGCGGTAGCTGACCAGATCGTTGTCGGCAGCCGCCAACCGCTCGCCGTCCAGCGCGTCTTCCACCAAGGGCGCAAGCCGCACGATGGTCAGCGAAGGGGCAGGTTCTTCGGCTTTGCCAAACGCCAGCGACGCTTCGCACAGGTTCACCGCACGGGTGATCGCGCCGACCAGCTTGGGGGCGGCACGCGCCACCTTGGGATCATCGCTAAACTCCATCCGGTCGGCAAAAAGCTGAGCGGTCGTCAGGATATTGCGCAGATCGTGGCTGATTTTGGCCACGGCTGTGCCAAGCTGTGCGAGGCGTTCTTTTTGCCTCAGCGCCCCGGTAATCTGGATTTGCAGCTTATGCAGGGCATCTTCGGCGGCGCGCAATTCGTGCAGCTTGGCCTCGGGCATGATGACCCTGTTGGGGTTTTCCGGATCGTCGGCATACGCACTCATATGCCCCACAACCCGCGCCATCGGTTGCACAAGGAAGCGCCTGACCGCCAAGAACAACAAGCTGGCCGTGATGATCGAGATCACCGCCGACAGCCACAATATCCGCACACCGTAATCCAGCATTGCCATGCGCAAGGGCCCGGTACGGACCGAAATTTCGATCACCTCGCCCGCGCCCTGAACTGGCGTGCCCGTGACCAAAATCACCCGCTCTTCGGTGTCGATCAACTGCACCATCGCATCGCGGATCAAGCCAAGCGCGCTGGCATCGCGCAGATCAAACTGCCGACTGATCAGGCCGGGCATCGGCGACGACAGCACCAATTCGCGCACCTGATCGCGGCGCAGGACCACGGTCATGACGCCTGCGTTGACCAGCAGCTCTTGTTCCAACTCAGGGGTGACCATCGTGTCGGACGACGCCAGCAAGGCCAGCGAGGCGATCTGCGCGCGCTCTAGTCGGTCCAGCAGGTAATCCTCGCGGAACCGGGCGATGGACGGCACGAAGATCATAACCTCGGCGATCATCACGAACACCGTGGTCAGGATCAAGAATCGCCCTGATAGAGAGTTAAGCACGCTGTCTCCGCCTGATCGGTTCGCGCCTCAGAACCGCTGCACGAGCCGCACGATACGCTTGACCCACGGATTCTCAAAGAGCTTGGGTGCAAAGTAGGCCCCGGCGGCGCGTTTGTTCACTTCGCCCAGCGTCGGATAGGGCACAACCATGCTGGCAACCGCGCTCATTTTCAGGCCGTTTGCAATTGCCAGCGCCCAAACGCTGATCAATTCTCCGGCCTGCGCCCCCACGATTGACGCGCCGACGGGTCTGCCTTTGACGATCATCACCTTGATCAGACCCGTGGTTTTGCCCTCGGCAACCGCGCGGTCGTTCTCCTTGAACTCAAACCGCGTAACATCCAGCTTATCACCATGCTTTTCACGCGCTTGCGCCTCGGTCAGGCCAACTTGCGCGATCTCGGGGTCCGTATACGTGGCCCAAGGGATGTGATCCTCGCGCGCTTTGGCAGGCAGACCCAGCACCAATTGGCGCACGAGGATGCCCGCCTGATAGCCCGCCACATGGGTAAATTGCAGCTTGGAGGCCACATCGCCCACGCCGTAGACCCGCTTATTGGTTGTGCGCAGCGACGCGTTCACTTTCAGCCCGCCGCGATCAAATTCTACGCCAGCCTTGTCCAAGTCCAGCTTATCCAAGTTTGGCATCCGCCCCACGGCCATCAACAGATGCGAGCCCTGATAGCTGTTGCCGCCTTTGGTATGGACGGTGATGTCGCCCGCGCTGCCAGTTATCTTTTCGGCCAGCGCACCCTCCACGATCTCGATCCCCTCGCTGCGCAGCTTTTCCAGCGCTATCGCGGCCATCTCCGGGTCGTCCTTGCCAAGCGCTTTGGCCCCTTCCAGCACGGTCACTTTGCAGCCAAGCCGCACATGGGCTTGCGCCATTTCCATCCCGATAGGACCGCCACCGATTACCATCAGATGCTCGGGCTTCTCGCGCAGATCAAAGATCGTCTCGTTGGTATCATAAGGCACATCCTCGATGCCGGGGATTGGCGGCACGAAGGGACGCGAGCCGGTGGCAATGACGATGCGGCGCGCGGTAATGATATGCTCGCCTGCCTGCACCTCGGTGGGGCTAATGAACTTGCCAAACTCGCGGATCACATGGATGCCGAAGCCTTCAAACCGCTCTTGGCTATCGACCGGGGCAATCGTGTCGATGACGCTGCGGACGTGATCTTTGGCGCCTGCATAGCTGACCTCAGGGATCACCGGGGTCACGCCAAGGTTTGCACCGCCGCGCATGGCTTGCGCCTGTTTGCCCGCCGCCAGCAGCGCTTTGGACGGAATGCAGCCGAAGTTCAGGCAATCGCCGCCCATCAAGTGGGCCTCAAGCAGCACGACCTTCGCGCCCATCTGAGCGGCCCCTGCCGAGACCGAAAGCCCGCCCGAGCCGCCGCCGATGACGAGGATATCTGTTTTGATACGGGTCATGGTTCAGCCCTCCTTGCGAAAAAATTTGACGATCACGGGGATCAGCGCCAGTGCGCCAAGACCCAAAAGCGGGCCGAGGATATGAGGCTCGAAGATGATGCCAAGGTTCGGGGTTTGGCCCGCGGCAAACACCTCGCCCAAGCCTGCGCCAACCCATGTATAGACGGCGGTGCCCGGCATGATGCCAAAGAAGGTGGTGAAGACGTATTTCCCAAGGCCAACACCGACGAGGGCAGGCAGAAGGTTGGCGACAAAGAACGGCACAGCCGGGACGAGGCGGATCAGGAACAAATAGCTCAGCTCATTTTCGCGCAATCCGTCGCGGAAGGTTTTGATCGCACCCTCGCTGGCATCCATTTTCGCGCTCAGGCTCTCGCCAAAGCCCCATTTCGCGGCCAGAAAGATAAACGACGCGCCGATTGTTGCCGCCAGAACTGTCAGCCCCGTGCCCGCGACCAGCCCAAACAGAAAGCCGCCCGCCAGCGTGGCGATGGTCGCGCCGGGGATGGAGAACGCCACGATGGCCACGTAAATCCCGATATAGGCCAGTGCCGTCAGCAGATAATTGTCGTCCCGAAACGCCAGCAGTGCCTCGCGGTTCTCAGAAAGCGCCTCAAATGACAGCGCGTCACCGAAGAAGTAGAAAGCGGCAGCCGCACCAGCGGCAATCGCGGCAATCGGCAGCCAGCGAAGCGGGCCACCTCGTTTGGGGGTGTCTTGGGTCATTGTCATCGATCCATCATCCTGCGGGGTGGCTGTGCGTGCTGAGCCTAAACTCACCACAAACGCCCAAGGATGCGAGGGGGCTCACGCCCGCTTGATGTCGGTCTCACGGTTGCGAGAGAAGCGGCGCTTAAACTGAAACTTTAGGCGGCTTTGTTACAGCCTTTGTGTCAGATCGTAACTTTAACGCCCGGAAGTTTCAGTTCTTTCATCAAATCGCGCACTTCCTGACGCGCCGCGATGTTCGACAGGTTCAGGTTCGCAACGCCAATATCGCGCAGATCAAGCAGCGTCAGGCCGCGCGGGAACAACTCCCGAAAGATCACGCGCTCGGAAAAGCCGGGGGCGACGCGAAAGCCGATGCGCTTGGACAGACCTTCCAGCGCGTCGCCTACCTTCTTTTTGTTATGCATAAACTGCGTGCCCAGACGGTTGCGCAGTACGATCCAATCCAGCGGCGCGAGGCCCGCTTGCGCGCGCAACTGACGCGCATTCCAGACCATCTCGGCATAGACCGACGGTCCAAGCACCTTCTCGGTCTTGGGGTCCAGACGGGCCAGCAGGTCGAAATCCACAAAGCTGTCATTCAGCGGCGTCACCAGCGTGTCGGCCATGGAATGGGCTACTTGGCTTAGGCGCGTATGGCTGCCCGGACAATCGATGCAGATGAAATCATTGGTTTCTTCCAACTGCCCAATCGCCATCGACAGGCGGTGGTCATAGACATTTTCGCCGGGTGCCAGCGAGGTCTCGTCAATCTCGGGCAGCTCGATCATGCGCGGGCTTTCCAGCCGCTGTCGCGTGGTCTCTTTATAGGCGGTGCGGTTCTCAAGATACCGCCCGAAGCTGCGCTGACGCAAATCGAGGTCCAGCGCGCCAACCTTATGGCCCATCCGCGAAAGCGCCGTTGCCACATGCATACAGGTGGTGGATTTACCCGATCCGCCTTTTTCGTTTCCGAAGACAATAATATGCGCCACTCAGACCACCTTCTACCCGTCACAACCACGATCCCATGTGCCAGATACTATATGTTGTGATCTAGGTGTTCCATCCCTGATGATCACATTGACCCTCGGCGATCTGCATTTTTCATGGCAAGATCGGTTCTGAGGGACATTCAGAACGGGGTGCTGCCATGCTGATCCATCTTCACAAGCAAGCGACGACC
>Ga0163216_100894_pt1 | contig 27774 bp, 21 predicted proteins | sample SynspAceP_FD_167610 | JGI IMG/M metagenome (GOLD analysis project Ga0163216, IMG submission 167610) | Saline lake microbial communities from Ace Lake in Antarctica - Synechococcus sp. Ace-P (Illumina Assembly) | ecosystem: Environmental > Aquatic > Non-marine Saline and Alkaline > Saline ...
ATACGCTTTGAACTCGCCGAAATACTTCGTGATCGCTGCTGTCAGTGTCGTCTTGCCGTGGTCAACGTGACCAATCGTGCCGATGTTCACGTGTGGTTTGTTACGTTCAAACTTTGCCTTTGCCATGATGTTGGCTCCTTAATGTTCAATTCAGATAGAGTGATGGGCGATGGTCCGCACACCGTATGGAAAGGCCCGCAGAACGCTGCGGGCATTCCATTTTAAGCGAATTTGGCCTGAATCTCGTCAGAGATGTTCTGCGGCACGGCCTCGTAATGGTCAAACTGCATGGAGAAGTTCGCACGTCCAGATGACATCGAACGCAATGTGTTGATGTAGCCGAACATATTCGCCAGCGGTACGAATGCTTCAATCGCAATCGCATTGCCGCGTGTGTCCTGACCCTGCACCTGACCGCGACGCGATGTCAGATCGCCGATGATGCCGCCAGTATAATCTTCCGGTGTCACCACTTCGACTTTCATGATCGGTTCCAACATCTTCGCGCCAGCCTTCTTCATACCTTCGCGCATACCCATGCGGGCTGCAATCTCGAACGCCAGAACACTGGAGTCAACGTCGTGGTATTTGCCCTCGATGAGCGCAACCTTGAAGTCGATAACCGGGAAACCCGCCAACGGACCGGAGTCCATAACGGATTTGATGCCTTTTTCGACGCCGGGGATGTATTCCTTTGGCACCGAACCACCAACAACGCGGCTCTCGAACGAGTAACCTTCGCCGGGCGCCGTTGGCGTGATGACCATTTTGACTTCGGCAAACTGGCCTGAACCACCCGACTGTTTCTTGTGCGTGTAGACGATCTCGGCTTCGCGGCTGACAGTCTCGCGGTATGCCACCTGAGGCGCACCGATGTTGGCTTCAACTTTGAATTCGCGACGCAGACGGTCCACCAGAATATCGAGGTGCAATTCGCCCATGCCCTTCATGATGGTCTGACCGGATTCCTGATCGGTCTCGACGCGGAAAGATGGATCCTCGGCAGCCAGACGGGCCAGACCTGCGGACATCTTCTCTTGGTCAGCCTTTGTTTTAGGCTCAACCGCGATTTCGATAACCGGTGTCGGGAATGTCATCGTTTCCAGAACCACAGGATCAGCAACGGAGCAAAGTGTATCCCCGGTTGTGGTGTCTTTCAGACCTGCAAGCGCGATAATGTCGCCAGCCCATGCTTCGGTGATCTCTTCACGCTCGATGGCGTGCATCATCATCATACGGCCAACACGCTCTTTTTTACCCTTGGTAGAGTTCAAAAGCGTGTCGCCCTTGGCCAGCTTACCGGAGTAAATGCGTGTGAAGGTCAGCGAGCCCACGAAAGGGTCGTTCATGATTTTGAAAGCAAGGCCAGAGAAGGCCATGTCATCATCCGCGCGGCGCGGAATATTGCGTGTTTCAGTCTCGTCACCGGGTTTGAAGCCCATGTAATCGACAACGTCCATCGGGGATGGCAGATAATCGACAACCGCATTCAAGAGAGGCTGCATACCTTTGTTTTTAAAGGCAGACCCCCCAATAACTGGAACAAACTTCAACGCGAGGCAACCCTTGCGGATCAGTGCGCGCAGCGTATCAACATCAGGCTCGGCACCGTCCATCAAATAGTTTTCCATCGCTGCGTCGTCCATCTCGACTGCTGCTTCGATGAGCTTTGCGCGCCATGCTTCAGCTTCAGCCTTCAGGCTGTCGCGCACGGGTGCCTTGATCCAGGACGCGCCCAGATCTTCGCCCTGCCACAACCATTCTTCCATAGTCACAAGATCAAGCGTGCCTTCCAGCTCGGTCTCGGAGCCGATGGGCATGTTGACTGGCACGGCGACAGCTCCAGTGCGGTTTTCGATCATGTTAACGCAGTTTCTGTAGTCAGCGCCAATTTTGTCCATCTTGTTGACGAACACAATGCGCGGGACTTTGTACCGGTCGGCCTGACGCCAGACTGTCTCGGTCTGCGGCTCAACACCCGCGTTACCGTCCAGGACAGTTACCGCACCATCGAGAACCGCCAATGAACGCTCTACTTCGATTGTGAAGTCAACGTGGCCGGGCGTGTCGATGATGTTCATGCGGTGCTTTTCACTGTCCGGCTCGGTGCCGGTCTCGGTGCGCTCCCAGAATGTCGTCGTCGCAGCCGAAGTAATTGTAATACCCCGCTCCTGCTCCTGCTCCATCCAGTCCATCGTACCCGCACCATCATGGGTTTCGCCCATGACGTGGTTCTTGCCTGTATAAAACAGGATACGTTCGGAAACAGTGGTCTTACCCGCGTCAATATGCGCGATAATTCCGAAGTTACGGTATTTGTCGAGGGAGTAGTCGCGTGCCATTTGTAAAGCTTCCTACGGGGTGTTGCTTTGAAAAGGGTCAGGAGCCGCGCGTCTCGCGGCTCCGATCTTGAAGAATTACCAGCGGTAGTGGCTGAATGCCTTGTTCGCATCAGCCATCTTGTGCGTGTCTTCACGGCGCTTCACAGCTGTACCGCGGGACTGGACAGCGTCCATCAGCTCGCCTGCAAGGCGCTCTTCCATGGTGTTTTCGTTGCGTGCCCGGGCAGCTTTGATCAACCAGCGGATCGCAAGCGCCACACGGCGCTCGGGACGGACCTCGACGGGAACCTGATAGGTCGCACCACCGACGCGGCGCGAGCGCACTTCGACGGAGGGCTGGATGTTCTCGAGCGCTTCGTGGAACACTTCCACGGGCGCGCGTTTGATCTTGGCTTCAACGCGGTCGAAAGCGTTGTACACGATACGCTCTGCTGTCGACTTCTTGCCGTCGATCATCAGGTTGTTCATGAATTTCGTCAGAACCAAATCGCCATACTTGGCGTCTGGCAGTACTTCGCGTTTTTCAGCGGCGTGACGGCGTGACATCTTTTTGTCTTCCTCTTGGCGGGTGGCGGGGACGTGCCCCACCCTACATACGGTTGGTCAGACGGGGTTTTCACCCCGCCATCGGCAATCTTACTTCGGACGCTTCGCACCGTACTTGGAGCGGCGCTGCTTGCGGTCTTTAACGCCTTGCGTATCGAGAACACCGCGCAGGATGTGGTAGCGCACACCGGGAAGGTCTTTCACACGACCGCCACGGATCAGAACCACGGAGTGCTCCTGAAGGTTGTGGCTCTCGCCGCCGATGTAGGAGATCACTTCGAAACCGTTGGTCAGGCGCACCTTCGCAACTTTCCGCATCGCGGAGTTTGGTTTCTTTGGAGTGGTTGTATAAACGCGCGTACAAACGCCACGCTTCTGGGGACACTGCTCCAGGTGCATGGATTTCGAGTATTTGCGTTTCGGCTGGCGCGGTTTGCGGATCAGCTGCTGAATCGTTGGCATTCCGGTTTTATCCCCGTGTTGCTGTCTTTGGTGCAAGGGCGGACCCCTGCGGCGAATAGTATGCTGCCGTTAGCGTGGCAGCGCGGTGCGGGCATGTAGTCCAAAGCAATACGGCCGCTGCGCTTCCGTACCGGGGTAAGCGAGGCGGCTATGCTTCAGCGGATCGGGCCAAAAAAGGCGGCCTGGATCTTGGTCACATGCAATATGATGTACGCATCCGGGGCGACCCCCATAGCGAGATTATGGCCGTATACGGAGAGTCGCACCCCGTGTCAACACCGCCCGCCCCTTACCGATCCCGCTACCTCTTGCCAAACCCGTCCACGCCCCACCATAATCTCTCCAAAGTATATGAGGACAGCAGTGACAGCCCAAGTAATAGGCCTATGCCGGTTTTCCTATCCTGCCATCGGCGGATTTCAGGTAGATCATGACACCATCGAGGAGCGGATTGCCTATCTTTATGATGAGTCCCGCCTCGAAGAACGGTTTGCGCTGTTCGAGGCGGTGGCCCTCCCCTCGCTGCGCGCTCAGACCGATCCTGGTTTCGAGCTGATCATTGTCGTGGGCGACCAGTTGCCTGCGCATCACCTTGCGCGACTGCAAGCCCTGATAGCCGATATGCCGCAGGCCCGTATTCATGCAGAGCCGCCGCGCCCGCAGCGTGAAGTGATGAAGCAAATTTTGAACGCCGCGCGGCATGATTTTTCGCAGCCCTGTCTGCAATTCCGCTTTGATGACGACGACGCCGTTGCTGTCGATTTTGTCGAACGTTTGCGCAAGGCCGCCGTTGATTGTGAAGGCCTGACGCGGCAATTCAAAAGCGTCGCTTTCGACTGGAACAAGGGTTTCATCGCGGAATATGGTCCCGATGGTATATCCGCCACCGAAATTTTCCGCCCCTTCGATGTGGCCGCTTTAGGCATGTGGGTGAAAGGCGATTGTCACCTGACAATTATGAATTTCGCCCACAACAAGATCGACCGCTTTATGCCTTGTGTCAGCTTTGACGAACCACGGATGTTTGTGCGCGGGCATAACGCCTCTAACGACAGCCGCCAGAAACCGGTCAAAGGCGTTCAGGTCAAACCGCTGACCTATGAACAATCCGAGAATTTCCGCAAACGCTTTGCAATCGACATCGACCGCGTGCAGCAGATCTTTGGTGGCCGCTAAGATGCGCACAGTCGGGTTGTGCCGCTTTTCCTATGCAGGGATCGGCGGATTTAAAACCGATCATGGCGACAAGGCGGATGTGGCAGCCTTTCTCTATGGTGAGGCGCGCATGGAAGAGCGGTTCCGCCTGTTCGAGGCGATTACCCTGCCCTGCGTTGCCGCACAGACAGATCCGGATTTCACGTTCCTGATCGTAACTGGCAAATGGATCCCACCCCACCTGCTGGAACGCCTGCAAGCACTCACCAAAGATATTCCTCAATGTATAATCCAGCAATACCCGCCCCGTCCGCACCGCAAGATCATGGCAAAAGCGATCAACGACTGGCGTGGCCCGCTCAATGCCCCTTGCCTGCAATTCCGGCTGGATGACGACGATGCTATGGCGCTGAGCTTTGTCGAGAAGTTCAAACAAGCCGCCACCGATCTGGCTGGCATCACCGCGCGGCACTCTTCCGTCGCGATTGATTTCAATCAGGGCTATGTGTTCAAGGCAGACGCGGGGGGGATCAAACTGTTTCCCTACCATTACCCCTATTCTGCGATTGCGCTGGGTATTGTGGTGCAGGCCGACAGTGACGACACCATCATGGATCACGGCCACCAGAACCTATGGAAAACCATGCCCACCCTCACCCTGACGGGAGAGGATATGATGATGCGCGGTCACAATGATTTCAACGACAGCCGCCTCAAAGGCAAGAAGAACACCTTTGATTACCAGCCCATGAATGAAACACAGGCCGCCCATATCCGCGCGACCTTCGGGATTGACGAGGCCCACGTGCGTGCGGTGTTTTCACGCCCTCCGGGCTAGCTTACGCTCGCGGTAGAAGGTGAACATGCCTGTCGCCATGACAATTGCGGCCCCCAAGAGGGTAAACGGCCGCGGCACTTCGTTAAAGATGAAAAAGCCGATCAGCATAGCCATCACCAGTCCGGTATAGCGGAAAGGTGCAATGAAGGAGACTTCGCCGATCCGCATCGCCTGAATGCTGGTGAAATATCCAACGGACACAAACAGGGCCGCAGCACAAATCGACATCCATGATGAATTTGAAACAGGCGCCCAATCTTGGGTAAGTGACGCGAGGCCCGCCGCAGCCATGACCGAAAACGTCGTGCCAAGTGTCACAGTCATGCCCGACACCTCACGCGACAAGCGGCGCGTGATCAGGTCGCGGATTGTCACTCCCACGACAGATGCCAGCGCATAGAGCGACCAGATGTTGAAGCCCTCCACACCGGGACGCACAATCATCATCACCCCGCACAGACCGATCACAATTGCCAGCATCCTGCGCCAGCCTACCGCCTCGCGGTAGAACAGCGCAGACCCAAGCGTAACCGTCAGAGGCACCACCTGCATGATCGCATTCAGGTTGCCCAGCGGCATGTTGAAAAGCGCGCTGATGAACAGATAAGCTGTCGCAACCTCAAACAACCCCCGCAGCGCAATCAACGCTTTATCCCTGTTGCTGACCTTCAAGCGCAAAGCACCAAAGCTTCGCGCAATCATATAGATCAGGCACGTTGCCAGCAGACCCCGCAGAAAGATCAGCTGAAAAAGTGGCACCGCACCATTTGTGAGTTTGATAAGTGTATCGTTCATCACAAAAGTCCCCATCGAGACCATCATCATCAACGCGCCGATCGTGTTTGGAGACATGAGCACTTCCTTAACCTGTGAAGAACTTTGCGCCAATGTACGCGGCAGGGCAATCCGCACAATGCAGCAGGGGCCAAGAAAAACCCCCGCAACCGGATGGCTGCGGGGGGTTAAATTTTTCAACATCGCAGTGCGGGTTTAATCGCGGCTGTCTTCGTCAAAGCTGGGCGCTTTTGCAAAAACATCGCCCCCGATCACATCATCAACAGGAACAGAAACCGGCGCGGCAAGTGCTGCTGCCTTCTCTGCTTCAATGCGGCGTGCCTCGACCACGATATTATCGCGGTCAGCTGCCACACGGCGCATCTGCTGGGTTGCCCCGCCGGTGCCCGCAGGGATCAGACGTCCCACGATAACGTTCTCTTTGAGGCCAACCAGCTTGTCCCGCTTGCCCTGCACCGACGCTTCGGTGAGAACCCGCGTGGTTTCCTGGAAAGACGCCGCCGAGATGAAGCTGCGGGTTTGCAGCGACGCCTTGGTGATGCCCAGCAGGATCGGCTCGCCCTTGGCGGGACGTCCACCTTTGGAGATTGCCTTTTCGTTGGCCTGATCAAACTCTTGCTTGTCCACATGCTCGCCTTTGAGCAGCGTGGTGTCACCCGATTCCTGGATCTCCCACTTTTGCAACATCTGGCGCACGATGACTTCGATGTGTTTGTCGTTAATCTTCACACCTTGCAGGCGGTAAACGTCCTGCACTTCGTCGATCATGTAATCCGCGAGCGCTTCGACCCCCATGATGGCGAGAATGTCATGCGGCGCAGGGTTGCCGTCCATGATGTAATCGCCCTTCTGCACGAAGTCGCCTTCGGCCACAGGAATGTGTTTGCCCTTCGGCACCATGTATTCGACCTTGTAATCCGGATCTTCAGAGGACTCGATCGCGATGCGGCGCTTGTTCTTGTAGTCTTTGCCGTAACGCACATAGCCGTCGATTTCCGCGATGATGGCGTGATCCTTGGGGCGACGCGCCTCGAACAGCTCAGCCACACGCGGCAAACCACCCGTGATGTCCTTGGTCTTGGAGCCTTCACGCGGGATACGCGCAATGACATCACCCGCTTGAATATCACTTCCGTCCTCAATGGACATAACAGCATCCACAGACATCGGATAGGTGATCGGATTGCCTGCCGCATTGCGCACAGGCTCGCCATCGGCACCCACAAGGATGATCTCCGGCTTCAGCTCGTTGCCTTTGGCAGCCGAACGCCAGTCGATCACGATTTTCTGGGTCATGCCTGTCGCATCATCTGTCTCGTCTTTGACAGAAATACCGGAGATCAGATCAACGTGTTTGATCGTACCCGCCGCTTCCGCGATGATCGGCAGTGTGTAGGGGTCCCATTCGTACAATTTGTCACCGCGGGTTACAGTTGCACCCTCTTTGACAAACAGCTTGGTACCGTACAACACTTTGTGGCTTGCCCGCTCGTCACCGTTCTCGTCGATGATGAGCAACTTCATGTTGCGGCCCATGACCATCGTCTCATCCGACGAGTTTTGCAGTGTCATGCTGTTCTCGTAGTGGATTTTACCCGACTGGGCAGCTTCTTGGAAGGACTGCTGGCCACCCTGTGCAACGCCGCCGATGTGGAACGTCCGCATCGTCAGCTGTGTGCCCGGCTCGCCAATCGACTGCGCCGCGATGATACCCACCGCTTCGCCCTGGTTGACCAGCGTACCGCGTGCAAGGTCACGACCATAACACATGGCGCAAACGCCCTCTTCCGCTTCGCATGTCAGCGGCGAACGGATGCGGGCAGACGAAACACCGGCTTCGTCAACGATATCGGCCAAACGCTCGTCTACGATGGTGCCATTCGCAATCAGCACTTCATCTGTACCTGGGCGCATGATGTCTTCAGCCACAACACGGCCCAACAAACGCTCCGCCAGCGACGAGACGACTTCACCATCGTTGACCGCAGCAGTTGCGGTAATCGCAATGTCAGTACCACAGTCGTGCATACGGATGATGCAATCCTGCGCAACGTCCACCAGACGACGCGTCAGATAACCCGAGTTCGCAGTCTTCAAAGCCGTATCCGAAAGACCCTTACGGGCACCGTGGGTGGAGTTGAAGTACTCGAGAACAGTCAGGCCCTCTTTGAAGTTCGAGATGATAGGTGTCTCGATGATGTCGCCATTCGGCTTTGCCATCAGACCGCGCATACCGCCCAGCTGCTTCATCTGGGTGACGGAGCCACGCGCACCGGAGTGCGCCATCATGTAAACAGAGTTCGGCTCGTTCTCGGACCCGTCCTCGGCATACGTGGTAGCCGAAATAGCGCCCATCATGGCATCGGTGACTTTGTCGTTACACTTGGACCATGCATCAACGACTTTGTTGTACTTTTCACCCTGAGTGATCAGGCCGTCCATATACTGTTGCTCGAAATCCTTGACCTGATCACGGGTTTCTTCCACCAGTGGCCATTTGGTTTCCGGGATCAACATATCGTCTTTACCAAACGAAATACCGGCCTTGAAGGCCTGACGGAAACCCATCGTCATGATGTGGTCACAGAAAATAACGGATTCTTTCTGGCCGCAATAGCGGTAGACCGTATCAATAACCTGCTGCACTTCTTTCTTGCGCAGCAGACGGTTGACCAGATCAAACGGTGCCTTTGTATTCAAAGGCAACAACGCGCCCAAAAGTACACGGCCGGGCGTGGTATCAAACCGCACCATGACCTCGTTGCCTTCTTTGTCGATCTGCTTGATCCGCGCTTTGACTTTGGCGTGCAGGTGCACTTGGCCCGCGTCAAGTGCGTGCTGGACTTCGTCAACTGTGCCGAACACCATGCCTTCGCCTGTCATGCCCGTCCGCTCGAGGGTCACATAGTAGAGACCCAAGATCATATCCTGCGACGGAACAATAATCGGCGCGCCGTTTGCAGGCGACAGAACGTTGTTCGTAGACATCATCAAGACGCGCGCTTCCAGCTGGGCTTCAAGGCTCAGCGGGACGTGCACGGCCATCTGGTCACCGTCGAAGTCGGCGTTGAAGGCGGAACAAACCAGCGGGTGCAGCTGGATCGCTTTACCTTCGATCAAAACCGGCTCGAACGCCTGAATGCCAAGACGGTGCAGCGTCGGCGCACGGTTCAACATAACGGGGTGTTCGCGGATCACTTCGTCCAGAATATCCCAAACCTCGGGACGCTCTTTTTCCACCAGCTTTTTCGCCTGCTTGACTGTCGAAGACAGACCTTTTGCCTCAAGACGCGAGTAGATAAACGGCTTGAACAGCTCCAGCGCCATCTTTTTCGGCAGGCCACACTGGTGCAGCTTCAGCTCGGGTCCGGTCACAATCACGGAACGCCCGGAGAAGTCGACGCGCTTGCCCAAAAGGTTCTGACGGAAGCGACCCTGCTTGCCCTTCAGCATATCGGAGAGTGATTTCAGCGGACGTTTGTTGGCACCCGTGATCACGCGGCCACGACGGCCGTTGTCGAACAATGCGTCTACAGATTCCTGCAACATCCGCTTTTCGTTCCGCACGATAATATCGGGCGCGCGCAGTTCTATCAGGCGCTTGAGGCGGTTGTTGCGGTTGATCACGCGGCGATACAGGTCGTTAAGGTCGGAGGTCGCAAAGCGGCCCCCATCCAGCGGCACCAGCGGGCGCAGCTCTGGCGGAATCACGGGGATCACGGTCAGAACCATCCACTCGGGGCGGTTACCGGATTCAAGGAAGCTCTCAACCACCTTCAGGCGCTTGATGATCTTCTTCGGCTTCAGCTCGCCTGTGGCTTCTTTCAGCTCTTCGCGCAGCTGGTCGGCCTCGGCCTCCAGATCAATCGCGGCGAGCATTTCGCGGATCGCTTCGGCGCCGATATTGGCGGTAAACGCATCCATGCCGTAAGCGTCTTGCGCATCCATGAACTCTTCTTCGGTCAACATCTGACCGTAAGTGAGGTCCGTCAGGCCCGGCTCGATCACAACGTAGTTCTCGAAATACAGCACCCGCTCCAGATCGCGCAGTGTCATATCCAGCATCAGGCCGATACGGCTTGGCAGCGATTTCAGGAACCAAATGTGCGCGACAGGCGAGGCCAGCTCGATGTGGCCCATCCGGTCGCGGCGCACTTTTTGCAGCGTAACTTCAACACCGCATTTCTCGCAGACAACGCCGCGATATTTCATGCGCTTGTATTTGCCGCACAGGCATTCGTAGTCTTTGATCGGGCCAAAGATACGCGCGCAGAACAGGCCGTCCCGCTCTGGCTTGAATGTGCGGTAGTTGATGGTTTCGGGCTTCTTGATCTCACCGAAAGACCACGACAGGATCCGCTCTGGCGAAGCCAGAGAGACCTTGATCTCGTCGAACGTCTTTGTAGGAGCAACCGGATTAAACGGGTTGTTTGTAAGTTCTTGATTCATTGGATGTCCTTAGATTTATTCTCGAAAGCGGGGGAGAGAGGGTCCGGTCTCCTTGCGGGAGACCGGACTGGAATATCTAAATGCCAGCGTTGCCCTACTCTTCGTCCTCCGCATCCAGGAGTTCCATGTTGAGACCCAATCCGCGGACCTCTTTGACCAGAACGTTGAACGATTCAGGGATACCTGCCTCGAAGTTGTCCTCACCCTTGACGATGCTTTCGTACACTTTCGTACGGCCAGCCACGTCATCCGACTTCACGGTCAGCATTTCCTGCAAAGTGTATGCAGCGCCGTAGGCTTCAAGCGCCCAGACCTCCATCTCACCAAAGCGCTGGCCACCGAACTGTGCTTTACCGCCCAAAGGCTGCTGGGTAACCAGCGAGTAGGGTCCGGTAGAGCGCGCGTGGATTTTGTCGTCCACGAGGTGGTGCAGCTTCAGCAGGTACTTCACACCAACAGTCACCTTGCGGCTGAACTGCTCGCCTGTGCGACCGTCAAACAGGATCGACTGACCGGATGTGTCAAAACCGGCCCGCGTGAGGCTGTCGTTCACGTCCGCTTCCTTGGCGCCGTCAAAGACTGGCGTTGCGATCGGCACACCGCCGGTCACGTTACCCGCCGCTTCCAACAGCGTTTCCTCATCCATGCCGACAATGCCCTCTTCGTAGACATCATCGCCGTAGGCAAGCTTCATCGCTTCGCGCACAGGGGTCATATCGCCGGACCGCTTATACTCTTGCAGCGCCTCGTCGATGTTGATGCCCAGACCGCGTGCGGCCCAGCCCATGTGCGTCTCCAAAATCTGACCGACGTTCATGCGCGATGGCACGCCCAGCGGGTTCAAACAGAAGTCAACCGGCGTACCATCCGCAAGGAACGGCATATCTTCCATCGGTACAACCTTGGAAATAACACCCTTGTTCCCGTGACGACCGGCCATTTTATCGCCCGGCTGCAGCTTGCGCTTCACCGCGACGAATACTTTGACCATTTTCATCACACCGGGAGGCAGATCGTCGCCACGGCGTACTTTTTCGACCTTGTCCTCGAAACGAGCATCAAGCGTGCGCTTCTGAATTTCGTACTGCTCGTTCAGGGCTTCGACGATTTTCGCATCGTCTTCGTCTTCAAGCGCAAGCTGCCACCACTGACCGCGTGTCAACACGTCATCCAGTGTTTCCTCGGTGATCTGGCTTCCGGGCTTGACACCTTTGGGGCCTTTCACAGCGGTTTTACCAAGGGTCATCTCGCGCAGACGCGCATAGATGTTGCGGTCAAGAATGGCCAGCTCGTCGTCGCGGTCACGCGCCAGACGCTCGACTTCTTCACGCTCGATCTGGAGCGCGCGTTCGTCTTTTTCAACGCCGTGGCGGTTGAACACGCGCACTTCGACAACTGTACCGAAATCGCCCGGCTTCACACGCAGCGATGTATCGCGCACGTCCGATGCCTTTTCGCCAAAGATGGCGCGCAGCAATTTCTCTTCGGGTGTCATCGGGCTCTCGCCCTTTGGCGTGATCTTGCCGACAAGGATATCGCCCGGCTCTACGTCCGCGCCGATGTATACGATGCCCGCCTCGTCGAGGTTGCGCAGCGCTTCTTCACCGACGTTCGGAATATCACGTGTGATTTCCTCTGGCCCAAGCTTGGTGTCACGGGCGGCGACTTCGAATTCCTCAATGTGGATCGAGGTGAAAACGTCGTCACGCGAAACACGCTCGGAGATCAGAATGGAGTCCTCATAGTTATAGCCGTTCCAAGGCATAAACGCGACGATCACGTTTTTACCAAGCGCCAGCTCACCCATGTCGGTGGACGGACCATCCGCAATCACCTGACCCTTGATCACCGTCTCGCCCACTTGAACAAGGGGGCGCTGGTTGATGCAGGTGTTCTGGTTCGAGCGCTGGAATTTCCGCATGCGGTAGATGTCGACGCCTGCATCGCCCAGTTCAAGATCTTCGGTCGCGCGGATAACGATACGGGTCGCGTCAACCTGGTCAATCACACCTGCGCGGCGCGCCATGTATGCGGCACCGGAATCGCGGGCGACAACTTCTTCGATGCCCGTACCAACCAAAGGCGCCTCAGCCTGAAGCAGCGGCACAGCCTGACGTTGCATGTTCGAGCCCATCAAGGCCCTGTTTGCATCGTCATTCTCAAGGAACGGAATCAGGGATGCCGCGACGGACACCAACTGCTTGGGCGACACGTCAATCAGGTCGACGTTCATCGACGGCGACAGCGTGTAGTCACCTGATTTACGCGTGGAAACCAGATCGTTGACGAACTTCATGTTCTCGTCGAGGTGCGCGTTGGCCTGCGCCACAGTGTGACGCATTTCCTCTGTAGCGGACATATACTGGACTTCGTCCGATACGATACCGTCCTTCACCTTGCGGTAAGGCGTCTCAATGAAGCCGTACTTGTTTACGCGCGCAAAGGTCGCGAGACTGTTGATCAGACCAATGTTCGGACCTTCGGGCGTTTCAATCGGACACATCCGGCCATAGTGGGTCGGGTGAACGTCACGCACCTCAAAGCCGGCACGCTCACGCGTCAGACCGCCTGGTCCAAGCGCTGAAAGGCGACGCTTGTGCGTGACCTCGGACAGCGGGTTGGTTTGGTCCATAAACTGCGACAGCTGGCTGGAGCCGAAGAATTCACGCACCGCAGCAGCGGCTGGTTTCGCGTTGATCAGGTCTTGCGGCATGACTGTGTCGATTTCGACAGACGACATACGCTCCTTGATCGCGCGCTCCATACGAAGCAAGCCAACGCGGTATTGGTTTTCCATCAGCTCGCCGACGGAGCGGACACGACGGTTGCCGAGGTGGTCGATATCGTCGATATCGCCGCGGCCATCGCGCAGGTCCACCAACGCTTTGATACAGGACACAATATCATCGCGGTCCAGCGTACGCTGTGTGTCTTCTTTGTCCAGCGCCAGACGCATGTTCATCTTCACACGGCCAACGGCGGAGAGGTCATAGCGCTCGCCATCAAAGAACAGCGTGTCGAACAGGTTCGACGCGGCTTCAACTGTGGGCGGCTCGCCCGGGCGCATCACGCGGTAGATATCCATGAGCGCGGTATCGCGGTTCATGTTCTTATCCGCCGCCATGGTGTTGCGCATGTAGGGCCCGACGTTGACGTTATCGATGTCCAGCAACGGGATCGAGGTGATCCCCGCATCAACCAGTTCCTTGGCCGTACCGCCAATCAACACGCCACCTTTGTCGTACTCCAGCGTCATCTCGTCACCGGCCTCGACATAAATCGCGCCAGTTTCTTCGTTGATGATGTCTTTAGAGACAAACTTGCCTTCAATGTGGTTGAACGGCAGCAATAATTCCGTAACGGAACCTTCGTCCATCAGCTTTTTAACTGCGCGGGGCGTGATTTTCTTGCCCTGTTCGAACAGCACTTCGCCGCTGGCCGCGTCTACGATGTCATAGGTCGGGCGTGTGCCGCGAATCCGCTCCGGGAAGAACGGTGCAATCCAGCCTTTGCCTGCATCCAGCGTAAAATGCACAGTGTTGTAATAAGCGTCCATGATCGCTTCTTGATCAAGGCCCAGCGAATACAGCAACGTTGTGACAGGCAGCTTGCGACGGCGGTCAATCCGCGCGAACACGATGTCTTTTGCGTCGAATTCAAAATCCAGCCACGAGCCGCGGTAGGGAATGATCCGGCAGGCAAACAGAAGCTTGCCCGAAGAGTGGGTTTTGCCCTTGTCGTGGTCAAAGAACACACCGGGCGAGCGGTGCATCTGGGACACGATCACGCGCTCGGTACCGTTCACAACGAACGTTCCGTTTGGCGTCATCAGGGGCATATCGCCCATGAACACGTCTTGCTCTTTGATGTCCTTGACAGACTTGGCACCTGTATCTTCGTCGATATCAAACACGATCAGACGGAGCGTTACCTTGAGCGGAGCGGCATAGGTCATGTCGCGCTGCTGGCATTCCTCAACGTCGTATTTCGGCTTTTCAAGCTCGTATTTCACGAACTCGAGAATGGATGTCTCGTTGAAATCCTTGATCGGGAAAACCGACTGGAACACGCCCTGAATGCCATCACCATCAGTGGGCGTCGCGGCATCGCCGGAGTTCAGGAACAGGTCATAAGAGGATTTTTGAACCTCGATCAGGTTCGGCATCTCCAGCACTTCGCGGATTTTGCCATAATATTTACGCAGACGCTTCTGGCCAAGGAAGGATTGTGCCATGTGTCGTGTCACCTTTCGTGTCTCTTGCCTGAACGCTACCACCGGGGACGTGGTGCGCTCATCAGAGCGGTTTAGTCCGGTCTATGCTGGAATGCGTCCCACCGCACTCCTTCCGACCAATGGACCTCTCCAGAGAGACGCTTTTAACCCAAGCGCCTTTCAAGAAAGGTTCGGCTGGACAGAGCATGCGCCCCATCCAGCCAGTTTTTTGGTGCAGGAATAAATCCCTGCAAGACAGCTTAGACCAGCTCGACTTCCGCGCCAGCTGCTTCCAGCTTGGCTTTCACATCGTCTGCTTCGGCTTTGTCAACGCCTTCTTTGATTTTGCCACCGGCCTCAACGAGGTCTTTGGCTTCTTTCAGGCCGAGGCCTGTGATCGCGCGGACTTCCTTGATCACGTTGATCTTGGATGCGCCGGCGTTCTTCAGAACGACGTCGAATTCTGTCTTTTCCTCTTCCGCAGCAGCGGCAGCAGGGCCCGCCATCATGACTGCGCCACCGGCTGCAGGCTCGATGCCGTACTCGTCTTTGAGGATTGTTTTCAGTTCTTGTGCTTCAAGCAGTGTCAGACCAACGATGTCTTCTGCCAGTTTTTTCAGATCAGCCATGTTTTAGCTCTTTCCGTTAACGATATGTGTGTTCCAACGTGTAGTTTCAACCACAACGCCGATTTGACGATATTGTCGCTTATGCAGCTCTGTCTTCGATTGTCGACAGAATGGATGCGATGTTGCTTGCAGGTGCGCCAATGGCGCCAGCGATGTTGGAAGCAGGTGCGCCCAGCATGCCCGCGATCGTGGAGATAAGCTCCTCGCGCGAAGGCATTTTGGACACGGCTTCTACACCGGCGACGTCCAACGCATTCTCACCCATAGCTCCGCCGAGAATAACCAGTTTCGGGTTATCCTTGGAGAACTCCTGAGCAACCTTGGCCGCAGCCACTGGATCCTCAGAATAGGTCAGAACGGTCATACCCGTCAGAAGGTTAGCAATGCTTGCACATGGCTTGCCCTCAAGGGCGATCTTGGCGAGCCGGTTTTTGGCAACACGCACAGACCCACCCGCAGCGGTTGCCCGCGCGCGAAGATCCTGCATATTAGCAACTGTCAGACCGACGTAATGGCTAACCACTACAACGCCAGAGCTTTCAAAGATCTGGCCGAGTTCTTCGACCAGCTGTTCTTTTTGTGCTCTATCCACAGTTTCACTCCAAATTATTCGGAGGGCTGACCCCCCGAGGCTCGTTTTGCCGGACAAATGCCCGACGTCGGGTCCTTACGGGTCCTTCCCAAGACCGTCCGAGAGCAAAGCTCTAGAAAAGTCGTAGTCATTCCCCATCTCAGGCAGGAATTATGGACTGAAATTCCAGCCCACCCGCCATCTCGGACGAAGCGCAAAAAGCGCACGACGAATCGTGCGCTATGTTGCAAGAATTGAACTAGTCGGTATATGCGGCAATGCCAACAGCAAAATGCCCTTGTGGCCGTATGACCTTCAGGCAGAGGGGCTCAGCCCTTCTCGGCATGCTCCAAAGCGTCGCGGAACACGCTAAACTTCTTGTTGGCAGCCCTCCAGGGAAACGAAAACCCGGGATCAGGCAGCCGCCAGCCAGCACCGTAGTTCACTTCCAGCATGGCCTCCGCATTGCGTGGCACGGGCAGGCCTGTCGTCTTACAGACTGCCAGCGGCAACAGATCTTCGCGCGACAACTCCCCACTGGTGTGAGGATAGAGATAAACACGGTCCTCCTCGATCCAGGCAGGAAAGACATCGATATTGACGCCAATTGTCGAGCCAAGCTTGAACGCCGCGAGATTGCGCCGCTCGGTTGACTTGACCAAGCCACGTTCCACGAGAGTCCGGATGCCAGCCACCCATTGCTGCGCCGCCTCGACCGCATTGGTTGCAGGCATCACCACAGCAATATCCACATCGTCGTCGTGGTCAATAAAACGCCCCTCGCGCACCGCGCCCAGCAATGTACCGGAATTCAGGAAAGCAGGGCCAAAAACGCCCGCGGCAATCGCAATCGCGGCTTCGGTATCGCGCCACAACTGCGGCTGGTCTACATCGGTCAGGGCTGTGTTAAAGGTGATCCCCTCCAGCGAGAACCCGTTTTCGGCGGCGGCGGAAATGCGGTCCACAAATGCCAGATATGCCACTTGTTCGTTGTTCGCGATACGCGCCTGATACAGTTTATAAAGCGGCTTTTGGGCACGGCGCGGCCGCTTGCCCCGTGCGATCACAACGGCTGCAAATGCCTCCAGCGCCAAAGGCGTCAAAGCGGCTGCGTCCGACAGGTTCAGAGCCTCTAGCGCACAAACAGCAGCGGCCCCGTCATACGGGGCCTTGTCCCCGCCCAGATATGCAAGCGCAGCGTCGCGCAGGGACAGCAGGACTGCGGCCGTGATATCATCGTATGGATCAGCAGGGGTCACGGCGCGCGTTCCTCTTTGGGTTTTAATTTAACCTTTTGGCGACAATCGGATGCAGAGCAATCTGGCACAATGCGCCATGGCGCAAGACCGTCAAACACCCTGGCGCCGACTCCCAATTGCAACACTTGGCCCCCAACGAAAAAGAGCGGGCACAAGGCCCGCTCTGGTTCATACCGGTAGAGTACCGCTTATTCGGAAATTGCCTTGTCTACAGCAACCGTCACACCGGGGCCCATGGACGAGCTGAGCGCGATTTTCTGAAGATACGAGCCTTTGGCGCCTGTCGGCTTTGCCTTTGCAACCGCACCGACAAAGGCACGGATGTTCTGGGCCAGCTTGTCCGCGTCGAAGGATACCTTGCCAACGCCTGCATGGACAACGCCGCCCTTTTCAGCTTTGAACTGCACTTCGCCGCCTTTGGCCGCTTTGACAGCCGCCGCAACATCCATTGTCACTGTGCCGACTTTGGGGTTCGGCATCAGGTTACGTGGGCCCAAAACCTTACCCAGACGGCCCACAACAGGCATCATGTCAGGAGTGGCGATGCAGCGATCAAAATCGATCTTGCCGCCCATGATTATGTCCATCAGATCTTCGGCACCAACGATATCGGCACCAGCGGCTTTCGCCTCGTCTGCCTTGTCGCCACGGGCGAAGACGGCAACGCGAACATCTTTGCCTGTGCCGTTTGGCAGGCCCACAACACCACGGACCATCTGGTCTGCGTGACGTGGATCAATGCCAAGGTTCATTGCGACTTCAACCGTCTCATCGAACTTCGCGTTCGAGTTCGATTTGATCAGGGCCACAGCTTCTTCAACTGTGAGGTTCTCTTTGCCTGCGAATGCTTCGCGTGCGGCGCGGATGCGCTTACCAAGTTTAGCCATATTACTTAACCTCGATGCCCATGGACTTTGCAGAGCCCAAAATAATTTTCATCGCCTGTTCTACGTCATTCGCAGACAGATCCTTCATCTTCACTTCTGCGATCTCGCGCAGCTGCTTTGGTGTGATGGATCCAACGGTTTCACGGCTTGGCGTTTTTGCGCCGGCAGTTACTTTGGCCGCTTTCTTCAGCAGGTAAGCCGCCGGTGGCGTCTTGATTTCCATCGTAAAGGACTTGTCTTGGTAATAGCTGATAATGGTCGGGCAAGGTGCGCCCGGCTCAAGGTCTGCTGTCTTTGCGTTGAACGCCTTGCAGAATTCCATAATGTTGATGCCGCGCTGACCCAGCGCCGGACCTACCGGCGGGGACGGGTTTGCTTGACCCGCTTTAACTTGCAACTTCATCGTACCGACGAGTTTCTTGGCCATTGGGCCTCTCCTTTGTCACCGGCAGGGTTGCCCCCGCCCTACATAACCACGCCGCGGTGTGGCCATTTGCTAGCGTGGTGCGGTTGCGGCATCGCGATGCCCTCCCCTCCCACGAACGATTCGCCGCACAGCAATGCCGCACAGCGCAAGAGCTTGCCTATTAGGATAGATCGGCGGTGGGGGCAAACGGTATCTGAACGACATGTGATAGGGAATAATGGTGTAAGTGCGCCAACGGCCAGTTAGCGCTCTCCCCACCAATGTTCTAGTACGCGTCTAATTTACTGCTATCATGGAAAAGCCAAAAACGCTCGTTTTTGGAACATCCTAAAAAACACATTATTTCTTGCTGCCAAAAACCCCGTCCAAAACCCAATCAGTTGTTGAGCGTTTTTGGAACTCTTTGTGCAGGCCTTAGCCTGTAAAGCCCTCTGCGCGGGCTTCTTCAATTGTGGGTAACTGATTTCCGCCATGGTGTTGTTTGGCATATTGAATAGCTCTCAGAATGATTCTGTTATCTTCATCTGGGTCTGACCATGCCTCGAACAGGCTGGACGCTACGGTGTTTGCAGTTTCTGGTGGGTCGCCGTGGTTTTTTAAAGCTTCAAGGTAGTAGTACGCGCGGATAAAGGTTTTGCCTCGTTCCACTTTGCCATTCAGGTTTTCTTGAGTCACCGTAGGTCCGGTAGAAAAAGGCTTTGTTATCGTTTTGAATGTTGCAATCAGAACCAAGTACACCAACTGGACAGACCAAATAATAATGCCGAATAATAATTTCATCACCGAGCCGCCTTTTTTCGCATACAGAGCGGACACCTAACACGGGCGCATAGCGAAGTAACTGCTCCAAAAACCACCGTTTTTGGAACGGTTACCAACGTCTAAATACCGAAGCGGTAGAACCTCCCTCAACAATCCAAAACGGCGTCACCTCACCGAAGGTAACGCCGTTCAAGATCCGGATTTAGAGTAGGTACAAAACCCGCTTAAACCTGCTTGTTCACCTGAGTGAAGTCCAGCTCTACCGGCGTTTCGCGGCCAAAGATCGACACCATAACTTTGATCTTCTGGTTCTCTTCGTCCACCTGCTCGACCATGCCGTCGAAATCCTCGAACGGGCCGTCGGCCACTTTGACGCGCTCGCCGATCTCGAAGTGGATCAGGGTGCGTGGCGCTTCTTCGCCCTCTTGCACACGGCCAAGGATCGCAATCACTTCGGCGTCACGCATCGGCATCGGGCGCCCCTGTGGGCCCAAAAAGCCTGTGACGCGGTTGATCGAGTTGATCAAGTGATAGCCACGATCGGACATCTCCATATGCACCAGCACATAACCGGGCATAAAGCGCCGCTCCGTCGTGACCTTCTTGCCGCGACGGATCTCGATCACTTCTTCGGTCGGCACCAGCACTTCGTCGATCTGGTCCTCAAGCTGCTGCTCCGCAACCGTGGTGCGGATCTGCTCTGCGATCTTTTTCTCGAAGTTGGAAAGGACACTGACCGAATACCACCGTTTTGCCATTTGATCTTTCCGTCCTTGTCCTGAAGCGCGTCTTGCACGCTTGCCAATTCCTAAAACACACCAGAGCCTTGCCCCGTGCCGCCCGCAACAACAATCTGCGCGCAACTCGAATCATTGCACGCCATGCGACAGGGCAGGCTTGCGGACTAGCCCACACGCCATCGGGATTCAAGTGTTTGCCGAAGTTTTTGCGGGCTATCTGCGCCCTGTGTCGCGGGTTTGTCCGGCCTTAGCCGAACATATTCAGAACGTACTGAAGCCCGCCACGGATCATGATATCAACCAGCGCAAAGAAAACGGCGGTAATTGCTGCGAGGATAAACACCATTACAGTGGTCAGCATCACTTCGCGGCGCGTCGGCCAGACGACCTTTGCCACTTCGGCGCGGACCTGCTGGATAAACTGTAGCGGATTGGTGGTGGCCATGGATCACATCCTGAATTTTCGAGTTAGCTGCATCTAGCCGCTGTGGTCCGGTGTTTCAAGACTGCAATTTTGCGAGCCCTATGCCCCCTTGCCCTGCATCCCCGATAAACGGCGATCCATTGCTTTGCTGTGGCGGTCCTCGGCTGTGGCCATCTCGCCAAAGTCCGGCAGGTACAATCCATCAACAGTGCCTTCGGGAAACCGGTCCAGAACAGCGTCCCAGCGCATGGCGAATCGGTCAAGCCGCGCATGAAGAAGGGCCGCACGCGCAGGGCGGCGGCGGGCATACCACCGGCCGAATTTCATCGTGCTCTGCCAGAAACCGTCGTAGCCGGTGATCAGAAACACACCGGTCATAATAAGTGCAAACAAGACCAGCACACCAAAGACCAGCCAGGGACGCATCACAACAAACAGCGCAAAAAGTCCCAGTGCGATATGCACCGGCTTGGGCCTGAAGGTTTTGATACGCCCGGCCAGCCCCTCACCGGCGTCTTTCGGCTTGCGCCGCTCTGTGCGCGGCGCCGTAACTTTGGCCACGGCAGCTTTCGGTGTCCGGCGCAGGGAAAACCGCCACTTTCCGGGCTTTCGGGTCAGGTCATCTTCGGGATCCGCATAGGGCCGCTCCAGTGTTGGAAGTTGCTCTGCCTTGGACTGCGATGGCGCACCCTCGCGCGGCGGTTCTGCCGCCACAGGCTTGGCACGCCGCAATGTCCGGCGCGGCACAGGGGCTTCTTCTTCGGTCAGGATCGACCGGATCGCGTCAAGCGAGCTGGCATCAAGCTCGTACTCGGCTTCATCTCTGGATGAAATCTTGGAATCTGCTGTCATTTGTCCACACCGCTGCGCTGGGATATCAGACATTATGCGTGTCAAAACGATGCGGCAGCGTGATGGACAAACTATGGCAAAAAAATGTCAGTGTTGGACATGGCGGCACAGTCTCTGATCAAGGCATGTATGTTGCCCGTGCCTGCACACTCAGGCAACACACTGTCTCCTGCTCAGGCCCGCATACGCGCGCCATCCGGATCATAGATCGGGCCGCCCAATATTTCGGCACGGTACATCTGCCCCAGAATTTCCACCTCCAGCACCGTGCCTGCCGCTGTGTGATCCGCACTCACATACCCCATCGCCAGCGATTTGCCTGACCGGTGCCCGAACCCGCCAGAGGACACATAACCGACAGCCACGCCATCTTTGAGGATGGCCTCGTCACTGCTCACATCAATGCCCTGCGCGTCGATGATCATCGTCACCAGTTTGCGTGCGGGGCCCGCATCCTGCGCGGCCTGAGTTGCTGCTTTGCCCACAAAGTCCTTCTTCAAGTTGATGAACGCATCCATTCCACTTTCCACTGCGTCAAAATCGGGACGGAATTCAAGCGTCCATGCGCCCCAGCTCTTCTCCAGCCGCATCGACATCAGCGCGCGCGCGCCATACCAGCGATAGCCCAGATCGGCCCCCGCCACCTCGACCGCCTCGGCCAGGCGCAGCAGATACTGCGGCTTGCAATAGATCTCATACCCCAACTCACCCGAAAAGCTGATCCGGTTCAGGATCACAGGCACACCACCGACAAAGGTCTGGCGCAGGTCGCGGAATTTGAACACCTCCGCGCTCACATCGTCACGCGTAATCCGCTCCAGCAGCTGCCGTGATTTCGGCCCCGACAGCGCGATGCCGTGCCAGTCATCAGATACATTGACATAGGTTACACCGGCGGGCAGATCACTTTCAAACCGGCGGCGGTGCGCCTCTTGCATGGCACCCGACCCGAACAGGATGAAATGCTCCTCCGACAGACAAGCAACAGTCAGATCGCCGTATAGCTTGCCCTTGGGCGTCAGCATCGGCGTCAGCGCCAGACGCCCCGGCTTTGGCACATAGCCCGCCAGAATATGGTCCAGATGGGCGCGTGCGCCTGCGCCTTTGAATTCATGCTTGGCAAAGTTGGCAATCTCGATCCCGCCTACGGCTTCTTGCACGGCTTTGACTTCGCGCGCGACGTAATCATGGCTGCGGTTGCGCAGGAACGTCGGCGTCTCGTGGGCATCCTCGGGGCCATCGGCAAACCACAGCGCATGCTCCAGCCCAAAGCCCTGCCCCATCAACGCCCCCTTGGCGACCAGCCGGTCATAGAGTGCTGTAGTCTTTTGCATGCGCCCCTTCGGCAGCGTCTCGTTCGGGAAGGTCATCACAAACCGGCGTTCGTAATTCTCTGAGGATTTGACAGTGCCCCAGTCGGGCGTCGCAAATTCGCCAAAGCGGGCCACGTCCATCGCCCAGACGTCAATCGACGGCTCGCCGTCAATCATCCATTCCGCCATGGTCAGGCCCACACCGCCGCCCTGACAAAAACCCGCCATAACCCCTACGGCAACCCAGTAGTTTTTCATGCCCGGCACAGGGCCGATCATCGGGTTACCGTCAGGGCCAAAAGTGAACGGCCCGTTGATCATATCCTTGATGCCCGCCTCGCCAATGGCGGGAATACGCTCGAACGACATTTCCAGACGGTCGGCGATGCGGTCCATATCCGGTTGCAGCAACTCGTGGCCAAAGTTCCACGGGGTGCCACCCACTTTCCACGGCGTCGCGCGCGGCTCGTAGGTGCCCAGCAGCATGCCGTGGCGTTCCTGCCGGAAATAGATGTTCGCCTCATAGTCGATACCCGCAGGCAGACGCCCCGCCTCGCCCATGCTCTCCATCCGCTCTGCAATCATGGGGATTTTATCGGTGATCAGATAGTGATGCTCCATCGGTTGCACGGGCAGCTGCAGGCCCGACATCTGGCCCAACTCCCGCGCCCAGAGGCCACCACAGTTCACCACCTGCTCGGCGTTGATCATGCCTTTGGGTGTGGTCAGATCCCAGCTGCCATCGGTGCGCTGCGACATCGCCGTCACGCCGCAATGGGTGAAATACTGCGCGCCGTGCACCCGTGCCGCCTTGGCAAAAGCATAGGTGGCACCGGACGGGTCAAGATCACCATCCTGATCATCCCACAGGGCCGCATGATAGTGCTTGGGATCAATCAGCGGATGCCGCTCGGCCAGTTCCTTGGGACTGATGAATTCCTGATTGAGGCCCATGTACCGCGCTTTTGACCGCTCGCGCTTGAGGTAGTCATACCATTCCTTGGTCGAGGCCGCATAAAAGCCGCCTGTGATATGCAGACCTACCGAATGGCCGGACACTTCTTCAATCTCTTTATAGAGATCAATGGTATAGGATTGCAGACGGCTGATATTGGGATCAGACGAAATCGTGTGGATTTGCCCTGCAGCATGCCAGCTAGAGCCTGACGTCAGCTCGTCCCGCTCCAGCAGCACGGCGTCTTTCCAGCCGAATTTGGCAAGGTGGAACAGGATGGAACACCCGACAACACCGCCGCCAATAACCACAACCTTGGCGTGGGACGGCAAGGCTTTGCCTGTGTTGGCATCGTCTGTTTGAATCTCTGGCATGGGATATTCCTTGAATGTGCCGCGTCAGGGCACGCTTTGGTAAACTGTCGCAGCGCCTTGGGGTTTTGTATCAGGGCACATTCCGGCGGCCGCAGGTCCGGTGCATGAGATAACCGTAAGGCGCGACATCGACGTCCTGCAATATCCAATCGCCCTGCACGCACAACATGAACACCCCGGCTTTGTCTGCCACATCGAAAAACACCGGCATCGTCTACGCGGAAAGAGATATCGACATGGTCCCTGACACTGCAAAACGCGTGCAGACGTTGCGGGTGACTTGGGCCTTGTGCGAAAGCACGATGATGGCACCAGCGGTACTGCATCCCACCGCGCAACCGGGCATTGCGTCGGGCAAGCACACCTTGCGTCATCGGTATGGTATTCCGCTGGTCTTTTCACCCTTCATCGGGACCTGCCCTGTTCAGCTTTTTAACAGCGAGCGGGCGATCAGTTCCTTCATGATCTCGTTGCTGCCGCCATAGATCTTTTGCACGCGGGCATCGGCATACATCTGGGCGATGGGATATTCGCTCATGTAGCCGTAGCCGCCGTGCAATTGCAGACATTCATCCACCACATCGCATTGCATCTGCGTGACCCACCATTTCGCCATCGACGCGGTGGAGGCGTCCAGCGTGCCCTGCATGAACCGCTCGATGCAATTGTCTACAAACACCCGCGCCACATGGGCGATAGTTTTGGCTTCTGCCAGCTTGAAGCGGGTGTTCTGCATCTCCAGCAGCGCCTTGCCGAAGACCTGCCGATTGGCGGTATAGTCGATGGTGACGGCCAGCGCAGTTTCCATCGCGGCGACACCGCCAACAGCAAGGATCAGCCGTTCCCGCGGCAGCGCGGTCATCAGCTGTTTAAAGCCCTGAACTTCAACGCCGCCCAGCAGATTCTCGGGACCCACACGGACATTGTCAAAGAACAGCTCGGAAGTATCCTGACTTTTCAGCCCGATTTTATCAAGGTTGCGGCCCCGCGCGAAACCCTCCTGATTTTGGGTCTCGACCACGATCAGCGAAATGCCCTTGCCGCCCTGTGAGGGGTCGGTCTTGCAGACGACAATCACCAGATCGGCAAGCTGGCCATTGGAGATGAAGGTCTTGGAGCCGTTGATGACGTATTCGTTTCCATCCAGTAGGGCCGTCGTTTTAATGGCCTGAAGGTCTGATCCGGTGCCCGGCTCCGTCATCGCGATGGCGCAAACGGCCTCGCCCGAGGCCATGCGCGGCAACCAGCGCTTCTTCTGCTCTTCGGTGCCGTAATCCAGAAAATAATGCGCACAAATCTGGCTATGCACGGAATTGCCGAAGCCCGATGAGCCGGACGCGCCAGCACCGCGATGCTGTTCGGTCAGAATGACGGATTCGTGCCGGAAATCACCGCCCGCGCCGCCGTATTCCTCGGGGATGGAGGCGCATAAGATTCCGGCCTCACCTGCCTTGTTCCAGAATGCGCGGTCCACATGACCCTGCTGCTGCCAGCGCGTCTCATGCGGGAACATTTCCGCGCGGTAGAATTTGTTGATCTCATCGCTGAACATGCGCAGCTCGTCGTTCATCCATGTCGATTGATAGGTCATGATTTTTCCCTTTTTACGGTTTTGGAGGCGAGCGTAGCTCTGCCAGAATTTCATCTGTGTGCGCGCCGCGTGCCGGTGGCTTGCCCGGCTGGACGGTCTGGTTGTCAAATCGGGGCGCAGGCGATGCCTGCAACGGGCCATCCTCGGACCAGATACCGCGCGCGATGCTCAATGGATGCGCCAGCGCCTCGTCGGGGCTGAGCACAGGCGCGGCGCAAGCATCCGTGCCCGCGAAAATCTGTGCCCAGTAATCGCGGGGGTGTGTCGCGAAGAGGTCAGTGAGGCGCCGGATCGCCTGCGGCCAGCTGTCGGGGTCGAACTGGCGGGCGAAATCCGGATCATTCTCCAGCCCCAGCAGCCTCAGGAAAATTACATAGAACTTCGTTTCCAGACATTGCACGCTGATAAATCCGCCATCCGCAGAGGCATAGCTGCGGCTCCAATGTGGACCATCCAGCAGGCTGGCACCCCGGTCGGAATTCTGCGCGCCGCTCTGCCGCAAGGCCATGAGCAGGTTCATCATATGGGCAGAGCCGTCAACAATGGCCGCATCCACCACGGTGCCTTTGCCGGTCTGGCGGGCGTTGAGAATACCGGCCAGCATTCCAACGGTCAGGTAGAGCGCGCCGCCGCCGATATCGCCTACCAGCGTGGGCGGAGCGACAGGCGGCTGACCCGGCAAGGAGGCATACCAGAGCGCGCCGGACAGCCCGATATAATTCATGTCATGGCCCGCCATCGCAGACATCGGACCGGTCTGGCCCCAACCTGTCATCCGCCCATAGACCAGCGCGGGATTGATTGCGTGGCAGATATCAGGGCCAAGCCCGAGCTTTTCCATCACCCCCGGACGGAACCCCTCGATCAGCCCATCCGCAGTGCCCAGCAATGCCTTGAGGGTCGCGACATCGTCCACATCCTTCAGGTCCAGCGTGATGGAGCGTTTGCCGCGATCAATGATCGGTGCGGTCGGCATGCCCGGTGTCGGGTTGCCACCCTTGCGATGCACCACGATCACATCCGCGCCCAGATCGGCCAGATGCATGGCCGAAAACGGGGCAGGGCCGATGCCCTCGATCTCGATGATACGGACGCCATTCAACATCAGTTATTCCTTTTGCGGTCTGGTATGGCACAGCCTTGCGCCAGTGATTTGAAAACAGCGCGGCAGGAAACGCCGCGCTGTTAGTTTTTCCGTTTCATCCTGAAGGATCAATAGGCAAGCCTGTCCTGAACCTTTGCCCAAACGCCACCCTGAATTTGCACAAATACGGGGCTGTCGCCACTGGCACGTTTCTCTGGTTGGAAAGCCAGCAATGGTCCACCGAACATATCATTATAGCCAACGGCCTGCTCAAGGCCGCCAATCAGGTTGTCCATGGTCAGATCGGGCCTTGCCTGATCGAGAGCCTGAATGACCAAATCCGCCGACAGAACCGGACACGAGAGGTAAACTCCTTCGGGCAATTTCCCGCCGCCAGCCAGCGCCACGATTGGGGTATAGGACATCACTATTGGAAACACAGGCTTGCCCCAGCCCACTTGGCGCACTGTTGCACAAAGGGTGATGGTGTCGCAGATGGCCGTGCCCATCATCAGCACGTCACATCCCGTCTTCATAATCGCCGTCGCGACACCGGCAAAGTCCGCTTCCCCGACCTTGTGGGAACCTTCATAGGCAATCTCCATGCCTCAGGACCCATTAACTGATTGAACTTGTGGCGCTGTCGTGATTCCCGATGCCCCGACATCGGGGGGATATCATAAGCAATTTGTATTGGCTGACTGAGGCACAGATGCAGCGGCTGCGGCCGTTTTTTCCAAAGAGCCGGGGCCGTGTTCGCGTGGATGATCGTCGTGTTCTGAGTGGCATTATCTTCATCAATCGCAACAGGTTACGCTGGTGTGATGCGCCTGTCGAGTACGGGTCGTCGAAGACACGTATAATCGCTGGAAGCGCTGGAGTGATATGGGCGTCTTTGCTCGGATCATGATGGGACTGGCCGAGCAAGCCCCGGACAATAAGACCATCTCAATTGAAGCCACGTACCCATTGCCCGGCAATCGCTGCTTGCGGAGATGTGACAGGCTTTGTTGCACAAATCGGCCTGAGGTCACACTCCCTCTTACCCCGGACGGATTTAGCCTACGGCTACGGTATTGGGTATGCCAAGAGCAGTGAAGCCATTT
>Ga0163216_100897_pt1 | contig 27645 bp, 20 predicted proteins | sample SynspAceP_FD_167610 | JGI IMG/M metagenome (GOLD analysis project Ga0163216, IMG submission 167610) | Saline lake microbial communities from Ace Lake in Antarctica - Synechococcus sp. Ace-P (Illumina Assembly) | ecosystem: Environmental > Aquatic > Non-marine Saline and Alkaline > Saline ...
GGCGACCGCGCACTGATACTGCGCCGACCAAAGACGCGGAGAGGTGGCTGAGTGGTCGAAAGTACCGCACTCGAAATGCGGCGTGGGGGCAACTCCACCGTGGGTTCGAATCCCACCCTCTCCGCCAGCCCCTCGGGGCGCTCAAAACGGCAGTTCCCAAGTTTTTGATAGATAAGGTTTTTTTGAAGCTGGCCGCCCAGAACAAGGGCTTTTGCCAATGTCAGAAACTCGAATTGTATCGTTGCCTGTATCGTCGGGGGTATCATCCCAAAATGCGGAAATTATTTCCGCGAAGGAGGCCCCAAAAGGCCGCCTTCGCTCCTCGCCCGGTCTTTACCTGATCAAAACAGGTTCGGCCTATATGTTTCAGATGCGACTGCCCAAAACGATCGCTGGCGACGTAAAGCGTCCCATCCGGATTGGCCTCGGCGTCATACCGAAACCGGAAGCCCGCAAGATCGCCGACAGGTTGGCCGCGATCGCACGTGAAAAATTTGAACGGATCGAGCTTGCCATGTCAAATGCGAATGATGACGAGAGAGGGTTCTGGCCACTGATGGAAGACATGCTTGGTGGCAACGTCGATGGTATCGATGAGGACGCCAAGGGCACCAGGGCGTGGCAAGCCGTGACGATGGGCCTCAAATCCGCTCTCTATGACATTAGCAAACCTCCTCCTCCGCCAACTGCCGAAGAGGAAAACAACTTCGCGATGATGCGGGGGCTTGTGCGGATCGCGCAAGAGAAGGCGTGCAAGGATGCAGGCGAGGCGTATAACAAGGAACTCGGCGACCATGCCGAACTGCTGGCCAGGCGATTGGTCGAGAGAGCCAAGGACGGTCCCGCGTCTATGCTGACGCCGCCACTTGAGAGCGGCTCGCAAGGGAAAGGCAAGATCAGTGCGAGGGTCGGGCTTGTCAGTGCCAATGTGGAAACAGAGGCCGACAAGGATCGGCGATATGTGGAACGTGGATCGTCCGAAAAACCGTTGTTCAGCACAGCTGCAAGTCAGTATCTCGCGCAACGGGTCAACGCCATGGTAAAGCCCAGCAACGACATCAATACGGCGGAGATGCGTCTGAATCTCTTCGTTGAACTGATCGGCGATCACCCGATTGATCGCTACACGCCCGCCGATCTTCAGGCTTTCATCAATCTCGCGACGTTTTGGCCTCCAGAAAAGAAGGATCGACCTTCGGACCTGACAGCAAGAGAAATCATCGACAGCAATCGAGAGTTCACCAAGGGAAGGATAGCCAAAAATACGTTACAGAACGGGTACATGGGAGTCATCAAACCCGTCTTCAGCTATGCAGCCGCGCAGCATGCCTTTGACAATCCAGTCAAGAACGTCGCGCTCAAATACTCCAGTAATGCTGTGGAGGCCATTCCCGCTGAACCGTTGTCAGCAAAGAAGCTGACGAAGCTTTTCCAGACTTGTGTCCAATCCCCCTATATCGACGATGTCATGCTGCCTTTGCTCGGCTTGCTGACCAGCCGCCGTCTGGGTCTGCTTACCCATTTGGTCGGAACTGACATCAAAGAAAAGTTTGACGGAATCTGGGTTGCAGAAGTGGCAGGGATTGCGACAGTCGGAGGAAACTGGGTGCGGAGACCGATCAAGACAACAGAAAGCGGCCGGTACTTTGTGCTTCACAATTTTCTGGTCGAGATAGGCTATGTCGACTGGGCCCGAAAACAGGGCAACAACTTCCTGTTTCCGCAGCTGACGAGCCTTGTTGATCCAGCAAGAACTGCGTCGAGTTATATGAGACGCCTTTTTGACAAGGCGGGCATCAAGGACACGGCGGGCGAACGGTTCCACTCCTTGCGTGGCGACTATATCACCCAAGCTCGCGCGGACAAGACGATCGGCGAGCGTGAACGGCGGATGCAGGCAGGTCACGCTCTGGGTGGTGACGATCACAACAAATATGGCTGGCAAACCCTGACTGAGTCCGAAGCCGAAATGTTTGCCAAAATTCCGCTCAATCCGAAGATCGACTTCTCAATGTTCCGGGGCTTGGATTTTGACCGGCTCGCACAAGCCCGGCGACGGGTCAAAGACAGATAGAATGTCTCAGACCAGATAAACTAAAGCCCCGCTGCGGAATTCAGCGGGGCTTTGTTCGGTGTTTGGGTCAGGCATTGAGTGGAGTAACCGCTGTGCGGTTGTCACAGCATTATCGTGACATGCGTGCTTCAGCGGGTGTTTTGCTCGCGGCCATAAGACTGTTGAGCGTTGCATCCAGCTCGGCATCTGAAATGCCTGGTGTGGTCTCATCGGCTTCGGCTTCCTTCTCGACCACAATGTGATCATTCTTCGTGACGTCGCTTTCTGTTTTGGCGACTTCCATTACGGGCGCAGCGGCCGAAGGCGTATTGGCCACATAGGGTTCGCCATGGACTGCAAAACGTAGCGCCGGGTGTGCCACTTCGATGACCCATTTTTCCATCTCGTCCCGCACTGGCCACGAGCCAACACCACCCAAGCGATAGAGGCTGTGCTGGACTGCGCCCCAGCCTGTCTCAAGGCCAAACCTTTCGTGTTCAAGATTGGCTTTCGGCATATGCTGAACTGGTACCAAAGGGGCCACGATGTCTTTGAATAAATCAGATGCATGGCGTGCATTGATTTCGACATCAGCTGCCAGCGCCGCCATGACGATTCGCTTTCCGCTCTCGTGACGCGCAATAGCTTCTTCCACTCCGACGAGGACTGCAGCGATGAGTCGGTTCAACTCCGCCGTACTCATCTTCAGTTTGGTAGCAGCCATCTTTTGAAGTCCGGATTTTCCGCCCATCTGCCTGGGATCGGCATTCTCTTCAGTCTCGTCCTTTTTGCCGACGAGCGCCTTGATTTCAGCAGGCTTGAGGCTCTTGCCTTCATCATACAGATCGAGAACGGTCTCAATCTGATCCGGCTCTGCTTTTGCAAGCTCGATAAGCGCGGTCGAACCGATGGCATGCTTTTCAAGGCGCTCGCGGTGATCAGAAAGCCGTTCGTGAACAGAGATGAAGTTCCAAGCTGAACGGACGCTGTAGCGGAAATTATCTTTCAGCCAGCGACCGAAGCGTTTCTGGGGCTGAACAGATTTTGCTTCAGCCAGGCACTCGCCCAGTTCAAACACTTGGGCGGTTGACTTGCGGTGCAATGAGAGAACCCGCTCAACGATTTCAGCCAAGCGGGCTTCGGCTTCTGCCGAAAGCGGTTCGTCATTTTCCTTGGGTGCCCGCGCTGCGCGCACCTTCTTTTTCGCGACGGCGTTGGTTTCCGCACGTGTATTTTTCGACTGCTTGGCAGCGGCTGCGCGATGTACTTTTCTGTCTATAGAAGACATGTCTTACTCCATTTACGTTTACCACTACAATATTGTAGATAAAGTAATTATACATCGAAATAATAAGTTGTAGCAAATCGACTATTATGAATATAGCCTAATACAATACTTTCTAGAACAGCAATATAAGGCTTCGATTGGCTCAGATAACTATTTTCACAATTTTAAGTTGCTATAATTTGTGGTCTGGAGTCATTTCACAATTCTCTGCGAAAGCTGTCATGACTACCTTTCCGAAACAATGGAGCGTTTCATCCCTTGAGCCGATCCTCGGTTGGGTAGGAAAGTTGCTCCTTTGCCCACTTTAAACTGGTGCTAACAAAAGTTCTGTCCTGAAGGGCGGCCGCCTTTCGGACGTCGGTGCGCATGCAGACCTTTCGACCTGATCGTCAATGCGGGCAGCGGCCTTACGCCTTGGTTTGGGCTTTCTGAGATCGGAGCAATTACCCGAATACGGCGGTGCATTGGGGAAAGATCGAAAGGCTTGGGATGTCGGGAACCACAGTTGATTGCGCCCGTGACAAATAACTTGAATGGGGCCGGCAGCGGACTGGCCGCTTCCAGCGAGAAGAGGCGTTATGCCGCCGCTCCGCGATTGTATGACCGCAGTTTTTTCCATACCTTGCCTGCGGACTTGGCTATAGAAGCAAGGTCCACAAAAAGGTAACCTGTGGTCTATCGAGTGACTGCATCACATCACCCGATACTCGACAAAACAGCGTTTTTCCGATCACCTGCATGCTCCCCAATAGACGGAAGGTTTTCATGAATACGTGCATCTACTGCGGCGAGTCCAAACCATTCACTGATGAACACGTCGTGTCAGCCGGTCTGGGCGGCGATGACAAAAAGTGGCTGCTGAAGGACTGCGTCTGCGGGGATTGTAACACTAACGTTTTCTCCAAACTGGAAGCCTCATTCCTGCGGGCTTCGCCGGTAGCCATCGCCCGGCTCTTTCACCAAGAAAAGACCCGGGGTCGCGGCGGGAAGACGGGTACGCCCAGCCTGAACACTAAGCAAAGCTTTCTCGAAGACGGAGAACGAAATATATTTCTAAATCAAGAGCTTCGTCAGGGATTCGAGCCAATCGTTCTTCCTCAAATTGTTCTGGAAACGCCGGGAACGTTTTGTGCGCATCTACCTGACGCGGTGGTCGGACGCGAGTTCTTCGGCATGCTGAGGAATGCGACTACAGGCAGCACGGTCCTGGTACAGAAGGTAAAAACCGGATTTGAGGTGGGTTATAGGACGGTGGGCCTGACTTGGGATAAGAAGAAAGAGGAGTTTCTGGCTTCAACCCCCGAGATCGCCGCGAAGCCGCCGAAGCCGGCAGGAGAAGTCATCTGGGTTGAAGAGCTGGTCATGCCGTTGACCGCCAAGTCGGACTCGAAGCTGACGCCGCGCGTGTACTGGCGCAGTCAGGGACAGCTTGTTTGTGCGGTTGTAAGGGCCGACGACGCTCCGCGCTTCCTGACACTTCTGCGACGGAGCGCGGATGTCTTCACTGTTTCCGAAGATACCGTGCCACTCGAAATCCCTGCCAATGATGTGCACTTAGAGCTCGAAATTCGGGTCGACGTGCACGACCGAGTGATGACCAAAACTGGAATCAACTTGGCCGCAAAGCTCTTCGGGCTGGACTTCGTGCGGCGGCCCGAGTTTGCAAGAGCGAAAGATTATGCGCGCACCGGCAGAGGCCACATCCTCAAGGTCAACGCCGACAAACATCCATCCAACCAACTGATGACTGCCGGATACCTGCCCAATGTCCATATCTTCTGCATTGCTGAGGCAAAATCTGACGATGACAGCACCAGGCTCCTTACGGTGATGGCGAGCCTCTACGAAGGCCCCTTCGAGAGTTTCGCGTTGGCCGAACTGCCGAAGGATACACCCGAACTGAACGAACCGATCGTCGTCGTCGTTGCCTACAATGAGAATATCATCGAACAGTACTCGCTCAATGATCTGCGGAAGATGGCCGAGGCAGACGGGCTTGGTACTACTGATTGAAGGGAGGATTGCAATGGAATGCCGCCAATCAGATTTCAGGCCTTCGACTCAAAAAGAGGTCTTTGGTCAGTTGGGGACGTTTGAACACATGAAGAAGGCTTGGTTCCATTTATGATCAATAAGCCCCACGTCGTGCAGATTACTGTTATTACTACAGTACGATTGATTTGCACTACCGGGCGAGGGGGTTCCGTGTTCCAGGCAAAAAACATCTACGACTGCAAAATGACAGCATTAGGTCGGCGAGAGTCATCCGAGGCCGGTTCGTAATGCTCGATCAGATGTTCACGGCGGAGAACTTCCGCCGCATCTATGACGCAGAGAACCGCAAGGGGCTCGACTTAGCGAACCGCTATTTTCCGACGCTGGAACCCCACACCATCGCGGTTCGCGAAAAAGTTCGAGACATTCGCAATCTCCGAGCCATCGAAGCGACGCTCGCGGTTGACGTGTTCGAGGCGCAATTGCTTGCATTAAAGGCTGAACTTTCGGTGTTGAAGGCAGCCAAATCGACAGCCGTCGATACCCTGATGGACTACATCAGCCAGAAAGTGCTTCGACCCAGCTTCAAAATTGACCTGTCCCAAAAGACCGGCCCAAAGGGCAAACACGTCTTCTGCATCGACGCGGAGCCCGAGACCTTCTTCGTTATCAAGCAACTCCAGCGGAACATCTATCGGATTTATGGCGTCAAGCAGGCAAACCGTAACGACTTGGTATGCCAGCTTCGTGATATGCTGGGCAGTAAATTCCCCTTTGAGCTGGTCCGCACCGATATCTCGTCATTTTACGAGAGCGTCGACCGGAAGCGCCTGGTCGAGAAGCTGGATCGCGACCAGCTTCTCAGCCCTTCGTCGAAGAAGTACATCAAGCAGGTTCTGGATTCGTACGGAACCATATCCGGTACGCCCAACGGCGTGCCGCGCGGCGTAGGTATTAGCGCCTATTTGGCGGAGCTGTATCTAAGGCCGGTGGACAAGGCGATCCGGGCGATACCAGGCATCGTGCTCTATTGCAGGTTTGTCGACGACATTGTCGCTGTGTTCGCAAGACCACCTGCTGGAAAGGCTCTGGGGTCTTTCAAGGACCTCATCATCGCAACCCTCGGTGACAACGGGCTCACCCACAACATCAAAAAAACTTCGGAGTTCGCTCTTGCGGACCCCACGCCGAAGAAATTCGAGTATCTGGGCTATCGCTTCCATCTCAAACCCGGTCACTATGAAATCAGCCCGAGTGCGGCGAAAGTCGCGAAATATAGGGCGCGAATGAATGCCGCGTTCGCGGACTATTGGCGTGAACGACCGGTGAACCCGAAGGGCGCTTTCAGGAAGTTGGTAGGGCGCGTGAAGTTTCTGACGGGCAATACCCGTCTCTCCAACAGCAAATCGCGCGCGGCAACCGGCATATATTACAACAATTCAATCGTAACCGACCTGTCGAGCTTCAAGCTCCTCGACAAGAGGCTCAAGACACGCGTCAAAGAGCTGAAGCGGACCAGCCTTCAGAAGCGACTGAAACCGTTCAAATATACCGAGGGCTTTGAGCAGCGTCGCTATCATAATTTCAGCACGAGAGAGCTGCAGATGATCGTGAGGGCATGGAAACATGGCTAAGCGACGTGTCTCCTTCACACATCGGAAGCAAAGGTCCGTACTCACGGACATGCTGCCGTTTGAGGTACCTCCGACATTCTCCAATAGAGGTTTTTATCGCTTTTTGAGAGATTACAGCATTGAGATTGAGAAGGGGCGGCTGCGGTGGGTTTGCGAGACGGCCGACCTCGACAAGACAATGCGGCTTCTTTTTGGGATTGACGCCAAGGCCGCAATCACGGTCGAAGTCGTGACCGAGTGGGGCAAGAGAAAAACGCGCCGCTTTGTGCCCATCAACAAATGCGAGATGGCAACCATTCCGTTCAATTTCAGGGTAGCGCATAACCTCGACGGCCGCACGTTGAGCGTCGTCCATCCCCGCAATCAGGTTGCCGTGGCGAGCTTCTATGCAGATCACAGTGCGCTAATCATCTACCACACTTCCGTCAGTGAATTTTCGATCCGACGCCCTGTGACGGTCTCACGATACGCTTATTTCAAAGACAAGCTGCACGAAGAGCGACTGGATGCCGTTGCTGGTGTTGAAGAGGAAGATCGGGAGTACGAGCAGCTAGGGTCCTATTTTGTCTATAAAAAATACCGCAACATCCATCGCTTCTTTGAGTCGTACAAATATCATCGCAGCGAGAAAAAGTACGACGCGATGGTCCAGATCGACGTCGGCAAATGCTTCGACAGCATTTACACCCATTCGCTACCTTGGGCCGTCCTTGGAAAGGATCAGACTAAATTCAGCCTTGACGAATCCAAGAACACCTTTGGCGGTCGCTTCGACGCCTTAATGCAAAACCTTAATCACAAGGAGACCAATGGAATTGTCATTGGTCCCGAGTTTTCTCGGATATTTGCCGAAGTGATTTTGCAGTCGGTCGATTCCGAACTGCTCACGCGGTTGGCGGAGGGAGCGAAGCTAACGCACAAGGTTGACTACGAGATTTTCCGCTACGTCGACGACTTCTTCGTTTTCTACAATGAGGAATCTACGCAGCTCAAGATTTTTGAGACGATCCAAGAGATACTTAAATCAAAAAAGCTGAGCATCAACACTGCGAAGATCAAACACTATCAGAAGCCGATTATTACCGAGATAACGATTGCTAAAGAGCGCATTTCATCCCTTTTGAACGCGGAGATCAGCCCGGAATGTGAGGAGGAGCCTGTAGCCGATCCCGCCAAGCCCCCGACGCAAAAGCTCAATTGTGCAATCAACGCGAACCGCCTGATCATCAGGTACAAAGCTGCCATTAAGGAAGCAGGCGTCACCTACAGCGATCTATTGAATTACACGTTCGCGATAATCGAAAATAAAATCGAGAAGCTCTTTAATTCTTATGTAGCGAGTGACAAATCAGACCGAGATCGCAAGCGCCTATCCGGCGCTCTGCTTGCAATCATGGAGTTTGGGTTCTTCGCTTACTCGGCAAGTCCGAAGGTGAATCACACCATACGCCTGTGCCGGATGATCGCGACGTCGGTAGATTTCTTGCATGCTCAGGGGCTGCCATACGAACTGAAACACCTTCTTTTCAAATATGTCCACGACAACATGTTGCAGCAGTTGGAAAAGAACACGATGAGCGTTCATCGCGAGGTCGAGAGCCTGTATTTGCTCATCTCCCTTTCGCAAATAGGTCGGGAGTATTGGCTGCCTGTCACCGTTATTCTCAGGCATTTTCTTATCGAGGAGGAAGAAGGAACACGAGATTATGTCCGTCCATCGGGATTCATGAACCACTTCTCCATCACGATCCTGCTGTCCTACATCAAAGACAAGGTTCGTTACGCAAAGCTGAAAGCCTTCGTCGAGGCGCACATCATCGCTAAGCTCGAATACATGAAGGCACATTGTCCGAACGATGCGGAGACGTTGATCATGCTGCTCGATCTAGTCGTTTGTCCCTACATCAGTAGCGCAACCAAGGACGCTATCGGACAAATTTTTGGTCTGGATGCCGCGGACCTTTCGTCAGTTCAGGCCGTCAACGATCATTGGTTTACCGCCTGGGGCGACAAGTTCGATCTTGGGAAGGAGCTGGACGCGAAGCGCAGCCGTGAGGTATATTGACTTCGGCGCTCCGCTTTACCCTCAATGGCTGTTGGCAGCCCACACACAAGCGCCCTCACTTCCCCTATATCAATTGGGGGTTGGGTAATCGGACGGTAGGAGCGGGCCGTCTCACCCAGCCGCATCCAGTGAGTTGGAATCTATGGCTTGACGCCGCGGTAGATTATGGGTGCGCTCGGTTTCGCGCCGTTGGTGCATTTAGCATGAACGAAAGACCGCTTTTGGGATCGGAAGTGCGGGCGGTAATAGACGGCTTTGAGGGCGCAAAGCGGTCGTCCAATATGGGGAAGGACGTCAGTTGGCCAATACGAAACTTACTTTCTGAACGGAACCACGTTTGATCCACCGTTGGCAAACGCCACGGCACCTTCGTTTCGAATCGCAGTGACGGCCTCTTCGAAAGCGGCTATGTCGTCGTCAAACAAATCATCCCAGACGATCGATGTTCCGTCTTCGGTTACAACCTCCAGCGTCCATCCATCCCCACCTTCAAGCTTGTAGATGTCTATCTTGAATGGAACGCCATCTTCGACAATCCGCCGCGACTTGCCTGAAATGATCAGGTTTGGTTCCCGTTCCATGATGGCACCTCTGTTGTATCGACGTTAAGATAGTATGCGCGCTGAGGATCATTGCCAATGTCTGTAACGGGTCGGTCCGCTGCTGGACGAGGCACCGCATCCGTGGGGTTGAAATCAGCTATTCATCGATTGCGACTATTAGTTTTGCCAAGCCGGAGTCAGTAAGAAATCAGCCCGATCACAGACACAATCATCAACCGCGGATCGGAGAAGCGGCCACAAGCAAACATCGCCCATCTTGGAGCTACCTCAAGCGCTGCCAGCTTCCAAGAGAGCCACACAACATGATTTTTGCGTGATTATTCTTTGTCTGATCTTCCAAGACGCCCGCGTCATCTGTTAACCATGCCGGAGCTCTGTTCCGGATACGTTCTTTTTCGCCTTGCCGGTAAAGCAACATCGGACTATTTATCGTTTGTCGCCAGAAACTGAATTTCTGCAGCGGCTTAGCGGCCCCCGCCGATGCGCTAACATCGAACGAGGGCCTGACCCGTAACCTTCTCTCGAAAGGCCTAAGGCTATGCTGACCTTTATCGTTATCTCCCCTCATGGGGAAGACCAATCGCACTCCTCTCCTGTTATTGAAGCCCGATCACGGCAACGCATAACGCGGACTGGCGACCTATTGCGGTCACCTATCTCGTTCTCTCGTCACTGATCGTTTCACTTCACTGCGATAGCGCCAGTTCCTCGTAGACATAATCGGTCCGGCTGCCCTTTTTTGGACAGCCAATGCGGAAATTATTTCCGCATACGAGCCTCTGTGTCTGCCTGGCTGCCGTCATCGCTCCGCAACAGGAGATTTCCATGACCAAACTCAAGACAACCACCGCACCCGTGTATTCATATTCCGCCTATGGTCCGGAACTGAAGCAGCAGTTTGATGCGCTCATCAATGAACTCGTCGAAACTTCGCTGTCCGCCGATGCCTTTTCAAATGCGCTATCCGCGGGCATTGATGACCTTGCCGCCGTGTTGCGGTCACTGCCCGCACTTGAAGGTCGACTGATTGAACTCGGCATCGCTGCTGTTGCCAGCTGCAATCCAGACCTCAAGGTACTGACGCAGAACCTGCGATTGCCGGTTTCGCCGACAGCGCTGCAAATCGTCGAGATGAATGACGCCAAGAATTTTAGGGCATTGACGTTCGATTCGGATATGGGCGGTCGAAAGACTTACACTCCGGATTTTGTCATTCTCAATCAGCGCACCAACACGGCGCATATCGTGGATGCAAAACGCAGTGTCTACACATACGACCGTGTGCGGCTTGATGACTTGCAAAATCGGATGAAAGCGGCGGGCCTTGTCTTGCCGGATTTTCTCTACAAAGAACATCGACGCCTGAACGTCAAAGAAGTCAGGGTCGTCATCCTGACGGCTGACAATCGGAAGACGGACCTGAACGGCGGTATCTGGCATCTGTCGCAGCTGGATCATCTGGTTCAAGTTGAAGGTGCTGGCGTAGCGATCGCGTCTCTTCAGTCAGAATTCCATTCTCACGTTGAGGCAAATTGGAAACAGGCTTGCGAGGCATTCGCGCAGTCCTGCCATTTGCCGATAGCTCTCCCGGTTCAGCCCGAGGTCGAGCTCGATGACCCTGAGACTGATGATGAGAATGACAAATCCTTTGAAGACACCAGTGTCATGGACGCCAGCGGCAATCCGCAGGTGATCAGGTTGGGCTTCGCTCAAGCGCCCACCCGTCACTGACAAGCACGCGGCTCCACTCAAACATCAACCCTTCTGTTCACGACACCCGCCGATCTCAACGATCTGGCGCAGGGAGAAATCTGTCATGCGTAAACCCGATCCCACCACCAACAGCAATGTCATCGCGTTTCCAAGGCAACAGCGGAAGCATCCTTCCGCTACCTCGGTGCAATCTCAAAAACCTCTCACGCGCACGCCCAAGCGGCGGCAGAGCAAATCCTCATCCGAGTTCCGACCTCCGCTTCACGCAAGCTCGGCAAATGATGCGCTGCACCGACATCGCCGGCGCATTGAAATCCTGACGAATAAGGGTAACCCGACGCCTGAGTTGATCGATGAGATCGCTCCGGGACTTGTCCGCAACATCCTCCGCCGCGTCGGTTCAGGTGAATGCGCCAAGGCCAACCTGCCGAAGCAGCTGAGGCGACGGCTCGATCTGATGTGCCAGTTCAAGCACCCCGCGGCCCTTATCCTGAACGACTGGCTTGATGGAAACCGCAGGTTCCTGCCCGCCAACATCCAGACAATTGCCGATTATTCCACATGCGCACGGGAGCAAAAATAATGAGCAAGATCAGCAAACGCGTCTCAAAATATCTCATTGCCCGCCAGCAGCGCGCCGCACGGCTTGAGGCTTTCGGCCGGGCAATGGACGCTGGCATTCTTGAAAGCCCGCTGCTTGATGTAACCGAGTACAGTGGGGTGGTCTGGAAACTGGCGGTTGAAACGGCAGCGCTGTTTTCCGGTGATGTCGATCAGGACAGGGAAGTGATCCGCTCGCTTCTGGAAGCTTCTTCGCGAAACAGGAAGCAGATCGAACGGAAGCTCGAATCTGGTGATCTGGACCCATTCAACATAGATGAAGAAGATGGCGCTAACGAAACTGTCATCAACGTATCCGCCGATTCCGATGGAAACACTGCGGGACATTCCGACACGCTGTCTGAAGCTAGCGGTGAAAGTGACCCGCCCGCAAACCTGACGTCCAAATCATGTGGTCCATTTCCTGGAGAGGGTACGGCGGCCAATTTGTCCTCTCAGAAACTGGCGGCACTTCGGGGTCATGTTCTTTCGATTGTTGCAGGCTTTGCGTCGGCACCCAAGGTTCCGGAAGTTGCCGCAGCACTACTGCTGGCAAGGGCTATCGAACGGGATGAGCACGGCCTTGATCGATTGCTCTCGATCATGAAACGGAGGAAATCCATTGTTGCTGTCCAGGTCCCGGTCAGGGATTTTGAACGACGCTTCGGCTATCTGCTCGAAGATGGCTTGGCGTTGCCGTTTCATGTGTCGCTCGAACCGATCGCAGAAGGCCCTACTCTGACCGGGCGCTTCAAAGCACTCGCTGACACAACGCCGCGGAAATCCTTCAGCTGTTTCGGGAGCGCTTCGTTAAAGCGGTACGACGATGATGACGAACTTCGCACGATCGTCTCCAAGAGGATTCTCACAGCATTCAAACCGCTCATCATTTGCGACGAGCGTGATCGGCCACTGCCGGCTCGTCTTGTCTCTGTTGCGGATATGGTGATCACGGGATGCAGCATCGATGCCAGTCTGATCGCAGATGTGCTTGCAATCTGCCACAACATCCCGATCAGTCGGACTTGGTTCCTCATGACGGAACTCGACTTCGAGCCCGGTCATCTCGGCATCGATGATCTCGCGATTGCAATCCGCCCTGGACGATCGCTGACCAGGATCATTGCTATCCTGACGACGCTTGAAGCCGAAAACCGGGCCATGGCCGAAGCCAAAGAGGACGAAGACAAGGAGGGCCGATTGGGCGCTTTGCTAAAACGCTCTGATGCAAAGAAGCGCGAAAAATATTCGGGCTGCTTCGACATCATCGTGCCAGTCAAAGAACTGGCCGCGCCAGAACTAGGCAAAGGGCAGACGGCGAAACAATCTGCCAAACCGTCCACGGGAAAGGATCACTTGTTCGTTGAACGGCTCGCCGGATATGGCGATGCGCAGCAGTGGGCGATTGATCTCAAGGTTGACCTTGACGCGTTCCGGAACAAGGAAGTCGATTGGTCTGATCTCAGTTCACGGCTGCTGTTATCTGGGCCGCCCGGCACGGGCAAGACGACATTCGCCAAGGCTCTCTGCAACACGCTGGGCGTTACGATGATCGCAACATCCGTGGCAAGATGGTTGGAAGCGTCGAATCTTGGTGATGTGCTGGCAGCGATGAACGCCACTTTCGAACATGCCACTCACAACGCTCCTTGCATCCTGTTTATCGATGAAGTGGACAACATTGGAAACCGCGGAAGCAGTGACCGGCCTTACGATGATTACTGGTCCAGCCTCGTGAACCGTGTGCTCGAATTGCTTGATGGTGCCTCGAAAACCGAGGGCGTCATTGTCATTGGCGCGACCAATAGACCAGACAAGATCGATTCCGCACTTTTGCGCTCAGGTCGGCTTGAGAAGCACATTGTCATCCCGCAGCCCGATACCGCTTCCCTGGTGAAAATCATTGCGCATCATTTGGGAAATGATCTTGATGCGGTCTTGAAAAGCAGTGAGGTCGGCAGGTCCATCGGTCGCACCAGTTCGGCTGAGACTTCGCCCGAACACAGCAACACCACCATTGCCGGCAACGGCAGTGATCAACTCCACGACAGCAAGGAAGGAGTGCTCATCAATGGATAAATCTCATATCTCTGTCGCAGTGCCCGATTTGAACGCGGCACTCTTGCCTTTGGCGTTGGCTGCCGCTGGTAGCACAGGTGCAGATGTCGAGCGTCTGGTCCGCGAAGCACGCCAGAAAGCACGTCGGGAAAAGCGGCAGCTCACTTACAGCGACATCCACGCAGCGCTCACCGCAGGCCAGGTGGCAATGGCACCAGAGCTGATCTGGCGCATTGCTGTTCATGAGGCTGGCCATGCGCTGGCGTGGACTGCATTCGACATCGCAACCGTTTTGACCGTGACCGTTGGAAACGGCTCTGGCGGCTTTGTCGAAAGCAAAATGCGCAAGGGTGTTGTCCAAACTCAATCTTGGCTCAATCAGATGATTGCTTGCGTACTCGCCGGACAAGCCGCGGAAAAGCTCATCTTTGGCGAAGCGGGTGTCGGCGCTGGCGGTAGTGAAAGGTCTGACCTTGCGCGAGCCACGAGGTTTGCGACTGACGCTGAAACGAACGTTGGGTTCGGCAGGGCTCAGCCATTGCTCTATCGATCATTAGATGAACAGCCCTCCATGCTCTCCCTTGATCGACAGCTTGCGCAGCATGTTCATGAACGGCTTGAAGCTTCAGAGAGGATGGCTTTCGAACTGCTATCTCAGCATCACGATGCATTGTTGGCACTGGCAACCCGCCTTGCAGAAGCAAAGACGTTGGATGGCGGCGAAGTGAGAGCACTGCTTACTCAGAAAATGAATAACGCCACACCGGGCCCCAAAAAAGCGGCGCCCTGAAACTGCGATTCAGAATTCGGTTCCCGCGTTACCAAACTCGGCGCCCGCGATTCCCAAGTCGGCCTTTGCGATTCTGAATGCTGAAACGGCGAGTCCGACCCAGGATTCGACGTTTCGGAAATCAGTCCCCGCGTTGCCAGATTCAGCCTTGGTGATTCCGACTTCAGCGCAGCCGTTTCCAACCCAGGAATCTGCGATTCACTTCAGACGATCAGCGGCCTTCACGATCATGATTTGCGTGAAGGCGTGAATCAGCTAACCCAGAGGCAGGGCGGGCCCTCGTTCAGGAAGGCTCATGATGACAAAAAGGCACAAGCGGAAACCCGAACTGACGTCTGCACAGATCGATGACCTCGTCGCCTGGACGACAGACTTGCATAAAGACCTTGTCCTGCTGCTTTGCGAACTGAAGCCCCAGTCCGAACACTACAATGCAGTCGTTGACCTGAGCGATGCTCTGGCACGGACAATCCGTAAGGTCTCGGGCGATGAACCCAAATGGATGCAGCCCCGCATCAGCCGTTGACGCCAACGGTAATTCAGGCCCGTGGATGCTGGCAACGACAAGTGGCGGCGGCGGGCTTGGAAATTGTTGGTGCGGCCAACGCTCCATGCACTCAAGGCGGCTGCAGGGAAACCAGCAAACAAACGCGCCGCAATTTGATATCCATTGAAGCAACGTGCAGGGGGCCCGATTCAAGTCATCGCGACGTCAGCTCAATCCGCAATGACGTGCGGGCAACTCGAAACAAGTCATCTCAATTTATCCTGCCGCGATTCTGGACTCGGTCTTGCCGATTCGAAACTGGGAAACCGCGATTCCTCTGTGAACGGCGTTTGTGGCAGTGGGATTGGAAACCTCGAAACCAAGCCTGCGGACCAATCCCCTTCCAGATTGTCAACATTGCGAGGCAAACGGCGTTTGTTCCTTGCATCGCCGGCCATCACACTGGGTCTCCATGATGAACCAGGAGATCAGGATGACAAAAAAATCAAGACGAGAAATCAATGCCGAGCAGCGAGCACGGCAGCAGAGAGTGAGGGACGAGGCCCGCGATCGGTGTCGTCCATCGCGGGATGATCTGGCGCGGATGTTGCTGTGGAAAATGGTCATGAGTGCTGAGAAACATCCTCGGGGGCGACGGGAAGCGTTGGACCGATTGCGCGATGAGATTGTTGATGGCCTTGAGCTTCAAGGTTTTGATGTCCGTGAGAGCGAAGACGTCTTTGAAGACCTTGCTGCGCGTTACGCAGATGGCCTGTTCCCATTTCGTCCGAAGCGGTATCTCAAGCCTGCATGATCGGCAACCTTTTTGGCAGCATGATCCAAACGGTGTTTGGTCCATTTTATCTGTTTTCCCCCCATTACTAAGTATAACGGCGTTTGCAGAGGAATCGAGAAAACTTGAATTCAGAAAACGAGAAAGCCCTGACGTTGCCCAAGCTTTATCCCGCGTTGAGTTCGTTTCCGGCGTTGCCAGAAAGAAGATGGCGGCAGAGTGGCGTCGTTTTGGCTACAGACGTATTCACGTGATGCTGGAGCGTCAGGGAATCTGCATGAACCAGAAGAAGTTCCTGCGGCTGTACTGGTCCGATCTGATGCGGTGTTTCGGCTGGACCGGTGCCGACGAAAATGCCGACATCCGTTTTCTGAAAGCCACCCTCGGTTGGCTGGGTGGCCCCAATGGTGACGCTCCTGATCCAAATGGTCATGGGGTTACCCGTGTGATCATCGACTGAAAGGCAAGCGGGTTGCCATGGTCCGATGCATTTACCCGTACCGCGAGAGTCTGATCAGTAGATGTCAGACTTCCGATGGTTGGTGTCCGCGATGCCCATTGGCGCTAACTGAAAGTTCATTGATAGAATTTATTATATATTTACAACAAATTTTATTGACGCACAGGATTGGTGAATGTTCAGGAAAACAGTCCAGGTATGGCGCATTGAGGCTTTCCGCCTGCTGGCGACACTTTTGGTGTCGGTATTTGCCGCCGAGATCAGCATCATGGTTGTTCTGGAGCCATATTTCCAATCCCATCCAGTGCTATCCGCCATCATCGATCCCTCAATCCTGACACTGGTGCTGTTTCCTGTTCTGTATTTCGTGATCTTCAAAAAACTGGCGCACGAGAGTGGTGCGCTGGCTGCAGATAAAGACGTTCTTCTCGCGGCACATGACGATCTGGAAAACACGGTACAAGAACGCACCCGGGAGATCGAAAAGACAAAGCGTGACCTTGAAGAGAGCTTGCAGCGTTTCACCGACATCGCCGAGACGGCTGGTGACTGGATTTGGGAAATGGACGAGAATCTACGCCTCTCGTTCATGACACCGCGGTTTTTCGAGATTTTCCCGATCGCGCGTGAAGACCTGATCGGCAAGACTCGTGAAGAATTTGCCGGCGTGAAAGAGTATGATGCGCATTGGCGTCAGCATCTCGATGATCTTGCCAACCATCGTCCGTTCCGCAATTTCAGTTATTCCACCGCTCAGTCCGACGGTCGCCCGCAGCACATCGAAATCAGTGGCAAACCCGTATTCGATGCTGATGGCATCTTTCGAGGCTTTCGCGGCACAGGTACCAATAAAACCGCCGAGATTGAGGCGCGCGCCGCCTTGGAGGAAAGCGAGAGGCAGTTCCGCGATTTGATTGAAGGCTCGATTCAGGGCGTCGTCGTCCATGCGGATTGGAACATCCTGTTCGCCAACCAGGCAATGGCGGATATATTTGGCTACGAGAGCCCCGAGGAAATCCTCGCTCTCAAAAGAACCGAGCCGCTGATCGCGCCGGATGAACGTGCGCGTCTGACTGATTACAGGACGGCGCGACGGATCGGCGAGTACGCGCCTGAAATCTACGAAGTGCGCGGACTGGACAAGGGCGGCTCCGAAATCTGGCTTGAATTCCGTGTCAGGAACGTCGTTTGGCAGGGCACCGCTGCGGTGCAATGTGTCGTCATTGATATCAGTGAGCGCAAGGCGGTGGAAAAAGCGCTCCTCGCTCAAAAAGAACAGCTGCACCAAATCCTGGCGAATGTTCCGCGCGCCATCATCACCATCGACGAAAAAGGTATCATCAAGAGCTTCAATCCGTCAGCCGAGACGACATTCGGCTATTCGGCAAAGGAGGCGATCGGCCGAAATGTCTCTATCCTGATGCCGAAGGCGGCAGGGAAGGCTCACGATGGATACCTCCGCTCCTATATGGAGACCGGAGCGAAACAATTCATCGGTCGGGGGCCGCGACGGCTTGCCGGGGTCGACAAGGATGGCCGGGAATTCCCCATGGAACTTGCCATTGGCGAGGCAGGCCAGGAACTCAAGAGCAAATTGTTCATCGGAATAGCAAAAGACATCACGGACGACATCAAGCTGGAAAATACCCTCAAGCAGCAGAACGAACAGCTGCTCAGGAGAGACATCGAACTTAACGAGCAGAATGAGCGATTCAATGCAGCCCTGGAGAACATGTCGCACGGACTTTGCATGTTCGATCGGGAGCAACGTCTCGTCGTCTGCAATGATCACTATGCCTCGATTTACGGCCTCTCGCCCAAGCTGGTTAAGCCCGGAACGACACTGACTGAAATCCTGCAACACCGCATTTCATCAGGAATCTATTGCGGCAACACCCCTGAGGAATACATCCGGGATCGTGGTGCGGCTGCAATGGCTCGCCAGAGCAGTACGAAGGTCCATGAACTCTCTGATGGCCGTTCCGTGGCGATCCGGCATCAGCCACTCGCCGATGGTGGTTGGCTCGATACCCATGAAGACGTCACCGACTTCAGGCGTATTGAGAAGCGTCTTGCTCACCTTGCCCACCACGATTCACTGACAGGCCTGGCCAATCGTGTCCTGTTACGAGATCGGCTGGACGAGGAGTTGAAGCGTAGCCAGCGGGGGGACGGGTTTGCTTTGCTCTGTCTCGATCTCGACGGCTTCAAGGCGGTCAACGATACACACGGCCACGCGGCTGGTGACGAGCTGCTTAAATCCGTCGGCGAGCGGCTGCAAAACTGTATCAGGGAAACCGATCTTGTTGCCCGACTCGGCGGTGACGAGTTCGCGATCCTTCAGGTTTCGGTTGAACAGTCATCTGACGCAACACTACTGGCGGAGCGGATAGGTGCTGCGATCAGCGCTCCATTCAATCTCGGACATGATGAAGTGACGATTGGCGTAAGCATTGGCATCGCCTTAGCGCCGAAAGATGGTTCCGAACTGGATCAGTTGTTGGGCAACGCCGATCTCGCCCTCTACCATGTCAAGGGCAACGGTCGCGGCAACTACCATCTGTTCGAGCCGGCGTTGGAAGCGAGTGCCAGACATAGCCACACTCTGGCGAGCGATCTGCGCGGGGCGCTCGCCAGGAACGAATTCGAGCTCTACTTCCAGCCTTTGTTCAATCTCAAGGAGGGCAAGGTCAGCGGTTTTGAAGCGCTACTGCGCTGGCATCATGGCAAGCGTGGCACCGTTCCGCCAGACGAATTCATACCTGTTGCCGAGGAGACCGGTCTTATCATCGAAATTGGCAAATGGGTTCTGAAACAGGCCTGCACAGAGGCAGCGCGCTGGCCAGACGGCATCAAGATCGCGGTCAATGTTTCGCCGATACAATTCAGGCGCGGCAATCTGGTGCAAACAGTCCGGGACACGCTTGCTGCAACTGGGCTGCGCGCCAACAGGCTGGAACTTGAGATTACCGAATCTGTGCTGATGCACGAAAGCATCGAAACGCTTGCCATGCTGCACGAGTTGAAGGACATCAGCGTTCGCATATCGATGGACGACTTTGGAACAGGCTATTCCTCACTGAGCTATCTGCGAAGCTTTCCGTTCGACAAGATCAAGATCGATGCATCCTTTGTTCGTGGCCTTTCTCAAGGCGACTCCGACATCGGGATTGTGCAGGCTGTGGTCGGTCTGGCGTCCCGGCTCGGCGTGGAAACGGTTGCGGAAGGTGTCGAATCAACAGAACAGCTGGAGATCGTCACGGCTGAAGGCTGTACCGAGGCGCAAGGCTACCTGTTCGCGCCACCCAGACCAGTCAAAGACATATCGCATCTAATACCAAAGCCGCGAAAAAGCACCGGTCGGGCCGCGTGACATCGACTTGACTGTTACAAAGCTTATTGTGTACCGGCTTACTGCTTCGGCAATGGCCTGCGCATTGTGGTCCGCTGCCTTGTGCGCCTTCACGTGCCCAGCATAGCCCTTTTGGGTCATGCGTAGTCGTGAAATGCAGCCGAAATCCGCATTTCATGGAGCCTTCATTTGGCTGATCATGGACGCATCTATGCCGCTGTACTTGGCGCGCCATTTGCAAAATGAGGCCGTGCTCATCCCATGTTCCCGCCACAAATCTGGCAGCGGGACGCCGCCTTCTACATGGCGCAGGATTGCTAGGATTCGTGGTTCGCTAAATTTCCTCGATCATATTGCCGAGAAAATTCTACTTTTGTAGCCAGTTATAGGGAGAAGGCCGGCCAAACCAGAACGTGAGTGAATAGACTGTCGTTCACTTGCAAATGACTGGTGTCTTGAGGCCGCTACAACTTTCTTCCGTTATTCCGGTTGCGCCAGCCTCTTCAAAAGCATTGCGGATGCGACCGTAGCATCTACAGGCTGCTGCTTCGAGCTGGTGGCGGCCGGTTATAGTCACTGTGCCTCGTGAATAACTTATAGCTCCTCGGTCCATCAATGATTTGCTAACTGAGTTAACCGTGGCGCGACGGAGACCCAGAACCTCCGAAAGCGTCTTCTGGGTCAACTTAAATGTATCAGAGCTCACTCGATCATGGGCGCTCAGCAGCCATCGGCTGACCCGCTGTTCCGCTCCGTGAAGAGTGTTGCAGGCGACGGACTCCATCAATTGAACGGTCAACGATTTTGCGTAGTGCAACAGAGCAATGCCGACGCATGGATATTCTGCATAAGCCGCATCGAGGTCGTCGATCGAAATCCAGGATGCATATCCTTCCACCTGCACAACTGCTTTGCTGATGGCTGTTCCGCCGCCCAAGACGCAGCAGATTCCGATGAATCCTTCTTTACCTACTGATACTTTCTGCACACTGCGCCCATCCTCCATTTCTGCCATCAAGCTAATGACGCCTTCATGCGGAAATATTGCGTGGGGAATCGGGTCTCCTTCCTCGTGGAGGATTTGACCCAGGGAAAGGCGGCGGACGATTGCACGTTCTTCCAAAAATCGGATGGCGTTCGGCTGCAGGGCTTGGATGATCCTGTTTCTTGTGTCGAAATCTCCGAGAATTTTTTTGGTCAATTGGTTTTACCTTCGATGTGGCCGGACCGCAGTTAGATTAAGTCATCACAAAAAATCAAGTAAAGACTTGTTAACCATTTAGTATGTACGATAGCGGACATCAAATATCTGTTATTTGTCATAAAAGGTACGGCAAATAGCACAGCAATTACTCATTCTCCTTCGTGGTGCTGGGAACTTCGCCGATGAGCAACAAAGATAGCAGCGAAAGCAGGGCTCATTTGTCTGTGGACACCACTTCGGGACCCTTGAGTTCGGCTTACTTAATGAAAAATCTTGAGGCACGCAGCGAGTTGCATGCTTACAAGGAGGCACTTGATCAAAATACAATCGTGTCCGTAACGGACATAAAGGGTGATATTAGGTATGCAAATGATCAATTTTGCAAAATTAGCGGATATTCGAGAGAAGAACTCATTGGAAAAAACATACGAATAATAAACTCTTCTTATCATAATCGAGAATTCTTTGTGAATTTGTGGAGAACTATCGCAAGTGGGCAGCCTTGGCGTGACGAAATACGTAACTGCGGTAAGCATGGAGATATTTACTGGGTGGATACAACCATCGTTCCTCGGCGCAGTAATTTCGGGAAGATAGATGGGTATGTTTCGATCCGGTACGATATTACCGCCCGAAAGCTCATCGAAGAAAAAATGCATTTGGAAGTAGAAAATAGAAGAAACACGGAAGAATTACTGAGAGAGCTGATAGGAACTATCCCTGATGGCGTGATCGCATTCGACATGCAAGACAAACTAATTCATTTCAATGGCGCTTATATGGATTTCCATAATGCAAAGGCCGGCCACCTTGTTGAAGGTGCCTCCTTTTCCGAATTATTGAAAATTGCCGTCGATAACAATCAGTATATGGGACTGCCCGATGATCCAAAGGCGCGTGAAGCCTACATCGAAAGTCGTATCAAGCGGCACGGCAATCCCGGACGCCCAATCATCCAGCAATTGAGTGATGGTCGGTGGCTCCAGGTCCAGGAACGTCGGTCCAAGGCAGGCTACACTGTTGGCATCTGCACGGATATTACCGATCTAAAGCAGGCGGAAAAGACGATCAAAATTCAGGCGGAACAAGACCCCTTGACCGGGCTCGCCAACCGCTCTGTGCTCTGCTCTCTGCTTACCAAGGCGTTGTCTGACCGCAAGGGCGCAGAATTGACCGGTGCTCTAGTGTTGATCGACCTAGATCACTTCAAGGATATTAATGATACCCTGGGCCACGATGCGGGTGACAAACTGCTGATCACGATTGCCGAACGGCTTTCGAATGTCTTGCGCAAGTCCGACACGGTTGCGCGCATCGGTGGCGATGAATTCGCATTATTGCTGCCAAACATCTCCACTTTTGCGGATGTCGAAAAAGTTCTCAATAAACTCCTGTCGAAGCTTGGCGAAATCGTCGTGCTGGGGCACAGGACAATCCGTCCCGGTTGCAGTTTGGGAGTGACGTTCTTTCCTGCCGACGGCAGCACTCCGAAAGATTTACTGAAGAATGCCGATATTGCTCTCTACCAGGCAAAGGCTCGGGGCCGAGGCATCTGGGAGTTCTACAGCCCGACATTGAAGCAGCGCGTAGAGGATCGTCAGGCGACGACGGATGCATTGCGCGAGGCATTGGCTGACCAAAAGATCAGTATTGCAGCTCAGACCCAAGTTGATTTCCAGACGGGACAACATGTTGGATTTGAGGTCCTCGCCCGCTGGGAACATAAGGGTCGCCACATATCGCCAGGAGAATTCATTCCCGTCGCTGAAGAGACCGGTTTGATTATTCCGCTCGGTCACAGCGTCCTCGAACAAGCTCTGTCGATGGCGCGGGACATTCGCAGCAGTGGTTTTGACCCAGGTCGTATAGCCGTCAATGTTGCCGCCTCGCAGCTCAAGCAACTCGATTTTGCAGAAACCGTTGCGTCAATGTTGGATCGGTATGGCTTAAAACCGGGAACATTGGAGGTCGAGGTCACCGAAAATGTGCTGTTGGACCGTGCGAGCAGCCAGATCGAGCGTTCTCTGGAGGATTTGAATCAACTCGGCGTGCAGATTGCGCTGGATGACTTTGGCACTGGCCATGCATCGCTTTTGCATTTGAAGCGCTTCCCCGTTGATCGCCTCAAGATCGATCAGTCGTTCGTGCGGGAAATCCAGTCTGGTTCCGAGGACTCGATCATTGTTCGTGCGATCATAAATCTTGCCCACAACCTCGGAATGCAAGTGGTCGCGGAAGGCATTGAGACCCAGGATCAGTTCGAGCTGTTGCGTGAACAGGGATGCGATGTGGCACAGGGATATCTGTTCGGATTTCCGGTTCCGCCGAACGAGGCGATTTCGTTTTGCCTAGCGGCCCATTCGCCGACCGGACAAACCAAGAAAGACCAACATCAACACTGGGCAACATCTTGCCCTCAGAAATCGACCGTGAAAACGGCGTTGTAAAACCAGGCCGCAAGAAGCCAAAAACTAGCTGACGAATTCTCAAAAACTCAGAGGAAAACAGGGTCTCAAGTTCCTTGTCTTACACAGCGCCGCCTCGTTGCGGTCGCGAATTATAATTCGAACCCACCGAGGCTATGATGTCAAAGAATGCTCACAATACAATTTCACCGTCTCAGCGCCAATCCGAAAACCAGAACATCGGTCGCAGGCTTGAATTCATGCAGCTTGATGAAGCGAGCTTGTCACACATTCGTTCGCTGAAAAATATTGTCGATCGGGAACTGCCGATCGGTCTCGATAAATTTTATGATCAGTTGCGCAAAACCCCAGAGGTGAAACGCTTTTTCTCTTCTGATGAACATATTTCCCGAGCGAAAGGCAGACAGGAGGGGCACTGGGGTAATATCTCGAACGCAAACTTCAATGAAGACTACGTGGCCAAAGTTCAGACTATTGGCTCGATCCACGCACGCATCGGCCTTGAGCCTCAATGGTATATCGGTGGATATGCGATCATTCTGGATCACCTGATCAACCAGGCTGTTCAGCAGGTTTTCCCGAAATCCGGCATGTTTGCGAAGAAAACCATGAGTGCACCTGATTTTGGCAAGGCGCTGGCGAGCCTGGTCAAGGCAGCGCTGCTGGATATGGACCTGGCGATTACTGTCTACATCGATCAGGCAGAAGTCGCCAAGCAGGAAGCCCAGGCCGAGGCAATCGCCTCAGAACGGAAAATGGTATCCGATTGCTTTGGTAAGGCGATGGCCGCAATTGCGGACAAGAACCTGTCCTATCGAATTACAGATGACCTTCCTGAAGCCTATCACGGGCTTCGCGATGATTTCAATCGCGCACTGGAACAGCTTGGCCAGACGGTTGGCGAGATCAACAGCAGTGCCAGCCAGATTCATGCGGGGTCGGACCAGATACGCACCGCAGCCGATGAATTGGCCAAGCGCACAGAGCAGCAGGCAGCCTCTCTGGAGCAGACAGCTGCCGCCCTTGAAGAGATCACAACCACGGTCAGGGACTCCAGCAAGCGTGCCGATGAGGCCGGGCAGTTAGTGGCAAAAACAAAGGCTGGCGCGGAAAAATCGGGACAGGTCGTGCAACAGGCGGTTGCCGCCATGGGTGCCATTGAAACTTCATCGAAGGAAATCACCAATATCATCGGTGTCATCGATGAAATCGCCTTCCAGACGAATTTGCTTGCCTTGAATGCCGGAGTCGAAGCAGCCCGTGCCGGCGAAGCAGGCAAAGGTTTCGCTGTCGTGGCCCAGGAGGTGCGTGAACTCGCGCAGCGCTCTGCCAAGGCAGCGAAAGAGATCAAAGGGCTCATTACAACGTCAGGTGAACAGGTAACTTCGGGCGTTGCACTTGTCGGTGAAACCGGGAAAGCGCTTTCAACGATCGTCATGGAAGTGAACGAAATCAATTTGAACATCGTCGCGATTGTTGAATCCGCACGGGAGCAGTCTACGGCTCTCGGGGAAATCAACACTGCCGTCAACACAATGGACCAAAGCACCCAGCAAAACGCGGCAATGGTGGAAGAAACCAATGCGTCCAGCCATACTCTGGTTCAGGAAGTTGCACGGATTTCTCAGATGCTTAGCGAGTTCAACATCGGTCAGGCCCATGTCGCCGTGAAGCGCGGCAATTCTGCAAAGCAAGAAAACGGATCGGGAATCCGGGAGCTCAAGAGCAGAGTTGGCAAAGCTTTCCCCTCACAGGGAAGCGCCGCCATTAAGAACGAGAGCTGGGAAGAATTCTAAGGGCTGAAGGAGCATCCAGCCTCGACGAGACCAGGTTGAGATTGATCACATCGTCAGCCAATCAAGCCAGGCCAAGTCAATTTGTTTGCCGAGGAAACCAGAGGAATAAGCCAATGGGTCAAGTTCTGCAGTTTAACAAACATAAGCCTGTTGATCAGGCTGATACATCAAATTGTGAAGATCACCACGCCATCCTGGTCCAATGTGAAAACCTGAAGACCGTCCTCGTAGGAATGCTGGAAGGGTTTCAGGAAATGAAACAAATGATTAGTGAACATGAGAAACGGCGGAATTGGAACCACCGCGGATGAATAGACCCCCTGACTGCGGCGTAACAGCCAAACTGGGAAAATCCATTCAGCGCCCCTGACTAACCGCCTCAGCTCAGTGAGCAAGGCTGTCACCCGTCGAGTTCGAACGGCAGCAGGAAATGAAAAACAAGGGTGTCTAGAAAACTCCGGTTACTCGCCAGGACCAAAAGAATGGTCCGCGGTGAACCTTTGGAATCATTATTCCATGGTAACCGGCCGCTCCCCAACTTACCGAATACAAACTGCGCGAACTGATCACCTATCTCGATCTACAACAATGCGGAAATAATTTCCGCTTTGCGAGACATCGTTACCCTCATCGGTTCTTGCGATCGTATTTCTTCCGGGGTATCTTTCAATGTATCGCTGAACACGCGGCTAGGCTCAAGTAACCTATTTCTGTCATAAATTTCAGGAGTTTGGGGGAGAATCCCACCCTCTCCGCCATAAACCACCCTGTTGATTTTACATAGTTTCCAGACCCCCGGATTGGGCTTGTACCCACTCAAGTACCCGGGTTTTGCTATGTATCTGACGCGCCGCGAAAACGGTTATCGGTTTCAGCGCCGAATCCCCAAAGACCTGGAGCTGATTCTCGGCAAGACGCCCATCCGTATACATCTGGGATGTCTTTCCGCACGGAGGGCTTCTTGTATCGCTCGTTTACTTGCCAGTCATTCGGACCGGCTATTTCTCGACGTGTTGAAGCGCGGGGAGAAAACCATGTCAGAAGATACCGATCCAAGAGACGCCCTTATCGCTGAACTGCAAACGCTCGTTACCGAATTGATGGATGACGTCCGACAAACCACCGAGATGGCCGATCAGGTTATAGGTCAGCAGGAGTTGCTTCATTCAGAGGAATTGGAACGTCAGGCCAACGAAATGAAGGTGGCAGCCTTCGAGCGGGAAAACGCCATCAGGCGTGACGTCAACGACGTCTACACCTCATTCATTGGCACGCAGGCGAAAGTTCTGAATGCGCTACAAATAGCAAAATCCAATCAGAAGTCAGCATCTCCCGACGCAGTTGCTCCTGAGCTAAAAGCGCTATCAGAAAAGATCGCATCCCTGAATGCCGCCGTCCAAACAACTCTCGACGGCGGATATGTCCGTCCGCTCATGTCCGTTGCGCTCCATGAATGGCATAATGAAATTCGCCTTCAGCAGGGAATTGCTGGAGACAAGACAGACACAGACTATAAGCGGTTAAGCGATTTCATCAAGTTCGCTGGCGACCAACCAGTCAACAAATACAAATTCTTTGATTTCCAAAAATTCAAAAACCTGCTCGCCGCAGTGCCGTCTAACTACAACAAGATACCCGCGCTTCGTGGAAGTACGCGGGAGGAGGCCGCTGAATACAACAGGAATCTTCCTCCAGACGAACGTTTGCCCACGCTTTCGGTGACCACGATCGAGGCGAACTATTTCTCACCCCTTCAGGTCTTTTTCCAAGATATTGCAGCCCAGTATGATTTTCGGTCGCCACTGCTTGATGTCAAAATCAGGCTGCCGAGATTCACAAAAGGCAAGACGAAGCGCAGGCCATTCACTGTGGATGAGTTGAATCTGTGGTTCCCCCTCGCAGCCCAGGCGAAACGTGCCGAAATGAAATGGATGCCCTTGCTGGGAACCATACTCGGCGCACGCGTCGGAGAGCTTGTGCCACTTCAGGGGAGGGACATCTATCAAGTGGAAGGAGGCGTCTGGGTTATCGATCTGACCACGGACATGATTGATGATGATGGAGACGCGGAAACGCGACAGATCAAAAATGCGAGCAGCCGACGGATCATCGCATTGCCCGATTTCATCAATCGAACGGGCTTTATCGATTATGTAAAGACCCGTCGGCCCGAAGACTCTTTGTTTCCCGCCTGCTTTTATCACGCAAAAAAACGTGTCTTGGACCCAGCCGGCGCAGCGTCTGCGTATTCCGGACTATCCGGCCGGTCATTCCAGCGACATCCGGCCACCTAAACCGGGGTATCCGGCCACCCTTATGTAGCGGCTGCGAGGCCTGATGATTTGGTTATCAGGATTGGTTGCTTTCG